>Ga0207648_10001548_pt1 | contig 25313 bp, 22 predicted proteins | sample KBSMisM32_FD_184310 | JGI IMG/M metagenome (GOLD analysis project Ga0207648, IMG submission 184310) | Miscanthus rhizosphere microbial communities from Kellogg Biological Station, Michigan, USA - KBS Miscanthus M3-2 (SPAdes) (version 2) | ecosystem: Host-associated > Plants > Roots >... | reverse complement strand
CGAGCAGCGCCTGGACCTGCTCGCCCGCACCTGCGACGTGACCGGGCTGGCGAACCGGGCCTCGCTGCTCGACCAGCTCGACATGCACAACCGCCAGGCGCGCCGCGAAGAGCGGACCTTCGCGCTGCTCGTGCTCGAGATCGACCAGCTGAAGTACGCCGCCGAATCGCTCGGCTACGCCAGTTGCGACCGGCTGCTCGGGGCGATCGGCGAGCGGCTCGCCGATGCGCTGCCGGGGCGCGACCTGCTGGCTCACCTGGGCAGCGGCGAATACGCGGTGCTGCTCAACCGCGGCGGCGACGTCGGCGAATCGGCCGCGCTGGCACTGGCGAACCAGCTGCTCGAAGCGCTGGGCGCGCCGTTCACTGTCCAGGATGCCGAGGTCAAGATCACCTGCAGCATCGGGATCGCGATCTGCCCGCGCGACAACGACGACCCGGACCGGCTGCTGCACCTGGCCCAGGCCGCAATGCACCGCGCCAACGAGCTCGGCGACAACCGGATCAATGTCTACGATCCCGACACGCATCTGAAGGCGGTCGCGCGTCTGGCGATGGAAACCGCGCTGCGCCAGGCGGTCAAGCACGGCGCCTTCGAGCTGCTCTACCAGCCGCAGCTCGATCTGGCCTCGGGCGCGATGATCGGTGTCGAGGCGCTGCTGCGCTGGAACGACCCGATCCTCGGCGACGTCGCGCCGGCCGACTTCATCCCGCTGGCCGAGCACAACGGGCTGATCCTGCCGCTCGGCGAATGGGTGCTGCGCACCGCGTGCGAGCAGAACGCCGCCTGGCAACGGGCCGGCCTGCCGCCGCTGCGCATGGCGGTGAACCTGTCGGTGCGCCAGCTCGAGCAGCCCGATATCGCGCGGCGCATCCAGGCCATCCTGCTCGACAGCGGGCTCGACCCGCGCCACCTCGGCGTCGAGATCACCGAAGGCGTTCTGGTCGGCGAGAGCGCGCACGTGGCACGCATGCTCGCCGAGCTCAAGGCGATCGGCGTCGAGATCTCGCTCGACGACTTCGGGACCGGCTACTCCAACCTGAGCTATCTGCGCCAGCTGCCGATCGACGTCGTCAAGATCGACCGCTCGTGCGTGCACGACGTGACGGCCGCGCCCCAGGATGTGTCGATGACGCGCGCCGTCATCAACATGGCGCACGGCCTGCAGATGAAGGTGCTGGCCGAGGGCGTCGAGACCGAAGGCGAGCTGACGCTGCTGATCGCGAACCACTGCGACCAGATGCAGGGCTTCTACTTCAGCATGCCGGTCTGTGCCGATCGCATCGCCGAGATGCTGCACGAACGCAAGCAGCTGCCGGAGCACTTGCTGCAGCACCATGCGCGCGCCCGCACCCTGCTGCTGGTCGACGACGAAGACAACGTCGTCGCGTCGCTGAAGCGGCTGCTGCGGCGCGATGGCTACCACATCATCACCGCGAACAGCGGCGCGCAAGGTCTGCAGCGCCTTGCCGAGCACCGTGTCGATGTGATCGTGTCGGATCAGCGCATGCCCGGCATGACCGGCGTCGAGCTGCTGCGGCGCGCCAAGGAGCTCTATCCCGACACGGTGCGCATCGTGCTGTCCGGCTACACCGAGCTGCAGTCGATCACCGATGCGATCAACGAAGGCGCGATCTACAAGTTCCTGACCAAGCCGTGGGACGACGAACGCCTGCGCGGCCACATCCGCGAAGCCTTCTGCCAGAAGGAGATGCTCGACGAGAACCACCGCCTGGGCACCGCGGTGGCGGCGGCGAACGAGGAACTCGCCGCGGTCAACGCACGGCTGCAGCGCCTGCTCGAGGCGCAGCAGGCCGAGATCTGCCGCGAGAGCGTCGGTCTGGCGATGGCGCGCGGCCTGCTGCAGAGCATCCCGGCGCCGGTGATCGGCTTCGATGCCGACGGCATGGTCGCGTTCATCAACGCCGATGCCGAAGTCCTGTTCGAGGAAGGCCTGTCGCTGCTCGGCTGCGACGCGCCGGCGGCCTTGCCGCCGCAGCTGCTGCAGATATGGGAACGGGGCGACGGCTGCTACCACCCGGTACAGGTCGCGGGCCGGCCGTACGAGGCCGCCTGCCGCGACCTCGACCCGGCCTCGCATGCGCGCGGCAAGCTGATGCTGCTGGCACCGGCAGCGGCCCAGGCCAGGGCGCCGATGCGATGAGCAAGATTGCGGTCGGTATCGATGAACTGGCCGGCGGCGGCGTGCTCGCCGATCCGGTCTGCGGCCCACAGGGCCAGGTGCTGCTGGCGGCGGGCACGGCGTTGACCGAGCGGATCATCGAGAGCCTGCGGCGGTTGGGCATCCGCACGCTGATGATCGAGACGCCGGCTGTGGCAGAGGCGCCGCGCAGCGCGCCCGACGCGCAACATGTCCACGCGCGCGTGCGGGTCCTGTTCAGGCATGCGATCCGGACCGGCGTCGTGAACCCGCTGATGCATTTCATCCCGCCTTACCGGCTGGGCGACGCGCCATGACGCGGCTGAGCGCGCAGCAGGTGGTCGCCGGCGTGCGCGACCTGCCGACCTTGCCGGCGGTGGTGGTCGAGCTGATCGAGTCGCTGGGCAAGAACGACATCAGCGCCGGCGAGCTGGCGGTCAAGATCTCGCACGACCAGGCGCTTGCGGCGAAGACCCTGCGGCTGGCCAATTCGTCGTTCTACGGCATGTCGCGCCAGGTCACCTCGCTGGCCGATGCGACCGCGATTCTCGGCCTGCGCACCGTGCGCTGCGTCGCGACCGCGGCCGGCCTGGCCGGCGTGATGTCGATTGGCAGCTGCAAGGGCTTCGACTTCAAGGCCTTCTGGCGCCATTCGGTCGCGACCGCGCTGTGCACGCGCGGTCTCGCGCGGGCCCGCAGGATGGACGAGGAGACCGCCTTCGTCGTCGGGCTGCTGCACGACATCGGCCGGCTCGCGCTGGCGAGCTGCTTTCCTGCGGCCTATGCCCAAGTGATCGCCTATCAGGCCGCGCACGACTGCCTGCCGCTCGATGCCGAACGGTTCGTGCTGGGCACCGACCATGCCGTCGCCGGCGCGCTGATCACCGAGCACTGGCGCTTCACGCCCGCGATCGTCGAGGCGATCCGCGGGCACCACGATCCGTTCAGCGCCAGCGACGCAGCGTCGCTGGGCGACCTGGTGCACATCGCCGACAACATCGCCCACGGCCTGGATCTCTCGGGCACGCCCGACGACATCGTGCCGCCGCTGAGCATGGACGCCTGGCTGCGACTGGCCCTCGATGAAGGCGAATGCCGGGAAATCTTCCACGGCACCGAATCCCAATACGAAAGCGTCTGCCAGGCGCTGCTGGCCTAGGGCCCGTTCACCCTGCAAGAGACAAGCCATGACCCTGACATCCAGCCCGGTGCGAAACGAATCGAACGGCGCCGTGTGCGAGCCGGCGCCGCGCCATCCCGATGACGAACTCAAGCAGCTCAACTCGCGCCTGTCGGAGGCACAGAGCAAGCTGATGCAGGCCGAGAAGCTCGCCTCGATCGGCCAGCTCGCCGCCGGCGTCGCGCACGAGATCAACAACCCGATCGGCTACATCTTCTCGAACTTCGGCACGCTCGAGAAGTACCTGGCCGACCTGTTCACGATGCTCGGCGCCTACGAAGCCGCCGAATCGGCGCTTGCCGGCACGCCGGCTGCGGCGAAGCTGAAGCAACTGCGCGAAGACCTCGAGCTCGACTACCTGAAGGACGACATCCCGACCCTGATGGCCGAGTCGAAGGAGGGCATCACGCGCGTGCGCACGATCGTGCAGAACCTGAAGGACTTCTCGCGTGTCGACACGACCCAGCAATGGGTGATGGCCGACCTGCACCACGGCATCGATTCGACGCTGAACATCGTCAACAACGAGATCAAGTACAAGGCCGATGTCGTGAAGGTCTACGGCGACGTCCCCGACGTCGAATGCCTGCCGTCCGAGTTGAACCAGGTCTTCATGAACCTGCTCGTCAATGCCGCACACGCGATCAGCGCCGAACGCGGCACGATCACGATCCGCACCGGGGTCGACGCCGACAAGGTCTGGGTCGAGGTGAGCGACAACGGCGGCGGCATCGCCGCCGAGAACCTCGGCCGCATCTTCGACCCGTTCTTCACGACCAAGCCGGTCGGCAAGGGCACCGGCCTGGGCCTGTCGCTGTCGTACGGCATCGTAAAGAAGCATGCCGGGCAGATCGATGTCACCAGCGCCCTGGGCGTCGGCACGACCTTCCGCGTCACGCTGCCGGTGCGGCGCGCGGCGCCGGCCTGAGCCATGTCGGTGCTGACCGAGTCGGCGTCCGAGGCATCGGCCGAGCCGGTCGTCGACGCGCCGCTGGCCGAGTGGAGCGTGCTGTGCGTCGACGACGAGCCGAACGTCGTGTCGGCGCTGCGCCGGCTGTTCCGCGGCACCGGCTACCGCGTGCTGACCGCGACCAGCGGCGCCGAGGCGCTCGAGGTGTTCGCGCGCGACAGCGTCGACCTGATCATCTCCGACATGCGCATGCCCGGCATGGACGGCGCGCAGCTGCTCGAGGAGGTGCGGGCGCGCTGGCCCGCGACGACGCGGATGCTGCTGACCGGCTATGCCGACGTGCAATCGTCGATGGCCGCGATCAATCGCGGCGAGGTCTACCGTTACCTGACGAAGCCCTGGAATGACGACGAGATCCTGACGACCGTGAATGCCGCGTTCGAGCGCCAGGCGCTGGAGCGCGAGAAGCGCCGCCTCGAGGTGCTGACCCGGCAGCAGGCCGCGGCGCTGCGCGAGCTCAATGCCGGGCTCGAAGGCAAGGTCGCGGCGCGCACCGCCGAACTGCAGCAGGCGAGCGACAAGCTCAAGCGCAACTACCTGAATTCGATCAAGGCGTTCTCGCATCTGATCGAGCTGCGTGGCGGCCACTTCGTCGGGCATGCGCGCCGCACCGCCGAGCTGGCGCGGCGCACGGCGCGCGCGATGGGCCTGCCCGACGCCGAGCAGCAGGAGGTGTTCATCGCCGGGCTGCTGCACGACATCGGCCAGATCGGCTTGCCCGATGCCGTACTCACGCGCTCGGTGCCCCGGCTCAGCGACGAGGAGTCGGCGCTGTACCGGCGCCACCCGGCGATGGGCGAGCAGGCGCTGCTCGCGCTCGACGACATGCAGCCGGTGGCGACGTTGATCCGCGCGCACCACGAGCGCCACGACGGGCGCGGCTTTCCGGATGGCCTGGTCGGCCACGCGATTCCGCGCGGCGCGCGCATCCTCGCGATTGCCGACACCTTCGACGACCTGCAGAACGGCCACCTCGGCGCGGCGCTGTCGGTCGACGAGGCGCGCACGATCATCCTGCGCGGTCGCGGCAGCCAGTTCGATCCGGAGATCGTCGACGTCTTCCTGCACACCGAATTGCGGGCCGCCCCGGCCGCCGGCGCGCCGCCGGTCGCGGTGCGCAGCGAAGCGCTGCTGCCGGGCATGGTGCTGGCCCGGCCGCTGACGTCGCCGGACGGCGTGGTCCTGCTGGCGGCAGGGCACGAGCTGACGGCCGACCTGATCCAGCGCGTGCGGCGCTATGAAGCCCGCGACGGCGTCGCGGTGGTGCTGCATGTTCGTGCATCACGCCTCACGCAGGGGCTTGCCGCATAGCATCGGTGCCTCAAGCCCGCGGCGCGCATGCCGAAGATGCGCCATGTCATCTTCGACCCCATGTCAAAACTGATCGACCACCTGACCCGTCTGACGGGTCTGCGCGACCGCGACACGCTGGATGTCACGTTGGCGAGCGCGCTCGCCGACCTGCTCCATCCGCGCTGCGTCGCGGTCTACCGCTCGGTGGGCGACAGCCACGATCAGCACTGGACGACGCGTGCGCGCCTGGACCTCGGCGATGCGGTGGCGAGCGCCGACTCGGCCTGGGCCGACCTGGCCGACCTGCCGCGGCTGACCGACCATCCGCTGCGCTGTGACGCGCTGGCGCGGCAGGCGACCGTCTGCGGCGGGCCGAACGACGGCGTCAGCGTGTTCCCGCTGATGAGCGATCGCGAAACCGTCGGCGTCGTCGAAGTCATCACCGACGCGCCGCTCGATGCGAGTGCGCTGGGCATGGTCAGCAGCGTGCTGCGCATCTTCCACAACTTCCAGAGCCTGCTCGACTACAGCGAGCGCGACACGCTGACCGGGCTGCTGAACCGCAAGACCTTCGATGACAGCTTCTTCAAGCTGATGCAGCGGCTGCCGCCCGGCGCGAAAGGCGGCGACGACCGCCGCTGCGCGGAGCCGGCGCTGGCCCACACCTGGCTCGCGATGGTCGACATCGATTTTTTCAAGTCTGTCAACGACACCCATGGCCACCTGATCGGCGACGAGGTGCTGCTGCTGCTCTCGCGGCTGATGCGCAACACGCTGCGCTTCCATGACCGCCTCTACCGCTTCGGTGGCGAGGAGTTCGTGATCGTGATGCGCTGCGACACCGAGCCCCATGCCGCCGCGGTGCTCGAGCGCGTGCGCCGCAACACCGAGGCATTCGCGTTTCCGCAGGTCGGGCGCATGACGATCAGCGCCGGCTTCACGCTGATCATGCCGACCGATTCGCCCGCGAGCGCGCTCGACCGCGCCGACCGCGCCGTCTATCACGCCAAGGGCCAGGGCCGCAACCAGGTCTGCAGCCATGCCGTGCTGGCCGCTGCCGGGCAGCCGCCGCAGGCCGACAAGGTCGGCGACTTCGAGCTGTTCTGACGGCGCCGCAGCGGCTGCGGGAACGCCCGCATCCGGCTGGACTTTCCACGGTGGCGCGGACCCGCGAAGTGGCGCAGCATCGCCGCACGGGAAAGACGCGATGAACATCACCTGCAACGGCTGCGGCGGCGACGTGCCGGCCGCGGCGTCGTTCTGCCCGCACTGCGGGCGTCGGCTGACGACTTGCTGCGCGACATGTGGCTTCGCGTGCGACGCCGACTTCGCGTTCTGCCCGCGCTGCGGCACGCCGCGCCAAGCCGCGGCCGAGACCGCGATTGCGCCCTCTCCTGTATCGACGACGGCGACGGCGGCGGCGGCCCCCGCTGCACCACCCGAGGCCGACCGGCGTCAGGTCACCGTGGTGTTCGCCGATCTGAGCGGCTTCACCGCGCTGGCCGAGGAGCTCGACCCCGAAACGCTGCGTGCCTTCCAGATCGCACTGTTCGAGACGCTGGCGCAGGCGGTCGCACGCTACGACGGCTTCGTCGAGAAGTTCGTCGGCGACGCGGCGATGGCGGTGTTCGGCGCGCCGCGCGCGCACGAGGACGATCCGCTGCGCGCGGTCGAGGCGGTGCACGAGATGATGCAGCGCGTCGAGCGGCTGAGCCGGCTGTGGGCCGGGCGCCTCGGCCGGCCGGTGACCTTGCACGTCGGCGTGCACACCGGCGCGGTGGTCGCGGGCAGCCTGAGCAGCGGTGCCTCGGGCGCCTACGCGGTCACCGGCGACACCGTCAACACCGCGGCGCGGCTGCTGAACGCCGCGCTGCCGGGCACGGCGCTGGTGTCGGACGCGACACATGCGCTGGTGCGACACCACTTCGCGTTCGATGCGCCGGTCGAGCTGGCGCTGCGCGGCAAGGTGCAGCCGATCCGCGTCCATCGCCTGCTGGGCGTGCGCGCCGATGCCGCGTCGGCGCGCGGCCTGGCCGAGCTCGGGCTGGCCGCGCCGCTGGTCGGGCGCGACGCGGCGCTCGAGCATCTGCTACAGGCGGTCGAGCGCATGCTGCAGGGGCAGGCCCAGGTGGTCAGCGTCGTCGGCGAAGCGGGGGCCGGCAAGTCGCGCCTGCTGGCCGAGCTGTTCGCGCGGCTCGACGGCGCCGGGCGGCTCGCGGCGCTCGCGCTGCGGCGCGCCAGCTGCTCGTCGCTGGGCGAGCCGACCTACGGCACCTTCGGCGCGCTGTTCCGCGAAGGCTACCGGCTCGATGCCGCCGACTCGCTCGATGTCGCACGCGGCAAGCTGCAGCAAGGCCTGCGCGCACTCGGTGCCGATGCCGACGAGGCCGATGCGATCGGCCAGGTCTTGAACTACCTGCTCGGCATCCAGGACGACCGGCCACGCGACATCGAGCCCGAACAGCTGCAGCGCCAGATCACGCTCGCTGCGCGCGCACTGATCGAGCGGCGGCTGGCGCAGCAGCCGGTGATGATCGTCGTCGACGATCTGCAATGGGCCGATGCCGCGTCGGTGGACCTGCTGCGCGAGGTCGTCGACCAGCTGGCCGACCGGCCGCTGATGCTGCTCGTGTCGCAGCGCCCCGATGCGCGGCCGTTGCAGACCGTGCGTGCCGCGCAGTCGACGCTCGCACTCGGCCCGCTCGGCGACGACGACACGCGTGCGCTGGTGGGGCACCTGCTCGGCGCGCCAGCCGATGACGACGACCTCGGCCGGGTGCGCGCGCTGGTCGCGGCGCGCGCCGGCGGCAACCCGCTGTTCGTCGAGGAGATCGTGCGAAGCCTGGCCGGCCGCGGCCTGCTGGAGCGGCGCGACGGCCGCTGGCGCTGCAATGCGAACTGCGACGGCGCGGATGTGCCGGCCACGCTGTACGGGCTGCTGCTGTCGCGCATCGACCGGCTCGGCGCGACCGAGCGGCGCGCCCTGCAGGAGGCCGCCGTGCTCGGCACCGCGTTCGACAGCGCACTGCTGCAGGCCATCGCCAGCGATCCGCACTCGATCGACGCGGCGCTGCGCGAGCTCGCGGCGGCCGAGCTGATCCGCGCCGACGCGCGCGATCCGCTTGCACCCCGCTCGGCCCGCTGGGCGCGCTGGGAATTCACGCACGCGCTGCTGCACGAGGTCGTCTACCAGAATCTGCTGCTGGCGCGGCGCACCGAGCTGCACCATCGCGCCGGCCGCGCGCTCGAAACGATGCCCGGCGGCGCCGCGCAGGCCCCGATCGACGGCGCACCCGCCGGCCCGCACACGCTGGCCGCACTCGAAGCACTCGGCCACCACTGGAGCCTCTCGCCCGACAAGGCCCGCGGCGCCCACTACCTGATGGCCGCCGGCGACTGGGCGCGTGCGGTCTATGCCAACGACGACGCGATCCGGCACTACGAGCGCGCGCTGCGCACCCTCGACGAAGCGGTCGCCGAGACGCCCGCGGCGCAAGCCGGCATCGACGTGGCGCGGCTCGATGCGCGCGAGCGCCTGGCCGACCTGTTCGGCCTGGTCGGCCAACGCAGCGCCGCGCTGGCGCAGTACGAGCTCGCAATGCAGGCCGGCGCATGCCAGGCTGACCGGCCGCGCTCGGCGCGGCTGCTGCGCAAGATCGGTGGGCTGCACTGGGAAGTCGGCGATCGCGAGCGTGCCGGCGCATGCTTCAGCGCGGGCCTGGAGCGCCTGGGCGACGGCGGCGACCCGATCGAACGCGCGCATCTGTTCCAGGAGATGGGCCGCCTGGCGTTCCGGGCCGGCGACAACGCCACCGCGCTCGCGCTGGCGCAGCGGGCGCTCGCCGAACTGCCCGGCGAAGACGGCGAAATCGGCGCGACCGGTGACACCGGCGAGGCGACGGTGCACACCGCAACGCTCACCACCGCCGAGTCGCAGCCGGCCGGCATGCGCGCCGCGCACGGGGCGCGCGAGCGCGGGCGCGAGGCCGCGGTCGTGCGCGCCGAGGCGCGCAACACCGTGGGCGTCGCGCTGGCGCGGCTCGGGCGGCCGTCGGAGGCGATCGCGCAGATCGAGCACAGCGTGCGCGAAGCCGAGGCGCACGAGATGCTGCAGGCGGCCTGCCGCGGCTACACCAACCTCGGCGTGCTGTATGCGTCGCTCGATCCGCAGCGCAGCATCGAGACCTGCCTGCGCGGGCTCGAGACGGCGAAACGGGTCGGCGACCTGGGCTTCCAGTCGCGGTTGTATGCCAATCTCGCGGTGGCCTACTGCGCGCTGACCAACCGCTGCGAGGCCGAGGGCATCGCGGCGGCGCGCACCGCCGCGAGCCTGGACCGCCGGCTCGGGCTGCTCGATCACCTCGCGGTGCCGTTGATCGTGCTCGGCCAGATCCACCAGTGCCACGGCGACCATGCGCTCGCGTTCGCATCGTACGAAGAGGCGTTGCGCCTGGCCGAGCAGATCGATGAGCCGCAGCTGCTGTTCCCTTGCTTCGATGGCCTGGCCACGCTATACCTCGATACGGGGCAACTGGCGCAGGCCGAGGACTACCTTGCCAGGGCGCGCGCGGTGTGCGAGCGCGCCGGCCTCGAGCCCGACGCATTGATGGTGCTTCCATTCCTCTGTTGAACCCCTCGGAAGGAGCCAGGCCATGACCGCTGCCGCTGCCGCCAAACCCATCGCGCCGGGCGAACCGGCCCCGCCGTTCACGCTGCCGTCGGTGGTCGGATCGGGCAACGTTTCGCTCGACGACTACCGCGGCCGCAGCCCGCTGTTTCTTGCGCTGCTGATCGGGCTGTGGTGCCCGTTCTGCCGCCGCCAGCTCGTCAAGCTCGGCACGCTCGAAGGGCGGCTGAAGGAACTCGGCGTCGAAAGCCTGGCGGTGGTCGCGACAGCACCCGAAAACGCGCGGCTGTACTTCAAGTTCAGGCCGACGCAGCTGCGCCTGGCGTCCGATCCGAACCTGACGACGCACCGCGCCTTCGGCGTGCCCAAGCCCGAGCCGACGCCAGAGCTGCTGCACGCGATCGAGACTATCCGCGTCAACCCCACCGGCGAACTGCCCGAGCCGATGCCGGTGGCCGAGGCCGGCAAGCTGCTGCAGGCGCTCGACGGCTATGTCAACACGCCGACCGACGACGCCGACATCGAACGCCAATGGCCGCAACTCAAGGCCCTGTTCCTGATCGACCGCGACGGCATCGTGCGCTGGGCCGACATCGAATGCGAGCAAGAGGGCCTGGCCGGCCTCGGCAAGCTCGCCTCGGAAGAGGCGATCCTCGATGCCGCGCGCGCCTGTGCCGCGTGATCGGCGCGGCGCCTCGCGCTGCCGTATACCGCCGGTTGGCGGCGCGCGCGTGAAGATTCGTTGCGCCGCTTGAAAGGGCCGCGCGGCGACGCCACGTCGTCGAGATGGGTGATTGCGTCGGTACACCGCCCGCGCCCCACGCTCGAGGATGCAATGAAGAAGCTCGTCGTCAGTCTCTCGCTCGTTCTGCTCAGCGCCGTCGCGTGGGCGCTTCCGACCGTCCAGCAGGTCGAGGCCGCGATCCAGCAGGGCCGCTACGCCGAGGCCGACAACATGATGCGCGAGGTCGTCGCTGCCAAGCCGGGCAGCGCGAAGGGCCACTACATCTACGCCGAGATCCTGGCGCACGTGGGCCACTTTGCCCAGGCGACCGAAGAGGCCCGAAGGGCACGGGAGATCGATCCCCAACTCACGTTCACGCAGGCCGACAAGTTCCGCGCCTTCGAGCAGCTGCTGCAGCGCGAGCAGGGCGCGGCGCCGCAGCGATCCGCCACACCGTCGCGGGCGGTGGCCGCGACCGCGTTCACGGGATCGGCGGGCAACGCCGCCGCGGGCACGCCAGCGTGGTTGTGGGGCGGCGGGTTGGCCGTCGTGGCGGCGCTCCTGTGGCGGGGCCTGTCACGCAGCCGGTCGATCGCGTCGGCCAGCTCGGCACCCGCCGGGGCCCAGCCGCCGCTGCCGTATGGCGCCGCGATGCCGTACGGTGCAGCGCCGTCGTCGCCATCGAACGGCCTGCTGGGGACGGGGCTGGTGGTCGCTGGGGGCGTCGCCGCGGGGATGCTGCTGGACGAGGCGCTGCATCGGCGCACGCCGACCGGGACCGATCAACTCTCCGGCCTGCAGCATGGCATCTTCGACCCGCCGCCCGACGATGGCGCGGCGAGCGAGCTCGAGCACCGCGGCATCGATTTCGGCAACGGCAGCGACTGGGATGCCACCGGCGACGCAAGCGACATCGCCAGCAGCGGAGCGGACGGCGGCTGGGACTGAACGCGGCCCGTACTCGGCATGTCAGAACAGCGCGCCCACGTTGAACAGCGTCAACAGACCCAGCACCAGGAAGATCGCGGCGGCGATGCCATGCACGAGCGCCATCGAGCCGCGTTTCGCAATGGCGTCGCCGAGCAGGACCGCCGGCACGTTGGCCAGCATCATCCCGATCGTCGTGCCGGCGACGACCGCGAGCAGATCCGGGTAGCGCGCGGCCAGGGCGACGGTGGCGATCTGCGTCTTGTCGCCCATCTCGGCCATGAAGAACGCGATCAAGGTCGTTCCGAAGACACCGAAGCGCTGCCCGGCCCCGACCGATCCGTCGTCGAGCTTGTCGGGGATCAGCATCCAGCCCGCCATCGCGAGGAACGACACGCCGATCACCCAGCGCAGGAGATCGGGCCCCAGCGCCCGCGCCACGCCTTGGCCCAGCCCGCCGGCGAGCGCGTGGTTCGCCAGGGTGGCCACGAAGATGCCCAGGATGATCGGCACCGGGCGGCGGAAGCGGGCTGCGAGCAGCATCGCGAGCAACTGGGTCTTGTCGCCGATTTCGCCGAGCGCGACGACGCCGGTGGAGACGAGGAAAGCCTGCATGAGAACTCCAGGGGCCGGCGAATACCAGGACTGCACGGCGACCCCGGCCCTTCCGGAGGCAGTGCAGTCAAAGGTCTTGCCAGGCGTGACGCTGTCCGGGCCATGGCCATGAGGGCCAAGTGTGTTGACGCGGACCCCCGCAGGCGCAGGGCGGCTACTCCCCGATGACGGGTGCGCCGCGATTTTACCTGCCCGTCACCGGGCCGCGACGGCGGTGGCATCGGCGACGCGGCGCAGCCCCAGCACCAGGCCGAGCGAGACCAGCACCAGGCCGATCACCAGCCCGATCCAGAAGCCGTAGACCTTCAGCGGCGGCGCACCCCCGATGCCGCGGTAGGCGAGCCAGGTGCCGGACGGGATGCCGATTGCCCAGAACGCGATCGCCATCAGCACCATCGGCATCAGCGTGATCTTGTAGCCGCGAAGCGCACCGATCGCGCACACCTGGGTCGCGTCGAAGAGCTGCCAGAACGCCGCGAACAGCAGCAGGTTGGCGGCCAGCAACTGCACCGCCTGGTCGCTGCTGTAGATCTCGGCGACCTCGTGGCGCAGCAGGATGATCGGGCCGATCGCCGCGGCGGCGATCATCAGGCCGAGCGCGACGCCGTTCCATGCGGTGTGGCGCGCCGCCTCGGCGTTGCCGGCACCGAGCGCGTGGCCGACGCGGATCGTCAGCGCGCTCGACAGGCCCATCGGCAGCATGAAAATCAGCGCCGCGAAATTGAGCGCGATCTGATGCGCCGCGATCTGCACCTCGCCGAACCGGCCGACCAGGATCGCGACGCTCGAAAATGCCGCGACCTCGGCGAGGCCGGCACCGCCCATCGGCAGGCCGATACGCAGCAGGCGCTTCTGCGCCGACCAGCGCGGCCGCGTCCAGGCATGCCACAGGTACCAAGGCTTGTAGGCGCGCGCGTGGCGCGTCCAGACGACGAACGCGAGCAGCGCGCACCACATGCCGATGCCGGTGGCCCAGCCGCAACCGGCGCCGCCCATCGCCGGCAGCCCGAAGTGGCCCCAGATCAGCACCCAGTTGAGCAGCGCATTGATGCCCAGGCCGACGAACGACAGGACCATGATCGGCCGGGTCTGGTTGATGCTGGCCGAATAGAAGGCGAGCGACCGGTAGGTCAGCGCCGCCGGCAAGCCCAGGCCGATGCCCCACAGGAAGACCGTGGCACGCTCGGCGAGCGCCGGTGCGATGCCAGCGAGCGTCAGCAGATCGTGCGCCCACGGCACGAGCAGCAGCGGCACGACGCTGACGCCGATGGCCAGCCAGACTCCTTCGCGGGCGTCGCGCACGACCGCGGCGTGATCGCCGGCGCCGTAGTGATGGGCGATGACCGGCGACACGGCCTGCACGACGCTCATCAGGCCGATGAACACCGGGATCCAGAGCGCGACGCCGAGCCCGACGACAGCCTGCTCGAACGCGCCGGCCTGCCCCGACATCACGGTGTCGAGCAGCCCCATCAACACCTGCGCGATCTGCGAGAGGATGATCGGGTTGGCCAGGCGCAGCAGCGCCCGGCTCTCGCGCGTGAACGGGTGCGGAACAGGCATCGGGCTGGTGGCGGCAGGGTGATCGCGGGCGCGGCAATGTATCACCACGATGCCTGGCGGGCCTGATCGCGCGACCGCGACGGATCGGTTCGTGGGACAGGGCGGCGACCAGGTACGAATCGATTCCTTCGACGCTCAACCGCTCGGCATACAGCGCGATCGACAGCGCGTGCGCGTACGAGACAATGAACGCATGCTGACCTACACCGCTCCATGGCGCGACATGCACTTCGTCATCGAGGAGCTGCTGGCGCTGCCGCGCCAGTGGGCCGCGATGCCTGCGTTCGAATCGGTCGACGCCGAGCTGGCGCGCCAGGTGATCGGCGAGGCCGGGCGCTTCGCCAGCGAGGTGCTGCTGCCGGTCGACGCGTCCGGCGACCTCGAGGGCTGCCACCTGAACGACGGCGCGGTGACGACGCCGCGCGGCTACCGTGCCGCCTATGCCGCCTTCGTCGACGCCGGCTGGCCGGCACTCGCCTGCACCGCCGACAGCGGCGGCCAGGGCCTGCCGCAGCTGCTGAACACCGCCCTGTACGAAATGCTCGCGGCCTGTGGCCATGCCTGGAGCATGTACCCCGGGCTGCTGCACGGCGCTTACGAGTGCCTGCACCGCCACGGCTCGCCGGCGCTGCGTGAGCGCTACCTCGGCAAGCTCGTCAGCGGCGAATGGCTCGCGACGATGTGCCTGACCGAAGCGCAGGCCGGCTCCGATCTCGGCCTGGTCGCGACGCGCGCTGTCGCGCGCGCCGACGGCAGCCATGCCATCAGCGGCAGCAAGATCTTCATCTCGGGCGGCGACCACGACCTGACCGACAACATCGTGCACCTGGTGCTCGCGCGCCTGCCCGATGCCCCGGCCGGCACGCGCGGGCTGAGCCTGTTCCTCGTCCCGAAGCGCCTGCCCGGCGCGGACGGAGAGGCGCTCGGCGCGCGCAATGCGGTGGTCTGCGACAGCATCGAGCACAAGCTCGGCATCCGCGGCAGCGCGACCTGCGTGATGCGCTTCGACGCCGCGACCGGCTGGCTCGTCGGCGAGCCGAACCGCGGCCTGGCCGCGATGTTCGCGATGATGAATGCGTCGCGGCTGCATGTCGGGCTGCAGGGCCTGGGCCATGCCGAGATCGCGCTGCAGAACGCGCTCGCCTATGCGCGCGAACGCGTGCAGTCGCGCGCGGTCGATGCCGAAGGCGCCGGGCCGCACCCGATCGTGGAGCACGCCGCGGTGCGCCGCGTGCTGCTGGCGCTGCGCGCCCGGGTCGAAGGCGGCCGCATGCTCGCGTACCGGGCGGCGCATGCGATCGACCTGGCCGAGCACAGCGCTGACGCCGACACCGCCGCGCGCGAACGCACCCTGGCTGCGCTGCTCACGCCGCTGGCGAAGGCGGTGCTGACCGAGCATGGCTTCGCGTGCGCCAGCGACGCGATGCAGCTGTGGGGCGGGCACGGCTATGTGCACGAGTCCGGCATCGAGAAGACCTTGCGCGATGCGCGCATTTCGATGATCTACGAGGGCACCAATGAAATCCAGGCGATCGACCTGCTGGTGCGCAAGGGCGTCGCCGACGCCGGCCGCGGCCTCGGCCTGCTGTTCGACGAGCTCGAGGCAACCTTGCCGGCGCAGGCGCTGCATGCGCCCGCGGTGCGGCGTGCGATCGGCGCGATGCGCGAGGCATTGCTGGCGATCATCGAAGGCGCGGCCGGCGACGCCGAGCTGCCGTACCGCGTCGCGCCCGACTGGATGAGCGCGCTCGGCATCGTCGTCTATGCGCACGGCTTCGCCTGCGCCGATGCGGTCGCAGCGCAGGCGCTGGCCGCCGGCAGCGGCGATGCCGCGTTCTATGGCGCCAAGCGCGAGACGGCCGCGTACTGGATGCGCTTCATGCTGCCCGAGCTCGACGCGCGCCTGCGCTGCATCGAGGCCGGCAGCTTCGCATTGCCGAGGTTCGACGCGCGCTGAGTCTCGCGCGCCTGCGGTGCCAACGCGCAGTGTTGCAACGCAATACTTGCACCGCGACCGGCAAGATTTGCAGTACATCGTGCAAGCCCTCGCGCGTTGGCGCGAGCGTCGCGACGCCCTCGCACAGCTACCCGCGTTGCCAGGCGGTCGACGATGCCGACGATCTCGTGCCCCGGCACCACCGGAAGCCGGGGCAGCGGCAGCTCGCCATCGACGATGTGCAGGTCGGTGCGACAGACCGCGCAGGCTTGCACCTTCAGCCGCACCTCGCCCGCGGCCGGATCGAGATCGGGGCGCTCCTCGAGGCGCAGGGCCTCCCCGGGCGCGTGCAATGTCATCGCGCGCATCATCGCCAGATCATCGGCAGGCGCGATCAGGTCCGAAGGGCAGGGGCGACATGCTTTCCTTCCTAGGGAGTTTCGATCGATCCGGCGGCGCCTATGCTGCGCCACTTTGACGGCCGGAGCGAGCGCGCCCATGAGAAATGTTGATCTGCCGGCGTTGGATTTAGGTTGGCCCTGGACATTCCGCTGGCCGGCCGCATCGGGCGACAGCCGCGCCAACGCCTTTGCGCCGCAGCAGCTCTGGCAACCGATCAATCCCGGGTGGTCGTTCGGCAACGTGTCGATCACGACGCTGAACTCGAGCGCCCCCGAAGTCGAACAGGCGGTGGTCGGCCGGCACAGCTACGGCCGTCAGATCGGCCGCATGATGGACGCGCTGCAGGTGCTGATCACGGCCTCGCCGGCCGCCAGGCAGGATCCGGCGGTGAAGGCGTTTCTTGACCTGGCGCTAGAAGTCAACGACGCGAAGGACGCTGCCAGGGGCGCACAACTCGCGCGCCTGCACGCCGAACTGGCTGCGTTGAAGAAGAGCGATTCGCAGGCGTGGGAGCGGCTGGTGAAGGCCTGAGGAGGCCGGGGCCGCGTGACGGGCAAGGGAAGCGTCCTACGCCATCTCACTCGCGCGCCTGACAGCGCGCCGCCTGCCGCGCGCCTAGGCTGGTCGCTCATGCATCACGGAGATGACGAGATGAAGCGACTCACCCTTCTTTCGCTCGTGGCCGCGTTCGCGCTGTCGGGCTGTGTCGTGGTCCCGGCGCATGACTACTACGGTCGTGACTATCGCCGCATCGATCGCGACGGCAGCCGTTACGAGCAACGCGACCGTTATCGCAGCTATGACTACTACGATCGTCGTGGCGATTGGCAACGCTACCGCGGCGGCGATCAATCGGGCGGCACCTACGCGCCCTGACCGGCGGCGACACGCGCCGACGCTGGCGCCCGCGCCCGACCTACGCGCCGAGTTGGCGCGCTCCTACGGTGCCCGGGCGCGGGGTGGTGCAGGCTGGGCACTGGCGCCTGTCACGGTTCGCCATCGCGAACGGGCCGGCGCGACAAGGAGGATCCATCGTGAACAGCAAGGCATCTCTGCTCAGCCTTTGCGCCGTCGCGGCATTGCTCGGCGGCTGCACCGCGACCACCAGCACGACGACGGCAAGCACGCCGCGAGAGGCCAGCGGGCTGGGCCCGCTGACGGCCGACACCAAGCGCGAGATCGACGAAGGCTACCGCGACACCCTGCGCCGCCTCTACGAGACGACACCGGGGAGTCGCGAACTCGTCGCGAAAGCGGCCGGCGTGCTGGTCTTTCCGCGCGCGGTCTCGGCCGGCTTCGTCGTCGGCGGCGAGTTCGGCAATGGCGAGCTCCGGGTCAACGATCGGTTCGCCGGCTACTACCGCACCGCGACCGGGTCGCTCGGCTTCCAGATTGGCGCGCAATCGCGTGCGCTGGTGTTCCTGTTCATGACACAGGAATCGCTGCGCAAGTTTCGCGAGAGCCAGGGCTGGTCGGTCGGTGCCGACGCATCCGTGGCGCTGCTGAAGGTGGGCGCCAATGGCGAGATCGACGTCAACACCTGGAACCAGCCGACGGTCGCGTTCGTGATGACGAACGTCGGGCTGATGGCCAACCTGTCGCTCGAAGGCACCAAGATCACCCGAGTCGAGTGACGGGTCGCCCGGACGAGTTGGCTGCCCGCACCGCGCGGGCGGCGCGGTCAGTCGGGGATCACCGGCTCGACCAGCTTCGCGAGCTGTGCGAGCGATTCCTGCCAGCCGAGGTAGCACATCTCGACCGGAATGACCTCGGGCACGCCGGCCTGCACGACGTTCATCTCGGTGCCGCACGAGACCGCCGTCAGGGTCACGGTGGTGTCCATCTCGCCCGGCAGGTTCGGATCATCGAACTTGTCGGTATACCGGATGCGCGCGTTCGGCACCAGTTCGCGGTACTCGCCGCCGAAGGAGTGGCCATGGCCGGTCGAGAAATTCGTGAACGACATCCGGAACGTCCCGCCGACCTCGGCATCGAGGTGATGGACCTTGCAGGTGAAGCCGTAGGGCGGAAGCCACTTGGCCATCGCCTCGGCGTTCAGAAACGCACGGTAGATGCGCTCCGGCGTCGCACGGAGCACGCGGTGAAGTCGAATGGTGTTGGTCGGCATGATCGGATTGGGCAGCAGAGGACGACCCTCCGACTGTACGACGATCAAGTGACGACCGGATCGACACGCGCGCTCGGCGCCGCGGCCGCGTCATCAGCCGCTGAACCCGATGGTGTAGCCCCATGAGTCGAGCCGCGCCGGAATCGCGTTGAAGGCCAAGGTGATGCGCCGCTCCCCCTCGTTCGGCGGCACCGCGTGCATCAGGTAGCTCGGGAAGAGCACGAGGTCGCCGGGTGCAGGCGCGGGGCTGACCCATTTGTCGGCGCTGAAGCGGCCCGGCGTCATCGCCGCGTGGTCGTTCCTGAAGATGAAGTCAGTGCCGCCGGGCGACTTCATGAAGACCGTCTGCGATGCCGGATGCGACGTCGTCAGGTACACGACGCCCGAGACGAAGCTGTTGGCGTGGTTGTGCATCGCCTGGCGGCCGCCGGGGTCGAGCACATTGACCCACATCTCCTTCAGCGACCAGCCCAGGCGCTCCCCGAACAGCAGCGCGCCGAAATCGGTCAGCTTCGGGCCGATCAAGGCCGCAGCCTCGACCAGCAGGGCGCTGTCGCCGGGCTTGAGCATCGCGGTGTGCGACAGGCGCGCCGATGCGTTGTTGTCGCGTACCGCGGTGCGGCTGAAGTGCGCGACCAGGCCATCCACCAGCGGTCGCGGCAAGGTGGCCGGCGCGCGCATGAACGGCGTCGGGAAGAGATCGATGACTTCGTCCATGCGCGCGTCAACCGAAGATCGCGACCACGCGCAGCCATGACCAGTAGGCGGCCATCGAACCGATCGCGTAAAGCAGTGCGGTGCGTGCACGCGCGAGCCGCGGCCAGCGCGCGCCCAGGCGCCACAGCGCCCACGCGGCGGCCACTGTCAACAGCTGGCCAATCTCGACGCCGACGTTGAAGCTCAGCAGCGCCGCCAGCAGGTGTTGATCGGGCAGGCCGATCTCCTTCAGCGCGCCGGCGAAACCCAGGCCATGCACCAGCCCGAACAGGAAGGCCACCAGCGCCGGCCAGCGCCGCGCCACGGTCACCCGCTGGTGCAGCGCCTCGCCGGCGACCAGCATGATCGACAACGCGATCGTCGCCTCGACCGGTGGCGGCCGCAGCACCAGCCAGCCCAGCGCGCTGCAGGCCAGGGTCAGGCTGTGCGCGGCGGTGAACGCGGTGATGGTCCAGAGCAGCCGGCGCTGGAAGCCGACCAGGAAGAGCAGCCCGATCACGAACAGCAGGTGGTCGACGCCGGTCAGGATGTGCTCGACGCCGAGCGCGGTGTAGGCCGACGCGATTTCGCCGATGCCGCGCTTGTCGTCGGCCGAGCCGTACAGATGGACCGTCGGCTGGCCCGAGGTCAAGGTGTAGACGCGCGATTGGCCGTCGAGCCAGAAGACCTTGACCAGCGCCGCCGAATAGCGCTTGCCGACGCCGTCGATCGACAGGCTGCCGCGCAGCCCGGCCGCGCCGCAGCGCAGCACGTTGGCGTCGGCATGGCAGCCTTCGGGCCAGACCGGCGTCAGGTCTTCGCTGGCCGGGCGTTTTTCGCTTGCCGTCCACTGCCACAGGAACTCGCCGCGCGTGGTCTCGCGCAACTGCATCTCGGCCATGCTCATCTCGTGCGCGCTCGCGGCCACGGCCAGGAGACCGAGCATCGCGAGCAGCACGCCACGCAGCAGCGCGCTCATGCGGCTCATTGCGCTGCCTCGTTCTTGATGCGGTACTTCCGTGCCAGCGCCTTCACCGCGGCGCTGCGCTGCTCGGACAGCACCGCGTCGGTCCAGTCCTGCAGCGCGACGCCGCGCAGCGCCTCGAACGTCGCGGGTTTCGGCGCGCTGACGGCATCGAGCCGCATCGCATGCCAGCCGTCGCGGCCTGGCTGCGCGCGCCATTCGCCGGGCACCGACTCCTCGAGTGCCTTCGCGAACTCGACGCCGTAGCTCTGCACCAGGTTCGCGTGCGGGCGGCCCTTGAAGACGCGCAGGCCGGCCCTGGCGTCGCCCGGCGCGCCAGCGTTGAGCGCGTCGACGAACGCGCGCACGCCGGCCTCGGCGCTGTCGCCGGCCAGCACGGCCTCCTGGAAGTCGTAGCGGGCCGGCTCGTCGTACTTGGCGCGATGGCTGTCGAACCATGCGCGCAGCGTCCGGTCGTCGACCGGCGGCAGCTTGACGTTGGCATCGACCACGCTCAACGCCTTGAAGATCACGCGCTCGCGGATCGCGGCGTCGCCCTTGTCGACCTGCATCGCGAGGCCTTCGCGGTACAGCACCTCGTTGTCGAGCCAGACGCGGCGCAGGGCCGCGAGTTCGTCGGCGTCGGGCTCGCGCCCGCGCGAGGCCTTGAACAGCTGGCGCGCTTCGGCATCGACCTCGGCGCCGATGACGATCGTGTGCGGATCGTCGGCGCGCCCGATGATGAAGCGGTCGACGGCGAAGAGCAGGGCGCCCAGCAGCACGAAGTGCAGCAGGGGTTCGCGGGTCCAGTTCGGCAGCGACAGGGCGCGCCATGCGCGTGTCGTGGCGGTGGCAAAGGAAGTCGTCATCATGGTGGACAGTTCATGTTGAAGCGCGGGCACCGCAGGCAGTGCCACGGAAACGAAAAACGCGCCGCGCGTTGCCGCGCGGCGCTTCAAGTACGGTCGCCCGCGGATTGCTTACTTGACGCCGGCGACGGTCGTCGAGCCCTCGACCTCGATGTAGATCGGATTGCTGTAGAACCACAGGTCCGCCCACGCGGCGACGTCGTAGGCGACGTACTTGACGCCGTTGACGACCGGCAGATGCGCCGGGCAGCCGTCGATCGCGGTGCCGCTGTAGTTCGCGCCGTTGGCCGGCACGTTGCTGCCGACCGTGGTGCACGGGATCCGCAGCTTGCTCTGGTCGGCCGCGTTGGTGGCCAGGTCGGACAGCGGGTTGCCGGCGGCATCGGTCTCGAACGGCACGGCGGCCGGCAGGTTGCTGCCGCGCAGTCGCAGGTACTGCGAGGCGGTGACCGCCGGGATGCGGACGCTCATCTTCAGGAACGCGGTGTTGTCCAGCCCCGAGTAGGCCGTCGTCCAGCGCGCCGCGCCGTGGCCGTTGAAGGTCTTGATGACCGCGGCGCTCGTGTTCTTGGCCGCCGCCGGCACCACGCCGAGGCCCGCGGTCGAGCCGTCGTCCTTCAGCCAGCTGGTGTTGCGCGGCCACTCGCCCGCATAGTCGGCCGCGCCCGGCGTCTTGTAGCCCGAGACGAGGCCGCGGACCAGGTCGACATGGTCGAGCACCGGCATGTTGATCGGCAGGTTCACGCCGATCTGCGCCAGCGACGGGTTCGCGAAGGTGTACGGCGAGTTGTTGGTGCCGGCCGGATCGCGCACGACGACCGCGACCACGATGTCGTCGCCCGGCTTGACGACGAGCTTCTCGCCCATCGTCGCGCAGCGCGGCGTATCGACCGCGGTGTTGGCGGTCGCGGCCGCCATCGCGAGGGCTTCTGCCGAGGCGTCGGGCCGGAACCCGCCGCCGCCCTTGGTCGACGCGCAGGCGACGAACGCGAGCCGATCGATCAGCTGCCCGCTCGCGGCAAAGCTGTTGCCGGTGCGCAGGCCGTCGACGATGGTCTGCGGCCGCAGCTTGTCGGTGCCGTTGCGCACCATCACGAAATCGCGCTGGTACTCGCCGGGGAAGAAGTCTTGCGTCGAGCGCCGGTCATCGGGGCCGAAGCTGCCGCGGTTGTGCCAGTCGGAACTTGCGAAGAACCAGAAGTTGCGGCCTTCGCCGAGCAGCGCGTCCCACACGCCGCCGACCTGCGCGCCGTAGATGCCGGTGCCGCCGTAGGTCGTGCCGCCGACCGAGTCGGTCAGCACGCCGCCGATGTTGTTGCGCCTGGGCGAGTACTCGCCGCGGCTCGACGATGCGCCGTGGCCCGGTTGCGTCTCGAAGCCGAACGCGACATTCGGCGCCGCGTTGTTGAAGTCGCGCAGATGCTCGACGTTGAAGCCGTTGTTGCCGTCCGGATTGAACGGGCCGGCGCGCTCGAGGTGAGCCGGCACGTAGTAGCTGCCGGTCGGGTGGTACGCGGCCATCCACTTCACGGCTTCGACCGTCTTCAGGTGGCCCTTCGTGCCGTTGCCGGCGCCGCTGGCGGGCATCAGCTTCTGCGCAGTCGCGTTCCAGCTCGCGTCGGCGCTGCTGTTGCTGCCGGGGACCGCGCAGTTCCAGTTGTTGCCGATCGCCGAACCGGTGACGTTGCCACGGCTCTTGTCGGTGTCGCCGCGATCGAAGCAGTACGACCATTGCGCCAGCGCGTTGGCGTTGCCGAGCGCGGTATAGCCGGCGCTGGCCGGCAGCGTGGCGGCGTCGATCGACAGCGGCATCTGGCCGGTGATGACCGACATCGACGTGTGTTCATGGCCGGCGACGACCGACTCCATGCCGATGAACAGCAGCTGGTTCTTGACGGCCGACAGATACTCGATCAGCGGATACTGATATTCCTGGATCGATTGCCAGCGCCACATGTTGCCGTTGCCACCGACACCGCCGCCGTCGCCCTTGATGGCCGATGCGCCGATGCTGTTGCTCCAGGTCGTCGTCGGGCCTTGGCCGCTGATGGTCGGATAGGCCGGCGTGCTCAGGCTCGCGTCTTCGGCCAGCGTGCAGTTGCGATTGCCGTTGCCGCCGTGGCCGGCCTGCACGAACCAGTCGAGGCCGAAGGTGCCGTCGTCCTTGCCGGTGGCCTTCTTGACCAGCTTCTGCATCGAGATCGAGCCATCGGAGCAGGTCGTGTGGTTGTGAAAGTCGCCGGTCACGTACTGGCCCGCGACCTTGCCGGCCGCCGTCGCGGCGGTCGGCAGGGTGCTCAAGCTGCCGATGGTGGCGAGCGCCGCGAGTGTGATCTGGCTCTTGCTGAATCCGAGTTTCATGGAAGTCCTCCTGTGATTGTTGGGATGATCCGTGCCGGCTGCCGGGCAGGGCGCAGACGCCGTGCCGCGCGACAGATGCGATGGATGCTAGGAAGCGCCGGTGACACTGGCGTGACGGCCAGCGCCAATTCGAGATGCGGATGCGCCAGGCCGCGACGCCAGCGACATGCGGCTCACGTGGCTCACGCGGCGCGTTCGAAATCGACGTCGATGTCGGCTTGCAGCACGCCGGCGCGCTCGAACACCAGCGTCAGCGGATAGCTTCTGCCGACCTCCAGGCGATGCCGCAGCCCGACGAGCCGGATGAAGGTGCCCGCCTCATCGAGGACGGTGTCGCGCCCCGTCGGGATCACGAGGTCGACACTGGGCGCGGCGCCCGCACCGCCCATCTCGGCACCGGCGGCGACAGGCGATTCGACCCGGATCAGCCGATCCGCGAGCGTCACTTCGTCGAAGGTCATGCACAGCGCGGCGGAAGTGTCGGCGTCGGATGTGGCCCGCGTCCACGGCCGATAGACCCGCAGGTGCCTCGTGAAGAATTCGCAGCCCTGTGCCGCCGGGACGAGCAGCGCGATGCCGGCGGCGAGGCCGGCACGCAGCGCGGCGCGTCGTTGGATGGGTCGATTCACGTCCAGACTCCCTGAGCGGTGCAACCATGCGGATGAACACGGCGACGCGCACACGCTAGGGTGCAAGCATGAAGCGTTGATGACACGCCGGATTCAGGTTGCGACGATCGGCTAACGCCCGTTCGCGGTATCGTCGTTGCGAACGCTGCCCACCCAAACGAATCGTCCAGATGAATGGGGTGCGAAGGCAAACCGGAGGCGCGCGGCATGTCCAAGCTCAGGGTCAACTGCTTTTCGATGTCGATCGACGGTTACGGCGCGGGGCCGGATCAGAGCCTGGCGCAGCCGCTCGGCGTCGGCGGCACCGGTCTGCACGAATGGGTGTTGGCGACGCGGACCTTCCGCAAGCTCTTCGGCCAGCAGGGCGGTACGACCGGCGCCGATGACGACTTCGTGGCGCGCGGCTTCGATCACGTAGGCGCCTGGATACTGGGCCGCAACATGTTCGGCCCGGTGCGCGGGCCGTGGCCCGACGACACCTGGAAGGGCTGGTGGGGCGCTGATCCGCCTTACCACACGCCAGTGTTCGTGCTGACCCATCACGCCCGCGCATCGATCGCGATGGATGGCGGGACGACCTTCCATTTCGTCACCGATGGCATGCATGCGGCGCTCGAGCGCGCGAGGCAGGCGGCCCAAGGGCGAGACGTGCGCGTCGGTGGCGGTGTCGCGACCATCCGCGCGTACCTGCGCGCCGGGCTGATCGATGAGATGCACCTCGCCTTGGCGCCGACCTTGCTGGGCCGTGGTGAGGCGTTGCTGGCCGACATCGACTTGCCGGCTTTGGGCTACGAGCGCACCGAGCGCGTCAGCACGCCGGCCGCGATGCATGTCGTCGTGACCAAGAGACGCGCGCAAACGACTTGACGGTTCTCGCGCCGACATTCATGGCGCGGCGACTGGGGCAGTCGGTACGCCATGGGCTAGCCGGTGCCGCTCTGAGCAGGTCTGCTGTGGCAACGTTGGCGGGCGGGTTGCCTCAATAGGCGTTACGACGACTCTACTGTAATGCGCGACAATGTATATTATGTTAACTCATCTGCGAAAGAGTCCTTCGATCGCTGGTTCAACATGTCGGAACCGCTTCAGGTTGCTAACCGCGCCGCCTTGCTAACTCGTCCAAGCTTGCGGTGCGAACCGCCCCGGCTCTCGTTGTAGCCGTCGATACGGTCGGTCAACGGACCAGTAGCTCAGCGTAGGCGCCGGCCACCGTGACTTCAGGGCGACGGTCCGGGCCACGCTGCGAGCCGCGTCTCTTGTGCCGCAGA
>Ga0207648_10001545_pt1 | contig 25325 bp, 25 predicted proteins | sample KBSMisM32_FD_184310 | JGI IMG/M metagenome (GOLD analysis project Ga0207648, IMG submission 184310) | Miscanthus rhizosphere microbial communities from Kellogg Biological Station, Michigan, USA - KBS Miscanthus M3-2 (SPAdes) (version 2) | ecosystem: Host-associated > Plants > Roots >... | reverse complement strand
GCGGTCGAGAGACCACGACACGCACTTGCTTCCGCGCCTTCAGGCTTTCAGTGCCCGGTAGAGAAACGGCAGGCTGGTGTCCATCCGGTAATCGACATCGGAGTGGTCATCGTCGAATTCCTCGTAGGCGTGCCGGATGCCGGCGGCTGCCAGACGCTTGGACAGGATGCGCGAGCCGAACTGGATGTGGTACTGGTCGCGCCAGCCGCAGTCGATGTAAATACCGCGTAGCGACTTGAGGTTGTCGCGGTATTTTGCAACCAGGTTGATTGGATCGTGCTCGCGCCACTTGCTCCAACGCTTTTCAATGAGCTCGCCCGATTCCAGGTTGAACGGCACGCGAAAGCCAAGCGGCGCTCTTGGGTCCGGATCATAGGTGGCCGCCATGCAAAGATTCATGATGCAGTGGCCTTCCGCTCCCGACAGCTTTTCCTTCTTCCAGGCCTGGGCAAGAAAGCGCTTGATGCGCCCGTCGTCCATACCTTCGGGGAGCCCCTTCCGGTTCGATTCTCCGCGCGCATCATAAGCGCCGGGTTTGCGCTTCGGCGTGCGATGCTTCGCAAGTTCGTTGAGAGTGTTCGGCCAGTCGTGCCAGTAGACGAAATCGAAATACGCGTCGCCGGAATGAGCGGCGATCGCTCCCCAGAACTTCGCGTATTTCATGCCGTGGATGATGGAGCCATAGCCGCCGGATGATTTGCCGAAACAGCCGCGATGCTCGCGGCTCGCCAGCGTACGGAATTCACGGTCGACGAATGGAATGATCTCGCGCGTCAGATAGTCCGCGTAATTGCCGATCGCGGACGAGTTCACGTATTGGTTGCCGCCGAGCGCCGTGAAGCAGTCCGCAAACACGAATATGGCCGGTCCCATCTTCTCCTCGCGGATGAGCCGCGCCGCGCGCTCCGGCACGTTGTCGCCGAAGGGCTTCCAGTTGGTGTGTGAAAGTCCGGAGCCGGTGAAGCCGACGAGATCGTAGAGCACCGGGAAGCGCCGTTTCGACCCGTCGTCATAGTGCGGCGGCAGCCATACCGCTACCTTGCGCACGTGGGGGTCGCGCAGCGGATTGTCCTTGAGGATCTTCGAGCTATGCTCCAGCACGACCAGCGTGCCGGCAGGACCTTTGGGTCGTTTGAGCGCCATCGCGTTTGCGTCGAATGATGACGCGGGATTGTGTCACGACCGGCGAAGAGATTCACTCCACGCGGGCAAAAACAGGCGGTGTCTTGTGTACTGCGTCCGGGCTGAGTCTGAAAAGGCTGGCGTCGCGACTATTTGCAGGTCGGAAAAAACGGTTGCAGCAACGGTCCATAGCGAAAGTCGGTGAACTCGCAGACATTCGCGAACGAGCCGTAGCAATTCTCCTCCGACTCCACCTTGCAATACTGGTCGCCCGTGCGCACTGCCAGGGGCGTGAACTTTGCCATGTTCTCTCCGCCCTCGGGCCTTACCACCAGATCGCCCCTCGGAGTGGTGAACAACACCACCAGATAGGGGAAGTGCGGGTCGGGTGTGTCCGAGCAGCTGCAGGCGTGCGACTCCACTCGAAAATCATCAGGGGAGAGTTCCTTGATTTCCGCAGCCGAGAATCTGTCGTTAATCCAGCGTGAGATGGCTTCGAGACTGTTCGCCGGAACCGGTTCGCGTACCTGTTCGAGCGCCACGGCCTGATCTCGCGCCCAGACTTCGCCGGGGACAAATGCCAGCACCAACGGTCCGAACAAGATGGGCAACGCAACCGACCTGATCGTCTTTCCCATCCGCGTGCCCAGCTGTGGTGAATTGTTTACCATCGTCCTTCCCATGCTTGCTCCGGATACTTCCAATCGCTTCGCCGCGCCGGGTCGCCCGCGGCAAGCGACCCATGCTCTACACATGTTTCCATGAATCTATTCCTCAAACGCCCAGACCGGGAAAAAATATGCGGGAGGCATGCATAAGAAGACATACAAATTGCGTGCCCGTTCATGCGCACGGCGCGAAATATTGGTTTTACCCTCGTGATCCCCTTGGCATATGCAGACGAAAAATGCTGGACCGGCTTCTGGTACATGGGACATGAAGCAAGGAGTCGTGGTTCCACGGTATGACGGTTGCTAGTGCGGGAAGAAATGACGAAGAGATCGGATCAGTTTGGTTTTCCTATGCCTTCGCGCTTTACGGAGAAGCAAGCGGTTATCTCACACGTTGGCCACCGCGCCCGCGACGTAGCCGACAATCCATACCGTGCCGATGCCGGCCACAATCAACAGCGCTTGCTGCATCGTCGCTGCGAAATCCCGCCGTTTGTGCAATCCCGGGATGAGGTCGGCCACCGAAACGTAGATCATGCTCGCCGCCGCGATGCTCAGCAGCGGCGCTATGGCGTTGTGCATGGTTTGCAGCGCGTAATACGCGAAAACGCCACCCACCACCATGGCCGCACTGGCGAGCATGTTGAATGCGAGCGCCTGACGCTTGCTGTACCCGGAGTGGAGCAGGATCAGGAAGTCGCTTACTTCCTGCGGCACTTCGTGGGCGACGATCGCCAGGGAGGTGATGATGCCCAGTTCCAGACTCACCACGAACGAGCCGGCGATGATGATGCCGTCCACGCAGTTGTGAAAGGTATCGCCCACGATCACCATGGTCGCAATGCGTCCATGGTCGTGGGCGGGAAGGTGCGTTTCGCCCGGCTCCTCGTGGGAGTGACGCCAGAGCACCAGTTTCTCCAGCACGAAGAACAGCAGGATGCCGAACAATACGGTGGCGGTGACGCTCTTCACGCTGGTGGACAATTCGATGGCGTGGGGCAGAATCTCGAGGAAAGCCGCGCCGAGCAGCGCACCGATGGCGTAGCTGATCAGCATCGGCAACTGCGCCGGTCCCGCACGCAAGGCCAAGGCGGCGGCGGCGATTACGCTGAGGATGCCGCCAGCCAGCGTAGTGGCAATGATCCAGGCAAGAATGGGCATGGGACGATCGCTAGAAACGGGTCGGGCCACTTTAGCAGACCTGTCCATCCCATCGGCATCTGCGCAAACGAATACCGTCCGATCCCTGCGTTGCGGCGCAGCACCGGACCAATTCATTTCCACTTGTAAACTCGCTGCAACCGCCGCAGACTTCTCCGGCAAGTCCCAATAAAAAGTCGCGATATCTTCTGCAAAGATGACCGGGGGAGGTCATGGCGGATAACGAAGGCAGGGGCGAAGGGTCGGGCAGACGACGCTGGCGGCATATCACCGTGGCGCTGGGGGTTGCATGCGTCCTTGTTGCAACCGCGAAGCTGTGCTGCTTCACAGTCGATGCTGGCGACTACGCGCTGGTTACCGAGTTCGGAAAGCCGGTGCAGGTCGTCATGACCGCCGGCCTTCGCTTCAAGCTCCCCTACCAGAGTGTGCGCACTTTCGACAGCCGCCTCTTCGTTTACACCCCGGCGGCGAGCGAATTCCTCACCGTCGAAAAGACGCCGGTCGTGGCCGCCGGCACGATTCTCTGGCGCATAGCCGATCCCGAAAAATACTTCCAGACCGTTTTCGACCGCAACGGGGCGGAATCGAGGCTCGGCGACATCCTGTTCGCGGAACTGGGTGCGGCGATCGGGCGCAATCGCCTGGCCGCATTTTTTTCGATGGAAGCGGAGCAGTTCAAGTCCGAAACGATCCTCGCCGAAGTGAGCCGCAAATGTCGCGAGATCGCGCTGCGCGATTTCGGCATCGGGGTAAACGCCGTGCTGCTGAGAAGTTTCGATTTCCCGAAGCAGAACCGGCCCCCGCTCTATTCGCGCATGAAATCGGAACGCGGGCGTCTGAGCATGAAATTCCGCTCCGAAGGCGAGGAGGAAGGTCTCAAGGTGCGCGCGGCGGCGGACCAGGAAAAGAGCCGCATTCTCTCTGAAGCGCTGAAGCAGGCGCAACAGACGCGCAGCGAAGGCGAGGGCAGGGCCGCGCGGATTTATGCGGAATCGCTCGCTAAAGGCCCGGATTTCTACGCATTCGTGCGCACCATGCAGGCCTCGCGCAATCTCGTACCCAAGGGAACCACCCTGATGCTGCCGGCCGATTCGGAATTGTTCGGCCTGCTTCAGGACAGCAGCCATTACGACCGCACCGGCGCGAACCGGAAAACAGGCGCCAGGCGGAACAAGTAAGGGGACGGCATGCATGTCGCCGGACCCCCACAACCAGCAGCACTAACGACAAGAGGAGGTAGTCATGTTTTCGCTTCATAGTTTGGCGTCACCACGGTCGTGGTTGCTTGCAACCGTGTGCAGTTTTGTTCTTGGCGGAGCGGCCGTCGCGGCGGAAATCAAATACGATCCCGGCAATGACGTGAAATTCACCTATTGCTATTCGCATCCCCCCGTAGCACGCATCAAACCGGGGGACACCGTGGTGACCAGCACGCGCGACGCGTCCAACGACGTGTACGGAGTGAACGACAAAACCCTGTTTCCCAAACTCGACCTGACCAAGGTCAACCCGCAGACCGGCCCGTTCTACATCGAAGGCGCCGAGCCCGGTGACACGCTGGTGGTGCACCTCGACAAAATCGACTTCAATCGGGAATTTGGCTGGGGCGGTTCGATTCCCTACTTCGGCGCCCTGGCGCCGGAATACAAGACCATGATGATCACGCCGCCGGTGCCCGATCGTCTCTTCGTCTGGAAAATCGACCGCAGCCGGCGCGTCGCCACCATCGACCTGCCCAACAGCAAGATCGGCAAGGTCGAAGTGCCGCTGCGCCCGTTCTTCGGCACGATTGGCACCGCGCCGGGGGGCAAGGAATGCATCAGTTCTCTGGTTCCCGGGCAGCACGGCGCCAACATGGACTTCAACGAAACCGTGGAAGGCACCACGTTGTACTTTCCGGTGAACGAGCCGGGCGCGCTGTTCATGCTGGGGGATGGGCACGCGGCACAGGGCGATGGCGAAATCGATGGCGCCGCCATCGAGACTTCGTTCAATGTTCGCTTTACCGTGAATCTGATCAAAGGCAAGCGCATCGGCTGGCCGAGGCTCATCAATGACAAGGTGGTGATGTCGATCGGCAGCACCCGGCCGCTGATGGACGCACTGCGCCTGGCATGCTCCGATCTTATCAGCTGGATGGTGGAGGACTATGGCTACGACAAGTACGAGGCCCTGCAACTGCTGGGGCAAGTCGCGCAAATCAAGATCGCCAACGTGGTGGACCCGCAGTACTCGGTCGCCTGCATCATCGACAAGAAGTACCTGAAGTGAGGCCCGCATAGAACACACGCGCCAAACTGGCGGGCGGCTTTGCGGCCGCCCGCAGGCGAAAAAGTCATGACCGAGTTCCTTCTGCGTTTGCTGTGGGAGACCTGGAACATTTTCAAGCAGGCCTCCGTGTTCCTGCTGTTCGGTTTTTTCATCGCCGGAGTGCTCGCCGTCTGCGTTCCGGAAAAGATGCTCTCGAAACTGTTCCGAGCCGGCAAGGTCAAGTCGGTCCTGTGGGCCGCGACTATCGGCGCGCCGCTGCCTCTGTGTTCCTGCGGCGTCGTACCCGCTGCGCTGGGTCTGCGGCGGCAAGGCGCGACGCCGGGGGCAACCGTGGCATTCCTGATCGCCACACCGGAAACCGGAGCCGATTCAGTCAGCTTGTCGTACGCGTTGATGGATCCGATCGTCACGGTGTTTCGTCCCGTGGCGGCGGTGGTGACTGCTGTGACAGCCGGTCTTCTGACCAATCTGTTCGGTACGCGCAAAGGGACGGAAGATCTTGCGCATCTTTCCACTAGCGGTACTCACACCGAACTCGCGCATGGGCATGATTCAGACGTCGCCCATTCGCACGCGCACGATCACGCGCCTGGGCCGACCACCGCAGCGCCCGTCCATGGCCGCGGCGCCAGAACGTGGCTCGCACTGAAGCGCGTCCATCACTATGCGTTCCGCCAACTGCTGGACGACACCGGCTACTGGATTCTGTTGGGGATCGTGTTGTCCGCCCTGGTCGCGGCCGCGTTGCCGCCCGTATTCTTCGAACGCTATCTGGACAACGAACTGGTTTCCATGCTGGTGATGCTGCTCATCGGCATCCCCATTTACGTCTGCGCCAGCGAGGCCACACCGGTGGCCGCTGCGTTGGTGATGAAGGGTCTGAATCCCGGAGCCGCGTTGGTGTTTTTGCTGGTCGGTCCTGCCACCAACATTGGCAGCATGGTGCTGCTCACGAAATTTCTCGGCGCCAGGATCATGGCGATCTATCTCGGCGCGATCGGGGCGGTCGCCCTGATGGCCGGCTTTGCGCTCAACGGGGTCTACCACGCCTGGGGATTGGACCCGCGCGCGACATTCGGCACCGCGACCGCCTTCCTTCCTGAATGGCTCAAAGTGGCGAGCGCCCTGTTGCTGATGGCTCTGCTCGCGCGCAGCATGTGGCGCACGCCGGTGCCGGCGGAGTGGATCTGGCTGCGCGACCGGTTCGCACGGCTGTCCGGATTGCGGTTGACCACAGCCCGGCTGGCAGGCGCCGCGGCGGCGGTGGCGGCCGTGCTCTATGCAGGCAGCGGCTTTGTCGCCGTCCAGCCGGGCGAAGTCGGCATGCGCACCCGCTTCGGACAGATCGTCCCGCCGGCACTCGAGCCGGGATTGCACTACCGGATGCCATGGCCGTTCGAAGCGCACCGCATCGTGCGCAAGGATGAAGTGCAGCGCATCGAGTTCGGAATGGTGAGCCAGGCGCAACCGCTGGCCTCGGCGGAGCGGCAAACCACCGCTGCGGGTTGGAACCCGTCGATTGACCGTGGCATGGTCAAGGGCGCGTGGTTCCAGAAAGAAGCGGGACCGGAAGAACCGTTTCTGCTGACGGGTGACGGCAATCTGATCGACCTGCGTTGGGCTGTGCAGTATCGGGTCAAGGATGCGCTCGCCTACGCCTACCGCGTCGCCGAGCCGGGCGCCCTCGTGCGCAGCGTGACCCTGGCGGCCTTGCGCAGCGTCGCCGCGCGCACCGGCATCGATGCGCTCTATACCGCTGAACGCAGCGGTGTCGAGCAAAACGTGAAGCAAGCCCTGCAAGGCACGCTGGACGAAACCGGCAGCGGCGTCGAAATCATATCCTTCCAATTGTTGTATGTGCATCCGCCGGCAGAAGTTCACGATGCGTTCCGCGACGTTGCCAGCTCGCAGGAAGACAAGCTGCGCACGATCAATCGAGCCAATACTTTTGCGGTGGAAACCGTGAATCAGGCCAAAGGGGAAGCGGCTGCGATGATCGAGCAGGCCCAGGCACTGAAGCAGCAGCAGGTATTGCATGCGCAAGGCGATGCCGACAACTTCACGTTAAAGCTCGGTGCGTACCGGCGCGCGCCCGAGCTGACCAAGTTCCGCCTGCAGGTGGAGAGCATCGAGGAAACCCTGCCCGGTCTGCAGAAATTCATCATGCCGGATGCGCGCGACATCAAGGATTTTGACATGTGGCTGCTGCAGCCTGCGGGCGTCCCGCGGAACAAGTAGATGGAATCCGCCAACGAAGTCATGCCGGCATCCACACCGCGCTTGCGGCGCGTGGCAGCGGCACTGTTCGTGATTGGGTTGCCGATGTGGGTACTGGTCGCCAGCCTGTTTGTCGTTGACGTTACACAATACGCACTGGTGAGCCGCTTCGGTGCCGTGCTGCGCACCGTGGACGAGCCCGGACTGCACGTCAAGGCGCCGTTCGACACCATCGTTAGCGTGGACAAGAGCCTGACCTTCTCGCGCCCGGGCCAGGCCGAATATCTGACCGTGGACAAGAAGAACGTCATGGTCGAGACGCTGATGACATGGCGCATTGCCGATCCGCAGCGCTACCTCGTCACGCTGGCAACGCGCGCCGCGGCCGATGTTCGGCTCGCGGATGTGTTGCTGGGTGAAGTCGGCGCCGTGCTGGGCGCGCATCCGGCTGCGGCGCTGATCGCGCCCGACGGAAATGCCGAGCGCTTCCGCGGCATCGTCGCCGAGATCCGCGGACGTGTCGGCGCGTTCGCGCGCGGCGCTTACGGCATCGAAGTAATCGACGTCGAATTGCTGCGGCTGAGCCTGCCCGAGCAGAACCGCGCCCCGGTGTTCGAGCGCATGAAAGCCGAGCGCGGCAAGTTGGCAAAGGATTACCGCACCGCCGGCGAATTGCAGGGACGCAAGATCGTCGCCCAGGCGGATCGCGAGAAGAGCGACATTCAGGCCGCGGCATACGCACATGCACAACGCATCAGGGCCGAGGGCGACGCCGAGGCCACGCGCATCTATTCGGCGGCATTCAGCAGGAATGCCAACTTCTACAAGTTCGTGCGCACCCTGCAGACGTACGAAAAAATCATGGACGAAAACACCACGCTGTTTCTGCCCGCCGAGGCAGAGGTGCTGCGCGTCATCGCGCCGCTGCCGCGCCAGGGAGCGGCTTCTCCCTTACCGCTCGAATCGACCACCGCCGGCAAGGGGAACGTTCTTCCCAAACCAGAATCCGGCGCGATGCCGCTCGCAGGCGGGTCTTCCGGACGGAGCCGGACGCTGCAATGAGCGGGCGCGAGATTCTCGGTCGCGCCGGAGCCCTGCGCCAGAAAATGCGGCGGTATTCCTGGGTCGGCATACTGGCGGCCGTGCTGCTCGGCGCTTATTTCGCGTCCGGCTTTTACGTGGTGAATGCCGACGAACACGGCGTTGTGCGCCGGTTCGGCGCCATCGAGGCACGTGTCGGTCCGGGCATGCACTACCGAATGCCTTGGCCGGTGGATCGCGTGGATGTGCTCAAGACCACCAGCGTCATGAAAATCGGCGTGGGATTTGCACTGCGCGACGGCGAATCGTCGGCGCCGGCCGGCGTGGAATTGCTGACGGGCGACACCAATATTCTCAACGTCGCGCTGGTGGTCCAGTACGCCATCCTCAATCCCGCGGATTATCTGTTCCAAATCGACCGGCCACAAACCCTGGTTTCGACGCTGGCCGAAAGTGTGCTGACCGAAACCGTGGTCGGCATGCCTATCGACGAAGTGCTAACCACCGGCCGGCTCGCGATCCAGACGCGAGTCAAGACGAAGACTCAGGAAACGCTGGACCGCTACCGCAGCGGCATCCAGATCGCCTCGGTGAGCATCATGAATATCTCGCTGGACCCGTCGGTAGCCCAGGCCTTTCAGGATGTCGCCGATGCCATGGCGGACCGCGAGAAGGCGCAAAACGAAGCGCGTGCCTATGCCAACGACCAGATTCCGCGGGCGCGCGGCGAGGCCAGCCAGACCGTGAGCAGCGCCAGGAATTACAAGCAGCAACGCGTTGCCGAAGCCGTTGGCAACACCACCCGTTTCCTGGCTTTGCTCACCGAGTATCAAAAGGCGCCGGAAGTAACCCGCTCGCGGCTCTACCTGGATTCCATGGAAAAAATCCTGCCGAAGGTGAAGCTTTACGTCATCGATTCGCAAGGCGGGCGCGTGCCGGTCAACCTGCGCGTAACGACGCCGCCCGCTGGCGAAAAATAACTTACTGGAAGAATAGCCCGCGCCAAACCCTTCGAGTGCGCCTTCTGCGGCAGCCAAGGACGAAGTGCGCCGGCGTTACCGGCAAGCCGAGCCGTGGAACTGACTCAGTCGTCGGCCAGCGGACTGATGAGTGTTGCCAGCACCAGAAGGGCGAATCCGGCCAGGTGCAGGACAAAACGCAGCGCGTGCGAGGCTTCCCATTTACTGCGCCAATCTTTCCAATCTGCCGGAAGCGTGTCAGCCGTCCATTCAGCGGTCCGCGCGTTGACCCGATTGGTGACTATCAGCCAGACGAGAAACGCGATCGCCAGGCACGCCGTTCCTGCCAGCGCGGTAATCAGCGCAGGGCGCCAGTCGCGCAGCACAACTGCAAGGATGGCGGCGGCAACGATGGCCAGGAGTTCGATCGTTCCGCCGATGCCTGCATACGCCGGGTAGAGTGTGTGCTGTGCGTGCAGCCATTGCGGGCCGTCATAGCGCAGCTTTGCCGGCGTCTCGAGTGTATGCGCGAAGGTCGTGCCCATGAGCAGCGCGGCAAGAGTCAGCGACAAAACACACCAGAAGTAGAGAAACATGCTTTTTCCTTAAGGAGTGCACTCGACCGTCAGACGAATCCAAGTGTGCGCTGCGACGAATTCCAAGGTGCCAGGTTCGGCAGCACCATCAGCCGGTCAGTGTCGCTGATGCCGAACCATTTGCCCAGCGTAGCAGCATATTGGTCCATCGATGTGCTCGGCAGCAACCGACCGTGCCCCACGTCGTCATCGCCGTTGTCGGCAACGAGCGGAGCAGCGCCATAGAAGCGCCCGCCGTTGACCGCGCCGCCGAGCATGAAATGCATGCTGCCACTCCGTGATCGGAGCCGTTGCTGCCGGTGAGTGCGCGGCCGAAGTCGGACGCGGTGAAGCTGGTCAGCTGGTTCGCGACGCCAAGCTCGCTGCCACACCCGCCGCCGCGACGCCAGCGGCGACTTCGGCAGGCGCCGTTGTCGATACCGGCGCGCGCATTGCGGGCTCCGGATGACTTATGACTTCGGTATCCATTGTAGATCCCCCTTTGGTTCCAGACACAACGCGGCGCGCGCCGCTTGGTTCACTTCGGTTGACGTAAAGTCAGCCAACCAATTCGGGGTGCGGGAATTGTTTGGCTACCAGCCACCGGCGAAAATAACCCTCGAATCGAGATGAAACATTCATGGATGTGCGGTCGGCGCGGGGCGCCGCATCAGGGATTACGCACGCAATTGAAGGTGAGTGCGATTTCGGCGCCGAGGTCGACTACTTCGAAATCGCTGACCGCAACCGAGCTGAAAGAGCCGCTATCGATTCCCAGCCTCGCCCACTTGTTGGCCGAAAGCCGATCGTCGGCGAAAGTCAGCGCGATGTTGCCGCCGTCGCTCAAAATCATTCCGTATTTCTTCATCGCTCGCAGCACGATCCGCTCGCTTGCGTTGAACGGTGTTTCGTCGAAATTGGCCTTGAGGCGAAAGCGCACCCCGTACGGCGGCGCGTCGGCATTGACACTCGACGGTCCGCCGGCGTGAGTCGCCGGGCGCACGTAGACTTGTTTCTTCATGCGCGCGTTCGGCAGGATGAAGCGCAGCGCATGCGGGATTTCACCGTTCGCCACTTCGTCGCTGGTCGCCAGCAGCGCGGACATCGGCAGTCCTGCCGCATCGGCTGATGTGCACTGATCGCCGCGCAGCGAATCCGGATACTGTTTGGTCAGATCCCAGACAAAGGCGCCAAGCGCCGTGAAAGCAGTTCCGGTCTCGGTCGCGTTATAGAGTTCGTAAAGTTTCTTGCTCGACGTCTCGACTACCAGCACATGGCAATCGTTGTTCGCGGTGTCGCACAGGTAATTGCTGCTGCCCTCGGCGTTGCCGTTGGCGGGAATCGGCATCTGCAGCGGCACCGTGTCGCAATCCGGGCCACCGAAACAATAGCCGCCCGGTGCGGCCGTGATGGACCGCCTTGGAGTTCCAGCGTCCGCAAACAGCAGCGAGATGGAAAAATCGATGCGCATGGAACCGGCGCCCCATCCACCGAGCGTGTTCAATGCGCCGATGATTGCCGGCGAGCGAGCCGAGGCTGGAAGCGCGGTGACATCGCGGGTCCATGCGTGAGGCTGGGTGAAAAGGGCAGCCGCGGAAACCGGTACACCCGACAGAGTTGGTCCGCCCGAGGCGGGTCCGCCCGCGCCGCTGCTGCCATTGTTTGCGCCGCCGGCGTCTCCGCTTCCTCCGCCGCAAGCGGCGAGCAGGCAGGAAACAAGACAGCCTGCGATCAAGAATCTCATGAGCAATCGTGCGTCGAGGTCAGCGCATCCAGCGAGCGGACGACGCAAACCTTGATTGAAATTGGCAGGAGGATGTCCGGAACAAACATCCTTCCCTCTAAGCAAGAGGCATGCACGTGATGCAAACAATCGCGCTTGCACAAAGCCTTCGGCGCCTGCGGACCAGAAATGTCGGACCGCGCCCTCTGGATAGCGACGCCGATCAACGACAACCACGCGGGAACTGTCAGGGTGGAGACCGCGGATTCTCGCTGGTATGTTCTGGCGGCCATGCGCGATCAACGCATCGTTCCCGCTGTTTTTTTTCGCCAGGATACTTAGTGGCCCAAGGAACACTGAAGCTAATGCTGTGGCGTCGAAGTTCAGCTCACCCCGCGACATACGCCGACCCAGTCCCACAATCTCCATCAGCCGGATGACGAATTGGTCAAATAGCTATTGCTGCTTCCCCCATCGCGCCTTGGCTTGTGCCAATGCCTCCGTCCGAACCGCCTTGGCATCAGCCATACATCCGGGTATGGCCTTGGTCGAGCGCTTTCGGCACTTCGCCGTCGCCTGCTTGTATTCCGTCTGCGCTTTCGCCTTGGCTGCCTTGTAGTCGGCCTCCTTTGAATTATCGATTGCCGCCATGGAGAACTCGGTTTGCCTGGCAGGCTTCTGCGGGATCGAATCGGCTTTGGCGTTCGTTTGCTTTGCCGCGACAACGTCCTGGACCGTTGCCACCAATACGGTGCCGGCAAGCAGTCCTGCGGCCGAAATGGAAAGTGCAGTGCGTCTCATCGTGTTGCGTCTCATCGTGCCGGGATCCTTCACAAAACGGCAGGTTAAACGCAATGTACTCCATTGGAACCAAGGCGACCTCGATGGCATCCAAATACTGCGGAACCGGCGATCGCCTGTGGCAGACCTCCATAGGGTGCCAGGGTCCTAACGAGATAGGAGAATGCAATGAAAAATGAACGTGCAGGGAATTGGCTCATCATGGGTGCCCTGATCGCGGTGCTGGCCGGCTGCGCCCACGCAGGAGAGAAAACAGGTGCATACGTAGACGATGCCTGGATTACGTCAAAAATAAAATCGGAGATGGTGGCCGACAAGACCGTCAAGGCGCGCGATATCACGGTTAATACCAGCAAAGGTGTCGTGACTCTAAGCGGAACGGTGGAGAGTTGGGAAGAATCGAACAAAGCCGCAGAGATTGCCCACAGCGTCAAGGGCGTGTCGGAGGTCGAAAACAACATTCGTATCGAGTAACCGAACACCTGCAGGGGGCCGGGTTCGGCCTGCGTTTCAAGCATCCTGCCGCTCCTGAGGCCGACTCCCCTGGTTCCCTGCGCTCTTCCGCTTCGCAAACCGCCCGCCGCCCAACATCGCTTTTTTATTTGCGAATGGTTTCTCCAAACGCAACCCAGGTCTTGCCGTCGAAACGGGCGAGACGCATCGCCTTGATCGGCGTGAAGTCATCTGGCGAAGTACTCAACTTGATTCCTGGCAACAGAAGCGGCAGCTGCAAGTCCTTGAGGTTCGCCGCTTGCCGCATTACATTCTCGCGGGTCAGGTCGTCGCCGCATTGTTTGAGCACCTGAACGAGCGTCTGCGCCGTCATGTAACCGTAGATGTTGAGGCTGTCGATTATGCTGCCTTCGGGATAGTATTTTTTCATGAAGGCAAGCCACTCCTTCATTGCCGGGTCGTTGCTCCATTGCGGATCGACAGCGTCCTTGAAATACACCCCCGTAATCAACCCGGTCGACTTGTCCAGTCCCGCTGGTGTGAGCACGGCTCCGACGGAAGCGCTGATGCTGACCAGAATTTGCAGCGGATTCCAGCCAACGTCGTGGACCTTGCGGATGGCCTGCGCGGCGAATTTGGGCGTGGTCTCGTTGAAGAAGGTGTCGGCGCCCGAAGCCTTGAGCGTGACAATCTGCGAATCGACGGTGGGATCGCTGACCTCATATGAGATCTCTGCGACGATCATGCTGCCAGCCTTGTCGCCAAGACCTTCCCTGAATCCCTTGACGTAGTCTTTGCCCGAGTCATCGTTCTGATACAGGATGCCAACCTTGGCATTGGGTTTGTTGGCAAGAAGATATTTGGCGTAGATCTGACCTTCGGTTTGATAGTTGGGTTGCCAGCCGATGGTCCAGGGGAAATTTTTCGGATCGGCCCACTTGGTCGCGCCCGACGCGATGAACAATTGGGGTACTTTTCTTTCGTTCAGGTACTTCCGCACGGCCGTGCTGGTCGGCGTTCCCAGGGGTTGGAACACGGCCAGGACTTCGTCTTGTTCAACCAGGCGGCGTGTCATCTCCACGGTTTTGGGTGGGCTGAAGGCATCGTCCAGACTGATCAGATTTATCTTGCGGCCGTTTATTCCGCCCTGTTCATTGACCATCCGGAAATAGGCGGCTTCCACTTTGCCGATGGTGGCATACGCCGACAGCGGCCCGCTGTAGGGCATGGTTTGCCCAATTTTGATTTCGACATCGGTCACGCCTGCGTCGTATTTCTTGTCCGCGCGGACTGGACCGCTCGTCAATAACAAGGCGGATGTCGCGATGGCAACAATCCGGGTTATCCAAAGCGTGTCGCCGGCCGTGCGACAGGGGATCCGGTCCATGGTCTGGTCTCCTTTGTTGCCGGTATGGACAATAGAAGGTCTGCTCGTTGGGGTTTGCGGGCAGTGGACAACGGCTCAGGATACACCTGGCGCCGCTGGCCGGCGTCGAGAAAAACGTCGTGGATTCGAAACCAGACGGGGCCATGTTCTTCGCAATCGGATCGAAGCATGCGCCACGCAGTTCACCCGTGAAAAGGATCGCGCACGGTGCGGGTAACGCCGGTCTTGATGAAAGTACGTTGATGCACATATGCAAGTTGACTAAGCTGATCGTGACGCGAAAGGCGGGCGAATGCATGAAGCGATATGACAGCCGAGCGGATGGCAATGTGGATCCAAGGGGAGAACGGGGGAGATTGCAATGGATGACAAGATTATCGTTAGCAACCGAAGCGCTCTGATCGCCAAATACGCAAAGGCCGGACTGGTGAAGGTCGAGGCGGCCGTTGCCGCGATGATCGCCGCGGACAAGGCGCGAGGCATCAGGAGCCGTCTCATCTATCTCGATAATGCCGCGGTTATGAAGAAACTGAAAGGTAAGCCGGTGACTGTCGCCTCCAATGCCCGGCAGAACAAGCAGGCGGTCGATGCGGTTTTCAAAGCCACTGCTCCCGAGTACCTGATGATCCTGGGCGCGCCGGACGTGGTCCCGCATCAGGACCTCAGGAATCTGATGTACAAAAAAGATGACGATATGGATGCCCACGCCTACGGCGATCTGCCATACGCCTGCGAGGGCGGCTATTCCCAGGACACGACCAGATTCAAGGGACCCACGCGCGTAGTCGGCCGGTTGCCCGACCTCAGAGGTGCGCGCGAGCCCTCGTACCTTATCAAGCTCCTCAAGATTGCAGGCGCCTACCGGCCGCGCGACGTGAAGGAGTACGCGCGTTACTTCGGGATGTCCACCCAGTCGTGGGAGGAATCGACCGCCATGAGCTTGTTCGCCATCTTTGGCAACTCCGATGCCTTGTCGCTGGCCCCACCGACGAAGCCGCCGCTGCCCGCCGCAAAACTTGCGCCGCTCATGCATTTCATCAATTGCCATGGCGGTTCTTCCGATCCCGAATTCTACGGGGAGACCCGAAGCCTCAAGAGCCAGCCGGTTTCGATGACCAGCGACTCCGTCAAAAAGAAAATAAAGCCCGGCACTGTAGCGTCGATCGAGTGCTGCTATGGCGCCGAAATGTACGACTCGGTCACGCTGTCGCTGCCGATGCCCATCTGCCAACGCTATCTTGAACAAGGTGCGTATGGCTACTTCGGCAGCAGCACGATCGCCTATGGGCCGGCAGACAGCAACGGCGCCGCCGACCTCATCACCCAGTTCTTTCTGCTGGCCGTGCTGGACGGAGCATCGCTGGGGCGCGCGGCACTCATGGCGCGGCAGCGCTTTGTCGAGCAAGTGGGGGAACTCGATCCGGTCGATCTCAAGACCCTTGCCCAGTTCAGTCTTCTGGGCGATCCGGCGGTGCAGCCGGCGCGGGTGCCCACCGCAACCGGGACCCCAAGGACCGCCGACCGGGAGGAAATCGAACGCCTGCAACGCCGGGAACGCCGCGCAAAGTTGCGCGTCCAGGGTAACTACCTTCAGGAAACCAAACCCACGGCTGCGCGCAGGGAAATGGGCGTGCGCAAATCGGCCAGCGTGCGCAAGGCACTCAGCAACATTGCCCGCAGCGCCGGCATTGGCGCCAAAAGCGATTTTGTCGCCTACAGCGTGGCACGGCCGGCCGCGTCCCGAGTGCGGGACGCCAAGGCGGCACCCTTGGCAACCCGATATTACGTCGCGTTGAATACGCCGAAGGGGCAGCGAGGAGACAGGGTGAATCGCGGCGTGGCGGCGGTGGCCAAGGAAGTCAGGGGACGCATCGTGGGATACCGCATCTATACTCAGCGGTGACATGAGCACGGATGACGCCAAGCCACGCAGGGTCGAAGGTGTTTCGGGGACGGTCGCGCGCGGACCATTCGGCGCCGGCAGCAAGAGCGCGCGCGACGCGGTCTGGATCGATACCCCCCAAGGCCGGTTCGTGCTCCGACGCAAAGATGGGCCGGCCTTCGATGATGGCGCGCTCGATCGCTACGTCGGCAAGCGCGTGACCTGCGACGGGTTCATCGTCGGTTACTCGTTGCTCGCGGATCGCATACGGGCCGACGACAAGGCCTGAGAATAGCTAAAGCTTGTTGCGGCGTCGATCGCGTCCTGAAAAACGCAGCCGCTATTCGTCGGTGCTCGGTGGTAAACGCCGCAACAACGACAGGTCGCGCTGTCTGGCGACTTCGACCGCGAACTGGACGTTCTTGTCGATCATTTCCAGATATAGGTTCTTGCCGCCGAAGTGCGTCTCGGCGTAGCGATAGACACCACCGAGTTGATCGTTGAGCCGGGTCAGGGCCACTTTGTAAAAGGCCGGTGTCTTCACCACCAGATCTTCCGCCGATCGAAACTGGATGCCCGCCCGGCTGTCGGTATCGTCCCGTGCCGCCAGCCCGCCTTCAATGAATTCCAGGAACAGCCGGTCGCGACACTTCTCGAGATAGCACCGGTCCGACATCTGGGCAATGATGTCCGCTGTGCCCAGCAGGTGACCGAGGAGCCGGAAGGCGGGGCTCTGCACCTTGATCTTGTGAACCGGCCGCTCATACCCGGTGAAGTGAATGATTTGGGCGGCCGCCGCATTGAACTTTGCCATGCCAACCACATGCAGGTAGTCCGCGAGAAACTTGGCGCCGCGAGTGACATGTCGGAGCGTGTACTCCGCGCCGTTCTTGTGGCGTGTGTCGGTGGCGCGGCGCAGGTAGCCGACATCGTGGAAACAGGCGGTGATGACACCAAGGGCGAAATGGCTGGGGCCAAGCGCGTCGCCGCGGTCGGGCGATCTTTCATACCCGTCCATCAGCCGCGCCATTGCAAGGGTGACGTCCAGGGTGTGTTGCAGATCATGATAGCCCGTGTCGCAGCCCCGGTAGCCTGGGTATTCCCCGTGGTGAATGCGGGCAAGATCCTTGACCGATCGGCTCAGAACGCGAGTCGAAGCCTTGGGATAGAGTTTGCCGAAGATGCGGTTGATTTCGGCGGAAACCGCTGCCGGGTCGGTCGTATCGACCGTGTTGGTCACATCGAAGTTGTTGCGGCGCTCCACGCTCTGCTGCATCGGCAATTGGTATCCATTCTGCGAAAAGAAACGGCTCCGCCCCCGCATAATTGCACAAGGGCTCGATTAGCTGCAACTTCCACGCCCCGCGAGGATCCCAGGCACCTCATCGCCCATCGCCGAAAACGGGAAGAATCGGTCGCCAGTTCCTTGCGTGCGCGAACCCTGAAATTCCTACAGGCGTGTTCCCTTCTTCCTTTCTGCCCGAATCGAACGCATGGCCGAAGGCGAACAAATTCGCCCCGCCGACCCGACAGATTACCGTTCTCTGAAACTTTCCCTCATCCCGCTGGCCATATCTGGAAATGGAGTTTTCAGAGCTCAAAGCGGTAAACGGCGAAATGGCCCGGCGGGTCAGGGATTTCGACTGGTCGCAAACCGCAGTTGGCCCGATCGGGAGTTGGCCGCAAAGCCTGGGGGCGGCCGTCGGGATATGCCTCAACTCGCGGTTCCCGATGTTCGTCTGGTGGGGTTCCGAGCTCACCAATATCTACAACGACAGCTATGCCCCGATACTCGGCAAGCGTCATCCTGCGGCGCTCGGACAACCGGCGCGGGCGGTCTGGGGCGGGATCTGGGACGTGGTCGGTCCCCAGGCCGAAGCGGTGATGCTGCGCGGTGAGGCAACCTGGAACGAGCGCGTGCTGCTCATGATGGAACGCAAGGGCTGTATCGAGGAGACTTACTTCACCTGGTCGTACAGCCCCATCTACGACGAGTCGGGCGGCATCGGCGGCGTGTTTTGCGCCTGCGTCGAAGAGACGCAGCGGGTGCTGACCGAGCGCGAGCGAGACCGTCTGCTGCTGGAGAACGATACCGAACGCCTGCGGCTCGCACAGGCGTTCGCGCAATCGCCATCGTTTCTCGCCATTCTTCGTGGCCCGAAACACGTGTTCGAATACGTCAACAAACGCTCCCGTCGCCTGATCGGGGCGCGAGAAGTCATCGGCAAGCCGGTGCGCGAGGCCGTGCCGGAAGTCGAAGGCCAGGGATTCGTCGAAATCCTCGATCGTGTTTACGCCAGCGGCGAGCCGTTCATCGGCAATGCGACGCGCGTATTCGTCCATCGCCGGGACAACGGGCCGGCGGAAGAAACCTTTGTCGATTTCGTCTATCAGCCGATGCGTGGTCCGCAAGGAGACGTCGTCGGCATCCTGGTCCATGGCGTGGACGTGAGCGCGCGGCAAAACGTGGAGGCGCGCGACGGCTTCCTGCTCGCCCTCGAAGATGCCTTGCGCCCGCTCATGGACTCGGCGCAAATCACGGCGACGGGGGCGCGGCTCCTCGGCGAGTACCTCGGCGCGGACCGTTGCGCCTATGCCGACGTCGAAGAGGACGAGGATACGTTCAACCTGGTCGGCGACTATAACCGCGGCGTGCCGAGCATCGTGGGACGCTATCGCTTTTCGGATTTCGGCGCAGAGGTGCTGCAACTCATGCGTGACGACAGACCTTACGTCGTCCGTGACGTCGACACGCACGAGCCACCGATCGGCGATCTCTCTTACTACCGCCAGACCATGATCCGCGCGGTGATCTGCGTGCCGCTGCTCAAGGCAGGGCGCTTCGTCGCGGCCATGGCGGTGCACCAGGCGACGCCGCGCGACTGGAGCGGCGCGGACGCCGAAATGCTCTCTCATGTTGCCAGCCGTTGCTGGGAATCGATCGAGCGCGCGCGCGTCGAACGCACGCTGCGCGAGAGCGAAGCGGAGTTCCGGCAGTTGGCCGATGCCATGCCGCAAATCGTGTTCTCCGCCGGGCCTGGTGGCGAGATCGACTACTTCAACCGCCAATGGTACGAATACACCGGGCTTCCCGAAGGACAAACGGGCTACGACAGCTGGAAGCAGGCGTACACGCAGGAGGGACTGCGCCGAGTCGACGAGATATGGCCGCACGCGCTTCGCACAGGCCAGCCCTACGAAATCGAGTACGAGTTGCGCCGGCATGACGGCGCATTCCGCTGGCATCTCGGCAGGGCGCTCCCGATCAGGGATGAGCGCGGTGAGATCGTGCGCTGGTTTGGCACCAACACCGACATCCACGACCGCAAGCAGACCGAACAGGCACTGGCCGCTTCCCTCGATGCCGAACAGCGGGCGCGCTCCGAAGCAGAACTCGCGAGCCGCATGAAAGATGAGTTCCTGGCTACCCTCAGCCACGAACTGCGCACTCCGTTGAATGCGATCCTCGGCTGGTCGCACATCATGCGGCGCGAGGGTATAACGGGGCAATTGCTGGAGCGAGCCGCCGAGGTGATCGAGCGCAATGCACGCGCGCAGGCGCAGATCATAGAAGATCTGCTGGATATGAGCGCGATTATCTCCGGCAAGGTGCGTCTCACCGTCACCGGGCCCATCGATCTGCCCGCCGTCGTCGCCGCCGCCATCGAAACCACGCGCCCCGCAGCCGACGCCAAGCACATCACGGTCAAAGCCGAGGTCGACACGGTCGAGCGCCTGCGCATCAACGCCGATCCCAATCGCTTGCAGCAGGTGATCTGGAACCTGCTGAGCAACGCGATCAAATTCACCCCCGAAGGAGGCAAGGTCGGCTTGAAGGTGGCGCGCGCGCAAAATCGGGTCGAGATCTCGGTAACCGATACGGGCCAGGGCATCGGCGCCGACTTCCTCCCGTATGTGTTCGACCGCTTTCGCCAGGCGGACGCATCAACCACGCGCCGTCACGGCGGACTGGGCCTGGGGCTTGCCATCGTGAAGCAACTGGTCGAACTTCACGGCGGAGAAGTCCGCGCGCACAGCGAAGGTGAGGGGAAAGGGACGACCTTCTTCGTAACCTTGCCCGCGGACGTGTTGTCTGCGCAACCTGAACAAAGGACGGCTGTTTCGCGCGAACCAGACATCGCCAGCAACGAATCGGACCGTATTCGCGGAACCCGCATTCTGGTTGTGGATGACGATGCCGACGCGCGCGAACTCATCAAGCGGCTTCTCGAAGAGTGCGGCGCACAGGTCACGGTCGCCAGCTCGAGCACAGAAGCGATCAAGATCATTCGCCGCGGCGGCCTCGACGTACTCGTGAGCGACATCGCCATGCCGGGCGAAGATGGTAATGCCCTGGTGCGCCACGTGCGCGACCTCCCGCCGGAACAAGGCGGCGAGTTGCCTGCAGTCGCACTCACCGCCTATGCGCGGGCCGAAGACAGGGTCAAGGCGATCCGCGCAGGCTTCCAGATGCATCTCACCAAACCGGTCGAGCCCGCGGAATTGATCGCCATCGTGGCGAGCCTTGCCTCCCCTGGCTACAGCAAGACGAGGCATTGACGGATTCGCAGAGCCGGACGCACGGCATGCCGGTTTCCGATGCCCGGGCGTGCAAACCGTGGAGCGTTCGGGCTCCAGCGGCAGCCTCGCCGCGGGATTTGCCTGACACGCCGCTTCAGCGTGCTTTCTGCAGCGCTTCCTTCACGAAGTCCATTCTGTCCTGTCCCCAGAACATCTGGTCGCCGACGAAGAATGTCGGCGCGCCGAATACGCCGCGCTCCACCGCCGTCTGGGTAGCGGCCTTGAGCGCGTCCTTGGTGGCTTGTTCACTGGCCAGCGCAATCAACGCCGTGGCGTCGAACCCGGCCCGGACCAATGCCTGTGATGCGACGGCCGTGTCGTTCATGTTCAGGGACGTCACCCAAATGGCGTTGAACACGGCACGGCAATAATCTTTGAAGCGCGGGTCGCCCTTCATCTGCAGGGCGATGGCGCCGCGCATGAGCAACAGCGTGTTGACCGGGAACCAGGGATTCATGTTGAACTCGACACCGTAGCGCTTCGCAAACCGCGAGAAGTCCGCAAAGATGTATTTTCCTTTCGCGGGAATATTCGCGGGCGACTGATTGCCCGTTGCCTGGAACACGCCGCCCAGAAGCATCGGCTTGAACACCGCGGTGGCGCCGGTGGCGGCCTCCAGGGCAGGTAGCTGCGTCCATGCAAGATAGGAAGCCGTGCTGCCGAAGTCGAACCAGAACTCGAAGCTTTTCATCAGAACTTCTCCATGTAGGGACGCAGGTCGAGTTCGTGTGTCCAGGCATCGCGCGGTTGCATGTGCAGCATCCAGTACGCATCGGCGATATGGTCGGGATTGAGAATGCCATCCTGCGCTTTTAGCGCGTAGCGCTCGGGAAACAGTTCGCGAATGAATGCAGTGTCGATCGCTCCATCGATGATCGTGTGCGCGACGTGGATGCCGCGCGGTCCCAGTTCACGCGCCATGCTCTGCGCCAGCGCGCGCAGCGCATGTTTGGCGCCGGCAAAGGCGGCGAAATTCGCCGAACCGCGCATGGACGCCGTGGCACCCGTGAACAGGATGGTGCCGCGCTGTCGCGGCACCATGCGCTTCGCCACCTCACGCCCATTCAGGAAACCGGCGAAGCAACCCATCTCCCAGATCTTGAAATACTTGCGCGCCGTTTCTTCCAGGATGCTGGCCGCCGCGTTTGCGCCGATGTTGAATGCGAGCACCTCGATGGCGCCGAGGGTGGATTCGATCTGGTCCACCAGCGCGACGACTTCTTCCTCCTTGCGCGCATCGCTGCCGAAAGCGTGCGCCTTGCCGCCTGCCGCTTCGATTTGAGCGACGAGAGGCGCAAGTTTTTCGGCCGAGCGCCGTGTCACGCAGACTGTGTAACCCTCGCGGCCGAAGCGCCGCGCGATGGCCCCGCCCGTCGCATCGCCGGCGCCGACAACGAGGCAAACGCCTTTGGAGATTGTTCCGGCCGGCATTGCGTCCCCTGCTGCTTTACGCGGTGATGGGATAGTTGGAGGGGAACATCGCGCGCTTCGCCTCTTCGTCCATCTCCGTTTTGAACGTGATGTTGCTGCCGACTTTGCGCGCCCGCGCCACCGCAGGCCGGCCATTGATTGCGGTAAACCAGCGCTTCAGATCGGGATAGGCAGCCAGCGGATCGGCCTCGCCGGGAAGCACGATGGGTGCGCGATCGATCCAGCCCCAGGCCGACATATCGACAATCGAGTAATCCTTCCCGACGATGAAGTTACGTCCCTTCAGATGCGAGTCCAGCACGCGATAGTGGCGATCCGCTTCGCGCCGGTAGCGGTTGATCGCATAAGGAATCTGTTCCGGTGCCGCGCGCTGGAAGTGCACGGCCTGTCCTGAATACGGACCTATGCCGGTGGCCACGAACATGAGCCACGACAAAAGCTCCCCGCGGTCCGCCGCGCCACCGACGAACTTGCCGATCTTGTCGCCGAGATAGAGCAGGATCGCATTGGAATCGAACACCGTTACCTTCGCACCGCCGTGTCCTTCGGTATCTACGATGGCCGGCAGTTTTCCGTTCGGATTGATAGCCCTGAATTCCGGTCTATGCTGTTCGCCTTTGCGCGAATCGACAGCAATCACTTCGAAGGCCACGCCGGCTTCTTCCAGGAACAACGCGACTTTGAGGGGATTCGGCGAAGGGTGAAAGTAAAAACGGATCAAGATCGGTCTCCTTCGGATTGTTGTCGGGGAAGATCCGGGTCATTCGCTTCGGCAATCCGGTCAAGCGTTCAGGGAATGATGCGGTTGCTCCGGAACTCGCCAAACATTCGCATGAACATCTCCTCGGTGTCCACCAGATCGTGAAAGCCGAAGCGGCGCGCCTTGCTCGTGGCCGACACGATGTCGTAGTCCGAATTGAAGACATTTTCCGGGTAGCCCCAGCCGACGATGTCCTCGTAAGCGTGGGGCTTGAGTCGGTGGTCCGCGACGATGCGATCCCAAATCGGACCCTTGTCGGCCATCGTGCGTGAAAGGCTGATGTGGCGCGGGGGGGCCAGTTCCATGCCGAAGAAGTCGGCGAACTTCGGCCAAAGATGTTGCCAGCGGATGAGATCGCCGTTGGTGATGTTGAAGGCCTGGTTCGCGCATTTCGGATCGGTCGCCATCCAGACCATGGCCTTGGCCAGCAATGCCGCGTCCGTGGCTTGATACAGCACGGTATACGCGCCCGGTTTTCCGGGAAAGCTCAGCGGCAAGCCCAGCGCCTTGGAGATGTTCGCGTAAACCGCGATCGCCAGCGTGAGGTTCATCGGCCCGCCGGTGGAGAATCCGCAAACCGCGTGCGGACGCACCGCCGACCAGCTCCAGCGCTTGCCCTTCTGGCGCGATTCCAGAAAGTCCTGCTGGTCATAATAAAAATTCGGCGGCATGTGGCGTGGATCGTCTTCCTTCGCGGGCGTCTTGTAAGGCCCGAGGTGGCTGCCGTACCACTTGCTGCCCTGGGTCAGTTGAATGTGCTCCAGCGCGGGCGACCTGGCCTCGATGACTTCCACGAGATTCACCAGCATGCTGGTATTCGCCGTAACCAGCTCGACGGGATCGGAGCGCTCGAGGTAAGCCGCAAAGAATATGTGCGAGATGCTGCTGAGAGACCCAAGCCTGGCCCTGCAGTCAGCCGGATCCAGCAGGTCCACGGCAATGTGCCGGTAGTTACCCGAGATGTCGGGTTTGCGGCGCGAGATGGCGACAATGTCCGAGTCACCCTGGCCGAGAAGATACTTCAGCAGATAACCCCCGACGAGGCCGGATGCGCCGGTGACGAGGGCTGCACGTTTGGTCATGACGGTTGACGCTCCCAGGTATTGGAGAAATGGGTATCAAGTTGAATCCTGTCGGAGACGCCAAATCCGGAGCTCATCATCGGATTGCTCATCCGGGTTGTTCCTCTATCGTCTCCACCCGATCGGGATAGAACGCGAGGTGATCCTTGATCGCGGCGACGGCGGCATAGGGCGCTTCATAAGTCCACACGGCATTGGTCGAGCGCTCGCCGCCGGAAGGAATGCTGTAGTAGGCGCAATCACCCTTGTACGGGCAGTAAGTCGCGTGGTCGGTGCGTTGCAGAAGCGACATGTCGACATCTTCGCGCGGAATGTATTGCACCGGCCTGTAGGCTGACTCGCGCAAAGTCAGCGCTTTGCGCGTGTCGGCGACGATGCGACCCGCGGCCGATACGACGACCCGTTTCGGATTCGACGCAATCGCGATCGGGTGATCGGGCCCCGGAATCTTTACCGGCTTTGGCGTCATGAATTGAATCCTTCTGTTGGCAGGCTTATCCGTGCCGCCGTTGACGTCGATGATCCGGCTGTCATGTTGGCTGGCGTTGTCCAACCCAAAGATACACGATGCCATCCACCATTTCTTGGCACCCGCCGGTGATTTGTCGGTTGGGTTGCGAGCTCGCGCGGGTATTGTCCTATCAGGTGAGCCGGGATATCAAAGCGGTCTACTAGTGGCGTTTGATGGAAGCGCATCTGGTGACACGCACTGGCCGGGGGGCAAGCAGCGCCAGGCTGCGGTTGAGTCTTCAGCGCTACGGACGACCGTTACGAGAGGAAGCGTAAAATCGGGCGCGATGTGGCGCCGTCGACCATCACCGTCTAAGGCAACTCAACGCGCCGGATCATATCGATCGAAATATCATGTTGCGGCGAACCGACGACGAACCCGTCGAACCTGATCTGACTTTCGTCCGGGCGTCCCGTCAGTTCCATGTCGAAGTGGTCCATGCCGAATATCGACGGAGCCTCCGGCATGTATTTGGACACTCGCACCTTGGCGATTACCTGTTCCCGGTCTGTGTGCATGGAACCGATATAGGTGTAGCCGGTTTCGCCGCCCAGGATTTTGCCGTTCTCGATGACCACGACGCCGCCGCCGTGAATGCCTTTATGAGAACTAAATCGCACCGACCAAAGCGCTTCAAGCCGCATGGATGCCTTGTTAGGAGACTTCTTCAATTGGGCCGGGCTAGTTCGGCGCCGCA
>Ga0207648_10001544_pt1 | contig 25328 bp, 25 predicted proteins | sample KBSMisM32_FD_184310 | JGI IMG/M metagenome (GOLD analysis project Ga0207648, IMG submission 184310) | Miscanthus rhizosphere microbial communities from Kellogg Biological Station, Michigan, USA - KBS Miscanthus M3-2 (SPAdes) (version 2) | ecosystem: Host-associated > Plants > Roots >... | reverse complement strand
AATTTCAAGCTACTGACATTCCTTGTGTTTTTGACCCGTGTGGTTTCTGGCGGGCCCACCAATGCACGTTCGTATCTAAGCTACCACCCGTGGCGCGCAGACTTCCCATAATGCGCGATTGTGCGCGGTTGCTAGGGGGCTCTGCGCCACACGCTCGCGAGCCACGGCTGCTGCTCGCGCGGCAATCCTGCCGGCCTATAATAGTGAGTTAGTTCAACAAAGCCTGCGCCCAGCATGAAACCGCGCCATGCGTCGAGATCGTGATATGCGCCATAACGGCCCCTGTTCCAGCCTTCCTCGTTTTGGCCGCGCGGATTGGAGCTGAACAGAACCCCGCCGGGCTTCAGAGTCGCACGCAATTCCAGCAAAATCCGGGGGAGTTCCTGGCTCGGTACATGAAAGAGCGAGGCATTGGCGAATACGCCATCAAATCGGTTCTCAGGCAGGTTAAGTTTCAAGAAGTCCTGTTCCCAGACCCTATATCCCCGTTCCTTTGCCATGCCAACGAAACGCGCGGAGCCTTCCAGGCCAATGGCAACGTGCCCCAGCTCTTCAAACGCTTTGAGATCGCGACCTGGCCCACAGCCAAAATCAAGTATCGTGAAGGGAGGCTGGCCCTCCATGTATTGAAGTAAAGCCGCGATGTTCTGGCTGACGTCGTGCCCTCGCGTTCCTTCCCAGAAATCCGCGGCTTGTTTGTCATAATGCTCGAGCGTCAGGCTGGAGACTTTTTCCAGATCGTGCAAGTCCAATGCCATGGCCCATCTTGCCGCGCGCCCTTGATGGCTGCAAGCAGCGATAACCTGGTCCTATTGCTCACGCCATGGATTTGCGGACATGGTCCAGATCATTTCTGCAAACCAAACTGAACGGGTCCGCTCGGCCATGACAGAAGAATGCGTAATCACTAGGATGCCCGCCTCTGAAGGGGGCTGGGCATGGTCCGCATGAGAGCTTTGGTGGTCATTGCGGCATTGGCTGCTTCGCCGGCGCATGCCGCCCCCGGTGTTATCGGCCAGTGGCAAGGCATAATGCATGCCGAGCAGGACTATCGCATTGTGCTCAAGGTCGCCAAAAGCGGCGCTGGGCTCAAAGCCAGCTTCTACAGTATCGACGAAGGGGGCGATCCCATCACCGAAGGCGCGATGACCGTCGACGGCGCCACCGTCAAAGTCCCCTCGCGCTGGTCCAGCTACAACGCCAAGCTGAATGAAAAAGGTGATGCCATGACCGGCACCATGTACCGGGGCGTGCCAGTGCCGTTGAATTTCTCCCGGCCGTCCGCAAAGGACTTCTGGCAAATTCCCAAGCACAAGCCCGATACCTCCCCGCACAAAAGCCAAATGGTCACGGTGGAGAAGGGGGTGCGGTTGGAAGTGCTGGATTGGGGCGGCACCGGCAAGCCGCTAGTATTCATACCGGGCCTGGGCGCCGACGCCCATGTCTTCGACAAATTCGCGCCGCGCCTGGCCGGCAAATTTCACGTTTATGGCATTACCCGGCGCGGCTTCGGCAAATCGGACAAGCCCGAACCGACAGTCTCCAACTATGCTGGCCAAAAGCTGGCCGACGATGTGCTCAAGGTGACCGATACGCTCAAGCTGACGCGCCCGGTTCTGGCCGGCTGGTCCATCGGCGGCGCGGAATTAAGCGCCATCGGCACGGCCCGTCCGGAAAAGGTCGCGGGGCTGATCTATCTCGATGCCGCCTATGCGTATGCCTATTATCAGCCCGCCAGCCCACAAGGCGCCGCCAATATCAATATGGACGTCAACGAATTGCGCGACAGGACGAACCGGCTGAACCGTGAGAACGACCCCAAGATCGCCATCCGCCAGATCGACGAAATGTCGAAGAGCCTTTCTCAGCTACAAGCCGACCTGCAGGCGCTACGGAAATCCACCGCCGAGCAGCCTCCGCCCCCGCCCGATGCGCTGTCCGCGGAGCCCAAAAAAATGGAACCGTCGGACGCGGTCTGGGCGGGCATCGCCAAATATGGCAGCCCCAAAGTCCCGATGCTGGTGATCTACGCCCATCCTCAGAAGATCGCGGCAACCGCCCCGGCCGCGCTGAAAGCCATGTATGCCGATTGGGAACGCCGGTCCACGGCGTTGATCAAGGTATTTGCCGCTGGAAATCCCAAGGCCAAGATCGTGATGATTCCTAAGGCCGATCACGATGTGTTCAACTCCAACCCCGATCAGGTGGAACGGGAGATGAAGAGTTTTATCGATGGGCTGCGCTAGCGGCTGACACCACTCTCCAGTTCCATGCGCGCTGAGGCGAGTACAGCACATTAGCCGAGCAATGTCCGCTTTTGGCGCAAAGCGGACTCTTCTCAAGGAGAGATACGATGTTGAAGGGGCTTTTGATAACAACGGCAGGCATGTGCACTTTCGCCCTTGCAGCCTCAGCGCAAACCGGAAATCCGGGCGGACCCATTAATGACAATCTCGGGGACATGAATTACGGCGTTTGCCGGGGCCTGGATCCGAAGTGCTTTCACAACTGGCCGGGTGGCCCCGCCGGGAAATTTCGCGTCCTGTTGTACACGCGGACAAACGGCGGTCACCGGCACGACAATCTCGGCCCTCCGCTTCCACCCGGCGTAAACCCGCCTTTATCCTCAAAGAATATTGTCCAGACTCAGATGCTGAAAATTGCGGAGGAGAATGGCTGGCATCTCGATTATACCGAGGATGTTTCGGCCATGGGAAAGGTTGACGGCATTACACCTGAAGTGGGTGCCATCGGGCAAAGTTTGGACAGCTACAACGCCATCATATTCTTCAATACCTCGCGCGAAATCCTGGACGACGCATCAAGGTATGCCTTGCGTCATTACATGCAGGGCGGCGGCGGCTTCGTCGCCATCCATTCCGCCTTCGCCTCGCTTTACAGCTGGCCCTATTATCAGGGCCTGCTGGGCAATGCCATTTTCTATTCTCACGATCCCGTTCGCGAAGGCGATGTGGTGATGGTGAACAGCACGGATGCTTCGACACAGGGACTGCCCAAACGCTGGCGCTTTGTGGACGAGTGGTACAACCTTGTTCCATTCCCGACCCATGTCCGCTTCCTGGCGACTGTGGACGAAAAGTCCTGGCCGGCGCCGCCCAAGCCGCAGTCGGCGAGCGCAGCCGACATGCGGCCGCCTTCTGTGACCGGGCGCATGCCGGGGCATGGCGCATTTCATCCCGTCGCCTGGTGTCAATATTACGACGGCGGCAAAGTGTGGGTGACGACCATGGGGCACGACATGGAGATATTTGCCAATGACGACAACGCCTATGCCGGGTCGGTCGAGTTCAGGAAAATGGTTGTCGGCGGAATCAAGTCGGTCATGGGCGCCGAACCATTTTGCCGCTGAAAGTTTGGGCGGCCCGCCCGCGCGCATCAGTCTGCCGGGCCCACCAACAACAAACATCATTCGTATATTTAAATCCGTACACAGAGCGAATCGTATTTGAATCGGCCGCGGAGCGCGCACTGCACCAACTTTGGCTTTCCCCGCAGGAGCTAACTGTCACTTCAGACGTTTACCTCTTTTGCCAATTTGCCTACGAGGAGTGTCCATATGTCCCAACGCCTGGAACCCGGACCGGTCGTGAAGACAGAGACCGGTAGACCAACCCTGGAATATCGTAAGGCCAGTCGCACCGGCCATGCGGTGTTGGCATGTGGGCTGGCATTCCTGTTGATAGCTGCTTTCGCGGCTATGGCCGGATCGAGCGCGGTGGCACTGACGTGCGCCGGCGTTTCTCTTGCCCTTTTTGTAGCCGGCCTGTTGCTGCACTTTGAGGGCGTGCGCCAGCAGTTACGTCCAGATGCCCGGCAACCCCGCAAGTCTACGCACTAGACTTCGTTCTTTGCCGTCGGCCAAATTGGGATAGCGCCCGAATTTCTTACCTGCCCTGGAGGAATCGAGCGGTTTTCTGCCGCGTTGCAGCTAAACTGCTGCACTGCGGCAAGGGATACCGCCTTGCCAGCCTTTAGGCTCCGGCGCAGCATTGGCCCCCGAAAGACCGGGTATGGACCGGCCTTTTTGCGTTTCGTTCGCAAATTCATTGGCGACGAAGCGGCGAGAGTTGGAGCGACATAAACTTGGAGGAGCGTAGACGAGGTCCGGTAGCGACAGCGCACGGACGAGCGACTTGAGAATTGGAGGAGCGCAGGCGCAAGCCGGGGCGACCAAAGTTAGGGGAGCGGCGTCATGCAAGTCAGACATATTCTCCACGGAAAGGGCCGCGATGTTGTGGCCATCGGAAGCAACGCAACCATTTGCGATGCTGCCAGGCTGCTCACCGAGAGGAAGATCGGTGCCTTGGTAGTCACGGACGGCAATGGCGCGCTGATCGGGATTATCTCGGAGCGCGATCTGGTCCGTGCCGTCGCCAAGGGGGGCGCTGCGGCCTTTGCCGAACAGGTCAGCGCGCATATGACGCCCCAGCCGGAAACCTGCACCGAGGCCGAAACCGTGGAAAGCGTGATGGAAGCGATGACCCGCGGGCGCTTCCGCCATGTGCCGGTGCTGGATGAGCAAATGCGGCTCTGCGGCATGATCTCGATCGGCGACGTGGTGAAGATCCGCATCGCTGAAACGGTGAGCGAGGCCGCCGCTTTGCGCGATTACATCACCGCCACGGTCTAAAATATCAAATTCCGCCGCCGCCAAATCTCGTCGCGCTATGGGACGCCTTCACGGTTTCCTTCACGACAATTCAGGCTCCTTGACGGACGACCGTGGAAAGGGGGTGGAGACGACAGCGTCCATTCCAGAGTCGTCGCGCTTACGCCCCACGGATTGTCCCCGGCGACACGCTTGTGCTTGAACGCCTCCGCCATTGTCGCCAGAAACACAAGCGCGCCGAACCCTGCGATGTAGGCGCCGATTGAGGAAATACTGCTCCAGCCCGCGAATGCGTCGGGATATTCGGTGTAGCGCCGGGACATGCCAACGAGGCCGACAAATTGCTGCGGGAAGAACGCAGTGTTGACGCCAATGACGGTGATCCAGAAATGCTGTTTGCCCAGCGTCTCGTTGTACATATAGCCGGTGATCTTTGGGAACCAATAGTACCAGCCGGCGAAAATCGCGAAGACGGCTCCCAGCGACATCAGATACTGAAAGTGAGCCACTGCGAAAGAGATGTCCTGCGGTACGACGCTCGCATCGGCATTGGCTAGAACCGCGCCAGTGACGCATCCCACCGTGAACAGGAAGATGACGCCGAGCGCCCAAAGCATCGGCGTGCGAAAGCTGACCGAGCCGCCCCACATCGTGGCAATCCAGCAGAATACACTGATGCCTGTAGGCGCCGCGATGACCGTGGTCGTGAAAACGAAATAAGCCTTGGTATCGACAATCATGCCCACCGTGTACATGTGGTGCGCCCAGATCAGAAAGCCGAACAAGCCAATCAAGACCATTGCATAGGCCATGCAGAGACGGCCGAATACCGGCTTCTTGGCGAAGGTCGAGACCACTTGGCTGATGATGCCGAAGCCCGGAATGAGCAGGAGGTAGATCTCGGGATGGCCAAAGAACCAGAGCAGGTGCTGGAACAGGAGCGGATCACCACCGCCTGCCGGATTGACGAAAGTGGTGCCGAATTGCCGGTCGGTCAAGAGCATCGTGATCGCGCCTGCCAGGACCGGGAGCGAGAAGAGCAGGAGAAACGTCGTCACCAGGATCGACCACACAAAGAGCGGCATCTTGTGCAGGGTCATACCGGGCGCGCGCATGTTGAAGACGGTGGTGATGAAGTTTATGGCGCCCAGAATCAAAGACGTACCCGCCAGGAGCAGCGCGAAGATTTCGAGTCCCATAACGGAACGCGGCGAGCCATAGGCCGAGAGCGAGGCATGGATCGTCTTGCCGCCATCCATGCCTAGACTGCCGGAGCCGCCTTCGACGAACATACACAGGAACAGCGCCAGGAAGGAAAGCAACAGCAGCCAGAATGAGATGTTGTTCATGCGCGGGAATGCCATCTCGGGCGCGCCAATCATAAGCGGGGTGAACCAGTTGCCGAAGCCCCCAATCATCGCCGGCATGATCATGAAGAACACCATGATCAGCTCGTGGCCGCTAAGGAAGACATTGAACATGCGTGGATCAGCGAAGATCTGCAGGCCGGCCTGCTTCAGCTCGGCACGCACCATCAACGAGAGGAACACGCCGATGAGGCCCCCGACGATCGCGAACACGAGGTACATCGTGCCGATGTCCTTGTGGTTCGTCGAACAGACGAAGCGCCACCAGCTGGATCGGCTTTCGCAAGCCGCCAACGCGTCACGCGCGGGGAAATAGCGGGTGTCTTGGTTTCTATTGTGCAGGTTTGCAATTGCCCTTTTTATTGTCCCCTGACTACCGCTCGTCCCCCGCCCGGGTGCCCGCCCCCATGCCGGCCAATCTCAATCTCATCTCGGCCGCCCAGTGATCGAAGCGGTCCTGGCTTACGACTTCGACTTCGACGGGCCTGAAGACGTGAGGCAGCCCGCACAGTTCGACGCATTTGCCGTAATAGCGGCCTTCCTTTGCCGGTTTAAACCAGCTCTGGCTGGTTTGGCCGGGCAGCCCAGTGATCTTGGCGCCGATGGACGGAATGGCCCAGCTGTAAATCAGGCTGCTGCCTCTTGTGACGATTCGAACGGTCTTGCCCACCGGCACCACAATATGATCGTCGGCGCCAGGCCGGTTAAGCTCTTCATCCCTGCTAGGAGAAGGGTTCAACAACATCGGCGCCTCGAAGCTTAAGTTGCCGTGGTCCGGATATTGATATGTCCAAGACCACATCTTGCCCGTTACCTGGATCGTCAAATCGGCCGCCGGATTCGCATTTTTGAAATACCACAGCCGCAATGCCGGTATCGCAACGAGCGCGACAGCGACCGGCAAGGTGACGGTCCAAATAAGATTGCGAGGCGGTCGAGTAGGAAGGGTGCTGGACGTCGAATGGAAAATCGCGTTGCGGCGCAACATGAGCCGTGCCAGCAAGATCAGAATGAATAGGCAGGTCGCCGCAAAGGTCCCGATGACGATCGCAAGAATGAAGTTGCCCACGCCGATCATATCTCAACACGCAATCGAGCCACGCACACTCTACACTTTCCGACACTCCCCAGATAGCCGGTCGACGGATACCTCCATGCGAGCGGCTAGCTCCATTAGGTCTTGAGCGGCAGCGAAAGACCCGTATGGACGCTAGGCGGTCAAAAGAATTTCGTCAGGCGATTAGTTTGCGGTAGAGGTGCCAAGTGGCATGGCTCAGCACCGGAACCGCCACCATCAGGCCCACAAAGACCAACGCTGTACCGGCCACCAACCCTGCCGCCACGATCAGTCCCCACAACGCCATCGGCCCGGGATTGGCAAGCACGGCCCTGAACGACGTGCCAATGGCGGTGTCAAGGCCGGTGTCACGATCCAGCAGCAACGGGAAAGACACGACGCTCAACATCATTGCCAGCAGAGCGAACAAGAAGCCCACACCCATCCCAACCACAATCATCTCCCGCCCAGGAGCCGTAAAAAGCACCGCTTGAACGAAATCAAGCGCTGAGGGATTGCGAGGCATGGTCGGCGCCAGGGTGAACTGGAAGATCGCCCAGGCGGCCAACAGCCAGACCAGAAACAGCGCGATCAGCAGCAGGCCCAGGGCGGCAATCCCCGCGATGGCCGGCGCCTTCAAGACGTCGAAGGCATTGGCCCAACCGACCTCGGCACCCTGCTCCCGCCGGAGGCTCATCTCGTAAAGCCCAACCGCGGCCAATGGGCCGATGATGGCAAAACCGGACGCCAGTGGAAACAAAAGCGGCAACAGATCTGAGCCGAAGGCAAGGCGGGCCAGGACGATACCGACGACGGGAAACGTGGCACAGAGAAAAATCACATCGCTGCGATAGACCTCGAAATCGACAAAGCCCTGACACACCGATTGCCAGACGTCATGGGCGTTTATGCGCCGTATCGTGGGCGCGGGTGAGTGTGCCGTATCACGCATGTGATCGACAGAGCGACCAACTGCTTCAGCGGCATGGGCAGCGGAAACAAATTGCGCTCCGCTCCATTCGATCGGATTTCGTATGCTCATGGCGCTGCTCCCGTTGATTATTGCGGGGCACCTTGGCCTGGCGGCTAGATCAGCAAGCCGTCGGTCACGGCAACCCGTGGACCTGAACCAGTGGAGAAACTATAGACCTGCGACAGGGCGTCGCGGAAGCAGGCATTTCATCCCGCAACTGCGAGAACGCGCGATATGCACATACAAGCCGCTTCAATTTGAACATGTCGCGGTCGCTCACTCGAAGAGTTAACGGCGCCGGGATCGGGATGCGATCACCAAGAGCGTCTTGATGCGGTGGAGCCGGCGAAGGCCTGGTCGTAGTGCCGCGTTCATGAAACCAGGCTGCAACTTTGGGCCTTAGGCAGGTGGGACAGCCGAAGCGAATCAAGCCATTGCGACCTTTTGACGCGAGCGATACGACGCGCAAAACGCCTGACCGCGCACGACACCAAGCCTAAGCTTTCAAGCCGCTTCGAAGTGACAGGCAATCAACATGTGGATTGGAATTGCCGTATTCGTGCTGATGGTGGGCTCAGTTTTGTTCCACCTTCTTTCGCCGTGGTATCTCACGCCAATTGCCTCCAACTGGACGTCGATCGACGACGCGATCAACGTCACTTTCTGGGTCACCGGGGCGGTCTTCGTCGCCATCAATTCCTTCTTGGTCTATGCGGTGATCAAGTACCGGAACAAGAAGCGCAGCCGGGCGGACTACGAACCAGAGAACGCGAAGCTCGAGAAGCAACTCACCCTATGGACTTCTGTGGGCATCGCGATGTTGCTGGCGCCCGGCCTGTACGCCTGGGCCCAATTCGTCGACATTCCGAGCAACGCATCGGTTCTCGAGGCCGTCGGTCAGCAATGGCAGTGGAGCTACCGCTTCCCCGGCAAGGATGGCGTGTTGGGCACCACCGATATCAAGAACATGAACGATACCAATCCGTTTGGCGTGAATCCCGATGATCCCTACGGAAGAGACGATGTCCTGGTCGAGGACAGCACCGTGCATATTCCTATAGGCAAGCCCATCAAGTTGGTGCTGCGGTCGAAAGACGTCCTTCATGACTTCTTCGTGCCGCAGTTCCGGGCCCGGATGAATTTGGTGCCGGGATCCATCACCTATTTCTGGTTCACGCCGACGAAAATCGGCGAATTCGAGATCCTGTGCGCGCAATTGTGCGGTGTCGGACACTATGCCATGCGCGGCACCGTGATCGTCGACGATCAAAAGACATTCGATGCGTGGTTGAGTAAGCAACAGACCTTCGCGCCGGCGCGAGCTGGGATTCGCGAGTCTGTGAAACAAAGGGGTTGATTATGGTCTACGCTACCCTCGCCGAAGACCTCAAAGAACTTCACCATCCCAAGACCTGGATCGGCAAGTATGTCTGGAGCCAAGATCACAAGGTCATCGCCGTCCAGTACATGGCCACGGCGGTCGCGACGGGGCTGATAGCTTTGGTGCTGTCGGATTTGTTCCGGCTGCAAATCGGATTCCCCGGCTCGGTCCCCTTCATGACCCCCGAGGTCTACTATCAGTTCATCACGATGCACGGGATGATCATGGTCATCTACCTGCTCACCGCGCTGTTCCTGGGCGGGTTCGGCAATTACCTCATCCCGCTGATGCTCGGCGCGCGTGACATGGTTTTCCCCTTCGTCAACATGATGAGCTATTGGGTCTTTTTGCTCGCCGTGCTGGTGCTGGTGGCAAGCTTCTTCGTGCCCGGCGGACCTACCGGAGCGGGCTGGACGCTTTACCCACCCCAGGCCGTCCTTCCAGGCACCCCGGGACGCGACTTGGGCATTATCCTTATGCTCGCCTCCCTGGCCATCTTCATCATCGCCTTCACCATGGGCGGGTTGAACTATGTCGTGACGGTGCTGCAAGCCCGCACGCGGGGCATGACGTTGATGCGCATGCCGCTCTCGATTTGGGGCATCTTCGTGGCCACCATACTGGCATTGCTGGCCTTCCCCGCTTTGTTCGTCGGCGCCGTGATGATGATGCTGGACAGAATCCTCGGCACCAGCTTCTTCATGCCGGCCATCGTCTCGATGGGGCAGCAGCTCGGTTACAACGGGGGCAGCCCGATCCTGTTTCAGCACCTGTTCTGGTTCTTCGGTCATCCGGAAGTCTACATCGTCGCCCTTCCGGCCTTCGGCATCGTGTCCGACCTTCTCAGCGTCCATGCCCGGAAAAACATCTTCGGCTACAGGATGATGGTGTGGGCGATTGTGATCATCGGCGGCCTCAGCTTCATCGTGTGGGCGCACCACATGTATGTCAGCGGGATGAATCCCTATTTCGGGTTCTTTTTCGCCACCTCAACACTGATCATCGCCGTTCCCACGGCCATTAAGGTCTACAATTGGGTGCTGACCCTTTGGCGGGGCAACATTCATTTCACGGTGCCGATGCTGTTTGCCATAGGCTTCATCTTTACCTTCATCAATGGCGGCTTGACCGGCCTTTTCCTTGGCAATGTCAGCGTGGACGTCCCGCTTTCGGGCACCTATTTCGTGGTCGCCCACTTCCATATGGTGATGGGCGTGTCCCCCATCCTGGTTGTCTTCGGAGCCCTCTACCATTGGTATCCCAAGATCACCGGCAAGATGTGGAACGAGAAGTTGGGCCAGTTGCACTTCTGGTTCACGTTCATCGGAACCTATCTGATCTATTTCCCGATGCATTATCTGGGCTTCCTGGGCATGCCGCGGCGCTATTATGAGTACGGTCAGACCGCGCTCGTTCCCCAGTCGGCGCATATGCTGAACGCCTTCATCACGGTGGTGGCGCTGGCTGTGGGGGTTTCCCAGCTGATCTTCTTCTACAACTTTATCTGGAGCTACTTTTACGGGCCGAAGGCCGAAGGCAACCCGTGGAAGGCGACATCGCTCGAGTGGCAGACGCCGGACAACCCGCCTGCGCACGGCAATTGGGGCCCCAAGCTGCCCACAGTGTATCGCTGGGCTTATGACTATAGCGTGCCGGGCGCCGTGGATGACTTCATTCCCCAAACCGTGCCGGCGGATGGGACAAGCCGTCATCACCCCACATGAGGCCGCGCGCGGCAGGAAAGTCTTGACGTGAATATCATCCGGCAGCTGACGGAAAAGCCTTGGCTGGTCACGGACCAGGAGATCGTCGAGGACATCGACGAGAGTGCTATCCCATCCGCGGCGCCGACGGGCCTGCGGGTTTATTTCGGCGTTGCCACCGTTCTGTTTTCGCTCATTGCCTTCGCCTATTTGGTGCGGATGGGGGTCGGACATCCCGGCGAAGGCCTGGACTGGCGTCCCGTGCCCAAGTCGCCGCTATTGTGGGTGAACACGGCCATTTTGATTCTGAGCAGCCTCGCCTTCGAGTGGACACGGATTGCGGCACGCCGGGGACAGACGGATCGCGCGACGGTTGGCCTCTTAACTGCGGGATTTTTCTCGTTTGCCTTCCTCGCGGGGCAGCTCATGGTGTGGCGGCAACTGGCCAATACCGGTTATTTTGCAACGACCAATCCGGCCAACGCCTTCTTTTATCTGATCACTATGTTGCACGGGCTGCACCTGTTGGGCGGCTTGGTCGCTTGGAGCCGAACCACGACCGAATTGTGGGATGGCGTTGAGCCCGCCAAGGCAAGCCTGAGCGTTAATCTGTGCGCCACCTACTGGCACTTTCTGCTCGTGGTTTGGCTCGTTTTCTTCTATTTGATACTATCGACCTAGTCGGCATCAAAGCACTTGAACTGTTTCGCAGGGGATCGCGTCAACCATGACAGACCACGCAACAGCAGAGCCGGGGAAAGAGCTCCAAGGATTGGAAAGCTTCGTTGCCGACTGGTCGTCGGACCAGGAGGCATTCAAGAAGGTCCACTGGGGCAAGGCCATGATGTGGATCTTCCTCCTCAGCGATACCTTCGTCTTCAGTTGTTTCCTGACCTCCTACATGACGGTGCGGTCGTCCACCACCATACCTTGGCCCAATCCGAGCACGGTCTTTGCCTTGAATATTGCGGGGAAGGATATTCCCCTCATCCTGATCGCCATCATGACGTTTATCCTGATCAGCAGCAGCGGAACGATGGCCTTGGCCGTCAATTACGGCTATCGCCGCGACCGCACGAAAACCATGCTGTTAATGCTGGCCACCGCTGCGTTTGGTGCGACCTTCGTGGGCATGCAGGCCTTCGAGTGGACCAAGCTGATCCTGGAAGGGGTTCGCCCATGGGGCAACCACTGGGGCGCGCCGCAGTTTGGTTCGTGCTTTTTCATGATCACCGGCTTCCACGGGTTACACGTGTCGATCGGTGTGATCTATCTGACCACGATTGCCCTCAAGGTGAAACGGGGCGATTACGAGCGCAAGGGTAACTACGAGGTCGTCGAAATCGCCGGTCTCTACTGGCACTTCGTCGATCTTGTCTGGGTGTTCATCTTTGCTTTTTTCTATCTTTGGTAAGGGGCATCAATGGATCACGGGCACGCAGCACCACAGGCTTCTTCTCCGCAGGCGTCCGATAACGCGCACGGCCAACAGCATCCTCTGGGCATTTATTTTGCCATCTGGGGGTTGCTGTTCGTGCTCAGCACCTTTTCCTATTTGGTGGACTATTTCCAATTCCACGGTCTCGTCAGGTGGCTCCTGATCCTGCTGTTCATGTGGCTGAAGGCGGGATTGATCGTTGCCGTCTTCATGCACATGAAGTGGGAACGCTCGCCGCTGATTTACGCCATTTTGGCCCCGCCGCTTGTGCTGGCGGTGCTGGTGACCCTGATGTCGATCGAATCTAACTACACTTTTTGGACGCGGATCATATTCTTCGGGCTGAAACCCTTCGGAGTTGAACCTCATTGATGGATCCGGCGTCCTGTGACCCGCGATGCCGGTGGAGGCCGGCACGCATCCGCTAGCCGGGCGGCTTCGGCAGGGTCACCGGAGTGTCACTCTTCGCGTTCAAATAGGCGATAAGGTCCGCGCGCTCCTGTTGATTGGGCAAGCCCGGGAACGACATGCGCGTGCCGGGCACGAGATTCTGCGGCTTGGTAAGGAAGATATCGAGTTCGTTGGGAACCCAGGTGGCGGTCTTCTCGCTCTGTTTTTTCATCTGGTCCGAATAGCTGAAGCCGGCCGACTTGGCCATCGGACGGCCGACGACGCCCCAGAGATTGGGTCCGACGCGCGCTGTCTCGCCCTTCTCGATCGTGTGGCAGACCGTGCATTTGCGCACCGTACGCTCGCCCCGCGCCATATCGGCGCGGGCCAGGCGCGTCTCCAGATCGAGTGGCGGCTCCGGCGTTGGCGCCGCGGCCGCCGCACCGGCTGCTCCGCCCGGAGCCCCGGCGACCTCACGCGGCATATTGCGCATATAGCTCAGCAGCTCGGCGCGCGCCTTTTCCGTTTTCAAGGCCTGCGGCCAGCTCCGGTCCAATGCCGCCAAATCGACGGCCGGTTCGGTCACGCCCGGAACGACGTAACCCGGCTTTTCGGGATAGGTAATGCGATACACATCGGCGGCGGCCCAGCGGACCACGCCCACCAAAACAACCGCGCCCACAATCGCAACGGTAATTTTCGTATAGCCCAGTAGGTTCATAGGCACCCCTTGAGTACCTTTCGCCCGGCGTGTTCTTGATCTACATGCCCCGCCGTCGAGCGGCTACGCATATGGTAGCTGACTCATTGGAAATCGCAATCGAACCGGTAACTTGCCTTCCCCTCCGATCATACTTACTGTCGCGGAGTGACAATTTATCGCAGGGGCGGGATGTATACCAAAGCCGATCCTGATTCGGCGGGGCGATGAGGGAAGTTGTCGCCGTATTCGATGACGAAATTCAGCTGGATGATGTCGTCCAGGAATTGCAAACCGTTGGCTTCGACCGCGCCGCAATATCCGTCCTGCCATCCCGCAATGTGGTCGAGAGGATAATCGGTCACGAACTCGAAACTGTCGTCGAGGCGGCGAATAACCCCGACGTTCCCCGTGCGGTTCCGGTCGATAGGGGTTCGTTGCTTATTGCCCAAGGCGCCTTGATCGCCATTCCTCTCTACATTGCCGGAAGCGCCGCGGTGATTCATTTTGCGGCGAACGGCGCGGATCTTGCTACGGTCACAATGGCGGGTCTTTCCGGAGGCGCGCTGGGCGCGGCGCTCGGTATGTTCGCCACGATCTGGATGTGGCGGTGGCGCCGGCGCCAAATAGAGTACCTGCTCGGTCATGGCGGGTTGGTTCTCTGGGTGAAAACCGTGGACATGAAGCGCGAGGAGCGTGCCAGAATAGTCCTGGCGCGGTACCCTGCGCACGATGTGAGTTGCCACTGGATCGCCGTTTGAAAGCCTAAACCGGATTTGCGGCATTCTGTCGCAAATCTTCCGGAATAGAGTCTTCCTAAACTAGCATCGTTCACAAGCAGTCCCCGCCGTTCAAGGGCGGCGCTTCTTGTAAGTTGTTCCCTTGGGCACTCGAGTAGGGCGGCGCGAATACATGCCCGCATTCTTCCCTCGCAAGCGAATTATCTTCCTTGTACTGCTGCTGTATATCGGCGCGCTTCCGGCTTTGGCCGCAGGCAATGTCGCTCCGGCCGCGCCCGTACCAAGCAAGCCTTTGCAGCCCAAGCACATCGATTGGTCCTTCGAAGGACTGTTCGGCGCTTATGATCGCCCTTCGCTGCAACGCGGTTTCAAGGTTTACAAAGAGGCATGTTCGAGCTGCCACGCGCTGAGCCATGTCGCCTTTCGCGATCTCGGCGGTCCGGGTGGACCCGGTTTTTCTGCGGCGGAGGTCGCGGCCATCGCCGCCGGTTATAAGGTGCTTTCGGAGCCCGACCGGGACGGTAAGAAAGGGGACGCTGGCGGCGCGGCGCTGATGCGGCAGGCCACGCCCGCCGATAATTTCCCGCCTCCTTTTGCCAACGAGCAGGCGATGCGGAAGGCCATGAACGGTGCGCTGCCTCCCGACCTTTCCCTGATCGGGAACACGCGCGCGGGCCAAAGCGACTATATCTATTCGATCATCACGGGTTTCGGCCAAAAGCCGGCGGCACATGAAAAAATAGCGCCGGGCATGCATTACAATCCCTATTACCCCGGGCATCAGATCGCCATGCCGCCGCCCTTGACGGACGGCGCTGTTATCTATGGCGATGGCACTATGTCGACCGTTGATCAGGAAGCGCGCGACGTGGTGACCTTCCTTGCTTGGGCGGGCGATCTCCAGACGGACGAGCGCAAGAGCGCCACTGTTGGCGTGATACTCTGTCTTATTCTATTCACTGGGTTGCTCTACTTTTTTTTCCGCCACATCTGGCGCCCGTGGCATTGAGGCGGCCCGCGCGCCAGCGACTTGAGGGTCGCGCGGCAGGACGCAAGCGCCCCAATTCACCCTCAAAAGCGCGATTCACTCATGGCGGGCCGGCGGGGTTCGGTTTGCAGAACGATTTGTTCAACGGTTCTGCGACCATCGCACCTCGAGAGTTGCACAAAGATGTCTACGATTCCGCGCACATATCTCAAGACATCGGCCCAGCCAAGGTTCAGTCCGGATTGAAGCACGAGCAACCCCAACTGCTCCACGGCGCGTGCCGGACTGTCGGCATGAATTGTGGTGATTGATCCCGGATGTCCCGTGTTGACCGCACGGAGGAATGTGGCCGCTTCCGAACCGCGCAATTCCCCCAGGATGATGCGATCGGGCCGCATGCGAAGCGAGGCCTGCACAAGGTCATCCATCGTGATCTTGGCTTCTCCCATCTCACCGCGGGCGGCCACCAACCCAACGCTGTTGGCGTGGTCCAAACGAATTTCCGGAACGTCCTCGACCAGGATGAGGCGCTCATTGCCGGGAATCTCCTTGAGCAATGCGTTGAGAAAGGTGGTCTTGCCCGAGGATGTGCCTCCTGAAATAAGAATATTCTTGCGGTTGCGCACCGCCAGCCGCAGGCACTCCGCCACGCGGCCCGCCTCGTAGAGGGCGGACAACTCCGCATCCAGCTTGGTCCGGTCGTTATTTTTTTCCGTTGCCAGACCGCTGAATGCGCCATTGCGCTCATAATCAGCCAGGCCGAAATTCGCCAGGGAATGCTTGCGCACGGCCATGGCGATGGATCCGCGTGTCGCCGGCGGCGCTACAATCTGCACCCGTTCGCCTCCCGGCAGGATTGCCGACAGCAGCGGATGCTCGCGGCTGATGCCCTGATCCGAAAGGCTGGCAATCTGGCGCGACAGACGCCAAAGCGTTGCTTCGTCCAACTCGGGCGCGGCATGCATTTCGAGTTTTCCGTCAAGAGTCTCCGCCCAAACCTCCTTCGACCGGTTGACAAAGATGTCTGTCACCTCCGCTCGCTCCAGTATCGGAAGCAGCGGCGCAAGATAGGAATGAAGATACTGACGAGTCGGTTCTGCGTTCATCTGGTTCTAGGGCAGTGACTTGACCGCGGAGAAATCGAGATCGCGCGCCACGAAGATATTGATGGGTGAGCCTTGTGGCACATTGATCGTCGGCGGGATTTGGCTGTCCTGGGCTGTAACGCCCGCAGCGGCACCGATAGCGGCTTGGGGAGACCCGATCGAGATTTGGGTCGACGGGGTCCCCGCGACGGCCGCGCCGGCAATGTTGAGCAGTGACAGCAGCACGGATCCCCCGAACCGGGCAAAGAAGTGGGAATTCACATCGCCGGTCATGCCGCCGCGGCCCAAGGAATCCCCGCCCGGCGAACCGATCTGGATAGAAACGCCATCGGGACGGATGACGCGGGTCCAGATGATGAACACGCGCGCTTGTCCGACGGACATGGCATTCTTGTATTGACCAATCAAACGGCTCCCTCGTGGGATGAGTACCGCTTTGCCGTCAAAACCACGGATGTCGCGGCTGACGATTGCCCTCGTATAACCCGGCAAGTCGGAATTCAGCGCCGTCTCCAGCACAGCCGGAATGGTGGCCCCTTGGGCGATGAGCGTGGAGAGGTTGGCCAGTTGAGTTGCGACCGAAGTCTCGGGCAAGGCTTCGGAGGCGCGCGCGGCAAATTGCTCGTTGGGGTTCAGGCCCGCCTTGCCGCCAGGCTCGGACTTGTCACCTGGCGCATGTGCCGCCTTTTGAGAAGCAAGTTCCGACGCCGGCAACAGGTCGACCACAACAGCAGGCGCCTTCAAATTGACGACCGGATCCAACGTCGTTTGCGGCGCCGGAGGCGGCGGAGGCGGCACCGGCGGCATAACGGCGACGGGGGCCGGTTGCGGGGGTTTGGGTGGAAGGTCCAGCGGAGGAGGCGGCATCGCCGCGGGGGCGGCTTGCGCATAGGCCGGAGAAATAAGGGAAGTTGTGCGCGCCAGTCGGTTTGCATTCAGATATGAGAATAGTGCGACGGCAAGCGCACCCAGCATGAGCGCGGTAGCCAAAGGGCTCAAGCCGCGCGAGACCCGCCCGACGACGGGATCGCCGCTGTCGCGAATCTCACCGGTCGGCAGACCGTCGATTTGGCCCAATTCGCTGGAATTGCTCATGGGCGGTCCTTTCCATGGTCCGCTGCCTGGTTGACGACGGTGGCGACATTCTTGCCCTCCCGCAGCCGGAACCGTGAGGCGATCTCATCGACAACCACATAGTCACCGCGGACACTGGTGTTCACCAAGCTTTCGGACCCGTCCTGCGCGACCGCAAAGATCGCCGGTAGAGATTTTTCCTTGGCCCATTCGAAATAGGTCGAAGCGCCGTCGTCGAAAATGCGGGCCGGCCGGACCTGGTCTGAACCCGTCACCGCATAGGCGCTGTTGGCGGCTACTGGCGCTTGCGCGACGGGCGGCGGTTGCACTGGCAGCGCCTGGGCCGGCGCCGGATAGACCATGCGCGCAACATAGAGAACGGGGACATGTGGGCGCGCGGGCGCCACGCCCAGCTCAAATGCATAGTGCCTGAGCCCTGTCAGCACCGTGAGATTGGTGGTGGACGAGGCGATGGGCTTGATGAATAGGACGTTGGCCCGGCGATTTGGCGTCACCTGCCAGCTCAGAGAATCTCCAATGGATACGGTCTCGATTTTCTCATTGGGAGCGAATTCCAGCATGAACTGATATCCCAGCGTGCCGCGCAGCAGCACCACTTGATCGGGATCATAGGCGATGGTCTGAATGCGCGGGTCGAGTTGGCCTGGGCGCGGCAGTTCCGCCGCGTCGGCGGCTTGGGCCAGAAGAAGCAAGGAAACGAGAAAGGCGGATTTCATGGCGCGCTCGCTCGGAGTTCGGCGAACTCGGCGTCGCGCCGATATTGGACGACCTGAAAGCCCATGGGATTCTGGAAACGATCTTCGTTGCGCATGGCTTGGCCTGTGAAGCGGAAGGCGATCGCGGCGGTATAGGGCTGGCGCTCAAACGGTGAACGGACCTCCCCCAGTCGCTGCGCATCAAAGCGTACAAGCGCGCTGTCCTTGCCGAGCAGGGTAATGCCTTTGATGGTGATCCTCACGACCGTACCGGAGCCGTAAAGATTGACGGGGCTTTGTGGATTGGCGCGCCGCATGCCGGCAAGATACTGCTCCCGCGCGGATCCGGTCGTCCAAGCGGCAACCTTGTTATACTCGGCTTGCAGATCGGTGGCGTCGAAACTCTCGCGCGCCAGGATATATTGGGCTAAGAACGCTTTCACCACCGCTTCGTCCTGCGCCAGGGCGCCGGGCTTCAAAGTCTGGGCGGTTTCAACATAACCGGTCTGGCGATCGACGGTAATGGTATACGGCACTGTCGTTTTGAGAGGCATCAGCGCCATCAAGGCGCCCGCTTCGAGCAGGGCCACCAGCCCCGCCGCGGCTGCCACCATATAGGCGCGCCGCCGCGAGGCGCGTAACCCGCCCAGGATATCCTCGGACCATGTCGCGCTCTGCGCGAAATAAGTGGCCCGATCGGGAGGGAAGGTCTCGTGTTTCATGAATCTCTCCGTGCGCTGCCGCCGGTTCGGCGCGGCCGTGCCTGGGCGCGGTAAGGCATTTGTGTTGTGACGATCCCTTCATTGGGGCCGGCCAATTCCGGCGGCGCAAGGGCCAGGGACAGAGCGCCCGCAACATGCCGCGCGCCTCGGCGGTCGCGTTGAAGCGTCGCGGTGCCGATGGCAGTAATCCTCCGGTCGATAGTAAGATCGCGCAATGGCTCAGAGAATGTCGCGGTCTTGAGAGGATTGGTTGCGGCCTCCGCCACATTTGGTTTCGCGCCCTTCAACCGCAGGCCCATCGCAATCAAAAGGGTCGCGCCGGCAGCCATAACGGCAACGACGGCCGAGACGATTGAGAGCATCAAGATGGATGTCGCGTCCGTCACTTTGGGCGGCTCGCCGGGAAGCAAGTTGGCCAGGGCATTCAGATGCGGTTCCAACAGCACCAGTTGAAGCACCAATGCCAAAGAGATCACCAAAGGAAGCAGGGAAAATACCAGCATGGCCCGCAGCCAACCTTCAAACATTCCGCGAGTGGATTCGAACAGCAGCAGTCCGGCGAACAGCGGACCCAAGCCTGTCAGCAGGCCGAGAATGATCTTTGCGACAAGGACCAGGCCCAGATTGGCGAAAAGCAGAACCCAAGCCGAGATCGTCATCGACATAGCGGCAGAAAGTGATTCCGGCGACACCGTGGCGCCGCCCGCCGGGGCCTGCCGGAAAAGGGCCGCGGCAGCTTGCATCTGGTCATAGGCCTGTTGCAATCCGCCGAACGGATTGTGGCGGCCGCCAATTCCGGAGCTGTGAAGGGCGGCCAATAGCGAAGAGCCCAACTGTTCGGGACCGTGGAACAGGACCTCCAGCACCAACTGCTGATAAAGGGGCCAGCTTGTCGCCAAGGCCAGAACAATGCCGAACTTGATGGCAGTCAGCGTCAGGTCGCCGACTTTCAACGGCGAAAAGCCAAGCAGCAGGCGCAGCCCGAACAACGCCACCGCGATGGTCATCAGCACCGTAAGGATCAGCGGAAATTCCGAATCCGGTCCGGAAAGCGCGCCATAGGCGATCTCCGTCAGGACGCGGACGTGACAGTCCGTGCTATCCAACAGGTCTTTCACCAGACCAAGCTCGCGCGTCCCCGTACCGCAAAGCGCCGCCATCACGCGACCTCCAACAGCCTGGGCAGCCAGTCGGCTGGACATTCCCCAACGCTTTTTCGGATGTCGTCCAACAGCCGCACGGTGCGCTCGCGTCCGGACAGGATGGTGAGAAGGTCGGGTTCGCCCGAGAGATTGAGCCTTGCCACCACACTGTCGCTGCCGTGCTTGATCAAAAAGCAGCGTGAGGTATCGGGAAGGCCTTTTACCAATTCGAATTCGTGCTGGGTCAGGCCAAAGCCGTCCATATAGTCTCTGGCCTGCGCCTTGGGATTGGCCATGAAAATCTGTGTCGCCGCCTGCTCGATGATGGCCGAAGCGATGCGGCTTTCCAGCGCATCGCGGGCACTCTGGGTGGCAAAACCGACAAGCCCGTTGCGCTTGCGGATGGTCTTCTCCCAATCCTTGATGCGCGCGACGAAGACTTGGTCGTCCAGCGCCTTCCAGCCTTCGTCGACAACGACAATGGTAGGTTCGCCGTCCAGGCGCTGCTCCACACGGTGAAACAGGTACATCATGGTCGGTGTTCGCAAGCTCGGCGCGTCGAGTACGCGCGTCATGTCGAAGCCGATGGTGGAGACGCCGATATCCAAGCCATCCTCTTCATTATCGAATAGCCAGGCATGTTCGCCTTCGCCCCACCAGGGTTTAAGGCGCGAGGCGATGTCGGAGGCATGCGGTCGCCGGTCGCCGCGAAACAGTTCGGCGAAGTAGCGCAAACGGCGCAAATGGCGCGGCTGGCTGAAGTTGGCATCCACCGCATCGCGGATGCATTGGGCATCCTCCGCCACGGGCGCCGAGCCGTCCATGCTCACCAGCCGTGCCGCCCAATCGCAGAGGAAGGTGCGGTTGGCGGCGCTATCCTCAAGCGCCAGCGGATTGAACCCGGTGGGAATTCCGGGGCGGATTTCATCATAGCGGCCGCCGATTGCCCGAAGAAATATTTCCGCGCCACGGTCCTTGTCGAAGAAGACAATGCGCGGCTTAAATTTGCGGGCTTGGGCGAGCAGAAATCCCAACACCACCGTCTTGCCCGAACCCGATGGTCCGATCAGGGTAAAGTTGCCCAGATCATTGTTGTGGAAGTTGAAATAGTAAGGTCCGGCTGCGGTAGTCTCGAGGGCCGTGACGGCCGTGCCCCAATGATTGCCGGCCTTGCTCCCGACAGGAAAATTATGACAGGAGGCGAAGCCGGCGAAATTGGCGGTCGAGATCAGGGACCGTCGGGCGATATCCTTGAAGTTGCCAGGAAACTGGGCCCAATAGGCTGCTTCAAGATTTACGTCCTCACGGACGGCAACCATGCCGACGTCTGAAAAGGAGGATTGAATTTCCGCCACCGCCTCACTGAGGCCGGTAAGTGTGGGCGACCAAACCGTGACCGTCATGTGATGTTCGCCAAAAGCGGACCGGCCGGAGGCGACCGCATCTTTTGCGGCGACCAGGTCCTGGCGCAGGCTAAAGGCATCGTCATCGCCGGCGCGCATGCGGCGGAGCGCCACATTCATGCGATTGAGGCTGGTTTGCCTGTCGACAAAGCCAAAGCTCTGGCTGACCGTCAATTCATAGGGAAGCCGCAACATGTCATCCAACATGCCGGGTGCGGATTGCGGCGGATAATCCTTGATGGAAAGTACCGCTCCGAATTTTCGTGGTTGGCGGCCTCCAGCGGAATGCTCGATCGTCTCCGCGCCAAAGCTTACGCGCCGATAGGGCAGATAATGGCCGATGTCGGTGGCCGGAAGCAGAACCGGGCGATCCTCACCATTGAGCAGGCTGGAAAGGAATTCCATCGGCTCGGAGCAAGGGCCTTTCTTGGTTTCGTAAAGCTTCAGAGCGCAGCCGCCATAGGATGCGAGCGATGCCAAAAGAGCCTCGCGCGCCGCGGATAATGCGCGCAAGTCCCGCGAGGTCTGCGAGGGCCCCTGTTGGGCGCCGCCTATGAGACGCCCCAAGCCGTCGAGCCATCCTACCTTGCCCTGCAATGGCCTGCGGACCAGCGTGATATAGAGGGAGTTGGCATAGAGCCTCCGTGCCGCAAGCCGGTTTCGCCATGACGCGTCAAGCGCGCGGCTGAAATCGTCGTCAAACTCTCCTTCCAGCTCCGGCGTTACTTCCTGACGGATGATGTGGTGATAGAGCGCAAAGCGCGAATCGGCCATTGCCCGAAGCGCGCTGTCCCGCAGGACCTTGCGATAACCGATTTCCTCGCTGTCCACGGTTTCAAAAGGCAGCCCCGTAACCTTAATGAACTGGAGCAGAAGCCCATCGCGCGTTTGAATCGTGTAATCGTCAATGTGCCGGGCATAGGGAAGCCTTGTCCCCACGCCGACCTCGCGATCGGCGCGAGCGCGGCGCGCCATGGAAGCTTGCTCTGTCATGGCCGATAGGAATTGCAGCGCCAAACGTGCCAATTCTTCACCCGCGGCGTGCGCGCGATCCGGGTGATCCAAAGGTCAAAGATGCGGGGATCCCGCAAGCAGGCCACCACGCCCGCCGCATGGATGCCAAGCGCGACGAGAAGTATCCAAAAGGACTTCAGCAGCAGAAACAGCTCCGCTGTCACCACGCCATTGAGGATAAAATAGCTGTAGGTGACACCGGCAAACATTTGCGGCCGGGTCAGGGCGGTGAAAACCGTGTCTTCCTTGAGACCGGGCATCAGAAGGATCCTGCCGCCTGACGAATACCGGCAACAATCGATGCGGCCCCGAAAAGGATGAAGCAGCCAAGGATCACGGTGGCGCCATAGCGCCAGTTCATCCGTCCCGACAGCATCATGAATCCGATCGCGGCAATGGCGATGACCGCGGCAACGGTGGCGACCGTGCCCATCAAGGTCCCCTCAATCCAATACAGCGCTCCGGCGATCGCGCCCGATCCGGCCGGGTCGAGGGTCTGGGCTTCGGCCGGCGCCGCGATCAGAAGCGGGGAAGCAAGAAGAATGAGAGCGGAAGAGCGCATGCTGAAATTCCTCAAGGATGGATAACCGGGATCGGAAGGCTCTGACCGGCTTGGCCGAGAATGGCGCTCACATAGCGCCGGGTTTCGCGGAATGCGGGAATACCGCCACTGCGCTCGACCGCGCCCGGCCCGGCATTGTATGCGGCAAGAGCCAGGGCTTGGTCGCCATGAAACCGGTCCAGCATTTGGCGCAGATAGGCCGCGCCTCCCAAGATATTTTGGGAAGGGTCATGGCGATTGACGCCGAGGTCTTGGGCTGTACCGGCCATGAGTTGCATGGGGCCAACCGCCCCTTTCGGCGAGACGGCGTTGGCTCGGAACCCGGATTCCTGCCTGGCGACGGCCACAAGAAGCTTTTCGTCCAGCGCATATCGCTGTGCGGCGGCGGTCAACAGAGAGCGAATATCCTGCGGCGCGATATCGCGGCGGTCCGGAATGATCGGTTTGACTCCTTCCGAGGTGGTCACGCTCGGTACGTCATAAACGCTGAGGGATCCACCGGAGTCGATTTCGAAGACTGCTGCGGCGGCCGGCCGTGGCAGCGCGCCGAGGAGGAGCGCTGAAAACGCTGCGGCCTCGATAGCCAGTACGACGAATCTTGCAGTGGCCCTGAAGATCGAGCCGTTAGCAGCAAATTTTCGAATGTCGAACATGGCAGTGATGCATGCGGATGTGACGTGACGAATTTATCGATGCAATGGTGAAGAAAGCGTCAGCGCGCGAATTCGCGCGCGCATCGCGTTGGGTTAGTTCAAATGATAATGCATTTGTACGAAGGGTGCGGGAACTCGTGGAACTTCTGGAACTTAGTGAGTCCGCGCCGCGATTGCTCGGGAAAGCGCTGAAAATTCTTCTCGCATTCTCTCAACGGACAACGGTGATCTTTAAGGACCTGGCGCGCATTTTCCCGAACAGCATTCCACTGTCGAGTTTTCACAATGCTTTTCGAAATGCGCGCGTCCCGTCCGACCTTGATGGCCGTTCAACTGGCTGCCGCCCTTGCTTTTTCCCTGATGCTCACAGGCTGCAATCAAGGCGGCGGGGGTTCATCATCGTCTTCCACTTCGAACCAGGGATCATCTTCCGCTTCAACGACCACCAGCACGGCGGCAGTTTCCACGCCCTCTTCGCCCGCTCCATCGGCGGCAACCACTGTGTCCACGGCATCCACGGAAACGGCGGCAGCCGCGGCAACCTCGACGACCCAGACAACCGGGGCCAGTACGGCAACCGCGGCCACCACGAGTAATGCGATCTCCGGTACGACGTTCCTCGCACCGACCTACCCGGAGATACGAGACCAACCCGCGCAACAGGTGAACCTCTCTGACATGGTGGTGACGGTCATCGACAAGAATGACGGCCAGACCCGCGTCTTCCGAGGCAACGACCCCGCGGGTGTCAACATGGGCCGGCGCACCTTCGCCGGAAAGCTGGGTGGCTTCACCCACGAGAATGTCCGCGTCCAACTGCCGGGCTACCCGCTGGTGGTAATCTTCAAACCGGACGTGGGCGGCAAGCCGCGCTGGGAGGTTGGTTTCGAAAACGGCAGCGAGAACGTCAACGACTTCACGATTCCGGCGCGCATCCTGAAGTACGACTACACCGTCACGGTGCAAGGCCAAGATAAGGTGAGCGAGAAGGGTATCGTACACGTTTGGGGACAACGCTTCCGCAAATCGGCCTGGGACCGGCCGCTGGTCACGGACATCGCCACCTTGCGCGCCGCCAAGATGGTGCCGGCCTTCAAGCGGTTGCACGCCGGCCAAAATTCGACGACCTCGTCCCCCGGCTACAAGACACTTGGCCTTGCCGGCTTGACCGGGTTTATGGGCCAGACTGGGGAGCGTCCGGAGATCGGGATCATGACCGAGGTGCAAGCCGAGTACGTCGCGACGCAGAACCCGTTCGCCTTGGCCTCCCTGATGGCCCAGGCCGAGGCCGCAGGCTCCTGGAGCCTCTTTTTCCGCGACAGTCGCACCCACTTGCCGCCGGACTGGGTCAATGACCCGTTCTGGTACACGGACCGCAGCTTCTATCCGGACCAAGGCTCCAGCCAAACCGCCCATCCGGTCAACATTTCGCTCAAGGCCGACGACCCGAACATCTTCCCGGACATACCGTCCTTTGGGGGCAACCACGCTCCGGCGTTGGGGTTCTTACCCTACCTGTTGACGGGAGATGATTGGCATCTGGAGAGTGTCGAATTCGAGGCCAGCATG
>Ga0207648_10001542_pt1 | contig 25362 bp, 20 predicted proteins | sample KBSMisM32_FD_184310 | JGI IMG/M metagenome (GOLD analysis project Ga0207648, IMG submission 184310) | Miscanthus rhizosphere microbial communities from Kellogg Biological Station, Michigan, USA - KBS Miscanthus M3-2 (SPAdes) (version 2) | ecosystem: Host-associated > Plants > Roots >... | reverse complement strand
GTGAGCAAGCCCGGCGCGACCACCGGCCGCTTGTTCTTCGCGAAACGGGCGGGGCTGCCGAACCCACCGCAGTACTACTACAACTGGGCCGGGTCGCTCGGCGGTCCAATCATCAAGGACAAGACCTTCTTTTGGTTCAGCACCGACGACTACAAGCAGCGAAGCACGCGCAACAGCGTGCTCACGCTGCCGACGGCTGCCGAACGTGCTGGAGATTTTTCACAGACGCGCACCAGCTCCGGCCAGCTCGTCACGATCTATGACCCGCTGACGACGCGAACCGTGAATGGTGCGATTGTCCGGGACCCCTTTCCGGGCAATGTCATTCCTGCGGACCGCATCAACGGTATCGCGCGGGCGATGCTCGCATCGATGCCCGTTCCTGACTCCGGCAAGTCGTTCAACGGACAGGCGACGCTCGATGACGGACCACAAAACCAGGAGACGCTGAAGGTCGATCAGCGATGGACCGACCGCTGGACGACGACGGGCATGTATGCGCATCAGCACACGAAGGAGCCCGGGTCGGCGTTCTACGGTGCATTCGGGACCGTCGCCGGCGATCCGAGCGCCAGCCTGCTGTTCCGCACGGTCGACTTCTTCGCGGTGAACAACGTCTTCGTGCCGAATTCGAGCACCGCCATCGCGGTGCGCTACGGATACAACCGCTTCGAGGACTTCGGCGGCAATTACCCCGCATTCGACGCCGCCGCCCTCGGCTTCCCCTCAAGCCTGGTGAGCGCGATGACGTTCAACACGTTTCCCCAGGTCAGCGTCACCGGCTACGGCGGAACCAACATCTTCGGCAACAACGGCCCTACGCGCACTACGCATCTGACACAGACAGCTAACGTGTCGCTGTCGCATCTGAAAGGCAGGCATACGTTGAAGGCGGGCGCCGAATACCGGCGCATCGGCGCCGACGTGATGGCATTCAGTTCGTCGGCAGGGACGTATAGCTTCACGCAGGCATTCACAGCGGCGACGCCGACCGCATCCGGCGGCGACGCGTTCGCGAGCTTCCTGCTCGGCTATCCCGCAACGGGCAGCATCGTCTACGCGACGCCAGCCGAATACTTGATCGACTATTTCGCGGGCTTCGCGCAGGACGAGTTCCGCGCGAGTTCGAAGCTGACGCTCAACTACGGCCTCCGCTACGAGTTCGAACCCGGCGTGCGCGAGGCCGACAACCATTTCACGGTCGGCTTCGATCGTGAAACGGATTTCCCGGTGCCGGTCCCTGGCATGACGCTCAAGGGTGGGCTGATGTATGCCGGGCAGAGCGGATATCCGACCAGACAGGGGAAGTCGCTGAACGGCGCGGCGCCCCGTGGCGGCTTCGCGTGGTCGTTGTCGAGCGCGGATGTCATTCGCGGCGGCTACGGCTTCTACTGGGCACCCATGCAGTTTTCCGGCGTCGGTGAGACAGCGATGGGCCGCCTTGGCTACTCGGCGACGACGACGTATCTATCCAGCACCGACGGCAACCGTACACCGGTCAACTCGTTGAGCAATCCGTTCCCGATCGGCATGACCGCTCCGCAGGGGAATTCGGTGGGACTCGTGACCGGCGCGGGCGGCGTCATCGATTTCGTCGATCAGAATTCGCAGGCCGGGCAAGTCCACCAGTATTCGGTGGACTACACACGCGAACTCGCCGGCGGCATCGCGGTGTCGATCGGCTATTCGGGCAGCCGCTCGGACCACATGCCGGTTGGCGGCACCGTCGACGCCACGATCAACATCAATCAGATCGATCCGAAGTACCTCTCGCTCGGGTCCGCGCTGCTGGATCTGGTGTCGAACCCATTTTTCGGCAATCCCGCGTTCGGCAACCTCGCGAACTCCGCAACGATTACGCGCGGGCAGCTCCTTCGGCCGTTTCCGCAGTTCGACAACGTGCTCGCTCACCGTGTGACCGACGCGCGCACACGGTACAACGCGATGACGCTTCGCTTCGACAAGCGTCTTCGGAACAACTGGGGTGTCAACGCGAACTACACGTTCAGCCGCCTGATGGACGATCAGTTCGGCGAGTCGAACACCTACTCGAATCGGAATCAGGCCGCCCTCGACAACTACGACCTCGATGGCGAATGGGGCTACTCGCTTCTCGACGTGCCGCATCGCGTGAACGTCAATGGCACTTTCATCGTTCCTGTCGGAGCCGGGCACAAGTGGCTGAGCAGCGGTCTCGGCAACGCGCTGCTGGGCGGCTGGTCGGTGACGGCAGCCGGCCGGTTCCAGAACGGCTTTCCGGTCAGCGTCTGGCAATCGAGCAATAACTCGGGCCTGCTCGGCAGCAGCCAGCGGCCGAACATCGTTGCTGGCGTTCCGCTCGCAACTAGCGGTTCGCTCGAGGACCGGTTGACCAACTGGATCAACGCCGCGGCATTTACGCCGGCGCCCGCCTTCACCTTCGGCAACGCGCCGCGCATCTTGCCGGAGCTGCGTACGCCAGGTCAACGCAACGTCGATCTGAGCGTTCAGAAGATGCAGACCTTTTCGGGACGAACAGTCGCAGTCCGGGCCGATGTATTGAACGTGTTCGACAACCCGTTGTTCACCACGCTGCAGTCGCAGTTCGGGACGCCGACGTTCGGTCAGCTGACGGCAGTCGGCGGGTTTGCGCGCTCCGTGCAGCTGCAGGTTCGATTCGGTTGGTAGTCTTTCGACTCGCTGTGCTCGCTCAACTCGCTTCGCTCGCTCACGACAAGGAGACGTCATGACCCACACCCGGCGTAGTTTTCTCGAGCAGTTCGGTCTGATTGGGGGATCGACGCTCGTCATGACCGCGATGCGTTCGTGGGAGCTGATGGCCGCGCAGGCCGGCCCTCGCCCGGTGTTGTCCGGGAGACCGAACGGAACGAAGGTCATCATTCTCGGCGCAGGTGTGTCGGGGATGACCGTCGGATACGAACTCGGCAAGCTCGGTTACAACGTCCGGATTCTCGAGGCCCGCGATCGCGTCGGCGGCGTGAACTGGACGCTTCGCCGCGGCGCAACACACACCGAAATCGGTCCCGGCGGAGAGACGCAGGTCTGCAACTTCGACGAGGGCCTCTACCACAACGGCGGCCCGTGGCGCCTTCCGCACTGGCACACCGGCGTGCTTGGCTACTGCAAGGAGCTCGGGGTGCCCGTTGAGGTCTTCATCAATGAGAACGAGTCGTCGTACTTCTACTACGAGGGTGAAAACGTTGGTCCGCTTGCCGGCAAACGGATTCGTCTGCGTGAGGTGAAGGCCGACATGGTCGGCTACACGTGCGAGCTGACGGCGAAGGCCGTCAACCAGGAAGCCCTCGACGTGCCGCTCACGGCGGCGGACAAAGAGCGCTTCGTCACCTTCCTCGTCAGCGAGGGGTATCTCGACTCCGCCGATCGTGCATACAAGAAGAACAGCGGACGCGGGCCAGGCGATCCGCACGATTTCCGTGCGCTGCTCCAATCCGGCTTTGCGAATCGGATCCGCTCGGTCATGGACGGCACCGGCATGGCGCCGATGTTCCAGCCCGTGGGCGGCATGGATCAATTCCCAAAGGGGTTCGCGCGAAAGCTCGGCGACAAGATCACGCATGGCGCCGAGGTCGCGTCCATTCATCAGACGCCAGAGCACGTGAAGGTCGCCTTCAAGAACGTGAAGACTGGCGCCGTGACCGAAGTCACAGCCGATTACTGCGTCTCGTGCCTGCCACTGACGATCCTCAGCCGCCTCGACGTGAACCTCTCATCCGAGACGATGGCGGCGGTGAAGGCGACGCCGTACAGCCCGAGCGCCAAGATGGGGCTGCAGATGAAGCGTCGCTTCTGGGAGGAGGACGACAAGATCTTTGGCGGCCACCTGTACTCGAACCTGCCGATCGGTGACGTCGCATATCCGTCGTGGGGGTACTTCGGCCAGAAGGGGGTGATGCTCGGTTTCTACGGCAACGGACAGATGGCGGGGGTGATCAACATGTCGATCAAGGACCGCATCGAGCACGTGCTGACCCACATCGGCAAGGTGCATCCGCAGATTCGCGCCGAGTACGAAACGGCCTACTGCACCTTCTGGGAAAAGATTCCCTACAGCCTCGGTGCCTTCGCTGGCGGCGGTGGCGGCGGAAACTCGGAGCGGCTGGCCACGCTCGGCAAACCCGACGGACGCATCTTCCTTGGATGCGCGGCCGTGAGTGGCAATGGCGGCTGGCAGGAAGGCGCCGTCGCGGCTGCGTGGAAACAGGTGAAGCAGCTTCACGAGATGGCGATGACCCGCACGCAGACCGCGTGACCCTCCAGGAGGCATCAGATGCGCATGAAAACGTCTTTCCTTGCTTTGTTCGTGGTGGTCGGCTGCTGGACGCCGGTGGCCGCTCAGTCGGTCACGCACATCCAATCCGAAGGCTCGGGCATCGCGACGGGCGTGTGGGTTGGCAACGTGTTGTATCTGAGCGGACAGTTGCCGTCGCCGATTACGCCGGCCGACCGCGCGAAGGGAACGCCCGCCGTCTACGGCAATACACAGGCACAAGCCGAGACCACGTTCACGAAAATACAGAATCTGCTCAAAGAGCAGGGCCTCGGCATGGGCGACATCGTCATGATGCGCGTCTACATGGCTGCCGATCCGGCGATGGACAACAAGCTTGACTTCGCGGGAATGAACGCCGCCTACGCGAAGTTCTTCGGCACCACCGAACAGCCGAACAAGCCGGCCAGATCCACCGTGCAGGTCGCCGCGCTGGTTGCGGCCGGCGCGCTCCTCGAAATCGAAGTCCAGGCCGCGCGCAGCAAATGAGATCGGGCCTTCTGCTGATCGCGGTCGGTGCGCTGTTGGCCGTCGCTGCTCTGAAAGCTGAGGACACTGCGACTGCGGTCTTCACCGAGCAGCAGGCGGCCGATGGTCGTGCGGCGTACGCCAAACACTGCGCGTCGTGCCACCTGCCGGATCTCAGTGGCAACGCGGAGATTCCTCCGCTCGCCGGCGCTACCTTCATCGAAACGTGGCGCAGTCGTACGACAAAGGACCTTCGCGATTACATGTCCGCTGCCATGCCGTACGGAGCACCCTCGCTCGAGGCGGACACCTACACCGTGGTTACCGCGTACGTGCTCCAGGTGAACGGAGCGATGGCGGGCGACGAGAAGCTCGCCGCGTCGACTGCTGTGCCAATTCAGCAGCTGATTCCGAAAAGAAGAAACTAATAGACGTTATCGCGTAGTGGTCGCGGATGCCTTCACGTACTTCTTGAATATCTCAGTGCTGACTTCAGCGCCGTAGACATTCCCCTTGGCGTCGATCGCGACACCCTCGACGCCCGCGTTGTTGTTCTTCTCGGGATCGGGTTCGACAAACGGAATCAGCGCGGTGACCTTGCCGTCGCGCGCACTGCCGACGTAGATGCCTCGCTTGAAGCCTGGATTCTGCTTCGAGTTCGACTGTGAATCGGCGACGACCATGTTGTCGTTGCGGTCGATGTAGATGCCGCTCGGCCGTCCGAACTGTTTCCACTGATCGATGAACTTGCCATCCTGATCGAAGATCTGGACGCGGCTGTTGCTGCGGTCCGCGACGAAGATGCGTCCGCGCGAGTCGATGGCAATGCTGTGCGGGGTGTCGAATTCACCAGGCCCCGATCCGCGTTTGCCCCACGCCTTGATGAACGTTCCGTCCTTCGAGAACTTCATGATGCGATTGACGGGGACGTCGGCGATGTGACCATCGGCGACGAAAATATCGCCGTTCTGCGCGATCGCGACGTCGCATGGTCCGCTGAAGACATCGGTGCCACTGCCCGCGACACCGGCCTTGCCGAGCGACATCAGCAGCTTCCCATCTGGACTGAACTTCAGCACCTGGTTGCCCTTGCCGTCCTTGATCTGCGCATCCGTGATCCAGACGTTGCCGTCACGATCGATGGTCATGCCATGCGCCTGCACGATCATCCCTGCGCCGAAGCTCTTGACGACCTTGCCCGAGGGGTCGAATCGCATCACCGGCGGATCCGATCGATGGAAGACCCACATGTCGCCGTTTGCGGCGGGGTCAACCGAAATGACGCCTGCCCATTTCGCACCGGCGGGCAACTTGGCCCAGTTCGTATCTTCACGATACGGGTTGGGGGCGCTGCCACCCTGCGCTGCGATGGTGACGACGGCGACCAGGAGCAGCGGGGCGGCGACGAGAACCGACTTCACGAAACGTGCGTGTGGCATGTGGTCCTCCAGACAAATGCGGGCCGATTGTAGCTCCGAGGCGGTCAACGCGTGCCGGCGAATACTTGACCGAATGCGTTGGCGAGCATCACGGCCATCAGGATTCCGCCAACCGCAACGGTGATGACCGGGACGAGGCGTTTCGAATCAAAGCGGCCCGCACGACAAAGAACGAGGCCAACGATGAAATTGAAGCTGCCCCAGAGCACGTTGACGATTGGCGACGACAGGCCTTGTCCCGGCGGCGACGCAAATGGACTCGGAAACGGGCGGCCCGACACGCCATTGGTGAAGTGCGGAACGGAATTGACGAGAAAGGCGCCTGCGAAGAACAGCGCCAAGTAGTGATACCAGCGCATGTGGGCTCCTTGTGAATGAGAGTCGATAGCGTTGCCGAACTCCCACACCTTGTCCAGCCTGAAAAAGCCTCGTCTGAGCCGATCTGCCGCCGTTTCGCACATTCAGGGTCAAGGAGGTTCGACATGGCGGTATGTGGATGCTCGTCACCTGTTTCGGCACGTCGATTCTGACGGCGCTGCTGCCGTGGATGAACGCGGAAGTCATGCTGCTTTCCGCGACGCGGTTCGTCGCGTCCCAAACCGCCCTGATGGGGCTCGTCGCGGTTGTGACGGCGGGACAGATGACGGGAAAGACGGCGATGTACTGGCTGGCACGCAAAGCCGCTGACGCCCGAAGCGATCGCCTCGCTCAGCTGACGGAACGGTGGCGGGCCCGTTTTACGGAGCATCCGCGCTCCGCTCTCGCAATCGTCCTGGTCAGCGCCCTCGTGGGGTTCCCACCGTTCTACGCGGTATCGGTCGCCGCCGGTACGTCCAGGATGCGGTTTCCGTACTTCCTCGTCATCGGCAGCGCTGCACGCTTCGTCCACTTTGCGATCGTGGCGCTCATTCCACAATTCATCTGGAGACATGTATGAAGCCGTTGCTCGTCGCGGTGGGGTTGGCTGCCGCTGTGCTGCCATTTCGCGTTCTCGCAGGTTCCGCCACGTACGAAGGTCCGCGGCCGCCCAGCGAAGTTGTCGACCGTTTTCTTCGCTCAGCAGGTCCGCCGCTCGTCAGCTATCGGGCACGGCGGACGCTCACGGCCTCGGCGCTCGGGGGACGCGTCAGCGGCTCCGTGGTTGCAGACACTTCGCTGGACGGCAACGGCATCTTCCGCTTCGAGATCGTTCGCGAAGAAGGTTCGAACATTGTCCGTGAACGCGTGCTGAAGCCCGCCCTACGGGCCGAGGAGCAAAGCTACGCGGAGCACGAGATTGAAAACGTGGCGCTGACGTCGAGGAACTACGACTTCCAGATCGGTCCGAAACCGCCACCGGGCACGTTTCAGCTCGCGCTCGTCGCGAAACGTCGCAGCCCGATGTTGCTCAACGGCGCTGCCACGCTCCGTGCTGAAGACGCGGATCTGCTCCGGTTCGAAGGAAGTCCAGCAAGGATGCCGTCCGTCTGGACGCGACAGGTGAACGTTGTCTGCGAGTATGCGCGAATCAACGGTGTTCGAGTCACGATCGGGATTCAGTCGTATGCCGATGTCCGGCTCGTGGGCGACTCGGCGTTCGCGATGAATTACGAGTACACGATGATTAACGGCCGTCCGGTGACGCCGGCAGATCGACGCAGACCATCGCGGTAGCTCGGTGCGGCTAGGCTTTGTGCACCGCAGTGACAACGCCGACGAGGAAATCGAGGCGGATGCGATCCCCTTGCTGCAGTCCCGGTCCGACCGCCTCGGTGCCGACGCGTGCCACACGCATCTGGCCCTCGGGGTCGTCCGCAAACTGATAGTGCACGTCGTACGAGAGCTGGCCGTGAATGCTGATCGGCTGCAGCTTGTGAAGCACGGCTTCGCGTGATCCTTTAAGCATTCGTCGGACCGTCGAAGGGAAGCCGCGGCTGACGATTCTCGCCCCTCGATTTCCCTTGGGGCGACCCTGAGCTTGTCGAAGGGTCAGGCGGCACGAAAAGCGTCTCAGACAGATTATGCACACTGACGCCCAGGAGACGAACGGGCTGCCGTCCGGCATCCGTGCGTTCGAGGAGCGCGACAGCCCTGCCGACAATGTTGGCTTCATCGCGCGTTGGATCCTCGGTGTGGCTCCGCGTGATGGTGGTGAAGTCGTGATAGCGAACTTTGATCGTCACTGTTCGCGCATAGAGCGCACGTCTGGTCAGCCAGGCAGCCGCGTCGCGGGCCATCGCGGCAATCTCGTCACGGATGTCGTGGATGTCGGTGAGATCGTGCGCGAACGTATTCTCGCTGCCCGACGATTTCGGCTCGTGCTCGGCGACGACGGGACGGTCGTCTTCGCCGCGGGCCAACTGCTGAAGCCAGTTGGCCAGCGATCCGACCGTCTGGTGCAGCATCGCTGGATCCGCTGTCCGGATATCGGTCAGCTTCTCGATGCCCGCGGCGCGCAGCTTCTTCGCGGTCACCGGTCCAACACCCCAGAGCGCGTCCACCGGTAATCCCTGCAGGAACGACTCGACGCGCTCGGGTGCGATGACCGTCAGCCCGTCAGGCTTCTTCCAGCCCGACGCGATCTTCGCGAGGAACTTGTTCGGCGCGACACCCGCGGATGCGGTAAGCGAAGTCGCCGCGCGAATCTCGTCCTTCAGTCGACGGGCAACGGTCATCCCGAGCGGCTCGTTCCAGGCATTCTCCGTCACGTCGAGATAGGCCTCGTCGAGCGACATCGGCTCGACCAGCGGCGTGATCGAACGGAAGATGGCGAAGACTTGCTGCGAGGCAGTTCGGTACTTGTTGAAATCGGGGTGGACGATGACCAGCGAAGGGCAGAGCCGGACGGCTCGCGACATCGGCATCGCCGAGCGGACGCCAAACGTGCGGGCCTCGTAGCTGGCGGCCGCGACCACTCCGCGCTTGTCCGGGTCGCCACCGACCACAACCGGACGGCCGCGCAGCCCCGGATTGTCGCGTTGCTCGACCGACGCATAGAACGCATCCATATCAACGTGGAGAATACGGCGCACGGCGCGGTGTGCCGGGTCCTCAAGGACCCGGCCTCCTGTCTCCATGATGCGTCTAATTACCAGTAGCGCCGAAGCCGCCGCGGGTGACCTCGCGGAGGTTCCGTACTTCCTGCCAGCTCACGCGAGGCGCGGGGAGCACAATGCCCTGGGCCAGGCGATCGCCCCGCTTCACCTGCACTTCGGCGCCACTGATATTGAGCACTTGGATTTTGACTTCGTCGTCTGGCCCGCAATAATCCGGATCGAGCACGCCGACGCCATTGGCCACCATCAATCCGCGCTTGAGCGGGGTGCTACTTCGGGCAAAAATGGCGAGGAAGTGTCCGGACGGCACCTCGATGACGAGGCCCGTCGGGACGAGCGCAATCTGCCCGGGTGCCAGCCTTACATCTTGCGATGCGGCCAGGTCGAATCCGGCCGCTTCTTCGGTCGCGTATGTTGGGAGGGGAACTGTGGAGTCCAGCCGTTTGATCTTCAGGCGCATCGCCGCAGCATACGCGATTGTCGTCTGTGTTCTCGTCAGCGCGCCGGCCTCGGCGCAGTCGCTGTCGGCGAAGCTGCCGCTCAATCAGGCCATTCACGTCGGCAAGCTGCCGAACGGCGTCACCTATTACGTCCGCACCAACGACCAACCCGCCAAGCGGGTGTCACTGCGGCTCGCCGTGAAAGCCGGCTCGATCGACGAAGCCGACGATCAGCGCGGCCTGGCCCACATGCTCGAGCACATGGCGTTCAACGGCACGACGCACTTCAAGCCGGGTGAGCTCGTCGCGTATTTCGAGTCGGTCGGCGTCGCGTTCGGACCGCACGTCAACGCCTACACGAGCTACGACGAGACGGTCTACATGCTGAATGTCCCGACGGATCGCGCGGGCGCGCTCGACCGCGGCCTTCAGGCGCTGAGCGATGTGGCCGGCGGGATGAGCCTGATGGACAAGGAAATCGACAAGGAGCGCGGTGTCGTTCTGGAGGAATGGCGCCAGCGGCTCGGCGTTGCGTCGCGGTTGCAGGGGATCACCGATCGCGCGGTGTACGGACGGTCGAAATACGCGGAACGGCTTCCCATCGGGTTGCCAGACACCATTCAGCATTTCCCGTATCAACGGCTGCGTGATTTCTATCGCGACAACTACACGCCCGATCGCATCGCGATTATCGTTGTCGGCGATCTCGACGCCGCGGCGGCCGAGCAACTCATCCGTCAGTACTTCGCTCCGCTTCCCAAACGGAAGTCCGCGAAGCGTCCCGTCTATCCGGTGCCGGCGCACAACGACACGCGAGTGGCCGTTGCGACCGACGCTGAGGCCCAAGCCTCGTCTCTTTCCGTGTTCCACACGCGCCCGTTGCGGAAGTCTCAAGCCGTGGGCGACTACCGACGGGATCTGGTGCGCAGCCTGTTCGAAGCGATGCTCAATGCGCGTCTTGCTGAGATCGCCCGGCGTCCGGATGCGCCGTTTCTCGGCGCGTCATCCGGCGACGACACGCTCGGCCAGACGGTCGAAGCGTTCGGCGTATCGGCGCGCGTGAACGAGGGCGGCATTCCGAAAGGGATAGACGCGCTCGAGCAGGAGCTGGCGCGCGTGCGGCAGTTCGGGTTCGGCGACGCGGAGCTCGAGCGGGTGAAAAAGGCGACCCTCGCCTCATACGAACGTGCCTACAACGAGCGCGACAAATCCGAGAGTCCCGGTCTCGCCTCGGAGCTGGTGGCGTTGTTCCTCAATGACGTGCCGGCGCCAGGCATCGCAACGGAATACGAGCTCGCCAAGCGTTTCGTCCCCACGATCACCACCACCGAAACCGCCGCGCTTGCCCGCGAGCTGGTGACGGACATCAATCGGGTGGTCATCGTTGTCGCACCTGAAAAGAAGGGAGTCACGCCGCCAACCGAGGCGGCGGTCCGCGATGCGCTTCGTTCCGGAGCCGCGGCGACGCTCACAGCATGGCGCGACGACGCGAACGGCAAGGAGCTTCTGCCGACCAAACCGACGCCAGGTACGGTGACGGCGCGCCGCGAGATTCGTGACATTGGCGTCACCATCCTGGCGCTGTCAAACGGCGTGACCGTCTGGTTGAAGCCGACGGATTTCAAAAACGATCAGATCATCTTCACCAGTTGGGCGAAAGGCGGACTCGCCAATGTGCCGGAGGCGGAGTATCGCAACGCGTCGTTGATGACGAACCTCGTGGGCACGTCTGGTGTCGGCGGGCTGTCGCCGGTCGACCTCGGCAAGATGCTCTCGGGGCAGATCGCGAATGCGTCGCTGTCGATGGGCCCGTATACGCATGGGGCGTCGGGTTCGGCCACGCCAAAGGACATCGAAACATCGCTCCAGTTGCTATACCTGTCGTTCACCGCCGCCAATCACGATCCCGATGCCTTCGAGCTGATGAAGAGGCGACTGCGGGCCAATCTCGCGAACCAGGGTCAAAGTCCTGGCGCAGTGTTCGGCGAGCGTTTGCGTTTGATGAACACGTCGAACCATTACACCGCCCGGGCGATGAAGGTCGAAGATGTCGACGCGCTCGATCAGGCGAAGATGGAGGCGTTCTACAAGTCGCAGTACGCCAACGCCGCCGACTTCACGTTCTTCTTTGTCGGCGCCTTCGAGGTTGACAAGCTCACGCCGCTCATCGCCACATACATCGGCTCGCTGCCGTCTCAGGGCAAGCCGACGTCAACCTACAGCACGGTGCGGCTTGAGTTTCCAACGGGCGTGAAAAAGGAAGTTGTCAACAAAGGCCAGGAGCCGAAGGCGCAAACCGTCCTGACGTTTTTCGCGGATACGAGCCTCGACGAGCTCGAGATGCATCGCCTGCGCGCCGCAACGGCGATTCTCGAACGGCATCTGCGCGACCAGCTTCGCGAGGAGCTTGGCGGCACCTACAGCGTCGGCGTCGACTACACGAATACGCTTCCGCAGGCGGGATATGGCACGACGACGATTCAATTCGGCAGTGCGCCCGACCGTGCGGACAGCCTTGTGGCCACCGTGATGACTGAACTCGATCGGATGCGGCGCGACGGTCCGAGCGCAGACGATGTGCAGAAGGTGAAGGAGACGGAGAAGGAAGGGCTGGAGACGTCGTTCAAGCAGAACGGCTTCTGGCTTGGCGCGCTTCAGACGGCGCAGATGCTCGGATGGGATCCCGTCAGTATCATTCATCGCACCGAACGCACCGACACGCTGACGGCGGAAAACATCCACGACGCCTTCCGCAAGTACTTTCCGGCGGATCGCTACACCACCGCGACGCTGCTGCCGGAGAAGGGAACCCAGTAGGGGACTCGGGGCTAGGGACTGGATATACTGTTCGCTTTGCGATGTGGGCTCGCATCGAGTCCCTAGGCCCAAGTCCCTAATCCCTACCGCTGCTCATGCAATACATCTACACAATGAAAGGCCTCGGGAAGGTGCATCCTCCCGATGCCGTCGTCCTCAAAGACATCTGGCTCTCGTTTCTGCCCGGCGCGAAGATCGGAGTCCTCGGGTTGAATGGCGCCGGCAAGAGCTCGCTCCTGAAGATCATGGCGGGCGAGGATCACGAATTCATCGGCGAGGCGTTTCCCGCCGACGGCATCACCGTCGGATTTCTGCCACAGGAGCCGCGTCTCGATGCCACGAAAGACGTCAAAGGCAACGTCGAGGAAGGCGTCGCCGAAATCAAGGCGCTGCTCGATCGGTACGACGAGCTGAACATGAAGCTTGGCGAGGACATGTCGCCCGAGGCGATGGACAAGCTTCTCGAGGAGCAGGGCCGGCTGCAGGATCGCATCGACGCGGTGAACGCGTGGGATATCGATTCGCAGCTCGAGCTCGCAATGGACGCCCTGCGCTGTCCACCGGCCGACGCCGAGGTGACGACGCTGTCTGGCGGCGAGCGCCGCCGCGTTGCGCTCTGCCGCCTGCTTCTCAGGTCGCCCGATCTCCTGCTGCTTGACGAACCGACGAACCACCTCGACGCCGAGTCGGTGGCGTGGCTCGAGCGGTTCCTGAAGGAATACAAGGGGACCGTTGTCGCGGTCACGCACGATCGGTACTTTCTCGACAACGCCGCCGAATGGATCCTCGAACTGGATCGCGGGTCGGGCATCCCGTGGAAGGGGAACTATTCGTCGTGGCTGGACCAGAAGCAGCAGCGCCTCGCGCAGGAAGAGAAATCCGAAACCAAACGGCAGAAAACGCTGGCGCGCGAGCTCGAATGGATCCGGATGGCGCCTCGCGCACGTCAGGCCAAAGGGAAGGCGCGCCTGAACGCCTACGAGCAACTGCTGAACGAGGACACGGCCCAGAAGATCGAGCAGGTTGAAATCTACATTCCGCCCGGTCCTCGTCTCGGGGACGTTGTCGTCGAGGCGCGCGGGCTGCGCAAGGGGTACGGCGACCTTCTGCTCATCGACGATCTCAATTTCACGTTGCCGCGCGGTGGAATCGTCGGCGTGATCGGGCCCAACGGCGCCGGGAAGACGACCCTGTTCCGGATGATTACGGGACAGGAGAAACCGGACGGCGGAACGCTGCGGCTCGGGGAGACGGTACAGCCCGGGTACGTCGATCAGAGTCGCGACGCGCTTGCGCCGAACAAGAGCGTGTGGGAGGAGATCTCCGGCGGCGAAGACGAGTTGCTGATTGGCAAGCGTCCGGTCCCCTCGCGTGCGTACGTGTCGTGGTTCAACTTCAAGGGCTCCCAGCAGCAGCGGAAGGTCGGCACGCTGTCGGGCGGTGAGCGCAACCGGGTGCACCTCGCGAAGCTGCTGCAGCGCGGATCGAATCTGCTGCTGCTCGACGAGCCCACCAACGATCTCGACGTCGACACGCTGCGTGCGCTCGAAGAGGCGCTTCTCAATTACGCCGGCTGTGCGGTCGTCATCAGCCACGATCGATGGTTTCTCGATCGCATCGCCACGCACATGCTGGCGTTCGAAGGCGATAGCCGCGTGGTCTGGTTCGAGGGGAATTACCAGGACTACGAAGCGGATCGGAAGCGACGGCTTGGTGCCGAAGCCGATACTCCGCATCGCATCAAGTACCGGAAGCTAACTCGATAGTGTACGGGCGGGTTTTCGACCCGCCTAGCTTCATCACCAAGGGAGGGCAACCATGAACGCCGATCAGGCTAAATTTCTTGCCGAGCACTACGCAGCGATCATCGAGAGCGAAATTCCGACAACGGCGAAGGTGTTGGCGGCCGTTGGCCGCGGCAACGGCGACTATAAACCCGACCCGAAATCACGCTCCGCGATTCAGTTAGCCCGTCATATCGCCACCGCGGACGGGTGGTTCGTCCAGTCGGTGCTCGACGGCAAGTTCGAGTTCGATCAGGCTGCGGCCGAAAAAGCCGAGGCGTCGCTGACGACTGCCGACGACGCCGTCGCGTTCTATGAACAGTCGATGCGCGACAAGGTCAAGCAGCTGCGTACGACGCCCGCCGACAAGCTTGCGCGGGAAGTCGACTTTTTCGGGTTCATGAAGGCTCCCGCGGTGACGTTCCTCGCGATGGCGCAGAACCACAGCGTGCATCACCGCGGGCAGCTTGCGGCATACCTGCGCGCCATGGGTTCGCATGTGCCGTCCATCTACGGCGGCAGCGCTGACGAACCCTTCCAGGCTGCTGCGGCGAGCTAGTTGTCATTTCCCGATCTCCGCACCTTCATCGAGCGCCTTCGCCGTGACGATGACATTGTCACCGTGGAGGCGCCGGTCGATCCCCACCTTGAAGCCGCGGAGATTCACCGGCGCGTCATTGCCGCCGGCGGACCCGCCTTGCTGTTCACGAACGTCGTTCGGCAGCCTGGCGCCGGAAGCGCGCAGCCGAAATCGCCGTTTCGATTGGTCACGAATCTCTTTGGTACGGCGAGACGCGCGGAGCTTGCGTTCGGCGATCGCCCGCTGCGGCTGATTCGCCGCCTCGTCGAACTGGCAGAGACGCTGCTGCCACCGACGACGGCGAAGCTGTGGGGGGCACGCGATATCGGCCTCGAGCTGCTCAAGGTCGGAACCCGCAAGGTACCGAATGCACCGGTCACGGAGAACGTCACCTCGAACGTCGATTTGCACCGGCTTCCGGTGATCACGTGCTGGCCCGAAGACGGCGGTCCGTTCATCACGCTGCCGCTCGTCTACACAACCCACCCCGATCGCCCCGGCCACAACCTCGGCATGTACCGCATGCAGGTGTACGACGGGCGCAGTGCGGGAATGCACTGGCAAATCGGAAAGGGGGGCGGCTTCCATTACGCTGCGGCGGAGTCGCGGGGTGCGACGTTGCCGGTAACGGTCTTTCTCGGCGGACCGCCAGCGTTGATGCTCTCGGCCATCGCGCCGCTTCCCGAGAACGTGCCGGAGCTGATGCTCGCGTCGCTGATTGCCGGCGAGCGGCTGCCGCAGGTGCACGGCTACGGACCGCATCCGCTCATTGCAACCGCCGAGTTCGCGCTCATGGGCCTCGTGCCGCCGCATGTCCGAAAGCCGGAAGGGCCCTTCGGCGATCACTACGGCTACTACTCGCTGCAACACGACTATCCGGTGTTCGAAGCCAACCGGATTGCACACCGCAACGATGCCATCTACCCGGCTACGGTGGTCGGCAAGCCGCGGCAGGAGGATTTTTACATCGGCGATCTCCTTCAGGAGCTGCTCTCGCCGCTGTTTCCGATGGTGATGCCTGCCGTCGAGCGACTGTGGTCGTATGGCGAGACGGGATATCACTCGTTGGCCGCTGCCGTGGTCAAACAGCGGTATGGCCGCGAGGCGATGGCCAGCGCGTTCCGCATCCTCGGCGAAGGACAGCTCTCACTGACCAAGTTCTTGCTGCTGACCGATCGTTACGTCGACTTGCGCAACTTCAAAGCGACGCTCGAACATCTGCTCGCCCGGACGCATCCCGAGACCGATCTCTACGTGTTTTCCAACTTGTCGATGGACACGTTGGACTACACCGGGCCCGCGGTGAATCAGGGCTCCAAGGGCGTATGGCTCGGTGTTGGCGATCCCGTTCGCCAGCTTCCACAGTCATTCGCGGGCACTGCTCCGCACGGCGCCACCGACGTTCGCGTGTTCTGCCCGGGCTGCCTGATTGTGGGTGCCGCATCGCGGATCGACGACGCTGATGCGGCCGCGCGCTTTGCCGCGGACGCGGCGTTCCGCGAATGGCCCTTGCTCGTCGTCACCGAGGAGCCTGCTCGCGCTGCGGCAAGCTCGATGAACTTCCTCTGGACGACGTTCACTCGTTTCGAACCTGCGGCCGACATCCATGCCGCCAGCCGTCGCATCGTCCGCAATCACATTGCCTATACCGGTCCGATCGCAATCGATGCGCGCCTCAAGCCTGGGTTTCCGACAGAGCTGGTGTGTGCCGATGAGACGGCGCAGACTGTCACGCGAAGGTGGAAGGAATACTTCCCATCTCGGAATGTCGAGATGGGCGATTCGAATCGCGCGAACTTAGATTGAGGTTTCGGCCCGTTACCTAGACCACCCCTGAGACCTGAAACCTGATACCTGACCGCGACTCTCAGTTCAGCGAGTTCGGCACCGCCAGCGTAAAAGGAGAGATGATGGCGTCGAAGCGGTCGCCCTGTGACGTGATCATCTGGTAGCTGCCGTGCATCGAGCCGACGGGTGTCTTGAGCGGGCAGAAGCTGCGATACTCGAACGAAGCGCCTGGCGTCAGCAGCGGCTGCTCGCCGACGACGCCCGGTCCTTTGACGCGCTCGACCTCGCCATCGGCATTGGTGATGATCCATTCGCGCGAGATGAGCTGCGCCGTTTCCGAGCCGACGTTGGAGATGCGCACCTGATATTCGAAGAGGTACTGGCCATCCTTCGGGACGCTCCGCTCCGGCATGTACATGCTCTGAACCTCGATACGGATGCCGCGAGTCGTAGTATCGCTGGTGCGCACACCTCGACTGGTTGTCGGCGTCAGGCCGCGTGACATGAGATTATCGAGTTCGTTGATGTCCTTGGATTTGTCGCTCACCGAGCCTCTGCTTTCCGAGCTCTGAATTATTACATGGCCGCCAATCTCGGCTTCCGCCAACCCACCGGAGAACGTTCCGGGCGCCGCCTCGTCGGGCCACTGTCCGCCGAGGCGCCGAAAAAAAAGCAGGTCACTCCATCCGAGGCGTGGCGCGAGGCGCGCGACCTGCTGTGGACGCACCGGCGGCGGCTCACGCTCGGGCTGATCTTGATGCTGATCAGCCGTCTGGCTGGACTCGTCCTTCCCGCGAGCTCGAAGTGGCTCATCGACGACGTCGTCGGGAAACAGCGGACGGACCTCCTTCTGCCGATCGCCCTGGCTGCGGGCGCTGCCACGGTCGTGCAGGCGGTTACCTCATTTGCGCTCTCGCAGATCCTCGGCGTCGCTGCGCAGCGGGCGATTACCGACATGCGCAAGCGGGTCCAGGCGCATGTCGTCCGCCTGCCGGTTCGTTACTTCGACTCGACGCAGACCGGCATCTTGATCTCGCGCATCATGAGCGATGCCGACGGGATCCGGAATCTTGTGGGCACGGGTCTGGTGCAGCTCGTGGGGGGCCTGGTGACCGCCGTTCTCGGCCTCGGCGTGTTGTTCTGGTTGAACTGGAAGCTGACCGTCATCACGCTTATCGTCCTGGGCGCCTTCAGCGGCGGCATGGCGTACGCGTTCAAGACGCTCCGGCCACTGTTCCGTGAACGCGGCAAGATCAACGCCGAAGTCACGGGGCGCCTGGCGGAGGCACTCGGCGGCATCAGAGTCGTCAAGTCGTATACGGCGGAGAAGCGCGAAGAAATCGTCTTCACCAAAGGCGCACATCGCCTGTTCCGCAATGTAGCGCAGTCGATGACAGGTGTGTCGGCGACGACCGCCGGCAGCACCGTCATCGTCGGCATCATCGGCATTCTGATGATCTGGCTGGGCGGCCGCGCGATTATCGCCGGGGAAATGACGCTCGGCGACCTGATGATGTACATCTTTTTCATCGGTCTTGTCGCGGCGCCCCTGGTTTCGATTGCCTCGATCGGCACGCAAATCACCGACGCGTTTGCCGGCCTCGATCGCATTCGCGAGATCCTCAACATGACGACCGAGCTGGACGAGGACCGCGCCAAGCAGCCCGTCGGTCGTCTCGCCGGCGACGTGGTCTTTGACAAGGTGTGGTTCGAGTACAACCCCGGACAACCAGTGCTGCGCGGCATCTCGTTTCGCGCGGCGCCGGGAATGACTACCGCACTGGTCGGCTCCAGCGGATCCGGCAAGAGCACGTTGATCAGCATTGTCATGGCATTCAATCGACCGACGCAGGGGCGCGTGGTGGTAGATGGAATGGACCTCGCTGACGTTCGTCTGCTGGATTACCGGCACCAGCTTGCATCCGTGCTGCAGGAAAACTTCCTCTTCGACGGGACGATTGCGGAAAACGTCGGCTACGCCAATCCGTCCGCTACGCTCGACGACATCAAGGACGCCTGCCGCATTGCGCATTGCGACGAGTTCATCACCCAGTTCCCCGACGGGTACGACACCGTCGTCGGCGAGCGCGGCATCAAGTTGTCGGGAGGTCAGCGGCAACGTGTCTCGATTGCCCGCGCGATTCTCGCAGACCCGCGCATCCTGATTCTCGACGAGGCCACGTCAAGCCTGGACAGCGAGAGCGAACAGATGATTCAGGACGGCCTGCGCCGGCTGCGTTCAGGGCGCACGACGTTTGTCATCGCGCATCGGCTGTCCACGATTCGCAGCGCCGATCAGATTCTGGTGCTCGAGGCGGGCGAAATCGTCGAGCGCGGAACGCACGCCGAACTGCTTGCGCTGAATGGCCGCTACCGTCAGTTGTATGACAAGCAGTACCGGTTTGAAGCCGACCGCTTCATCAACCCCGGTGAGGACTTCACACCTGAGCCCGAGAAGCCGAAGATCCCAGCTCCGCGCGTCTCCAACGCGATTTGACCCTGATACCTGATACCTGATACCTGATACCTGATACCTGATACCTCTCATGGCACACGAAGTCGACTACAAGATCGTTGGCGACGACATGCAGTTCGTCGAAGTGGAGCTCGATCCCGGCGAGAGCGCAGTCGCGGAAGCGGGCGCGATGATGTATATGAGCGGCGGCATCGGGATGGAAACCATCTTCGGCGACGGCAGCGGTCAGCGGGGCGGCGGCGTGATGGGCGCGCTGCTCGGCGCGGGCAGGCGGCTGCTGACCGGCGAGAGCCTGTTCATGACGGTGTTCACGAATCAGGCGAACGGCAAGCAGCACGTCGCCTTTGCTGCGCCCTACCCGGGAAAAATTCTCGCCCTCGATCTGAGGCAACTCGGGGGCGCGCTGATCTGTCAGAAGGATTCGTTTCTCTGCGCCGCGCGCGGTGTGTCGATCGGCATCGCGTTTCAGCGGCGCCTCGGTGTCGGCCTGTTCGGTGGCGAGGGGTTCATCATGGAGCGGCTCGAAGGCGACGGTCTGTGCTTCGTTCACGCCGGCGGCATGGTGCACCCGCGCGACCTGCAGAGCGGCGAGACCATTCGTGTCGATACGGGTTGTATCGTCGCGTTGCAGCCGTCTGTGAGCTACGACATCCAGCTCGTCGGTGGCGTCAAGACCGCGTTGTTCGGCGGCGAAGGATTGTTCTTCGCGACGCTTACCGGGCCGGGTCGCGTCTGGCTGCAGTCACTACCGCTCAGCAGGCTCGCGGGACGGATCTACAAAGCGATTCCCGGCATCGCGGGCAGCCGCCGCGAGGAAGGGTCACTCCTCGGGGGCATTGGAGACTTGCTGGACGGAGATTCATAGCCCCTCGGCTCCGGGAGCCTACGGCATAATCGCCTGATGCGCCTTGCATCGGTGCTCGTCACGGGGGCGAGCGGTGAGATCGGCCACGGGCTTATCGATCAGCTCGCCCGGATTGGGCGGTCGATCGTCACCATCGACATCGCGCCACTCGAACCCGCGCTGGCGCGACAGGTTCGCCGCGAGTTCACCGGTTCTATCACCGACAAGTGGATCCTCGAGCGGGTCCTCGCGGAGTTCGAGGTCGATCTCGTCTTCCACCTGGCCGCACTGCTCTCCACGCGCTCCGAATTCACCCCCGTCACCGCGCACGAAGTGAACGTCGAAGGGACGTTGCGACTGCTCGAATTCGCCCAGCACGAGGGCGAATCGCACGGACGCCCCGTCATCTTCATGTATCCGTCGTCGATTGCGGCCTACGGTCTTCCCGATCTCGAAACGAAGATGCGCATTGGCCGCGTGCACGAGGACGAATGGAACGTGCCGATGACGATGTACGGCTGCAACAAGTTGTACTGCGAACATCTCGGCCGCTACTACGCCAAGTACTACAAGCAGCTCGCCGTCGACACACCGCCAGGACGGGTTGATTTCCGTTGTGTCCGGTTCCCGGGGTTGATTTCGGCCGTCACGGTGCCCGCCGGCGGGACGTCGGACTTCGCGCCGGAAATGATCCATGCTGCGGCGCGGGGTGAACCGTACGCCTGTTTCGTCCGGCCGGATACGCGTATCCCGTTCATGGCCATGCCGGACGCGATCGACGGCCTGATCAAGCTGGCGTCCACGCCGCGCGAAAAATTGTCGCGCACCGCGTACAACGTCACCGCCTTCAATCCAACGGCACGGGAGATTTGCGACGTCGTCATGGACGCGTTTCCAGACGCGCGGATCGCGTGGGAGATCGACCGGAAACGGCAGGCGATTGTCGATTCATGGCCTGCGGACGTGAACGATGCGGCGGCGCGGCGCGACTGGGACTTTGCGCCGCGGTACGATTTCCGCAGCGCATTCGACGACTATCTGATTCCGACGATCAGGGAGCGATATCGCAATGAGGCACAGGGAATCGTCTCTCGATAGAGCGGCCGGCACCGCACTGGTGGGGGCAGTCTGCCTCGCGCTGCTCACCGTCTCGCATGCACAGGACAGATCAATGAACTCGCTCGCGGAGCAGTATGTCCGCCTCGTGCTCGCCGTCGGGCAGCACGACGCCGACTATGTCGATGCGTATTACGGCCCGCCGGAGTGGCGGAAGGAGGCAGAGGCTCAGAAGCTGCCGCTGACGGAAATCGCCGCGCGAGCGGCGTCGCTGTCACGCGACCTCGGCGCCGCCTCGCCGACGCCAGCTGGCGACGAGATGGCACAACTGCGCCGGCAGTATCTGATTCGGCAGCTCGAATCGCTTCGGGCTCGCGTGTCGATGCTCACGGGGACGAAGCTGCGCTTCGACGAGGAATCAAAGGCCTTGTACGACGCAACGGCGCCGACTCACACCGAGGCGGACTTCGCCGGCGTGCTGAAAGAGCTCGAATCGAAGCTTCCAGGGAAGGGACCGCTCATCGATCGGTACGACGCCTTCCGCAGCGGTTTCGTCATCCCTCGCGAGCGGCTCGACGCGGTATTCAAAGCCGCGATTGACGGCTGTCGAAGCCGCACGCTGCAGCACATCACGCTGCCACCTGGTGAGAGCTTCACGGTCGAATACGTCACCGGCAAGAGCTGGAGCGGCTACAACTGGTATCAGGGGAACTACCGAAGTCTGATTCAGGTCAATACCGACTTGCCGATCTACGTCGATCGAGCGATCGATCTCGCCTGCCACGAAGGCTACCCGGGTCATCACGTGTACAACGTGCTGCTGGAGAAAAACCTCCTGCGCGATCGCGGCTGGCAGGAGTTCTCCGTGTACGCTCTCTTCTCGCCACAGTCGCTGATTGCGGAGGGAACGGCGAACTACGGCATCGAGGTCGCGTTTCCGCGGGCTGCGCGCGTCGACTTCGAGCGCCGCGTCCTGTTTCCGGCCGCCGGCCTCAATCCGGAAAATGCCGTGCAGTACTACGATGTGATGGCACTCGTGGACAAACTGTCGTACGCGGGCAACGAAGCGGCTCGGCGCTATCTCGACGGAACGATTGACGCGAAAGCGGCGGCCGACTGGCTCGTAAAATACGGACTCTACTCACCGCCGCGCGCGGAACAACGCGTGCGCTTCGTCGACCAGTACCGCAGCTACGTGATCAACTACAACCTCGGGAAAGACATGGTCGCATCCTTCATCGAATCGCGCGGTCCCGATCGGTGGGCCGAGTTCGCGCGGTTGATCTCGTCCCCGCGGCTGCCCTCGTCGTTAGCGGCCTCACGTTAGGCGGGTTTGAAACCCGTCGCGACGTAGAGGCGGACCTTCAGGTCCGCCTGGGAGCACACATGCGCGCTGTTGAAATCTCGAAGCCAGGACCACCGGAGGTCCTCAAAGCGGTCGAGCGGCCGGATCCCATGCCTGCCGCGGGTGAAGTACGCATCCGTGTAGCGGCCGCGGGTGTCAACCGTCCCGACGTGCTGCAGCGTCGTGGTGCCTACCCACCGCCGCCTGGCGCGAGCGATTTGCCGGGTCTCGAGGTCGCCGGAGAGATCGACATGCTCGGCAGCGGTGTGAGCGAGTGGCATGTCGGCGATCGCGTGTGCGCACTGCTCGCTGGCGGCGGCTACGCGACAGTCTGCACGGCTCCCGCCGTCCAATGCCTGCCGATTCCGCGGGGCATGGATTTCGTTGCCGCTGCCGCGATGCCCGAAGCGTTCTTCACCGTCTGGACGAATGTCTTCGATCGCGGAAAGCTGCGCGCCGGCGAATCGGCGTTGTTCCACGGTGGATCGAGCGGCATCGGCACCACCGCGATCCAGCTCGCTGTCGCTCGCGGCTCGCGCGTGTTTGCCACCGCCGGGTCTGACGAGAAGTGCCGCGCCTGCGAGCAGCTCGGCGCCGAGCGCGCGATCAACTATCGCACCGACGATTTCGTCGACGTCGTCAAGCAACTGACCGGCGGCCGCGGCGTGGACCTGATTCTCGATATCGTCGGCGGCGATTACATCGCCCGCGATCTCGCTGCGCTGGCCGTCGAAGGCCGTCTGGTCGTCATCGGGTTCATGGGCGGAGACACCGCAACCATCGACTTCCGGCGCGTCCTCGGCCGTCGTCTCACGATCACGGGCTCGACGCTTCGTCCGCGCAGCACCGTGGAAAAAGGCGAAATCGCCACGGCGCTTCGCTGGGAGGTCTGGCCGCTCGTCGAACAGGGCGTCGTCAAACCGATTGTCTACAGAACGTTCCCGCTCGACGATGCGGCAGCCGCGCATCGTCTGATGGAATCGAGCGAACACGTCGGCAAGATCGTCCTGACGACCGACGCCGTGTAAAATCGCGTGCGCCGGCTCACAGGGTCCCTGAGCCGGACACCGGACTACTGCACTCATCAGCGAGGAGAAGCGATGCACAGGCATGACATGACGCGACGGCTGTTCCTGGGAAGCCTCGGAACGACGCTGGCGCTGCCGGAGCTCCGCCTCCAGGCGCAGGGCCAGGCGCCGGCCGCGCCTGCGGCCAATGTTGAAAAAGACGTCGTCTACGGAAAAGGCGGCGACACGGACTTGCATCTGGACATCTACAAGCCGACCGCCGCCGCGAACAAGCGGATGGCGATCGTTCATTACCATGGCGGCGGCTTTCAGGGTGGCAGCAAGGACAATCTGGCGGCGCGGCTGCAGACGATGAGCGCGCGGGGGTACGTGAACATTGCCGCGCAGTACCGGCTGTCGGCGAACGGCGCGGCGAGGTGGCCATCGCAAATCGAGGACGTCAAGGCGTCGATTCGATGGACGCGGGCGAATGCGTCGAGGCTCGGCATCGATCCGGCGAGAATTGCGGTCGCGGGTTATTCGGCGGGTGGCCATCTGGCGCTGTTCGCGGCGGCGACGGCGAATCGGCCGGAGTTCGAAGGCAAAGGGGGCAACGCCGGCGTGCCGACCAACGTGGCGGCCTGTCTCGCGTACTACGCCGTGACCGGTGGGTCGTGGGAAGGCTTTCGCCGCCAGTTTCCGATGCCGGAGGGGAGCAGCGAGGAGGCGTGGCGGCTCGCGACGCCCGGGACCTACATCAAGAGCTTCCCTCCGACGATCCTGTTCCATGGTCTTGCCGACGTGACGGTGCCGCCCGAGAGCAGCGCCGACTTCCTGAAGCTGCTGCGTGAGGCGAACATTCCGTCGGAGCTGCACACGTATGCCGGCGTTCCGCACGAGTTCGTCGGCATTCCCGAGTTTGCGGAATCAACATCGCAGACCGCCGACTTCTTCATCGAGCGCCATGTGATCAGTCCGCGAACGTATCCGCCGTTTGGTGCGGGTCGCCGCGGTGGTGGGCCGGGGAACGGCGCGGAAGGCGGACGAGGTCGGCAATAGACCGATCGTTCGATTCTACGGAAAGAACATCCTCACCCCGACTCGGGCGCTACGCGGCAAGCCTGTCGTGAGGACAGGCGTGCGCCCGACGTCATAGATGCTGTCGAACAGATTCTCGACCGCGACAAATGCGTTGATCGACCGTGCGATGGTGCGGCTGGCGAAGACGTCGAAGACCGTCGCGCGCCGCAGGGTGAAGACATTCTGATCGTCTTCGAACTGTGGCCCGGTCACGCGCAGCTGTGCGGTCGCCGTCCACGGCTGTCGTCCGTAGCGGACGCCGGCCGCGGCGTTGTACGAAGGCACCTGTGGCACGCGCTTCCCGTTCAGCGACGTGTTGCCGTTGAAGTGCACGCTCGTGATCGCGGTTGACGCGTCGAGCGAGACGCCGTCCATCACACGGACGTTCCCCTCGAGCTCGAGCCCATTGGCCTGCACACGATCGGCGTTGGCCCGCTGACGAATAATCTGTGTCGGCGTACTCGACAGCGTGATCGCGGTAATGGCGTGATCGAGCCGGTTCCAGAAACTCGTAATCCGCGCTGACGCCCGTCCGTTACCCACGAGCACGCCGACATCGCCGCCCGTCATCCGCTCCGGGTCGAGCGCCTCATTGGCCCGTGTCAGCGTATTGCCTGCACTGAAGTTCCGGTAGAACTCGTTGAGCGTCGGCGCGCGGAAGCCGTGGTAGACCGCGCCGCGCACGGTAACCAGCTCGTTGACTCGATATGCTGCGGCCGCACGCGGGTTGAACGCATCTGAGGACTTCGTGAACCCTGTCTGTATCGACTCGGAGTCCCATGTGTCGCCATGCGCGCCCAGGACCAGCGTGAGCCGCGCGTTGGCCTGCCAGGTGTCCTGGACGAATCCCGACCAGCGCGAATCGGTGCCGCCGGCCGTCGTTGTCGCAAGCGGCAGCCCCTGCGCGAACGGCGT
>Ga0207648_10001540_pt1 | contig 25369 bp, 20 predicted proteins | sample KBSMisM32_FD_184310 | JGI IMG/M metagenome (GOLD analysis project Ga0207648, IMG submission 184310) | Miscanthus rhizosphere microbial communities from Kellogg Biological Station, Michigan, USA - KBS Miscanthus M3-2 (SPAdes) (version 2) | ecosystem: Host-associated > Plants > Roots >... | reverse complement strand
TTTACCATGGTCGACGGCATTTTCTGGCTCTCGCAGGTATCGGAAAGGAACTCAGTGGTGCGCAAACTTCAGGTCATCAAGCTGCGCGGGCAGGCGTCGGTGCCAGGGCTGCATACCATGCGTATTGGTGCTCACGGGGTGGAAGCCTTCTCGCGCACGCTGGGACTGGTCGCTACCAAGACCAAGCCGTCCAATCGCAAACAGATGTCCACCGGCATTGCGGAATTGGACAAGATGCTCGGCGGCGGCATTATCGAGGGAGATAGCGTCCTGGTGACTGGACCATCGGGCACAGGCAAGTCGGCTCTGGCGACACAATTCATCGCTGAAGGATTGCGCAGGGGCGAGCCCGGAATCATGGCAATTTTTGAAGAACGCCCGGACGGTTATACGCAGCGCGCGGGGAGTTTCGGCCTGAATTTGAAGGCCGCAGAGCAGAAGGGCATGCTCGAAACCCTGTACCTTCGACCGCTCGACCTGTCCGTGGATGAAACGATGCAGGCGATCCTGGATGCCATCAAAAGAGTCAAGGCAAAACGGCTCGTGATCGATTCCCTGGTCGGTTTCGAAATGGCATTGGCGCCAGGTTACCGCGCCGATTTTCGTGAATCGCTCTACCGCATGATCGGAGCATTGACCGGCGCCGGGATCACGATTATGAGCACGGTCGAAGTGGAGGATTCATTCACCTCGCTGCAGTTCAGTCACTACGCGATTTCGTTTCTCACCGACGACATCATCCGATTGCGTTATGTGGAAATCGACGGCCAGCTTCGCAAGACGCTGGTGGTCATCAAGATGCGCGGCGGCAATCACAGCAAGGACATCCGCGAATATGTCATCACCGACAAGGGTGTGGTGGTCATCCATCCGCGGCGCACGGATTACCACGGCCTGTCAACGGGCATTCCCACGCGCACCGGCCCGCGCAGGGCGCAAGAAGAAGAAACGGCTCCGGAGCCGAAGGCGACGAGGTGAGCACAATCTCAGACAGCGAGCGGCCCCGCGATATGTTGGCCTTTTTTCAGGCGGCGACCGAGTGGGCGCCCCTGCCGATGGCCACCGTGGAAGGCCCCGCCCACATCGTGCGTTCCGTCAATCCCGCGTTTTGCCGCTTGCTGGCCAGACCCAGGAAGGAACTCGTCGGAAAACCGTTCCGCGAAATACTGCCGGGAGAGGACGAAAGCGAGGCGGTGCTTGACCGTGTTCTGCACTCGGGCGAGCCCGAAACCCACGATCAGGAGCAACATTTCGGAACGCCCCCCGTTTTCTGGTCTTATACGATGTGGCCCGTCATGCTGGATGAACGCCCGGCGGGAGTCATCGTGCAAGTGACCGAGAACACCCAGCAGCGCGAAAAGACCGTTGAGATGAACGAGGCATTGATACTCGGCTCGGTGCGCCAGCACGAACTTGCCGAATCCGCCGACGCATTGACTGCCGAGGCCAAGAAGCTCGACCTGCGCAAAAACCAGTTTCTGGCGATGCTGGCGCACGAGTTGCGAAATCCCCTTGCCCCGATCCGCTATATGGTCGAAATCATGAAGCGCGCAGAGGGCAAGGGCGATCTGATCAAACCCGGCTTGGACATGATAGAGCGGCAAGTGGGACAGATGACCCGGCTCATCGATGACCTGCTCGATGTGAGCCGCATTACCAGGGACAAGCTCCTTCTTCGCCAGGAAGACATCGAACTCGCGCCGCTCATTCGCGACGTAGCCGAAACCTTTCGTTCTGTCTGCGAGGTTGGACAACTGGAGCTTTCCGTAACCCTTCCACCGCAGGCTTTGTACTTGCACGCGGATTCTGCGCGGTTGACGCAGGTGTTCGGCAATCTGCTGCAGAACGCCTGCAAATTCACCAGGCCGGGAGGCCATATTTCGCTGAACGCCGAGCAACAGGGGCGCGTCGTCGTGGTTACTGTCAAGGATTCGGGTATCGGAATCTCTGCCGACATGCTGCCTAAAATCTTTGAAATGTTCACTCAGGGCGATCAGACACTGGAGCGCTCCCAGAGTGGCCTCGGCATTGGCCTTACGCTGGTGCGCCGCCTGGTCACCCTGCACGATGGTTCGGTACAGGCGTTCAGCGCAGGACTGGACAAGGGCAGCCAGCTCGTTGTGCGTCTGCCGCTGAGCGAGAAGACTGCGGCGCTGCCGGCTCCCACGGTCAGCGCGCCAGTGGCCCCGTCAGCGCAGCGCATCCTCGTAGTGGACGACAATGAGGATGCCGCGAATATCCTGTCGATGTTGCTGCAACTCTCAGGCAACGAGACGCACGTGGCCTTCGACGGCGTTGAGGCCGTGGAAGCGGCGGAAAAACTCAGGCCGGATGTGATCCTGATGGACATCGGCATGCCGAAACTCAATGGTTACGGTGCCGCCCGCCAGATACGCGAACAGCCATGGGGAAAAGCAATAACGCTCGTAGCCGTGACCGGCCTCGGCCGGGATGAGGACCGCAAAGAAAGCGCCGATGCCGGCTTCGATGGCCACCTCGTCAAGCCCGTGGAGTACGGAGCACTGACGGCAATGTTGGCCCGCTTGCCGAATAAACACACGGGTGAGGCCCGGACAGCTGCCTGAACCGCCTTTTCCAGTTCTAGTGCAGCAATCGGTCGGCTTCGTGTTTGACCACGGCGTAGCACTCGCATACCCGTTGTTCGAGTTTCGAGCGGTCCGGTACGGTGAAGTGGCCACGGCTGTATTCGATCAATCCCGCCTCCTCCAGCAGCCGAACGGCTTCGGTCACTCCATCTCGGTGCATGCCCAGCATGTTCGCGACCAGGTCATGGGTCATGTTCAATACATTGGAGGGTAGACGATCCAGACTCAGCAGCAACCAGCGGCAGAGATGTTGCTCCACCGTATGATGCCGGTTGCAGACCGCGGTCTGAGCCATCTGCGTGATCAATGCCTGGGTGAAGCGCAACAGAATGCGCTGTAATTCGCCGCCTCGATTGAATTCCGCCCTCAGAAAGTCGGCCCGGAGCCGATACGCCTGACCGGCGCTTTGCACGACTGCCCGGCTGGTCGTGCTTTCGCTCCCCATGAACAGGGAAATTCCGACCAACCCTTCTTTGCCGGTGATCGCGATTTCCGACGAGGCGCCGCTCTTCGTTACCGTGAGCAGCGACACGATGCCAGCCGTAGGGAAAAACACATGAGCCATCCGGCTGCCGGCCTCATACACCGGCCAGCCGAGCGGAAGCGCAAAGGACTCGAGATGAGGTAACAGCCGTTGAAAAACTTCCACGGGCAAGGCGGCGAGCAAACCATTGTCCTTGGGGGGATGCCTTTTCGGTGAAAAAAGATTGGTAACCATGGCGCGCCTCCGATCCAGCGCGTGCGTACCGGTCTTGACGCCGGGCGCGTTGGGGAAGCGAGTATACGCCGTCGAAACCTTGCTATGTGCGGTTTCGTACATAAGCTGAGTCGTCGCCAGGTTTTGCGCCAGAAGGTCTTGTAGGACAGTGCCGGACTGGCGCAGCTCAGCTCGTTGCAATGGCCACCGTTACATCCTCAACGCCTTCTTCCAGAATTTTCACAAGCGGGCTGAGCCGCGTCATCAGCGCGGTGCCGAAGATCGTGGCAAAGGCCACGTCGGTTGCATCGCGGCCGGTGCCGATGCGAATCACCTGATTGCGCGGCGCCAACTCGGTCGGATCGAACAGATACCAGCGCTCATCGAGGAAAGCCTCGAACAGGGCATGAAAATCGGGTGGCGGATCCGGAAAATCGGAATAGCTTGCAATGAAACGAGCCGGAATATTGAGCGCCCGACAGAAGGCAATCGCGAGATGCGCTAAATCCCGGCATACGCCGGCGCGCTGTACCACGACGTCGGCTGCCGACGTATTGGGATTGGAACTGCCGATCTGGTACTGGATATGTTTGCGTATCCATCGGCAGATGGCCACAACCCTGGAATAACCTGGCGCCATGGCACCGAATTCCCGCTGCGCCATGCGCATCAGAATATCCTACTGGCAGTAGCGGCTGGGAAATATGAAAGGAATGGTTTCCATCGGCAGTATCGCAATTGGCGATTCCTGGATCAACGCAGGATCATTCACCATGTAATCCAGCCCTACCGTCGCGCGGTAGGTCACTTTCAGCACACCCGGATTGGCACGGATGCGTACAAACCGGTTTTCAAGTACCGGGCCGGTAAACTGCTGGTACGCAAGCGGGGGATCGAACGAAAGCGTTTCGTCAATGATCCGTTGGTACTGGTTTTACTGCCGCCTCGATGTTGAAGACGAAGTCGCTGGGTTGGAGTACGTGGTAGTGAATTTCGTTATCGATCCTGACGCGAATCATGTTCCGAAATATTGGGTTGACCTGGCAGACGATCGCTTGACATACCAGCGCGCAATCGAGTTCAGGGTACAGGCCCGATTGTTTTCTCCTAGATCCCCCATCGCAGTGCCGGCGTGTGCACAGGTGCGTCCCACAAAGCGAGCATGCCGGGATCGACTGCGGTGAGGGTGATGGAGCATCCGGTCATGTCGAGCGAGGTGACGTAGGAACCAGTGAGGTAGCGCACGGCTTTTACGCCCGAGTCAGCCAGCACCTTGCGCGCCGCATGCACCATGAGATACAACTCCAGCACCGGTGTTCCACCGAAGCCGTTGACCAAAAGGATGACTTCCTGGCCGCGTCCGGGCGCCAGTTCCTTGAGGATCGCGCCGGTCAACTCGGCGGCAATGTCGTCGGCGCCGGTGAGTTTGACGCGTCGCCGGCCGGGCTCCCCATGAATGCCCACCCCCATTTCCATTTCATCCTCGCCGAGCTGAAACGTCGGGCGGCCAGCAGCAGGCACGGTGCACGCAGTCAGTGCCACGCCCATCGATGCCGTGGCCCGGTTGACGGTTTCGCCGAGCGTCTTGAGCGCAGCGAGCTTGTCTCCCCGTTCGGCCGCGGCACCGACCATCTTTTCGACGATCAGCGTGCCGGCCACACCGCGCCGGCCGGTGGTGTAAGTGGAATTCTCCACCGCCACGTCATCATTGACGATCACAGTGGCGTTGTCGCGATCCAACAAGTCGGCAGCCATCTGAAAATTCATCAGGTCGCCGGAGTAGTTCTTGACGATGAAAAGTACTCCTGCGCCGGTTTCCACCGATTCGGCGGCTGCAACCATCTGATTGGGTGTGGGCGAGGTGAACACATGGCCGGGGCAGGCGGCGTCGAGCATGCCGTGACCGACAAAACCGGCGTGCAGCGGCTCGTGCCCCGATCCCCCACCGGAAATCAACGCGACCTTGCCCCGTCGGACGGCACGTCTTTGCACGAACAGGCGTTCGCTACCGAGCGAGACGATGTCACCATGTGCGGCCGCAAAGCCGTCGAGCGATTCTGCGAGGACATCGTCGACGTGATTGATGAGCTTCTTCACGGGAACTCTTCGGCAGGGACTCTGTTGGTAAATATTATTGCGTTACGCGGAGGCTGTCACAGACCGCGCCGATGATCAATGCCATCGAGCGCGAGCCGGGATCGACATGACCGAGAGCGCGCTCGCCGAGAAAAGAGGCGCGACCCTTGATCGCATCCATCTGCGCAGTGGCCTGCGCGGCGTCGAGCGCGCACCGATGCACGCGGGCAAGCAGATCTTCGCCGCTCGATTCACCGGGGTTCTCGAGCAGGCGCCGGACCGGATCGAGCACGTCGAGCAGGGTTTTCTGTCCCACCTCGGCTTTGCCCAGGCGGGTGAGTGCGGCGATGCTTGTGCCAAGCGCGCGTGCCAGGTCGGCAGGTCCCGGCGCGGGCGGCAGGTCTTTGGCCAGCGTCACCAGCAGGGTGCCGAATACCGGTCCGGATGAACCACCGATCGTGGAGATGCAAGCCATTCCCATGGACTTGAGCGCTTCGTTCAGCGGCTTGTTATCGAGCTCCTGCAACCTGGACTGGATCGCCAACGCACCGCGCTTCATGTTCAGCCCATGGTCGCCGTCGCCGATTGCCTGATCCAGCGCAGTCAGTTCCTCGACGTGATCGACCAGGGTCTGGGTGGCGGCGCGAATCAAGGCGGAGTGTGACATGTTGAATCAGGTTCCGATGCGCGGGCTGGCGTTTCGTCTTGCGATTCGGCCACTCGCGCGACGATTCGTTGCGGTCCGTGCGGCGACCTGAATGCGGTTGGCGCTCAACGGCGTCCCCAAACGTTCGTGATGATTGCCGGGATCATTTCAAACCGAGCCCAGCGCCGCGTCGATGCCGGATGTGAGTGCGCCAAACCCGGTTCGCCGGAGTTCTTCGCGCAGGTTCATGAGCTCTGCGATAACATCGGATTCTGCGCCCCGGCGCGCGAGGGCGACGAGCGCGCGTGCCCTCGCGACGGTCAACGTCGCAAAAAGCATCGGCTCCGGCCGGACAAAATCCTCCAATGCTTGCGCGTAACGCAATGCCTCGTCCCAGCTTTGATCCTCGATCGAGATTGTGATCGCGTCCCGGAAGAACATCAGTCGCGCATGCGCCAGACAATCGGTCGTCATTAGTGCTTCGCCTTCCCGCAGCCAGCGCCTGCGCTCGGTCGGATCTTTTTCCACTCCAGCCCGCACGGCATAAAGCGAAGGCCCGAGAAATCCCATGCCGGTCTGCACAGAAATCGCCATTGCCTCTGAGATGAGTTCGCTCGCCTCGTCCAGCCGGTCGCGTGCGCGCCGGCATGCGGCCATGAGCATGTGGTTTACCGCCAGGTAGCGGCGGGCCGAGGCCTGACGCGCGGCGATGGTCGCTCTTTCGGCCCACGGCTCCGCTTCTGCGTAGTGCCCTTGGAATACCAGCGCGAAAGCGAGTGACTCGAGCGTCATGACTTCGGTTTGCAGCAGGCCGATGCGATTTGACAGCGACAGCGCCTTGCGTATTTCCAATAGGCTTTGTTCCGCCTCGCCAAGCCATCCCAGGCAGTGGCCGATCATGCACAAGTTCGGAATCTCATCGCGCACAAGACCCGCTTGACGGCACAATTCGACGCAGCGTTTGAAATGGCGCAGCGCGGTGGCCATACGGCCCTCGGCATAGGCATGGTCGCCCAGGCCGCTCCAGGCGAGTGCCTCACACTGGGGGTCGCCGGATCGTCGCGCATAGTCGAGAGCGAGTTCGTGTTGTCCAAGGCATGCCGAGACTTTGCCCTGCGCGAAGTAGAGGTTGCCGCGCGTACTGTGGATACGTGAACACGCGCTCCACGATTCCAGGCGCTCGGCGATGGGCTGGGCTTCATCCAGCGCGGTCATCGCTTCCTGCATCGCGCCGGTGACGCGATAGCCTGCGGCGACTCCGATCAGTGCCCGGCAGCGACGCTCACCATCGCCGTCCGCCGACTGCAGGGCCTGCTCGAATGCCATGATCGATTCGCCTGTGCGGGCCATCTCGCGGAGCAGTCCGCCGCGCAACATGGCAAATTCATAGCGAAGCTGGCTTTCCGGCGTCAACTCGCCGCCCCTCTCCACCAGACGAAGGGCTGTGTCGAAGCGGAAGCGATGCGCCTCCACCTGCGCCGCGAGCAGATATGCGCGCGCCGCGTCCGGATCCTGCGCGCGGTCCAGATGCTCAGCATACAACGTCGGTTCGTGGGTGCCGTACCATTGCGCAGCCCGCGCGTGGAGCTCGCGTTTGCGGCTGTTCAGGAGTGATGAATACACCCCTTCCTGGATGAGCGCATGAGCGAAAAGGTAGTCTCCAGCCTCCGGGCGAATGAGATCCGTCGCTACCAGTACGTCGCAGCGGTAAGCTTCGTTGCCGATCAGGAAGCGCAGTCCTTCCAGGCTGAAGTGCTTTCCGATAACCGATGCAGCCTGAAGGGCGAACTTGTCCGCGGGCCGGAGACGATCCATTCTTGCCAGCACGAGGCTCTGGATGGTCGGAGGAATGTTAGCGCCTTCGCTCTCCTTGACGTTGCGCAGGAGCTGCTCGAGGAACAGCGGATTGCCCTCGGCGCGCTGGATGCATTCCATGGCGAACCGATTGGATGTCTCCATGACCCCGCCCGCCATTACAAGCGCTTCTTCGGGGCGCAAAGGGCCGATGTCAATGGTGAGTAGCGGTGTCCCATGGCTCGCCGCGCGCCAGGAGCGATCCAGTGGATCGCCCTCGAAGCGCGTAGTCATCGCCAGGACCAGCGGTACCTTTTGCGTGCTCATGGTCACCGCAGCAAGGCATCCAAGCAGAAATGAATCGGCCCAGTGGATATCCTCGAACACAATCATTCTCGGCTGGTCCAATGCGGCTTTTGCCACAAGAGTGCCCACAGCCTCCGATGTGCGGCGAAGTCGGGTTGCGTTGTCCATTGCGTCAAAGACAGGCTGCAGGTCCTCACGCTGATCGAGATCCAGCAGATCGGCAATGAGCGCCTCCTGCGCGGCTTCGATGCGTCCGGTCTCGACGCCCAGATCGAGGGCTGCCTGCCGGTCAGAATTCGGGGCATGAGTAGGAAGTCCGAGCAGGGCAGAGACCACAGCCGGAAGCGCTGCCTGGCGCTTGCCCACACCGAAGTCGAGTATCCGTCCGACATGACATAGAAAACCCTGCGCTTGCGCGCGCCGGAGCAATTCTTCCACTAGCCTGGATTTGCCTATGCCGGGGTCGCCGCGGATGAGGACGGCCACGCCCCTTCCCGTCTCTTGTGTACTGTCCAGAACGCCCGCCAGCTGGCGCAGTTCCGCGAGCCTGCCGACGAAAGGCAGGCGATCGGCGGTTCCGTAGCGCAAGATCCGCAGGCGGTAGACACGAATGGGAAGTTCGAATCCCTTGACTGTCAACTCTCCGAGGTCTTCGGCATCCACCAAGCCCGAGACGTTGTCGTATACCGATTTGGAAAGCACCGTTTCTCCGGCACCGGCTTGTGCGTCCAGCCGTGCAGCGAGATTCACGGTCTCACCGGTCACAGTGTATTTGGGCATTGCGCCGCCTGACAGAACGGCCCCCACAACTTCGCCACTGGCAATGCCGACATGCAGCCTGAGCGGTCGCCCGGACGCGTTATGAATTTGCCCCGCAGCCGTGTGCATCTCCAGCGCTGCCCGCACGGCCCGTTCGGGATCGTTGCCATACGCGACCGGCGCGCCGAAGACTGCGAGCACGCCATCGCCCGCATGATCGATGACACTTCCTCCGTAAGCGGCCACCGTACCGTCCATCGCAGTGTAGAAGCGATTCAACATCGCCTGCACGTGCTCGGCATCCATGCTGGAGCAAAGCTGGGTGTAACCGGCAATGTCTGCGAATAGCACGGTAGCTTGGCGGCGATCTCCGTCGTGCGCCGGGATTGGTATTCGTGCCGTCTTTTCATGTGCTGTTTCGACCCCGCGCGAGGGTTCGTCGGCTGGCTGGGCGCACTCGGGGCAGAATTTGGCGCCATCGGGAAGCGGGCCGCCGCAGCGCCGGCATATGCGCACCAGCGGTGCGGCGCATTCCTGACAGAATTTCGCCGTCGATTGATTCTCGCAGTGGCAACGGGAACACTTCATTCGGGAACCAGACTAACGTGGGGTCGGGGGAGGGTCAAGGAGGGACGGTTACGTGTGGGGAGGATGAGCTCGTTTCATTGCGCCGGCAAATTCGTCCAAACCAAAGTTCCGACTGTGCCCGAGCCGCTGTCTCGTCGTAACATAGGCGCCTGGTTTTCATTCATGCAGGAGCGAGGATGCACAAGGTTTTTGTGGATGGACAGGAAGGCACGACAGGACTGCAGATCCGTGAGCGGCTGCTCGGCCATGGCGGCGTTACGCTGATCGAGATCGACCCCGATAAACGCAAGGATCCTGCCGAGCGTCGCCGGCTTCTGAACGAGGCCGACATCGCGTTCCTGTGCCTGCCGGACGCTGCGGCCCGCGAAGCCGCCGCGATGGTGACCGGAGGACGCACGCGGCTGATCGATGCGAGTACTGCACATCGCACGGACGTCGAGTGGGTTTACGGCCTTCCGGAACTGAACAAGGCCCAGCGCGCAAAGATTGCCAATGCCAAGCGCGTGGCCAATGTCGGCTGCCATGCGGTCGGGTTTATCCTGCTCGTGCATCCGCTCGTCGCGGCCGGTGTGATGTCGAAAGACTATGCGGTGAGCTGTCATTCGCTGACGGGCTACAGCGGCGGGGGCAAGAAAATGATCGCCGAATACGAAGCACCGGGCCGCGCACGCTTTCCGCTCGGCGCGCCGCGCCATTACGCCCTGGGCATGAAGCACAAGCATCTGCCCGAGATGCAGAAATACGGCGGACTCGACTTCGCTCCCGCTTTCAACCCGGTCGTGGGCGACTATTACAAAGGCATGTCGGTCGTGGTTCCCCTTGCACGCCGATTGCTCGCGAAGGAGGTGTCGCCGAGGGACGTGCATGATGTGCTGGCCGAACACTATGCCGGCGAGCGCTTCGTGAAAGTCACCCCATTCAATGGGGAAGCGAATCTGAACGGCGGCTATTTCGATCCGCTGGGAGCAAACGATACCAACCGCAACGACATTTTCGTGTTCGGCAACGACGAAAACCTGGTGCTGGTATCGCGTCTGGACAATCTCGGCAAAGGCGCCTCGGGAAATGCGGTGCAAAACATGAATCTGATGCTCGGGATGGACGAGGGAATCGCACTGACTGGCTAATCGTTCAACACTTGCCCATCCCGGGCGCACTGTTGGCGAGCAGGCACAGACGGGTGGAGCGGGAAACGTTTCCTGTCGGGGCGGACCGCCCGAGAATTTATTTCGGCGGTGCCGGCGGCGCGACGGAGACACCGCGAACGCCGTAACGGGCGATCAATTGGGCAACGAATCCGGAAGCCTTTACTTGCTCCACGAATTCGCTCAGATATTTCGCACCGGTATCGCGACCTCTGGGTGTGCCGACCGACTGTTTCACCGAGGTGCTTTGTCCGTCGAGCACCCGCGATCCGGGAATCTTTTCGGCGTCGGTCACCAGCCGCGGTTTGAGCCCCGCCAGGGCTTCCAGGCGCTGCTTGATGAAAAGCTGGTAAGAACCTTCGATACCCTCGGCGCGTATGAGCTGCGCGTGTTTGAGGTTGCGGGTAAGAAAAAGATCGTAAGCGCTTTTGTCCGCCACGGCGACGCGCACGCCATCGCGGTCCACGTCGGCCATCGTTCGGATGGGAGATCCTGCGGGAACGAGATAGGTCACCGGAATCTCCAGATAGGCCGCGCTAAAGGCAATCTCGTTCGCGCGCTGGGGCTCGTTGCCGAGGAATGCCACGTCCCAGGCGCCGTCCTTCACTGCATCGGCCAATTTGCCGGCGGCGTCGAACACGACAAATTCGACGGGCACGCCAAGGCGCCGGCCGAGTTCGCGTGCGAGATCGGGCGCGACGCCACGGGGTTCTGTGCCCGGCACGTAGTTCGACACCAGAAGAAAATTCCCCGTGTTGATACCCGCCCGCAGTTTGGACGCCGGAGCCAATTCAGATCGAGCGGAAGGGGAGACCGGATTCGTCATGACGCAGGACGTTACCACGAACGGGAAGAGAAATGACAACACCAGCCGGTGCCTCATCGGAGACGCGCGCGCTGCGGGCGTTTTCAACCTTTGACCGCTCCGGCGGTCAGGCCCGCCACCAGATACTTCTGTGCCACGATGAACATGCACACTGCAGGCAAGATGGTTAGCGTGACGAAGGCCAGGACGAGTTGCCAGTCGGTCGAGTATTCACCCTGATAGGCCATCATGCCCAGCGGCCAGGGGTAAAGGGTGTCGCGGTTGAGGACGACCAGCGGCAGCAGGTAACTGTTCCAGCTGTGCACAAAAACGATGACTCCCACTACGGCGATGATCGGGCGTGACAGCGGCAGCGTCACGTAGCGAAAGAAGCGGATGTAGCCGCAGCCATCGACCAGGGCTGCATCGAACAGTTCGCCGGGCAGCTGCCGGAAGAAATTGTGAAACAGAAGGATGCTCATGCCAAGTCCGAAAGCAACCTGCGGCAGCACTACGCCCCAATAAGTATCCAGCAACCCGAGATCGCGGATCTTGATGAACAACGGAAGTATGGCCGTGGCGGCCGGGAACAGGAGTCCGAGCAGAAGATATTGGAGCAGGAGCCTCGAACCGAAGAAGCGCACGTGTGCGAATACGAACGCAGCCATCGATGCGGCTGCAAGCGTGAGGACCGCCGTCAGCACCGAAATGATGAGGGAGTTCAGCAAAAGATGCCAATAGCGCGGCCCGGAAAGAATGGACCAGTAGTTGTCCCACTCCCAGCTTTCGGGCAATCCGAACGGATTCACGCGCAGGTCTCCGAGTGACTTGAAGCCGCCGAGCACGGTTGCCACCAGAGGTATCAGCACGAGTCCCGCGACCAAGAGCAGGATGGCAATGCGAAGCAAGGGTGCGATGGTGACGGGCGTGTCGTAGCGCACGGGGTCAGTCATGGTGCGTCCTGATGCGGTTGTAGCCGAACGCGAAAGCGACGCAGATCAGGAACAGGACGACTCCCACGGCGCTGCCAAAGCCGATGCGCATGCGCGTAACGCCGTAGGTGTAGAGGTAGGTTACGATGGTTTGCGTGCTGTCGGAAGGACCGCCCTTTGTCAGCGGCATGATGAGGTCGAAGAACTGGATCGATCCGAGCACGGCGAAAAATACCGAGAGCATGATCGTCGGGCGCAGCATCGGCAACGTTACGCGCCAGAGTATCTGCCGGCCCGTGGCGCCGTCGATGTGGGCCGCTTCATAGAGGTTGGGATCGATCTGTTGCAGGCCCGCGATGTAGATCATCATGTGGAAGCCGAAGTACTTCCAGACGATCACCACCAGGATGGCATACATCGCCAGGTCACGATCCGCGAGAACGTAGGGCGCGGCAAATCCGACGGCCGTCGCGGCCTTCGCCACCAGCCCGTAGTCCCCGTCGTAGACGAAGCGCCAGATCAAGCCGGCAGCCACTTCGGCCAGGATGTACGGCACGAAAAAAATCATCCGGAATGTGACAGCGCCGCGAAACCGGTCCGCAACCAGCACTGCCAGGGCGAAGGCGAGCGGCAACTGGACCGCCAGCGATACGACGATGATCAACAGGTTGTTGACGAGCGCGCTTCGGAAGGCGCGGTCGTGAAACAGGAGAATGTAGTTCTTCAGCCCGACGAAATTTTCCGGCGTGCCGTAGCCGTTCCAGTTGTAGACGCTGTACCAGGCCGCTTCGCCCATGGGCAAGGCGACGAACAACGTGAACAGGAAAAGCGCCGGCGGCAGAAACAGCAGGACGACCGCGAGCTTCCCGTTCAACGGGAACCCTGATTGGCGAGCTGCCAGGCCTGCTGCACCGCCTGCGCCGCCTCTTTGGGCGTCATGACCTTTGCCGCGATGTCCGCCGAGACGTCGTTGACGACGGCGCCGACCGAGGGGCCCAGTGCCTGGTCGTAAAAGATCTGGTGGTATCTGGAGCGGCCGATGTTCTCGGCGATGTGGCGCAGGATCGGGTTAGCGATTGCGTCCTGCGTGCCTTTGACGACCGGAATAAAAAATCCCCGCGCGGCCGCCTCGCGTTGAAACTCGGGACGCGACAGAAACTTCAGAAAATCGACGGCCTGCGTCGGCGCGCCCTTGGTCACGAGCCATCCGTTGAGGCCGCCGAGTGTGTCCGAGGCTTCGCCCTTGCCGCCGGCCGTTGTCGGGAATGCAAACCAGCCGAGTTTTTCGTCGGGCACGCCTTTCTTGTCGGCCGAGTTTGCCCGCATGCTGTTCAGCATGAAGTTGCCCTGCAGCACCATCGCGCCTTTGCCATCGCCGAACTGGCCCGATGACTGCGGAAAGGTGACGCCGAGGAAGCCCGGTTGAAAGGGCTCGAGATCGACCAGTTGGCGAAACTGTTCCCCGGCTTTGACGAAGGGCGCGGCGGCGAAGCCTTCACCGTCGCCGCGAAGGGCAGCCTCGAAAGCACCCTTGCCGCCGTTTCTGATTGCCAGATGTGTCCAGTAGAAATGTAGAGGCCACTTGTCCGCCCCGCCAGCAATGATCGGCGTGATGCCAGCCGCCTTCAATTTCTTCACGGCTGCGAGCAAATCGTCCCAGGTCTTGATTGCACCCGCGTCGACACGGGCCTTCGCGAACAGGTCTCGGTTGTAAAAGAAACCGACCTGCGAGACCTGCATCGGCACACCGTAGATCTTGCCATTCAAGGTGTAGGCCTGGATCCCCGCCGGATTGAACCGTTCCTGCCAACTGCCGGCCATCGACGCGGACAGATCCTCGATCACCCCGGCCTCGACCTGTTCGCGCAGAACCCCGCCACCCCAGCTATAAATGATGTGCGGGCGATCCGGAGACTGCAGCAGCGTCGTCATTTTTTTCTTGTAAGCCTCGTTTTCGAGATATTGGATCTCGACGTTGACGCCCGGGTGCTCTATGGCATAGCGACGCGCTATCTCCTTCAGGAAGCCGCTCGCCTGCGGGTTCTGCTCGACATGCAGCAACTTCACGTTGACGTTGGCGGCGCCCGCTGCGGAAATGCTTGTGACAAGGGCGAAGGCCGTTGCGATGATTCGTTCAAACATGGTGGCGCGTTGTCGGTGCAGGTGAACCGGAGGCTGCCGAGGGTGTGTCCGCGTTGCGGATAGAATGTGCCCGTGCCGCAAGCTGCCTGTCAAGGATCGTGCTGGCGGACATGCAAGATTGTTTGCGGCAAAGGCGGCATCGTTTTCCATTTCACGGATGAGAGCATGGACCGCGTTGGTGTGGGCATCATCGGCTGCGGCAACATAAGCGAAGCCTATCTGAAGGCGGCGGGATCGTTTCCGATCCTCGATGTCCGCGGTGTCGCCGACCTGCGCGCCGAAGCCGCCCGTGCCCGAGCGGATGCATTCGGCCTCACCGCCATGACGGTCGACCGGCTTCTCGCCGACCCTTCCATCGAGATCGTCGTCAACTTGACCGTCCCGGCGGCGCATGTCGAGGTAGGTCTGCGTGCCATCTCAGCCGGCAAGCACGTCCATTCGGAAAAGCCTCTCGCGCTTGGAACGAAGCAGGCCCGCACTCTGCTGGACCTCGCGGCCGATCGGGGGCTGCGCGTCGGATGCGCACCCGACACTTTTCTGGGTGGAGCGCATCAAACCTGCCGCAAGCTGGTCGACGAGGGTGCCATCGGCCGGCCGGTGGCCGCAACCGCTTTTTTCATGTGCCCGGGGCACGAGCGCTGGCATCCCAATCCGGCCTTCTACTACACAGCGGGCGGCGGGCCGATGTTCGACATGGGCCCCTACTACATAACCGATCTGGTTAACCTTCTCGGGGCCGTCGAGCAGGTCGCCGGAATGACCGTCCGTTCGCGTGAACGACGCGAGATAACCAGCCAGCCTCTGGCCGGACAAACGATCGAGGTCGAGGTTGCCACCCACGTCGCGGGAACGCTGCGATTCGTTTGTGGCACCGTGGTTACCATGGCGATGAGTTTTGATGTGCCCCAGCACCGGCATGCGCCGATTGAACTCTACGGGACCGAAGCGACGCTTCTCGTGCCCGACCCGAACCGCTTCGGCGGCGCAATCGAGATCGGAAGCAACAAGAACTGGTCCGAGCGCAGCATCGAGCATAGCTACGCTGACGGCAACTACCGCATCATTGGAGTGGCCGACCTCGCGCATGCAATCCGGTCGGGTCGCCCGCATCGCGCTTCAGGGGAACTGGCTTACCACGTACTCGAGGTGATGGAAGCATTCCAGACGTCGTCCGAGCGCGGGACATACGTTGCGATTGAGAGCCGGCCGGAGCGCCCGGCGAGTATGCCGACGAATCTGGCGTTCGGAAAACTGGACTGACGAGGAGAGCAAGGCAATGCGCGAAGCACTGATCGTCTGGGGCGGGTGGATCGGGCACGAACCGGAGCGCTGTGCGGACATTGTTTCGGCAATGCTCAGCGAGGAGGGCTTCAAGGTCCACGTCGACAATACGACAGCGGCTTTCGCCGCGTCTTCGCTCGCCAATATGAGTCTCGTCGTGCCGATCTTCACGATGGCGAAGATCGAGAAAAAGGAAGTGGAAAATTTAACCAAAGCCGTACGCGACGGGGTCGGGTTGGCCGGTTTCCACGGCGGCATGTGCGATGCGTTCCGCGAAGCGGTCGACTATCAGTTCATGTGCGGCGGCCAATGGGTCGCCCATCCGGGCAACATCATCGATTACCGTGTGAACGTCGCACGCCCCGACGACGAAGTTATGCAAGGCATCGAGGATTTTGACTACCGCTCGGAACAGTACTACATGCACGTGGACCCCTCGAACCAGGTGCTTGCCACCACCACGTTCTCAGGAGAGCACGCGGGTTGGATCGATGGGGTGGTCATGCCCGTAGTCTGGAAGCGTCGCCACGGCGAAGGCCGTGTTTTCTATAGCTCGCTCGGCCACGTGGCAAGCGAGTTCGAGGTTCCGCAGATGCGCACTATCCTGCGCCGTGGGATGCTCTGGGCGGCTCGCTAGTCGCTGGCCCCCCCTCTCCCCGACCCTCTCCCGCCAGGGGAGAGGGAGCCCTGGAGCTCTCGTTGAGGTCTCCATCATTCTGTATTCTTCCCTCAAATTCTCCCTCTCCCCTGGCGGGAGAGGGCCGGGGAGAGGGGGTGCCTTCGTGGTGAGATTGCAGATTTACTAGGTTCTATTTCTTCTTTGCCGGATCCGCCAGCGAGCACTTCCATCCGGTTGCGGTGGAGTTCTTCGGGATGGCCTGCGGCAGCTTGGCCATGATTCCAGGCAACGATCCTGCGAAAGTGGACTCACATTCCTCGATCGTTTTGATATTGGGATTGAAGACGACGTACTTGTCGATGTCCGTGTCGTTCTTGAGGGAGATTTCGACGTAGACGCCGGGCGCCTGCTGTTGTTTGCATCCAGTCAGAGCCAGCGCCGATACCACGAAAAAGCAAACTGCAAAGTTCTTCACTGGTTTCGTTACTCCAGATTAACCATTCCGGCGAGGGAGAATCTCCGCCGCGATGCGATGTTCAATTCGTCCGCTCACGCCCCACCGTGACAGGCAGTTTCGCCGGCGGCAGGCAAATGTCGCTATTGCAGGCCTGCGTCGAAACGACCGCATTGATGTGCGGGTTCGTTTCGATGGTGCCCCTGGGGAACGACGCCTCGAGCCTGATTTTTCCCTCGTAAACCTTCAAGCCGGCCGGAGCGAAGGAGGGCTTGAACAGCGTCGCTTCAGGGTACAGTACTCGCGTCGGCATCAGTCCATCGAACACCACGCTCGTTGCAATGAGATAGTCGTAGCTTGCCGGATTGGCGTTGACGTGGAAGCCGTCCTCGATCTGCAGTGTCACGACGACTTCATCCCGGTCAGTTCCGGACTTCATTGCGGCCGAGACTCGTACGACGGAGCGGGTATCGAGCGGATCTTTCGCAAGGCGCGTGGAGGACGCAAAGTCATTCTTTTCGAGCGCCAGAAGCAGTGCTGGCCAGGATTCCGGTGCGTCTTCCACCCGTTGACCAAGACGCTGTACGATCCCTCTCGCCGCATCGGCGTATCGCACTGTCCCCGTGGAGCGATTCAGGCGCAGCAGGAGATCGACGGCCGCGGAGCTTCCGGAAGGATAGATGGTATCGCCGTCCTCGGGCGGTGGCATGGGCAAGTCTTTCTCTGCGGTCGTCGTGGCCAGACTACCGTCTGGCCGCTGAAAGCGCGCGAGCAGTTCGTCCGCAAGATGGCTGGCGCTCTGCAGCCATCTGGTGTCTGCGGTGGCGTCGTACAGTGCAAGCAGCCCCAGTCCCAGCAACGCATAGTCGTCCAGGAAGGCGTCGGTTTGTGCCCGGCCATTGAAAATCTCGTGCCGCAGCCCGGTCTTCGGATCATACGCGGCACGCCATATTTGCTCGGCACTCCGGCGAGCCACCTCGATGTACTGCGGCATCCCGAGCCATTGACCGGCGCGCGCGAAGGCCTGAATCGCGAGGCCGTTTAGCGCTACCACCAGCTTCTCATCGCGTGCCGGCTGGCCGCGGCGATTGCGTACTTCCAGCAGCTGCCGTCGTGCTTCTTGCTGTCCGGCTCGTTCGCATGCTCCGCCGGTTGGCAGGCGGCAGCGCAACACCCCCGGAATTTCACCATCCAGCGTTAACGGGTCCGCTTTCCGACTCGCCTGGTCGACCATTGGCGTCAATTCGTAGATCTCGAAAAAGCGGGCCGCATCGGCGCCGAGCACGGCAACGATTTCCTGGCGGGTCCACAGATAGCTCAAACCTTCCTCGCCATTCACCGCTGCATCTTCCGCGGTGTAGAAACCGCCTTCGGGAGCCATCATCCGCTTCGTCAGATAGTCGGCCACTTCCGTTGCCACGATACGGTAGCGCGGATCACCGGTGAGGACGAACGCCTCGGCGTATATCGCGAGCAGCGGCGCGTTGTCGCCGAGCATTTTCTCGAAATGCGGAATCGACCAGCTCGACTCAATGGCGTAACGATGAAATCCACCTGCGAGATGATCGTAAATGCCACCCGCCGCCATGGCGTCGAGTGCGCGGGTGACCAGCTTCATTGTGTCGGGCTTGGCCATCAGGAGGGACAGCACTGGTTGCTGCGGAAAACGCGGTCCCTTCGCCGCGCCGAAGCCTCCGCGTTCCGCGTCGGCGCGTTTCACCCAGGCCGCGAGGGCCTGTTCGAACAATGCCTGCGAGTCAATCGGCGCGCCTGCCGCCGCCGGTGCGTGCCGCTCGCGCAGCGCGGCCATCGTTCTTTCGGCCTTATCGCGCATTCCATTCGGGTCTTTTACCCAGGATGCATGGATTGATCTGATGATGGTGTCGAAGCCCGGCCGGCCGAGTTCATCGTCATGCGGCGGGAAATAGCTCCCGGCGAAGAAAGGTTTGAGATCGGGTGTCAGAAAAACGTTATTGGGCCAGCCGCCTCGGCCGGTCAACTGCTGCGTCGCCGCCATATATAGCCGGTCGAGGTCGGGCCGCTGTTCGCGATCCACTTTGATGTTTACAAACCAGGCATTCATCAGGTCGGCGAATTCCTGTCTGCTGTAAATCGTTTCTTCGGCGACGCGGCACCAATAGCAGGCGCTGTAGCCGACCGAAAGGAAAATCGGTTTTTGTTCGCGCCGGGCTTTTTCCAGCGCTTCCGGACCCCAGGGATACCAATCCACCGGATTGCGGGCGTGCAGCAGAAGATAGGGGTCGTTCGAGTCGATTAGCCTGTTCGTAGGCCGCGCATCAGCCAAGGCGGCGGGTTCATCGGCGCACGCCAGACTCTGCATGCAGGAAACACCGAGCGTGACAACAAGCAACACCATGCCTGACCCGCATATTAATTTCGCGCTGAGAAGAAATATCCGGGCTAGTCGATGGAAAACATCGAACATGCGCAGCCAACGCAGGTAAAGGGACATGGTTGCTCGGCGGTTGGTCGGGAGGACCGCGCGCGCCTTCAGGTTTTCTGCGAAGCGTGCAAGGCCCGGCTCAGGTCCTCGATCAGGTCGTCCGGGTCTTCGAGACCGACCGAAAGGCGCACGGTGCCTTCCGTTATGCCGGCAGCTCGAAGCGCAGTTTCGTCCATGCGGTAATGGGTGGTCGTCGCCGGATGGATGACGAGCGATTTGGCATCGCCGACATTGGCGAGGTGTGAGAACACTCTAAGCGCCTCGATGAAGCGGCGTCCGGCGGCGCGGCCGCCCTTCAGGCTGAATGTAAAGACGGCACCGCAGCCGCGCGGCAGAATCTTCTTCGCCAGTTCATGGTCCGGATGCGACGCGAGTTCGGGGTAGGAGACCGACTCGACAGCCTCGTGAGTTGCCAGAAATTGCACGATGGCACGGGTATTGGCAATGTGCTTCTGCATGCGCAGACTCAGCGTTTCCATGCCTTGCAGGATCTGGAAGGCATTCATCGGGCTCATGGCGGCGCCGAAATCGCGGATGCCCTCGCGGCGGGCGCGCAGCAGGAATCCGGCAGTCGTGGATTCCTCGCTGAACACCATGCCGTGAAAGCCCGCGTACGGTTCGGTCAGCGTCGGAAATTTCCCCGACTTCTCCCAGTCGAATTTGCCCCCGTCCACCACCGCGCCACCGATGGCCACGCCGTGGCCGCCAAGGAATTTCGTTGCCGAGTGGAATATCAGATCGGCACCCAGATCGAAGGGGCGCATCAGATAAGGCGTCGTGAAAGTCGCATCCACCAGCAGCGGCAAATCCGCTTCGTGCGCGACCGCGGAAACTCTTTCGATGTCGAGCAGGTCCAGGCCCGGATTGCCGAGTGTTTCGCCGAACAACAGTCTTGTGTTCGGACGGATCGCCTTGCGGAAAGCGTCCACGTCTCGCGGATCCACAAACGTAGTTTCGATGCCGAAGCGCGGCAGCGTGTATTGCAGCAGATTGTGCGAGCCTCCATAGAGCGAGCGCGACGCAACGATATGCGACCCCGCGCCCATCAGCGTCGCGATCGCGAGATGCATCGCGGCCTGGCCGCTCGCGGTCGCAATGGCGCCGACACCGCCTTCCAATGCCGAGATCCTTTCTTCGAATACCGCGTTGGTTGGATTAGAGATGCGCGTGTACACATGGCCCGCACGCTCCATGTTGAACAGCGATGCCGCGTGATCCGTGTCCTTGAAGACGTATGAAGTCGTGAAATACACCGGCTGCGCCCGGGCGCCGAACTGCGTATCGGGCTGCTGCCCCGCATGCAGGCTCAGAGTGTCGAACTGGTAAGTCTTCGGTCCCGGCATGCCATGCCCCATCAATCAGTCAAATTATGAACCACGGAGATCACGGAGAACACGGAGTAAAACACAGGAAAAATGAGCCGGGAGTAGAGGTAAGATCGTCCAGGAAATTGGACCAACCAGCCGTAGGAAAATGTTCTTGGCTGCGATGTTCGATTTTCATTCCGCTCGGTTATTCCTCCGTGCTCTCCGTGTCCTCCGTGGTTCAGGTCCAAGGTATTCAGTAGAAAGCGCCGCGGGCAGTGATGGGCCAGACGGATTCGACCCGGTCGCCGCGCAGACCGACGATCCAGTCGTAAAGATTCACGGTCGGGTCGCAGTGGCCGGGGACGAGCCGGATTTTGTCACCCACCGTTAGCCTGGTTCCCCGCGGCAATTTCAATACGCCGTGCTCGTCGGAGGCTTTCAGGAATTCCACGCCGGGCAGGTCGGCGACCAACGGCATGCCCGAATCCACCGACAATGCCTTGAGGCCCGCATCCACCACGGCGCGTTCCGCGCTCACGTGGCTCATGACGGTGGTCCAGACGTACAGGCTTTGCTCGAAATTGCGCACCGGCCTGCCATCTTCACCGAGATTCCTGTTGTAGTCGGCATCCATGAATATATAGGAGCCCGGCTGGATCTCGTTGTACACGCCGCTCGCGGCCTCCAGCAGATAAGTGCCGGTGCCGGCACCGGTCACGATTTCTGGCTTGAGGTCTTGCGCCTGCAAAGCGTCGATCGTATCGCGCACGAGCTGCACCGCGCGCGCAATGGCCGCTTTGCGTTCAACCGGAGTGCGCGCATGTTGTGCCGCCCCCTGGTAGGCGTGCAGGCCGGCGAAACGCAGCTGCTTCGCTTCCGCGATGCGCCGGGCAAGATCGACGACAGGACGGCCCGGTTCGACTCCGCAGCGGTTCGCGCCCACGTTGACCTCGACGAGCACGTCTATTTTCGCGCCCGCCGCGCGCGCCGCGGCATCAATGTCGGCAATGTTCTGCTCGTTGTCCACGCAGACGCTGACGCGTGCGCGCCTGGCCAGCGCCGCCAGGCGCGCGAGCTTGGGCGCGCCGACCACTTCATTGCTGACCAGCACATTCATCACGCCGCCTTCCACCATTGCCTCGGCTTCGGACACCTTCTGGCAGCACACGCCGATCGCTCCGCGCGCCATCTGCCGCAATGCGATTTCCGGGCATTTGTGCGACTTGGCGTGCGGCCGCACACGAATTCGCGTTTCGGCAAGCGACTTGTCCAGACGGTCCAGGTTGTGTTCGAACGCATCGAGGTCCAGCAAAAGTGCGGGAGTATCGACTTCGGCGAGCGTCATGCCCTGACGGGCTGGGGGCGGGAGGCGAGTAGTCATCGGGGTTATTCTAAGCTGGCACAACGCCAAAGCAGGCTAAAAATGCTAAGGCGGGCAAACCACCGTCCCCGCCAGACCCGGACCCCGCGAGAATCCGCAGGTACGCCGAGAACAAAACTGCGCGAAGGTGGCGCTAGCGGGCCGTCTCGCAATCGGTGCGCAGGACCGTTCCAGCGCTTTCGACGCTCCAGTTGCGCCCGTAAGGACCGAATACCAGGTCGACGACCGCCGTAAGGTTCTTCTTCTCGACGGGATCGTTGTAGGTGCGTTGCTCGAGAGCGGCGAGCGCCTGTTCCCGCGACTGGCCCTCCTTGCGCCATCCCATCGCCTCGGAGGCGAACTGGCCGATATCGGCGCACGTCATGGTGCCGAGGGGATACGCGCCGGCGAAAGCCCCGGAGCAAAAGGCCAGCAAGCCTATCAGCAGTAATCTCGACATGGGCGATCCCGGTAAGGTGAATGTTGGCGGAGTAGAATTGCGTTGAGCGAATGCTCGCGCATTTTAGAGGTTCGGACAGGGGATTGCCATGTCGTGTCGGCGGCGCAGGGTGAAACGGTGAGGATGCGCGTCGTAGTTGTGACGATTGCCGCGCTGCTCGTGCTCTGCAGCGCGGCCGGCGCGCAGCGGGAAGACGGGGAGGCGCGCAAGAAAGCTCTTGTGCAACTGCAGGCACGCGATGCCGATGGCCGCGTGTCGGCATGCGAGACGCTGGCGCAAGTCGGCAAACAGGAAGATCTGCTGTTGCTGCAATCCCGTCTTTTCGACGACGACGAACGCGTCCGTGCCATAGCGGAAACCGCGATCTGGGCCATCTGGAGCCGTTCCGGCGATGCGGCCGCGGACCGGTTGTTCGAGCGCGGGGTTGACCAAATGCGCAACGGCCAACTCAAACCGGCTGTGGATACTTTCGGTCAGGTGATCGCCATGCGGCCCGAGTTCACGGAGGCCTGGAACAAGCGGGCAACGATTTACTTCCTCCTCGGGGAAGACGATTTGTCGCTCAAGGATTGCGACGAAGTCCTCAAAAGAAATCCGCAACATTTTGGGGTGCTGGCAGGTTACGGACAGATCTACCTGCGCAAGGGCGATTTGCCGCGCGCACTGGACTATTTCGAACAGGCGCTGGCGATCAATCCCAACATGGTGGGCGTGCAGGCATCGATCGATGCGGTGCGCGGGATACTGGTGAAACGCGGCCGCCGCTTCATTTGACGAACACCTCTTAAGTGTCATATCCGGGCGATTCCGTTTCTCTCATTGCCGGCATGCGCCCGGCGCATAGGGTTAACATTCGGCGCGCGCGGCTGCTCGGGGACAAACCACGATGACGACATGTACGTAGACGGTTCGCCAGAACCCGTCCCCGGTACCAGTCCCGCGAAATCTTGGCTGGAGAATCTGCGCGGTGGCCTCTACCTGGCGTTGTTCCTGCATCCTGCCGGGTTTCGTTTTCACGTAAGCCCCAATCACTTTGTTGCGATAGCGGCGACTTCTCTGGCCGTGAGCGCCGGTTGCTCATTTGTTCTGGCTGGTTCCGGCGGGCTCTTCAATCTGCAGGCGCTGCCGTCGGAGTTGCTCTGGGTGCCTTTGGCTCTTCTTGCCGGCCACATGGTCGCGCGGGTCATGGGGGAGGAACGCCTCGCCCTGCTCGTGGCGATTGCCGCCGGGTCGATCGGCATTGTATTTTCGGTCGTGTCGAGTGTGCTCTGGTTCGCATCGGTTCGTAGCTGGTTAAGGTTGAGCCCGGTTTCTGGGCTGTTCGGGATTTATCAACTGCTCTTCGCCTGGTGGGCCCTTGCTACCTTGCTGGCGATAACTCGATTCACTTCGACGCCCCGCCGGACGATATTGCCTGGCTTGATCGTGGCGATTGTTTTCCTGCTTCCGCTTTACTTCCTGCCCGCCGAACCGTTGTGGGAAGACGTGCCTGATGGGGAAGACGCGTCTGCTTCCCGCCAACAGCCTTTCAACGAATCGGCTCTGTACGCTCAGCAGGCGCTTTTGCGGGCAGCGGAGCAGCGGTTAAAACCGGAGCGCGCGGGTGTGGAGGACCTTTACTTCGTCGGTTTTGCACCCTACGCCGCGCAGGACGTGTTCATGAAGGAAACCCTGGCCATCGGCAAGTTGCTGGAAGAACGTTTTGACGTGGGCGGGCGTGAAATCAACCTGATCAGTCATGCCCGCGTCATCGATCAGTTCCCCATCGCCACGCTGACCAGCCTGCGCCGCGCCTTGGGTGCGGTAGGACGACGGATCAATCCGGAGGAGGATGTGGTGCTGCTTCACCTGACATCCCACGGCTCACAAAACCATGAACTGAGCGTGGAGTTCTATCCCCTGCAATTGCAGGCGATTCGCCCAGCCGACGTGCGCGCCGCGCTGGACGATGCAGGCATCAAATGGCGCATCGTCGTCGTTTCCGCCTGCTATTCCGGCGGATTCATCGACGCGCTGAAGGATACACACGCCCTGGTGATCGCGGCCTCCGACGCAAACCACACTTCATTCGGATGTGGCGACGCGTTCGATTTCACTTATTTTTCGCAAGCCTATTACGATGGGGCATTGCGCGGTACCTATTCGTTCGAGGAAGCCTTTGGCATCGCCCGTCAGGCAATCGCCGCGCGTGAAAGCAAGGAGGGACTCGATCCTTCCAATCCGCAGATCTCGCTCGGCGAGGCCATGCGGACAAAGTTGGCGCATCTGGAAAAAAGATTATCCGGGGATACGGCAAATGCAAAGTAAAGGGTTCGGTCATTGCCTGCGGTCGGCACTCGTATTGGCTTGTCTTTGTTCGCCGGCGGTTGCCGGCGACTGGACGCCGATGAATCGTGAGCAGGCGCTCGAGCAGACGCGCAGCAACCAGCTCGACAAACGACGCCTTGCCTACGGTCGGCTGGCTGAAATCGGCAGCATGGACGATATTCCCGTGTTGCTGGCTGCCTTATGGGATGACGAGGAATTGATTCGCGGCATTGCCGAACAATCCGTATGGGGAATCTGGATGCGCACCGACGACCCGGTGGTAGACCCGCTGTTCCAGACCGGAATGCAATTGATCGCCGAAGACAAGCCGGAGGAGGCGATCGAAAAGCTCAACCAGGTCATCGAACTGAAGCCGGAGTTCGCCGAAGCCTGGAATCGCCGCGGCAATGCTTATGCCGCGAGCGGCGACGACGCCCATGCACTTGCCGACTATGAGCGCACGATCACGCTGAACCCCTATCAATTCGGCACGCTGGAAAGTTGCGGTGAAATCTGGATGATGCGCAGCAACTATCGCAAGGCCGCGGACTATTTTCGCCGCGCGCTCGATCTAAACCCCAATCTGCCGGAGGCGGCCGAGGCGCTGCAAACGCTGGAGGA
>Ga0207648_10001539_pt1 | contig 25392 bp, 25 predicted proteins | sample KBSMisM32_FD_184310 | JGI IMG/M metagenome (GOLD analysis project Ga0207648, IMG submission 184310) | Miscanthus rhizosphere microbial communities from Kellogg Biological Station, Michigan, USA - KBS Miscanthus M3-2 (SPAdes) (version 2) | ecosystem: Host-associated > Plants > Roots >... | reverse complement strand
CGCGACCACCTTGAGGCCGGGGATATGCGAATACCAAGCGGTGAAATCCTGGCTGTGCTGGGCGGCAACGCGCGCGGCCGGCCCATTCGGTCCCCGGAAAACCACGGACGCACCCATCTGGCCGCCCGACATGTACCGGGTCTTCGCTGCTGAATTGATGAGATGATCCATCGCCTGCATCGCGAAGTTGAACGTCATAAACTCGATGATCGGCTTGAGGCCCGCAAACGCCGCACCGATGCCGAGGCCGGTAAACCCGTGCTCGGTGATCGGGGTGTCGATCACACGCATGGCACCGAATTCCTGCAACAGCCCCTGGGTCACCTTGTAGGCGCCCTGATATTCCGCCACTTCCTCGCCCATCACAAAGACGGACTTGTCGCGCCGCATCTCTTCCGCCATGGCATCACGCAGCGCCTCGCGCACCGTCATAGTCACCATTTCGGTGCCTTCAGGTACCTCGGATTCCGGCAGCACTGCGGGCTGCGGCGGCGCAGCTGTGGCGGGCGGCGCCGAACTGCGCGCGGTTTGCTTGCCCCGATCGTCATCCCGTCGCCGCGGCACCGCTTCCGCGCCTTTGGCGTCCAGCTCCGCTTGTCCGGCTTCGCCCCCCTTCGCTGGTGGCAGCTTCCGTTTGGCACCGTCGGTAATCGTCGAGGCATCCTCGCCTTCGCCCAAAATCATGGCGATGGGAGTATTGACGGCCACATCGTTGGTGCCCTCCGGCACCAGGATTTTGCCGAGCGTGCCCTCGTCGACAGCCTCGACCTCCATGGTGGCCTTGTCGGTTTCAATCTCCGCAATGACGTCGCCGGATTTGACCGCGTCGCCCTCCTTCTTGTGCCACTTGGCAAGGTTTCCCTTCTCCATGGTGGGCGAGAGTGCGGGCATCAAGACTTCGATCGGCATAGACGCATCACCTGTTGGTGGCTTAGCGGGAGACCCGCGCGAGATTGGTCGCCACCGATGTCGCGGCAGCGGCGACCATCAGACAGGCGAGAAAAGCAACGAGCGCCTTGTTTACGGGAGCAACGTACGCCGTCGGCACGCCCCTGAGTCGGCCGAGCGCGAACGGCCAGGCCACCACGGCAGCAATACGGGCGGGCGTTGCGAGCCGCGCATGCCCGGGCCCGGCGGCAAGGGCCCGCAGCGTCCGCGCGTAGAACCAGCCGCCCGCGATCCAGCTTGCGAACGCGCCGGCGAGCGCGAGAAAGGCCACAATCGCTGCGAAGAGTGCCATGTCCTACCCGGCGTACACATCGGTCCAAAGCTCCGCCGGATCGGGCTCTGAGTCGTTGGTGGCGAACTCGGCCGCTTCGTTGACGACGGCGCGCACCTCGGCATCGACCTTCTTCAACGATTCCTCGGTTGCGAAACCCTTCTTCAAGAGTCGGCTGCGCACCTGCTCGATCGGATCGTGCTCGGTGCGCACTTTGTCCACTTCCTCCTTTGGCCGGTACTTCGCCGGGTCGGACATGGAATGGCCGCGGTAGCGGTACGTCAGCATTTCAAGAATGATCGGGCCGTTGCCCTCGCGGCACCATTTCACCGCCTTGTCGCCCGCAGCCTTGACGGCGCGGATGTCCATGCCGTCGACCTGCTCACCGGGAATATCGAAGGAACGGCCGCGCTGGGACAGGTTCGTGGTCGCAGATGCGCGCGCAACCGAAGTGCCCATCCCGTACTGATTGTTCTCGATGACGTAGATCACCGGCAACTTCCACAGCTTCGCCATATTGAAGCTTTCGTAGACCTGCCCTTGGTTGGCGGCGCCGTCGCCTAAATAGGTGAGGGAAACATTGTCATTGCCGCGATACCTGTTGGCGAAGGCCAGGCCAGTTCCGATCGGAACCTGGGCGCCGACAATTCCGTGCCCGCCGAAAAACCCCTTCTCCACCGAAAACATGTGCATCGAGCCGCCCTTGCCCTTGGAATAGCCTCCGCGCCGGCCGGTCAACTCCGCCATCACCCCCTTCGGATCCATCCCACAGGCCAGCATATGGCCATGGTCGCGGTAACCGGTAATCACCTCGTCTCCCGGCTTGATCGCCAATTGCATGCCGATGACGACTGCTTCCTGGCCGATATAGAGGTGACAGAAGCCGCCGATGAGCCCCATGCCGTAGAGCTGGCCGGCTTTTTCCTCGAATCGGCGGATGAGCAACATGTCGCGATAGGCGCGAAGCTCCTGCTCCTGGTTGAACTCAGGTACTTCCGCCACATGTTCGGCGGACGCTCGGCGCGGGGTGGCGGGCTGGGCCGCTGGTTTGTTACTGGCAACGGCCATTTTTCTCCTCGGGGGTGGGCGATGCGGCCGCCTCCCCAATAGCCGAAATCACCGCAGGGCGGAAGCCGATGGGAGCGCGGACGCGTCCCTTCGCGGCAGGACATATGGGGCGGGAGCCGGATTGGCAAACCGGCGCGAAAACTCAAGGAAATGTGGTCAGGGTTGCTTGACGCGAAGGGTCAATTCACGGGGATCGGCATAGTTGAGCAGCACGCGGGCGCGCTCGTCGAGCATGTCGGGATCGATGCTGTCGGCCCGTAGGAGCGAGACGCGGCGTTCCCAGGTGCCCCGTTCGGCTTTGAGCCCGGCAAGTTCACCGCTCAGCTGCGCAATCTGCTGGTCAAGATCCTGCTTCGCCCGCAGCCCGCGATTGCCGGAATAGGCATTGACGCCGAAATAGCCGATTACCAGCGCCGCGATGGAATAAAGCGCGAGCGCATTGAGGACCGTGCGGAACCGCTTGCGGGTAACCATGCCGCGACCATGACTCCGCCAGCGTTAAGACCGCTTTAATGCGTTGGTGTCCCCTGCTCCAGAGTCGGTTACTGATATCGCGTTGTGGTCAATGTCAGCGCAACGCCTTGAGTGCCGCGCGGCCGCCGTATTTCGCCTGGTCACCCAACTCCTCCTCGATGCGAAGCAGCTGGTTGTATTTCGCCGTGCGATCGGAGCGTGCGAGTGAACCGGTCTTGATCTGCCCGCAATTGGTGGCGACCGCGAGGTCGGCGATGGTGGCATCCTCGGTCTCGCCGGAGCGGTGCGACATGACGGCGGTATAGCCGGCCTTGTGGGCCATCTCGACCGCCGCCAGCGCTTCGGTGAGCGTGCCGATTTGGTTGACCTTGACCAGGATCGAATTGGCGATCCCGTCCTTGATGCCCTCGGCAAGCCTGGTGACATTGGTCACGAACAGATCGTCACCCACGAGCTGGCACTTGTTGCCGATCAGGTCGGTCAGCATCTTCCAACCCTCCATGTCGTCTTCGGCCATGCCGTCCTCGATCGACACGATTGGGTAGCGCGAGACGAGGTCGGCCAGGTAGCTTGCCTGCTCCCGTTTCGACCGGATCTTGCCCTCCCCGCCATAGTGGTACGCCCCATCCTTGAAAAACTCCGTGGCGGCCGGATCGAGTGCGAGCATGACATCCGTGCCCGGGACGAAACCCGCTTTCTCGATCGCTTTCACCACGAAATCGAGCGCCGCGTCGGCTGACGGCAGATTGGGAGCGAAGCCACCCTCGTCGCCGACATTGGTGTTGTGGCCGGCCTCCTTGAGCGCCGACCGCAGGGTTTGAAAAATTTCCGAGCCGGTGCGCAATCCTTCGGCGAAGGAGGTCGCGCCCACAGGCATGATCATGAACTCTTGGAAATCGATCGGATTGTCGGCGTGCACGCCCCCGTTGAGAATGTTCATCATAGGCACGGGCAGAAGGCGTGCCGAAATGCCGCCGACGTAGCGGTAGAGCGGCGCCCGATGGCTGGCCGCTGCCGCCTTGGCAGCGGCCAGCGAGACGCCGAGGATGGCGTTGGCGCCCAGGCGGCTCTTGTTGGGAGTACCGTCGAGGGCGATAAGCGTCTCGTCGATCTTGACCTGTGCCTCGGCGTCCATACCGCCGACGGCATCAAAAATCTCGCCGTTGACGGCATCGACGGCCTTGCGCACGCCCTTGCCGAGATAGCGCTTGCCGCCATCGCGCAATTCCACCGCCTCATGTGCGCCAGTTGAGGCCCCGGAGGGAACGGCCGCGCGGCCCCTGCTCCCGTCCTCGAGCACGACATCGACCTCGACGGTCGGATTGCCGCGGCTGTCCAGGATCTCGCGTCCAATGATATCGGTGATGGCAGTCATGAGATTCCCAATGGATAGCAGTGTTCGCGCGGCTTCTACAGGATCGAGAACGCCCTTGTCATGCCCCGTGAAAGCAAGGCATCCAGTGACGTGTCCCCAGCCCTCGAGACGGGCCCGCCGATCGCCCGATGGGAATGAACAAAATGGCCAAGGCGCTTCGTCACCTCGGCAAGTCGAGCCGCCCCCCTTCCTCGCCTGCGTCTGCAGAGTTGGACCGGGTCGCGAACCCCCATGCCGACACGAACTACGTCGCCCGCTTCACCGCGCCCGAATTTACCACGCTCTGCCCGATCTCGGGCCAGCCCGATTTTGCCCATCTCGTGATCGACTACGTGCCGGGAAGATGGCTGGTCGAATCGAAATCGTTCAAACTTTATCTCGGCAGCTTCCGCAACGTCGGCGGTTTCCACGAGGACTGCACGATCGCCATCGGCAAAAAGCTTGCGGCACTGCTCCATCCGAAATTCTTACGCATCGGGGGCTATTGGTACCCCCGCGGCGGCATGCCGATCGACGTGTTCTGGCGGACCGGCAGGCTGCCGGCGGGCGTATGGTTGCCAGACCAGGGTGTCGCGCCTTATCGCGGGCGAGGCTGAAAGAAGCCCTTCCTGGTCGGAGGAACTCATCTCAAAACACTGCGCAATTTTGTGATCATGGCCGACGCGATCCCGCAACGACAGCAAGGAGCGCCCTCACCTCCTGGCCCGGATCGCTGGCGCGCATGACGCCACCCATCACGGCGAGGCCGGTCGGCCCGGCCGCGAGCACTTCTGCCGCCCGCGTGACGTTGAGCCCGCCGATCGCCAGAACCGGTACCGGCGCGACGCGCGCGATTTCCGCCAATCCTTTACGCCCGATCTCGGGCCCGTAGCCTGGCTTGCTCGCCGTCTCGAACGCGGGGCCGGCAATGGCATAGTCAATGACGCTAGGGTCGATCGCCTCGGCCTCGGTCACGGTGTGGAGCGAGACGCCGATGAGGCGTTCCGGCCCCAGCAGCGTACGGCTGGCGGCCGGGTTGGTACCCGCCGGCAGGTGAACGCCATCGCTGCCGCACGCCTTGGCCAACGCGGCGGGACCGTGGAGCGTCAGGCATGCCCCGTGCCGCCGCGCCATCGGCAATAACGTCAAAGCGAGCGCGATTTGATCTTTCTCTGAAAGGTCCTTTTCTCGCATGCTGACCCAGCGACAGCCCGCTGCAAGCGCCGCTCGCACCACGTCGACGAGCGGCAGTCGCGCCTGATGCCGGTCGGTGATGAGCAACAGCGGCGGGTCCGGCAGCTTCATGAGTGGTGCGCCGAGCCAGGGATAAGCACCGCTACGTGCCGACGAGGCCGAATTGCGGGCTCGACGCCTCCGCATGGGCAAGCTTGGGAATGCGCCCGGCAAGGCGGGCCAGCCGGCCGGCTTCGACGGCAGCGCGCATGCTCTTGGCCATCGCGATCGGATCGCGTGCCTTCGAGACCGCAGTATTGAGCAGCACTGCCGCGCAACCGAGCTCAAGCGCCAACGCAGCATCGGAGGCGGTGCCGATGCCGGCATCGAGCACCACCGGTACCGCCGAACGCGCGCAGATCAGCTCGATCAGATGCGGATTGCAGATGCCCAGCCCCGACCCGATCGGAGCGCCAAGCGGCATCACTGCTGCAGCACCGGCGTCCGCAAGCTTGCGACAGACCACCGGGTCGTCGGTGCAGTAAGGCAACACGATGAAGCCTTTCCCGACTAGCGTCTCGGTGGCGCGTACGAGCTCTTCGGTATCCGGATACAACAGTTCACGGTCCCCGATCACTTCAAGCTTGACCCAGTTGGTCTCGAGCGCCTCGCGCGCGAGTTCGGCCGTGAGCACCGCATCCTTCGCGGTCTGGCAGCCGGCCGTGTTGGGCAAAAAATGCACGTGTTTCGGAATAACATCGACCAGGCTCTCGTCCTCGCCGGCGAGACTGATGCGCCGGATCGAGGCCGTCACCATCTCCGTCCCGCTCGCGGCGATCGAGTCGATCATGAGCTTGCGGTTCGGATAGCCGGCGGTCCCGAGGAACAGACGCGAGCCGAATTCGCGGCCGGCAATGATCAAGGGGTCGGACATGTCGAATTCTCCTCAACCGCCCTGTCGGGCGCGCACGATCTCGATGCTGTCGCCAGGCTGAAGCGTCGTGTGGGTCCACGCCGCGCGTGGCACGATGGCGCCGTTGACTGCGACCGCAATCCCGCGCTGGCCGGTGTCGAGGGCTTTTTCTTCCAACAGCGCAGCAAGCGTCGCTGCGACGAGCGGCTCATCTTGCCCGTTGACGCGGATGTTCGCCTCAGCGAGCGTCTGTGTCATCGCACTCTCCTTCATTCGGCAGCGGCACGCAGCGACCCAAACCGCTCGATGCTGAAGGGTCGGATCGCCGGATTGGCGGCACCATCGAGCACGAGCTGCGCGATAGCGTCGGCGGTGATCGGCGTCAGCAGAATTCCATTGCGGTGATGGCCGGTGGCGTAGATCAGCCCGTCGATCAAGCCGGCACCTAGAATCGGCGCATCATCTCGGCTTCCCGGGCGATGACCGACCCACATCTCGTCGATCGGCAGTTCTTCGACCGCGGGTACCACCCGCCAGGCCGCTTCCAGCAGCGTGAGGATGCCGCCCGCGGTGAGCGACGTATCGTATCCTTTTTCCTCCACCGTCGCCCCAACAAGCAGGCGGCCGTCGAGCCGGGGCACGAGATAGGCTCCCGGCGCCCAGACCACGTGGGTCAGAAGCGGCGCAGCAGGATCCATGCGAAGCGCGAGCATCTGGCCCTTGATCGGGCGCACGGGCGGACGAAATTCAGTTGCCAGCCCCTCGATGGTACGGGACCATGCTCCGGCTGCAAGCACGACCACGTCAGCCGCGACCTTGGTTCGGTCGGCGAGGACGATGCCGTCGACACGTCCTGCGGACGATGAGATCGTCTTGACCGGTTGATGCTCCCTGATGATGGCGCCAGCCGCCTCGGCGGCAACGCGCAGGCCGGCTGCCAGCTTGCGATTGTCGACCTGAGTGTCCTCCGGGCTGAACACCGCGCCCGCGAGCTTGCCGGCCAGATGCGGCTCGCGCCGTCGCGTCTCCGCCGCCGAAATCCATTGCAGCGGCAGGCCCAGCTTTTGCTGGAATACAAGTTGATGGCTCAGCCGCGCCTGGTCATCCGCCGTCAATGCAACCACCAGCGTCCCTTCCGGACGCAGTCCCACATCCACGCCGGATGCCTGTTCCAGTTCGATCGCGAAAGCGGGCCAGCGCGATTGGCTGGCACGACCGAGCGCGACCAGGGCCTCTTCGCCGGGCTCGGCCTCCGAGCAGGCCGCGAGCATCCCCGCGGCGGCGTGGCTCGCGCCAGCACCGGACGCCCCCTTGTCGAACACCACAACCGATGCGCCGCGCGCGGCCAGGCGCCAGGCAATCCCTAGGCCGATGACGCCGGCGCCGATGATGGCGACGGTGGGCTTGCTAAGATTGCGTGCTGGGCGATTCGGCACCCGGCGGCTCCCTTCGCTGGAATGACCCAGACAGGTTCGTTGGGTTTGATCTCAGCCGCGTCGCCGCGGCACCCCAGGCCGTACTCCCCATGATGGGGTTTCCCGCGCCGTTGCACAAGACTGTTCGCCGCTCGCCCGGATGCCGCGAACGCGCGGCGGTTTCGCTCAATGGGCGGCCGGATGACGCAGCAATCGCGAGCAAACAAGGCCCACGGTCATCACTACCGCCGCGCCCAGAAAAATCGTCGGCTCGGCACCGCCATGGGCGAAGCCGTAGCCGTAGATCACCGGCCCGACAGCCTGGCCGAGATAGAAGAAGCACGAGTGCAGCGAAGCGGCCGCTCCGCGCGCGGTCTGCGAGAGTTCGGTGACATGGACCTGGATACAGCCGTGCAGCAGGTAGAACCCGAACCCGAACACGGCGTAAACGGCGATCTGCCAAAGCCAGGGGAAGTGCAGCGCGATGAGGAGCAGACCAGTCGCGGCGAGCGTGCCGCCGGCGACCATCAGACGGCGCTCCCGCACGCGGGCAATGAGAACAGGCACCGAGAGCGAGTACAACACGCCGCCTACCGCGAAGGCAGCAATCAAGAGACCTGCAATTGATGCGCGGGTCTCGCCGATCGCCAGGAGGAGGAGCGCCACGTACGGGAACAGTCCGTGGATGAAGATCGCTTCGAAAAACACCGATATGAAGCACACCTTGGCGCGCGGATCCGCAAAGATGCTGCGAAAATTAGCGATGACCGCAGCCCGGTTGAAGGGCGCGGGCGCCGGCGTAACCACGCCGCGAAAGGCGAAGAACGCCGCGACCGTTACGATCGATCCGAACGCGCCGAGAATCGCGAATACCCCTCGCCAGCCCAAGAAGTCGCCGATCACACCGGCGATCGATGCCCCAATGAGATTGCCGGTGAGCCCGACCGCCAGCAGCCGGCCGATCGCCACCTGGCGCTGATTGACGGGCACGAGATCGCCGACCAGCGCCATCGCGACTGGAAATACGCCGCCCGCCACCAGCCCCGCCGCGACGCGCATCGCGACCAGCAGCGAAAAGCTCGTGGCCACTGCGCAGACCAGCGCCGCCATCGCAACCACCAGCAGGCACAGATTCATCAGTCGCGTCTTGCCGAAGAAATCTCCGGTGACCCCTAGGGCCGGCTGCACCAACGCATAGGGAAACGTGTACGCGCTCGACAGCAGCGCGGCCGTTGCGACGTCGATATCGAGGCTCTCCGCGATCATCGGGATCACTGGATCGACCGCCCGCGTGAACAAAGTCTGGGCGAAGACCACGAGGGCGACGATTTTCAGGACTGGCGGGATGCGGTAACTCGCTGTCTTATCAAATACTTGTCAGTCATTCTTAGCGAGTTTATCGAACTCGACCAAACGGCGCAAAAGAACGTCCAGTTGCTTGAGCGGAATCATATTGGGCCCGTCGGACGGCGCCTGATCAGGATCCTGGTGGGTCTCGATGAAGACCCCGGCGACGCCAACCGCCACCGCCGCGCGCGCGAGCACGGGCACAAACTCCCGCTCGCCACCCGACGAAGCGCCCTTCCCGCCCGGTTGCTGAACCGAATGGGTGGCGTCGAAGATGACCGGCGCGCCGGTCGTGCGCGCAAGGATGGGGAGCGCGCGCATATCGGAGACGAGGGTGTTGTAGCCGAAGGACACGCCCCGCTCGGTCACCAGTACGTTCGGATTGCCCGCTGAGGTGACCTTGCCGACGACGTTCGCCATGTCCCAGGGCGCCAGAAACTGGCCCTTCTTGACGTTGACCACACGCCCGGTCGCGGCAGCGGCGACCAGCAGATCGGTCTGCCGGCACAGGAACGCGGGGATCTGCAGCACGTCCGCCACCTCGGCAACGCGTGCGCATTGCTCCGCTTCGTGCACGTCGGTGAGAACAGGCACCCCAAATCTCCGGCGGATTTCGGCGAAGATCGGCAGCGCGCCATCGAGCCCGATGCCGCGATTGCTCTTGACGCTGGTGCGATTGGCCTTGTCGAACGAGGTCTTGTAGACGAAGCCGATCCCGATCTTGCCAGCTATCTCCTTGAGCGCCGCGGCCATTTCGAATGCGTGATCGCGGCTCTCGAGCGCGCACGGACCCGCGATCAATGCGAGCGGCAACGCATTGCCAAAGCGCGCAGCACCGACTGCGACGATCGAATTGGGAGCGGGCTCGACATTCATGGCGCCGGACCATGCGCCGGCGGTACCGAGGGGTCAACCGAAGCGCGCCTACCCGCAACATACGTGGCGCGAACGGCGCGATCGTCTCCAAGCGTCATCAGGACAGCCAGCGTCTCAGCAATCGAGCGCGTGCGGCGATTGCGAAAGGCCAAGAGCGGAGTTGCGTTCGGGTCAAGCACGACCATGTCGGCTTCGTGTCCCGGCGCAAGCGTACCGACGCGGTCTTCGAGTGCGAGCGCGCGCGCACCGCCTAACGTGCTCAGAAAAAATGCCTCCACGGCATCGATCGGACGGTTGCGGAGTTGCGCCACCTTGTAAGCTTCGCCCATCGTGGCAAGGAGCGAGAAGCTCGTACCCGCGCCGATATCCGTTCCCAGGCCAACATGTACGGGACGGCGTGGATCACGTGCCGCACGCAGCGGAAACAGGCCACTGCCGAGGAACAGGTTCGAGGTGGGACAATGCGCGAGCGCGGTGCCGCTGGCGTGGCAGCGTTCGAATTCCGATTCGTCCAGATGCACGCCGTGCGCGAGCACCGCGCGCCGACCAATCAGGCCGTAATGAGCGTAGATGTCGAGATAATCGCGCCGTTGCGGGAACAGCTTCATCACCCACGCAATCTCATCGTGCTGCTCAGCGATATGGGTCTGCATAAAAGTCCCGGGGTGCTCGCGCCAGAGAGCGCCTGCCAGTTCCAGTTGTTCCGGGGTGCTGCTCCCCGCGTACCGTGGCGTAACGGCGTAGAGACAGCGCCCTCGCCCGTGCCACCTGTCGATCAGCGCCTTCGACTGGTCGTAGCCGGAGCGAGCGGTATCGGTGAGGGCAGCGGGTGCGTTGCGATCCATCAGGACCTTGCCGGCAATGAGCCGGAGGTTGTGCCTTTCCGCCTCCGCAAAAAGCGCGTCGACCGAGCCCGCATGCACCGAACAAAAGACGAGTGCTGTCGTGGTCCCTTGCCGCACCAGTTCGTCACAGAAGACACGCGCAGTCTCTTGAGCGACCGCCGGGTCAGCAAAGGCTTGCTCGGCGACGAAGGTGTAGTCGTTGAGCCAGTCCAGCAACTGGTGGCCCTGCGCGCCGATAATTCCGGTTTGAACGTAGTGAATGTGCGTGTCGATGAAGCCGGGCGCAATCAGACAGCCCGAATAGTCGGCAACGTTGGCGTTGGGTGGCAGCTCGGATCTCAGCGCACCATAAGAGCCAACCGCCTCGATGATGCCGTTGCGGCAGATCACAAGGCCATCGGGCTCATGAACGAATGCCGTTCCGGGATCGGTGAGAAACGGATCGTCGCGGCAAAAAATCAATGTCCCGCGTATGGCGCCCAAGGAACTCTTGTCGGCAGCCGCCAGCATCGAAGCGCGCTACTCGAACACGAGTGTCGCGCCCATGGCGGTCTGCGGCGCGACAATGGTCGAGTCCATGAGGACCGAGAACGCGATCCCTCCGCCACTAAGTGCCGCCCGCAGTGCGCCGCGGTCGCGCACGTGAAATTGCAGGGCGGCAAGGCGCGCACCCTGCGAGATGTCGGGTGGTTCGGTCCCAAAGTGGCTGCGAAACGCAGCCGGATCCATGACCTTGATGTCCCCCTGCGGGGTCGCGACGCCGACGCCGCTCGACGTCGCATGCAAATCGCGCACGCCAGTGAACGCGGAGAGGAAAATGTGATGGTCGGTTGGATTCTCCGCTACTAGAACAACAGCCGCGATGCCACTCGCGGTGTTGGCATGCTGCTGAAACGCCGGATTCCAGAAATTCTCTGGAAAGTGTTGCTGGCAGACCGCGAAGCCAGCGCCAGGCGCGCCGGCATCTCGGGCGAAAGCCAACGAGAAGGCGACCTTTACCGTCGCGCCGTCAGGCCGCTTGCCCTCGCGCTCGAACTTAAGGACTTCCGAGGCGGCGATGCCCGCAGATTGCAAGGCCGCAGCATCTGTCGCGGCATCGTCGGTCGCCAGCAGCAGCAGCGACAGCCCGTCCTGATTGCCTATGAATGATTGATGGAACCGGCCAAACAGGTTTGAAAAGCCGTCGGTGCCCAGGTTTTCCGGCTCCGCCACGGTGAGCAGTTCGATGAAAAATCCCGGAAGTTGGACGACGTGATTGTGAGTGCCCCACGAATGCCGGTTGCGCGCACCGACGGTGAAGCCGAGCCGACGATAGAGCCCGGCCGCCCCCTCGAGATCGCCCACCGCATGGACGACATGGTCAAGACCGCGCGGCATCGATCCTGCCTTCACTTCACCGCCGAGAACGCCGTCGGCTGCAGGAACATGTTCGTGATAGAGGCGACGATCGGTCCATCGCGCTCGCTTTCGGATCGCTTGGACAGCCATTCCGGATCGGTTGCGAATTTGTTCCACTTGGTCTCGCGCTCGGCGAGGGATTCCCAGGCCAGCAAATAATGCAGGTCTTGATTTCCGCCTTCTCCCACCAGCACGGTCCAGAAGCCCGCTTGCCGGATGCCGTGCCGCTGCCAGAGTTCGAGTGTCGTGTTTTCGAACCGCTTGAGCAGCGCGGGCAACCTCCCGACCACGCAATGGTAAATCCTCAGCTCATAGATCATGGTTGCCTCTTCTTTCGGGTACGCGAGGGGACGGAAAAAATGGCGCGAAATTTAAACTGGTTGTTCCGTTTATATCACAGGTGACTTCAAAGCCGCGCCGATGGCGTGCAAAGCGTCACGATCCGCGAGGTTGGGGTAAACCGGTCGCGAACAATCGACAACTTTGTGACCGCCGACACACATCCCATTAACCCACCTCCCATACAGTAGTCACAACATTGGATCGACGGGCTCCGCAAGCGGGCCGCTACCAAGGCGCCACAGCGGAAAAGGCCGTGCCGTTCCCGAGCGTTGCCTGTCGATCCAAGGCATTTCAGAAGCGACGCGTCTTTCCAACTTACGCGCGAAACACGGGCACTCCATGCCGTTGCAGTCCGGCAGCTGCAGCGCACGGGGCTATTTCGCTTGGGCGCCATCCGAGAATGCCGACGCATCGGCCCCCTCCGATAACGGTCATCGAAACACACGGCCCCAGCCGTTTCCCCGCGAGGGTAAAATACGGCGTTGATAGCATCGAAGTGTGGCGAGCGATTCGGCGCGGCGTCAGCCGCAGAATACTTTCGCCCCGGCGCTACACCAGCCGGCTCCGGTCGACCGCCGCGCCGATGAAGGAGGAAAAAAGCGGGTGCGGCTCGAACGGCCGCGACTTGAGCTCGGGATGGAATTGCACGCCGATGAACCAGGGATGATCCTCATATTCGATCATCTCGGGCAATAGCCCGTCGGGCGACATGCCGGAAAAACGCATCCCGTGCTGCTCGAGCCGGCCTTTGTAGCCAGTATTCACCTCGTACCGATGGCGGTGGCGCTCGGAAATTTCCGTTGCGTCGTGATAGATCTGCGACACCCGGCTACCGCGCTGAAGCAGCGCCGGATAGGCACCCAGCCGCATCGTGCCGCCGAGGTCGCCGCCTAACCCGCGGGTGTGAAGCTCGTTACCCTTCATCCATTCCGTCATCAGGCCGACCACCGGTTCGGGGGTGGTGCCGAACTCGGTCGAGTTCGCGTCTTCGATGCCGCAGAGGTTGCGCGCTGCTTCGATGACCGCCATCTGCATTCCGAAGCAAATCCCGAAATAGGGTACGTGGCGTTCGCGCGCAAACTGCGCGGCCCTGATCTTTCCTTCCGTGCCGCGTTGACCGAAGCCGCCCGGCACCAGGATGCCATTCACGTGCTCCAGGAACGGCGCGGGATCCTCGCGCTCGAACACCTCGGATTCGATCCAATCGAGATTGACGCGCACCTTGTTGGCGATCCCGCCGTGAGACAGCGCTTCGATCAGCGACTTATACGCGTCCTTGAGGCCGGTATATTTGCCGACGATTGCGATCGTCACGTCGCCTTCCGGATTGCGGATACGCTCGTTGATGAGTCGCCAGCGATCAAGATCGGGCTCGCTCTTGGGCTCGATCCCGAAGGCTGCCAGCACTTCATTATCGAGGCCCGCTCGGTGATAGGCCTCGGGCACTGCGTAGATGTTGTCGACGTCCCGAGCCTCGATCACGGCACTTGGACGCACATTGCAGAACAGCGCGAGCTTGGCGCGTTCGCCCTCCGGGAGCGGCCGATCGGAGCGGCACAGCAGGATATCGGGCTGGATCCCGATCGAGCGAAGTTCCTTGACCGAATGCTGAGTCGGTTTGGTCTTGAGCTCGCCGGCGCCGATGATGAACGGCAGCAGCGTGAGGTGGATGTAGATGGCGTGATGGCGCGGCAGATCATTGCCGAGCTGCCGGATAGCCTCGAAGAATGGCAGGCCCTCGATGTCGCCGACCGTGCCGCCGATCTCATAGGACGAAATCGTAGCCGTCGTTGCCCTCGCGGATGAAGTCCTTGATGGCGTTGGTGACATGGGGCACCACCTGGATGGTGGCGCCGAGGTAGTCGCCCCGGCGCTCCTTGGCGAGGATTTCCTGATAGATGCGGCCGGTGGTGATGTTGTCCTGGCGGCTGGCAGGGCGCCCGGTGAAGCGCTCGTAGTGGCCAAGGTCGAGATCCGTTTCGGCGCCGTCATCGGTAACGAAGACCTCGCCATGCTGGTAGGGCGACATGGTTCCAGGGTCGACGTTGAGATAGGGGTCGAGCTTGCGCAGCCGCACTTTGTAGCCGCGCGCCTGCAGGAGCGCTCCCAGCGCCGCCGAGGCCAAGCCCTTGCCGAGGGAGGAGACCACGCCGCCGGTGATGAAGATGTACCGCGCCATGGGGCCTAACCTTTAGCGAGGGCGCGCCGATTCGACGAGAGCCTAAATCGGCTTTCGACACGAAACCCATGCACGGCAAGCATATCGGCAGATCCTCGTTAAGCCAGAATGGTCTGGTCAGATACCTTGATGTGAGTTCTCAATTCGCCATTCGGCCGCATCGCTCTCCAAAGCGAAGGGGCCGGTTACCCGGCCCCCGACATCCCATTTATTGCGACCGCGGCACTTGCGGACCCGATGGCGGAGCCGCCGGCGGTTGTTCCTGCTGACGCAGGGTGTCGAGCACGCCCCCGCCGCCCTGCCCGAGCGGAGCGCCCGGCGTCTGTTGCGCGGGCGTGCCGGTGTTCTGGATGATCGATCGGGGCTTGCGGTCCAGACCCGCCAGGATCGAGAGCACCAAGCTGGTGGCGAAAAACGTAGCAGCTAGGATGGCGGTGGTGCGGGTCAGCACATTCGACGTCCCGCGGCTCGACAAAAATCCGCCGGTCGAGCCGATCCCGAGGCCGCCTCCTTCCGACTTCTGCAGCAGAACCACCCCAATCATGGCGGTGACCACCATGAGATGAATCACGATAATGACAGTCTGCATAGGTCCATCACGTTTGAATGCTGCGCCCTGGAACCGTCAGGTCCCGCCGCCCCGGGCGTCATATAGGAAGTCGCGGGCGTGTCTACACGATCCCCGACGGCATTTCCACCGGACCGGCACCCCTATTCCGGCTCGATGCCCGCCTCCTTGACCCATCTGGTCCATTTGGCGAGATCGTCGCGCACGAAGGCCGCGAGTTCCCCGGGCGTGCTGGCAAAGGCGTCGAACCCGATGCCCGCCAGACGCTCCTTGACCGTCGGATCGGTAATGATCCGTCGCAACTCTCCATTGAGACGTTCGACCACCGGCTTGGGCGTGTTGGCCGGTGCGAAAATGGCATTCCAGGGAATCAGGTCGAACGAGGGAAGTCCCGCCTCCGTCATGGATGGAATGTCGGGCAGGAGCGGGCTTCGCTCCTTGGTGGTGACCGCAAGGGCCCGGACATTTCCCGCCTTCGCCTGCGGCGAACCGAGCGCGAAGTCGACGAACATCATCGCCAGACGGCCGGTCATCACGTCGTTGATGGCTTGCGGAGAACTTCGATACGGGACGTGGACGAGATCGAGGCCGGCCATCCGTTTCAGTGTGGCGCCCGCGACCAGGCCGATTGCATTCGTACTGGCGTAGCTCAGCCTGCCGGGATTGGCTTTCACGTAGGCTATGAATTCCGGCACCGAAGTGGCCGGGATTTTGGGGTCGATGACCAGCATGAAGGGAAGATTTCCGACCCGCGACAGCGCCGAGAAATCCCGCACCGGATCGTATGGAATGCTTTTCAGCAGATTGGGATTTGCCGAATGCGTGCTCACGGTGGTCATGAAGATGGTGTAGCCATCAGGCGCCGCTCGCGCGACCGCGGTCGCCGCAATCGCGCCGTTGGCGCCGGGCTTGTAGTCGAGCACGACCGGCTGCTTGAGCGCCTTGCTCAATTCGTCCGCAATGATGCGCGCGGTCGGGTCGATGCCGCTTCCGACAGCGAACGGCACCACCAGCGTAATCGCCCGGCTCGGATAGTCTTGCGCCGACGCCCCGCCAACGGCCAGCACGGCGGCAGCAATTGCCGCGACGAACCGTGAGAGCTTGCGGCCTCCGGTCAACGCGGGCGGGCCTATTGCAGGGTTTTCAGATAGGCGACGATGTCGTCGACATCCTTGCCGTCGGTCAGTCCGCCATAAGGCATGCGGTTGCCCTTCACCTTGGCCTGCGGATCCTGGATATACGCGCGCAGATTGGCTTCGTCCCAGACCAGATTCGCGCGCTTCATCGGATTCGAGTAGCGGAAATCATCGAGGGCGGCCGATTTGCGTCCAACTACGCCTTTGAGGCTCGGCCCGAGCGCGTCGGGCCGTTCGGTGTGGCAGGCGGCGCAAGTCTGGTACAGCGCCTTGCCATGATCGGGGTCAGCCGCCGTCGCGGGACTTGCGATTGCGAGGAGCAGAAAGACACCCACCGTGATGCCGGGGGGTAAGTGGCGCATGGTTCGGCCCTTGATGTCGATCATGCGTGCACCAGCGGACCGGGGCTCTTGATATACTTCGTGGCGATCGCCTCTGCCGACCAATAGGCGAGCGCGCCGACGAGACCGGTTGGATTATAGGACGCGTTCTGCGGAAACAGCGACGCCCCCATGACGAACAGGTTGTCGGCGTCCCAGGCCTGGCAATACCGGTTGACCGCGCTGGTCTTCGGATCGGCCCCCATCATGGTGCCGCCGGTATTGTGCGTCGATTGATAGGGCACGACGTTGTAGTTGCCACGCCGCACGTTGACGTTGCCTTTGATTGTCGGCTTCATCGCGGTCGCGATCCGGTCGAGCACACCGGCGAGGTACTCCGCCATCTTGTGGTCATTGTTGCGAAAATTGTAGCTCATGCGGATGAGCGGGCGTCCAAGCGCGTCCTTGTAGGTCGGGTCGAGGTCGAGAAAATTCTCGCGGTGCGCATAGTTGCAGCCCGAGGCGCCGACGCCGAACGCGTGATTGTACCATTTGGCCGTCGCCCGTTTCCAATCGCGACCCCAACGCGGGGTGCCGGGCGGTACCGGCCGTGTCAGGATCGGCCGCCCGTTTGTCGTGCCGGCCGAAATCCAGGCGCCGCCGAAGAATCCAAGCCCCGAGTGATCGAAGTTGTCGCCGTTGAAGTCGTCGATATTGGTGCCATGCGCGCCTGACGCCATGAATGGATTGATCTCCTTGCTCTCGAAGAACACCGTCACGCCGTTGCCGCTGATCTGATAGCAGTAGTTCCTGCCGACGGCGCCCTTCCCGGTCGTGTGGTCGTACGGTTCGCCGATACCGGCCGTGAGCATCAGCAGCACGTTGTTGAACACGTAAGCGCCCATGATGACGAGGCCGGCGGGCTGCTCGAATTCCTCGCCGCTTCGGGTGTCGACATAGCGCACCGCCTTCACCTTCTTCGCCTGCTTGTCGTAGACCAGTTCCTTCACATAGGCGTAGGTGCGCAGCTCGAATTTCGGGTCCGGCAGCAACACCGGTAGGATACAGGCCTGTGGCGAAGCCTTGGCATTTGCCTCGCAGCCGAAGCGCTCGCAGTGGCCGCAATACTCGCAGGCGCCCAGCGTGACGCCCTCCGGATTGGTGTAGACGCCGCTCATGTTCGCAGAGGGCGCCGGAAACGGGTGATAGCCCAAATCCTTTGCTGCCTTCTCCATCAACGACCCAGCCATGGTCTGGACCAGCGGCCGGTTCGGATACTCGTTCTGGCGCGCCCCTTCGAACACGTTGCCACCGGCGACGATCTGGCCACGCAGATTTCCGGCCTTGCCGGAAATGCCGCACAGTTTCTCGAACCTATCGTAGTAGGGCTCGAGTTCGTCATACGAGACCGGATAGTCCTCGATGGTCATCTCGGCCGGAATCGCATCGCGGCCGTAGCGATTCTGGAGATGGCTCCGCAGATTGTGATCGGACGGAAGCAGGCGCCAGGTTACGCCGTTCCAGTGCGCGCCCGCCCCGCCGACCCCCGTGCCAGGCAGGAACGAGCCGAGCCGCCGCAGAGGCAGCGCGGTTTCCGAAGGCGAGTGCCGCAGCGTTACCGTCTCGGTCTGCGTATCCTGGAACAGTTCCTGGCGCACCGCGTATTTGAGATCGTCGCGCACGGAGGGAAGCGTGAAATCCTCGCGTGTCGAACGGTCGGGGCCGCGCTCGAGCCCGACGACCTTGAGCCCGGCCTTGGTCAGTTCGCGGGCGAGAATGCTGCCGGTAAACCCGACGCCGATGCAGACCGCATCGACTTCCTTGAGCATCGTGGCCATTGTTGTTTCTCCTCCCACGCTTGGCGTGATCAACCGAGCCAATTCGGTGTTTCATGCACAATTCGTCCGCCCACCATGGTCATCAGCGAATGGGTGTCGGGGATGCTGCTTTCCTCGGTGACAAGCGGATCGGCGCTCACAACTGCAAGATCGGCAAGCTTGCCGACTTCGAGCGAACCCTTCTTGTTTTCGTCAAATGTCAGATAGGCGCCGCCCACCGTGGCACAGCGCAGCGCGTCAGCCCGGCTGAGCGCCTCACCGGCACCGATGCGTTCCTTGGTCTGGTAGCTCGTGCGCGCGACCGTTTGCCAGATCGGCAGGAACGGGGAGACCGGCACATTGTCGGTCGCCAGCGAGACCTTCACGCCGGCATTGAGGAGCGAGCGCAGAGGTACGATTTCGCCATGGCGCTCCGGCGGCAGACGCTGCGCCTGCGCATGCAATCCTTTGTAGAGGTAATTGTTGGTGTGCGTAGTGAGGACGAGGCCCATGCGCACGATGCGCTCGATATCGCGCGGCGGGATCGTGCTGATGTGGCTGATCACCCAGCGCCGCCCCTGGAGCGGAATTTCCCGGTCAACCTCGTCGTAGAGATCGAGGTTGCTCGACCCGATCATCACCGCGCGGATGTCGTTCGCCGCGCAATGAAGCAGAAGTTGCTTGGCCTGGTCGCGCGGCAAACCATGATTGGAATTGAATCCAGCCCAGCCCGTATATGGCGCGGCGCGCGCGCGCACATCGTCGGCGGCCTCGCGCCCGGCGTGAACGTAAAGCCCGCTCATCTTGAGCCAGTCGTTGCCGAAGCCGGGCTCGCCCAGCCAACCAGCCCACGCCTCCATGAAGGGGCCGAGGGGCGCAGCACCCGCTGCCTGCCAGTTCGGACTGAAGGCGAGCGCGGCGCGCATCGTCAGCGCGCCCTCGCGATGGGCTTGCTTGTACGTGCGCAGCAACTCGGTCGACGCGCCGTGCCCTTCGAACACACTGGTGGTTCCAAAGGCATGGTAGGCGCGCGCCGATTGCGGCAACGTGCGCAGCCGATCCGCGGGCGTGAACGCCGCCGCTTGGCGAAACCAGATCAGCTCGGCGACCGGAGCCATCTCGCGCTCGACGAACACGCCGGTGGGATCGCCATTGGCATCCTTCTCGATCTTGACAGTGTCGACCGGCGATACCGTGTCGCGGGTGATGCCGGCGCGCCTGAGCGCCTCGGTGTTGGCGCACGACACGAGCGGAAAGGTGCCGCGCCAGTAGCCCCAGATGGAGCGGATGAAGACCGGATTCTCCGGCGCCGCCGCGTCGAGCTCCTGCCGCGTCGGCCAGCGCTTCTCGGCCAGGCTCTCGGGCACGTCGAAATAATAGGGCGGATCGCCGATCGGCATGGTCACGATCCATTCGCCCGGCTGCTTGGCCCTCGCCAGTTCGGCAATGCGGTCCTGGATGTCGCGGATCGAGCGAACGGGTCCGAGCGCGGGAAACACGTTGCGCAAGGCTTCGCGGTCCATATGGGCATGGCCGTCGGTGATGCCGGGGATGACCGCTTTACCCTTGAGATCGACGATGCGCGTCGCCGGGCCGGCCATGGCTGCCATCGCTGCGTCCGGCCCGACCGCAAGGATCCGGTCGCCGGCAATAGCGATCGCCTGCGCTATCGTGAACGCGGGATCGACGGTGATGATCTTGCCATTGGTGAGAATGAGATCGGCGGCGCTGGTTCCGGCCCGCGCCGGTATCTGCAACGGCCCCTGCGCGGCCCCGGTATCCGGGCGAGCGGCGGACAGCACGCCGGCGGCGCCAGCGGCACCCGCCGCTTTCAACAGCAGACGGCGCGTCTTCTCCACCGCGTGCCTCGCCTCAGGAGAAATCGGCGATCGAGTGCGGCGGCTTGTCGTACTTCTTGCCGAAATACGTCCTGATCTCTTCGCGGTAAGTGGCCGGCAGGCCGGGATAGCCGATCATCTTCCACGACGCCATATGGCGGTTGCCACCGTAGATCGGGTCGGCGAAGAATCCCTCCATGCTGATCTGCAGGAGCGCGTTGAAGAACATCGTGCTGGTAAAGCCAGGGAACTGCGCCTTCCCCTCTTCCATTGTCTTCAACGCAGTCTCGCGCTCCGGCGCGGACAGCCGGTCGAAATCCTTGCCGTAGGTCTTGCGCGTCCAGGCGTTGGCGGCTGCGACACCGGCGCGGAAGAATTCTCGCGGCGTCAGCGCAAGCTGATAGCCGAGTTCAGGTTTGCCCTTTGGAAAGGGCCCGTCGCGATAGAGCCGCGCGCCGGTGCCGTAGGCGCCTGCGAGTTGGCGATCGATGAACGTCGCGACCCCGCATTCGCTCCCCGAGGGCGAAAGTTCGTCGGCGGGAATGATCGTATCCGCGGCGGCGACGAAGAAAGCGTGCTCGGTCGCGGTGAGCGTGAGCAGCGGTTCGGGCTCGGTCGCGGACGGAGCACTCGGCGATGCCTGTGGGGTCTGTGCCGCCACCGGCGCCGCAGGCGCAAGCCCGGCGGCGACGGCGGTTCCCGCTCCGAGGAGGAAATGACGACGCGCGATCGGCCCCTCATCCGCCGACGTCTTGGCAGTGCCCTTGTTTTCAGCTGACGTATTGTCGGGCGTCTTCTTGTCCGTCATGGCAACCTCCCCGTGTTCGCCGCGCCAAGACTCAAGGCCCCATACGGGGACGCGGCGTGTGCCGCGCGGAGGTTTTTCTGCCGCCACGCGGCGTTTTCATTCTGTCGTTTGGAACAAGACTAATCCGATTTTAGCCCGCGCGGGAGGGGGCGCGAGGCGCTATTCACCGCCGGCGCGCTTGGGGCCTCGTGGCGCGAGTCGGACGAACCGGCTGGCTGCATCGCGTCACGCGCGATGCAGCCAGATAGGCGTTCAACCCGGCTCCAGGCCCTTGGCCTTGAGCACCGGGATGGCGGACGGCGCGGTCAAGAACTTGATGAAAGCCTTGGCGGCATCCGGTTCCTTGGCGCCGGTACCGACGGCGGCCGGGTAGACCGAGGAGAGTTGGATCTCCGCCGGCAACGGTCCGACCAACTCAGCTCCGCGATAGGGCAGGATTTCGCTGATCTGAGTCATGCCGATTTCGGCCTCACCGTTCGCCACGGCGTGCGCGGCAGGGTTGGACGGCGGAAGCAGTTTGGTCTTGCCCTTCAACTGGTCGGCGATACCGAGGCGCTCGAACAGTCCCTTGAGATAGATTCCCGTCGCGCCTTGCTCGACATAACAAATCGATTTGGCATCGAGCAGCGCGCGCTTGAAAGCTTCTGTCGTGCTGATGTCGGGTTTTGGCGCACCCCGCTTGACGGCAAGGCCCGCGCCCGAGCGCGCAACGTCGGCGCGCGTCGCACCCACCAGTTTGCCCTGCTTGACGAGGTCGTCGGTGATGGGCGTGCTGAGGATCGCGACATCGAACACTGCGCCCTTCTCGATCTCGGCCTTGAGCGGCACAGCCGCGTTGAAGGTGAACGAGAGCTTGTGCTCGGTCGCCTTCTCGAACTGCGGGCCCAGTTCTTCCAGCGCCGTCTTCAGGGCATTCGAAGCCAAGACCTTGATCTCGGCCGCGTGGCCGGCGCCGGCCGTGAATAGCGCAAGCGCGAATAGCTTCCCGGCGATGAGCGCTGGGGTCATCCTCATGGCGTCCTCCAAGGATCGTCGTTTTGAGCTTGTTGTTGTGAAAATCTACAATCGCAAACCTAGCGGTAAACCCCCGCGATCGCCAGGAACTCGTCGGCCTTGAGGCTCGCACCGCCGACCAGCGCGCCGTCAACATCCGAGACGCTCATCAACTCCCTGGCATTCGATGGCTTCACCGATCCGCCGTAGAGGATTCGGGCGCCCTGCCCTGGTGCTCCCAATCGCGATACCAGTCGCCGCCGGATATGCTCGTGCATCTCGGCGACATCGCCGGGGGTTGGTGTCAGCCCGGTCCCGATGGCCCAGACCGGCTCGTAGGCAACAACAAGGTTCTGGGCTGTCGCGCCTTCGGGCACCGAACCATCCACCTGGGTTCCGACCACCGCGAGCGCCCGTCCATTCTCGCGTTCGGTCCGGCTCTCGCCGACGCAGACGATGGCGCAGAGTCTGGCGCGCCACGCGGCCAGCGCCTTTGCGCGCACGTCCGCATCGGTTTCCTTGTGATAGATGCGCCGCTCCGAGTGCCCGACGATGACCGCGCTGGCCCCGGCATCCCTGAGCATTTCGGCCGACAGATCTCCGGTGAAGGCCCCTGCCGGCTCGGCGTGACAGTCCTGCGCGCCGATCCGTAGCGCAGTGCCCTGAGCGGCCGCTGCAAAGCGCGCCAGCAGCGTCGCGGGCGGGCACACCATAAGCTCCACCAGCGCAGCCAGCTCGCGAGCACCTTGAATGATCCGGGCCAGTTCCGTCTCCGAGCCCGATAGGCCGTTCATCTTCCAGTTGCCCGCGACGAGCGGGCGGCGCGGCGCGCCAGCCATATCCAACCCCGTCTTTTCCCGAATCCAGCCAAGCGGTTAGCAGAGCCGCCCCGTGCGCGCCAGAGCGGTCCACCAGCTTCGCCACCAGCATTCGGCGGCCGTGCCCAATCCGGGCCGGCCTTGTGCCCGGCCCCTGCCTGCGAACGGTGTCCGCTCACCGGAAGAGCCCTGGGGATGCGCTTGTGACCGCCTGTCGCCCCTGGCACATGTTGCGATGCAGGGAGCCCGTCCTTATGATACGCGACCCTCGGTTCGCCGAAGGTTCTCTCAATCACGGATAGCGCATGCTTCGAGGTTTACGAAACGCCTCTTCCAATTGGCTCGGCAAAGCGGTGATGGCCGCCGTCGTGGGCTTCCTGGTCATCAGCTTCGCGATTTGGGGGATCGGCGACATTTTCCGCGGCTTCGGCCGCTCGACCGTGGCCAAGATCGGGCGCACCGAGATCACGGTCGAGCAGTTCCGCACGCTCTACAATGATCGGCTGCAGCAATACTCCCGCCAGGCCGGCAGGGCGATCGGTCCGGAGCAGGCGCGGCAACTCGGCCTGGACCGGCTGGTGATCGGGCAGGTCGTCTCGGAAATCTTGCTGGATGAGCGCGCGCGCGTCCTGGGTCTCGCACTCTCCGACGCTGAGGTTGCCAAGCAAATCACCGCCGATCCCGCCTTTCAGGGGTTGAATGGACAGTTCGACCGGGCCCGGTTCGAGCAGGTTATCCGCAACGCCGGCTTCACGGAGGCGCGTTTCGTCGCCGAGCAGCGCCGCCGCCTGCTGCGCCGCGAGCTTGCGGGCACCATCGCGTCGGGACTATCCGCCCCCAAGGCTCTGGTCGAAGCCGCCAGCCGTTACGAGAATGAGCAGCGCTCGGTCGAATTCGTTCTACTCGACCGCGCCCAGGCCGGCGAAATTCCGCCCCCTGCCCCAGAGGTGCTGGCGAAATACTTCGAGGAACGCAAAAATTTCTTCCGCGCACCGGAGTATCGCAAGCTCGTGGTCGTGTCGCTGATCCCGACCGAGCAGGCGCGCTGGATGGAAATCTCCGATGCGGACATCAAGCGCGCTTATGAAGAACGGCATGCACGCTACGTAACGCCGGAGCGACGCCACGTCCTGCAGATTGATTTCCCCAATGCCGAGGCGGCCAGCGCCGCCGCCGAGCGTATCGCCAAGGGCGCCAGCTTTGCCGACATCGCGAAGGAACTGGGCAAGAACGAAAAGGACATCGATCTCGGCACAGTGACCAAAGCCGCCATGATCGACCGGACCGCGGCAGATGCCGCCTTCGCGCTCAAAGAAGGGGAAGTCAGCGCTCCCGTGCAAGGCCGGTTCGGCACCGTGCTGGTGCAAGTGCTCAAGATCGAGCCCGAACAGATCCGCTCCCTGGAGCAGGTCGCCGGCGAGCTCAAGCAGGAGCTGGCGATCGCGCGCGCGAAAACCGAGGTTTTCGACGTCTACAACAAGATCGAGGATGCACGCGCGGAGGGCAAACTGCTGGCCGAAACCGCCGCCACGCTCAAGCTGGAGGCGCGTACGATCGAAGCGGTCGACCGCTCCGGTCGCGATCCCGCCGGCATGCCGGTCAACCTTCCCGATGCGCAGCGCTTGTTGCCGTTGGCGTTTACCACCGACGTTGGCGTCGAGCGCGATCCGCTCCAGTTCCAGGACGGCTACATCTGGTTTGACGTCGTGGGAATAACACCCTCGCGGGAACGTCCACTCGACGAAGTGAAAGAGCAGGTCGAAACGCGCTGGCGCGACCAGGAGATCGCGACGCGGCTCAACGCCAGGGCGACGGAAATCGTCGACAAGCTCAAGGCGGGCGGAACCCTCGCCGATGTCGCCACTGCAGACCATCTCAAGCTCGAGACCTTGACCGGCCTCAAACGCGGTGATGCGTCCGGGTCGCTTTCGGCGGCTGCCGTCGACGCGGTGTTCCGCACCGCCAAGGACGCAGTCGGGATGGCCGAAGCGCGCGAGCCCGGCGAACAAGTCGTATTCCGCGTCACCGATATCGTGGTGCCGCCGGTCGACATGTCCTCGGACGAGATGAAGCGCACGGTTGATGCGCTCAATCGCGGCATCTCGGAAGACCTGCTCAGCGAGTATATCGCCCGGCTCGAAAACGAGGTCGGGGTGACCATCAATCAAAGTGCATTGAACCAGGTGGTCAGCGGCGGAGCCGTCGACAGCTCAAATTGACTTTCGCCATGCAGATCGAGCCGCAAACAACGGCATTTGCCAAGCGATATGCGCGTGGCGAGGCGCAGGTCTCCGGTGACGACCACGTCGACCAGGAGTTGCGGCGCGCTCTGATCGGGGCCGGTCGCTGCGGATTCCGGATCGAGGAGCCAGAGATTCGGGATCACCGGTTCGCGGGTCGCACCGGCGTGGTCGACGACCAGGACGGTGCGCACGCCCGCGCGCGCGCTGAACGCGGCGAGCTGCGGCGCGACGGCCAGTGCCGCGTCGTC
>Ga0207648_10001531_pt1 | contig 25458 bp, 21 predicted proteins | sample KBSMisM32_FD_184310 | JGI IMG/M metagenome (GOLD analysis project Ga0207648, IMG submission 184310) | Miscanthus rhizosphere microbial communities from Kellogg Biological Station, Michigan, USA - KBS Miscanthus M3-2 (SPAdes) (version 2) | ecosystem: Host-associated > Plants > Roots >... | reverse complement strand
GCCCGCGCAGAGGAGCTCGGCATCGACCCCGACCGGATCATCAACACCTGGCCGACGGAACGGCTCCTGGAATGGTCCAACCGGGCTATTGCGCGTCACTGACACCCCCTAAACAGGCTAGGGCAAGACGGACAAATAGGGTATTATCCACAACTAGGTTGAGTAGTCCACACGCTGTCCACAGGGTTGTCCACAGGCGGTGGACAAGGAGGTACAGCGTCGTACGGGCTGGCTGGTCCACCCCACGTTGACCCGGTGTGCCCGCTCCCCTAGCGTTGAGCGTGATGGGGCCCCCGGCTGCATCACCGACGTTCGCAAGGGGAAGGCAAGCGGCGGTGTCGCAACGGGGGCCCTGACATTTCGTCTCGCCGGCGCCGGTCGAGACGCAGGTGCGGGCGCGGCCTGGTCGGGTCCGGCATGGGCGGAGTCTACTGGCGAGTAGCCCGACGCCCCAGCCCGCTGGCACCCCGCCTGTGCCAGGCGTGGCTGAGCGTGGCGTAGGGTCGAACCGGCTCGAAAGAGACACGAGCCCCGGCGGGTGCTTCCCTGGCCCCCCGCCGACGACCATGCGATACCGAAGGAGGCCGTCATGGCGGAGACCTGGAGCGGCGAGTTCTACTGCGTCAAGTGCAAGGAGAAGCGAGAGGCGAGTGGCGAGGTCAAGGTGAACGACAAGGGCACTCGGATGGCGAAGGCCGTCTGCCCCGTGTGTGGCACCAACCTCAACCGCATCCTCGGCAAGGCCTGAGCACAACACAGGCGCAGCAACCACGCGCCACATGGCATCGGACGGCGGGACCCTCGAGGTCCCGCCGTTCTGCGCGCCGCTTTCCTGGTTGGGGCCTGTGGATGGCCGTTCGACGGTCACCGGGAAACCTGCTGTCCTGCCGGGATGGACCCCCTCCCGCCCCGCCCGGTGCTGCTCCCCGGGCTCCACGTCCTCGAACGCGGTAACGACGAGGTGCAGGTCGGGCTCGACCCGGCCCACGCCGTCGTACTGCCCGCGACAGCCGCCCTGCGCCGCACCCTGGCCGTGCTGCGCGTCGGCGGGCCCGCCGCGGACGCCGACCCGGAGTCGCTCCACCACCTCCACCGGCTCGGACTCGTCGCCGACGCGGGCCGGCTGCCCCGGCCGCCGGTGCCCCGGGTAGCGGTCCGCACGTTCGGTGCCGCCCCGCTTCCCCCGTTACCCGAGCTGCTGCACACGGCCGGGCTCGACGTGGTGACGACCGCTGACGGCGCCGGCGTGGTGCTGGTCGCCGGCGTCGGCGAGCCCGACCGTGACCTGCTCGACCCCTACGTGCGGGACGGCGTCCCCCATCTGGTGGTACGGCTGACCGAGGGCGACGCCGTGGTGGGGCCGTTCGTGGTGCCCGGCCGTACCGCGTGCCTGCGCTGCGTCGACGCCCACCACGCCGTGGCCGACGTACGGTGGCCGCTCCTCGTGGCGCAGCAGGCGGCCCGGACCTCCCGGCTGCGCGACGACGCGGTGCCGGAGCCGGTGGACCCGGCACTGGCGCACCTCGCGCTCGCCTGGGCGGCCCGCGACCTCTTCAGCCATGCGGCGGGCCGGCTCCCGGCGTCGTGGTCGGCCACGATCCGGCTACCACCAGACCTCGCCGAGGCCGAGGCTGTCGCCTGGCTTCGTCATCCCGAATGCGGCTGCTGGTGGAACGAACCGAGCTGATCGGCTCTGCCGCTTTCGGGCATGCGCGACAATCGACGAGTGAGCGACGACGAAGGAAGCCTGCCTCGCAAGGCATTTGCGCGCTCTGCGCGGCTTGCGGCCCTGCCGCTCGGCTATGCCGGGCGCAGCGCGATGGGCCTCGGCAAGCGGCTCGGCGGAGCCCCGGCCGAGGCCGTGCTCGCGGAGGTCCAGCAGCGCACCGCCGAGCAGCTGTTCCGGACGCTCGGGGAGCTCAAGGGCGGCGCGATGAAGGTCGGCCAGCAGATGTCGATCCTCGAGTCCGCGCTCCCGGAGGACTGGGTGGCGCCGTACCGCGCCCAGCTGACCGCGCTCCAGGACTCTGCCCCCCCGATGCCGACCCAGACCGTGCGCGACATCATCGAGGGCGATCTCGGCCCGGGCTGGCGCGACCAGCTGGTCGAGTTCGACCCGATGCCGGCCGCGGCGGCTTCGATCGGCCAGGTCCACCAGGGCACCTGGGCGGATGGGCGCCAGGTGGCGGTCAAGGTGCAGTACCCGGGCGCCGACGAGGCCCTGATGTCCGACCTGCGGCAGATCGCGCGGCTGGCGAAGACGGTCGGCACGATGCTGCCCGGAATCGACGTGAAGCCGCTGGTCGAGGAGCTGATCGACCGCGCCCGCGACGAGCTCGACTACGCGCTCGAGGCCGAGGCGCAGCACGCGTTCGCGGTGGCGTTCCGCGACGACCCGGCGATCGTCGTGCCGGACGTCGTCGCGCACGGCAAGCGGGTGCTGGTCACGGAGTGGCTCGACAGCACCAGCTCACTCGCGGCCGTCATCCGCGACGGCACGCAGGCCGAGCGCGACCACTACGGCGAGCTGTTCGTGCGGTTCCTGTTCGCCGGCCCGTCGCACACCGGCATGCTGCACGCAGACCCGCACCCGGGCAACTACCGGGTGATCCCGAACGACGACGGCTCCCCTGGCCGGCTCGGCGTGCTCGACTACGGCGCCGTGGCCCGGCTGCCCGGCGGCGGGCTGCCAGAGGCGATGGGCAGCCTGATCCGGATCGCCTGCCGGCGCAACGCGGAGCAGCTGCTCGACGGGCTGCGCCAGGAGGGCTTCGTGCGGCCCAACGTGAAGATCGAGCCCGCGCAGCTGAACGAGTACCTCGCGCCGTTCGTGGAGCCGGCCAGCGTCGAGCGGTTCCGCTTCTCGCGCGCCTGGATGCGCGAACAGTTCCAGCGCGTGAACGACCCCCGCGAGCCCGGATACACATTGACGCTCAAGCTCAACCTGCCCCCGTCGTACATGCTCATCCACCGCACCTGGCTGGGCGGGATCGGCGTAATGAGCCAGCTCGGCGCCGAGGCCCCCTTCCGCGCCATCCTCACCGAGTCCCTCCCGGGGTTTGCCGGGGAGTGATTCGCTGACCCGTCGCAGATGGTCACGCCAAGTGCAGTGAGCCGTCGCAGATGGTCGTGGTCGTACGTCGCCATGTCCGACGGGTCGCCGGTCCAAACACCGCCATCTGTGACGGGTCGCCGGTCCAAACACCGCCATCTGCGACGGGTCGCCGGTCCAAACACCGCCATCTGCGACGGGTCGGCGCTACCACCACTCACTGTCGAGCTTGGACTCCATCGAGCGGAGGTGGTCGCGGGAGCAGCGGTCGCAGAAGTAGACGGTGCGGCCGCGCTCGACGGCGGAGGTCCAGGTCAGGGGCGGGTCGTCGGTCTCGCTGACCGCGCCGCAGAAACTGCACGTGACCATGGCCCGACGGTACTCCGGACGTGCCCCGGGGCCGGACCGACGGAGTCGGTCCGGCCCCGGGCTGTTCCTCGCGATCAGGTCATCGTGAGAGAACGTCTCGACGCGCTGCGCTGGCGTTCGCTGCTCGACGCAAGCGTCTCAGCGGGCGTGGCCGCCGTACAGCATGCGCGCGAGGCTCAGCCGCGCGGCCAGCGCGCGGTCGGCCTCACGGGAAAGCCGCGACGCCGGCGACGGGCGTGACCCGCGCCACCGGCGCGCGCCCGGATGGGCGCGAGCCAGGTCTTCGTGGAGGAGATGCATCTGCTTGCTCCGATCAAGAGTCGTCATGTCTGGATTCCGTTTGTCGTGTCAGGTGGTCGTCCGGATCCCGCGCCTAGGCGGCGACGGGGTGCTTCCGGGGCCGGCCACGGGGCCGCTTGCGAGGGATCACCACTCCCTGCAGGAAGATCTCGCCACCCCAGACACCCCAGGGCTCCCTCCGCTCGAGAGCACCGGCGAGGCACTCTGCGCGCACCGGGCAGGTGTGGCACAGGGTCTTGGCGAGCTCCAGGTCCGCAGGAGACTCGGCGAAGAACAGCTCCGCGTCCTCCCGCCGGCAGGGCAGGGTCTCTGCCTCCGACCGAAGCGACGAAGCCGTCATGTCGATGGTCATGTGTGTCACCTCCTCTCGTATGACCTGATCGCTGGGTTGTTGTCATCGCTCGGGCTCCTTGGCCGGTGTTTCGGGGGTTGTCCCGAAAAACACGAAGGCCGCGGAATCCCTGTCGGGGTTCCGCGGCCTGTGAGGTGCCGTCGCGATGGGTTTTCTCATCGTCGAGGCGGACTCCAGGCATGGGTCCCCGGGTTGCGGTTGATGGCCACATCAACGTGGCGCTCGCGCGTCGGCCCACCGAAAGCGGTGGAGTCGGCAAAGGCGCACATGGGCGTGGCGTAGCCACCAGAAAGGCGCATGCCGAGAGCCGGTCGCTGAGCGACCGCGGTGATGGTCCAGGTGGTGTTCGTCATCGGTGTTGCACCTCCATCCCTGCTCTTGTGCGCCGGTCGTGCCAAGACCGTGGTGCGCTGATCGTCGTGTGGCCCAGCTTCATCCGTTCGGGTGGTGCCGGGGTGAGGAACAAGGTATCGGCACTCCCGGGGACCCGCCAAACGATTTATCGCAACATTTTGAGAACGGCGGAAGATCCCCTCTCAGGCCAGGATCTCGAGCACGTCGTCGGCGTACTTCTCCAGCTTGGCGGCACCGATCCCGTTGATCCGCAGCAGCGCCTGCCGGTCGGTCGGGCGCACCTCGGCGAGAGCCTCCAGGGTCGCGTCGGAGAAGACGACGTACGCCGGGACCGCCTCGGCGTCGGCGCGTTGCTTGCGCCAGGCCTTGAGCGAGCCGAACAGCTCCTCGTCGTAGGGCACCGGGCAGTCGTCGCAGTAGCCGCGGTTGCGCTCCTTCGACGACGCCAGAGCCGACTGGCAGATCCGGCACACCATCGCCCTGCGGGTCCGCGAGCGGCTCTTGCCCGCCGGACGACTCCCCGCCCGCTCCGTCGCCGGCGACGCACCGTCGGGCAGCAGGTCGAGCAGGAACCGGGACGGCTTGCGCCGCGCCTGCTGGCCCGGGTTGCGCGCCAGCGACCAAGAGACGTGGAGGTGCTTGCGCGCCCGCGTGACCCCGACGTAGAGCAGCCGGCGCTCCTCCTCGACCTCGGCCGGGGTCGAGGCGTAGACGATCGGCATCGAGCCCTCCTGCACCCCACACAGGAACACGGCGTCCCACTCGAGGCCCTTGGCCGCGTGGAGCGTGGCCAGGGTGACGCCCTCCGCGACGGGGGCATGCTGCTCGTGGGCACGCCGGTCGAGCTCGAGCACGAACCCCTCGAGCGTCGCGTCAGGCTGCTGGGCGGCGAACTCCTCCGCCTGGGACACCAGTGCCTGCAACGACTCCCAGCGGTCGCGCACCTTGCCGCGCGACGGCGCCTCGGCCGTCCAGCCCTGGCCGGTGAGCACCGCACGCACCTGCTGCGGGACCGTTTCGCCCTCGACCTCGCCGGCCTTGACCGTGCCGCGGATCATCGCGGTCGCCTGGCGCACCTCGGGCCGGTCGAAGAAGCGGGCCGCGCCACGGACGACGTAGGGGATGCCGGCCGACGTCAGCGCCTCCTCGAACGCCTCGGACTGCGCGTTGATCCGGAACAGCGCCGCCATCTCGCGCAGCGGCACACCGGCGCGGTGGAGGCGCGTGACCTCGCGCGCGACGGCGTCGGCCTCGGCCACCTCGTCGGGCTGCTCGTGCCACGTCACGGCGGGCCCGGCCTCGCGCTGGGCCCACAGCTGCACACCCACCGATCTGGAGCCGGCGAGCAGCTTGTTGGCGACCGCGATCACCTGCGGCGTGGAGCGGTAGTTGCGGACCAGGGACACCGACGTGGTGCCCTCGTGGGTGCGCGGGAACTCCGTGAGGTACGACGCCCGGGCACCCGCGAACGAGTAGATCGTCTGGGCCGGGTCGCCCACGACGCAGATCTCGTCTCGGCCGCCGAGCCAGAGGTCGAGCAGCGCGACCTGGATCGGCGACACGTCCTGGAACTCGTCGACGACGAACCACCTGTACTGCCGGCGCACCTCGGCGGCGACCCGCTCGTCCTCGGCCAGGATCGCGGCGCCGCAGAGCAGGACGTCCTCCATGTCCATGCGCCCCTGCTCGCGCTTGAGGTCCTCGTAGCTGGCGAACAGGTGCGCGACCGTCGCATGGTCGAGCCCGCTGACCTCGCGGCCCCGCGTCGGCGCGACGCCGACGTAGTCGTCGGGCCGGACGTTGCTGACCTTGGACCACTCGATCTCGGAGGCGACGTCACGCAGCCGCGCCTGGTCGGTCTCGACCCGGTTGCGTCGCGCCGCGCCGGCGACCAGGCCGAGCTTGGACTCGATCAGCTGCGGCGGCTCCCCGCCGTAGACCCGGGGCCAGAAGTAGCGCACCTGGCGCAGCGCCGCCGAGTGGAACGTGCGAGCTTGAGTGGGGCCGGCCCCCATCGCGCGTAAGCGCGCACGCATCTCGCCGGCGGCCCGGGTGGTGAACGTGACGGCGAGCACCTCCATCGGGTTGTAGACCCCGCACGCGACGCCGTACGCGATCCGGTGCGTGATCGCCCGGGTCTTGCCCGTGCCCGCTCCCGCCAGCACCCGGACCGGGCCGCGGAGCGCCGTTGCCACCTCGCGCTGCTCGGGGTCGAGGGCAGCGAGCAGGTCGTCGGCGGACATCCGGAATGGTCTCCTCGCGGACGGTGTTGCACTCGGTGAACCAACCCTAGACGTGAGGACGGACACCGGGATGACTGGCCAGCTGACGATGTACCAGACGAGCTGGTGCGGCTACTGCCACCGGCTCGCCTCGCAGCTCGACCGCGAGGGCATCGCCTACGACGTGGTCGACATCGAGCGCCAGCCCGACGCGGCCGAGATCGTGATGCAGGCCAACGGCGGCAACCAGACCGTCCCGACCCTGATCTTCCCCGACGGCACCACCCAGACGAACCCCTCGGTCAAGCAGGTCAAGGCGAAGCTCGCGTCTCTCTGACTGCGACGATGGGTGGGTGACACCATCCGACCGCCCGCCGCTCAGCCCTACGACACGCTCGCGACCCCGGCGCGAAAGGGAACGCGCCCGGACCGACCGGGCCGCCCTGGACGGGGTCCTCGACGCCGCGCTGGTCTGTCACCTCGCCGTCGTGGTCGACGGCGTGCCGCTGGCGCTGCCCACCGTGTTCGCGGTCGACCGTGACGGTCCGGACCGCGACGGCACGCTGTACCTGCACGGCTCGGTGGCCTCGCGCAGCCTGGTGCAGGGACCCGACCAGGACGTCAGTGTCACGTTCACCCTGCTCGACGGCATCGTGCTCGCCCGGTCGGGGTTCAACCACTCGATGAACTACCGGTCCGCGGTCGTGATCGGCCGGCCACGGGTGGTGACCGACGCCGACGAGCGCGGGCGCGCCTTCGACCTGATCGTGGACCACGCTGCACCGGGCCGGTCCGCCGAGCTGCGTCGGCCGACCCGCAAGGAGCTCGCTGCCACAACGCTGCTCGCGTTGTCGCTGCACGAGGCCTCGGTCAAGGTCAGCGACGGGGACCCGGAGGACGAGGACGTCGACATCGATGCCGGCGGTGTCTGGGCCGGTGTGATCCCGCTCCGTCTGGTGGCCGGCGACCCGGTCACGGGTGCAGACGTGGACGTTGCCGAGGTGCCGGCGCACGTCGCCGCGCGCGCGGCCGCCTTGCGGGACGGCCGATGAGCCCGCGCCGCTCGTCGTACCGGCCCGTCGCGGAGGCGGCCTGGCGCTGGGTGCTGGACCAGGTGCGCGAGGACGACGGTCCGTGGATTCCGCAGGATCCGAGCGTCACCGAGCCGGCGTACGACCGCGACGGCCTGCACAGCGGCATCGGCGGCCTGGCCCACGTGCTGGAGGAGGTCCGGCTGTCCCGGCCGTGGACGCCCGAGGAAGCGAGCCTCGCGGACGCCGTCGCCGGCCGGCTCCGGTCCCGGATCACGGTCACGACCGACTGCACGCTGTTCGACGGCCTGGCCGGCACCGCCGGTGCACTGCTCGCCCTCGGGGCGGACGGAACGGACGAGGTGCTGGAGCGGCTGGCCACGATCGCCGTCGACGGCGGCTGGCCGCAGACCGCCCTGGGCCCGCCTCGCTACCTGCCCGAGACCCGCATCCACGACGCCACGCTCGGTACGGCGGGCGTGCTGCTGGCCGCGCTGTGGGCCAGGCGGCGCGGGGTGTCCGGAGCGGAACCGGTCGTCGACCATGCGGTCGCGGTGCTCCTCGCCGAGGCCGAGCACCTCCCGACCGGCACCGGCTGGCGGTGGGTGCCCGAACGCCACGACACCGAGCCCGGCGCCCGGCAGATGCCGAACTGGTCGCACGGCCAGGCCGGAATCGCCGGCGCCCTCGCCGTGGCCGGCGCGGAGCTGGACCGACCGGACCTGGTCGAGGCCGCGATGAGCGGTGCCGAGCACCTGGTGACGCTCGCGGACACCAGCAGAGAGGGCTTCGTGGCGCCGATGACCGTGCCGGACAAGCCCGGCCAGGACCCGGTGACGTTCACCTGGTGCCACGGCCCCACCGGCACGTCGCTGCTGTTCGCGGCCCTCGACCACGCCGGCGCCACGGACATCGCGGGCGAGCCCCCCGCGGTCTGGCACCGGCGTTGTCTGCACAGCGTCCGGACCTCCGGCCTCCCGGAGCGGCTCCGCCCGGGCTTTTGGGACAACGACGGCCGATGCTGCGGTACGGCGGGCGTGGCCGAGGTGTTCCTGGACAGCTGGCAACGGACCGGTGAGCCGGACGACCTGGCGTTCGCCCTCCACCTCGCGGACACCCTGGTCGAGCGGGCCGTGCTCGACGGCCCGCACGCGTACTGGCGGTTCCTCGAGCATCGCGCTCCCGAACCGCTGCTGCCGCCCGGCGTCGGCTGGATGCAGGGTGCGGCCGGGATGGCTGCGACCCTCTTTCGCTGCGCCCGTGTGGTCGAGAACGGCAGGGCGGCGGACCCGGTCCCCCGGGCGGACACGTGGTGGGCGGTGCGTCCGTAGCTCGGCTCGCCGGCGGCGCGCCCTGGCAGACGCTGGGGTGGGCGGGTGGTGCGTCTGGCAGGGCGCGCCGTCGGTGGGTGGGCTGCCCTACTCCGCCCTCCGCCCGCGACGCTCCTCCGGCGGACGCACCACCCAGCCCACCCCAGCGTCCGCCGGAGCAGGGTCGCTGCCGGGCTGCGGGCGGTGGGTGCGCGATCCGCCAGCGTGCCCGGGAAAGCGCTGGGGCGGGCGGGTGGTGCGTGTGGCAGGGCGCGCTCCCGGTGAGCTCACCCGAGCGAACGGACCCTTACCAGCTCCCCGGCAGCGGCTCGCCGTACCACCACTCCACCAGTGACCGGCTGATCGAGATCCCGCCGGGCAGCACGAGGGTGCCGGCCTCGGCCTCCTTCTTCATCTCCGCCCGGGTGAACCAGCGGGCGTCCTCGATCTCCTCGCCGTCGACGGTGACCTCGACCGTCTCGGCGTGCGCGACGAACCCCATCATCAGGCTGGCCGGGAGCGGCCACGGCTGGCTGCCGAAGTAGGAGACCTCGCCGATCCGGATCCCGGCCTCCTCCAGCACCTCGCGGCGGACCGCCTGCTCGACGGACTCTCCGGGTTCCACGAAGCCCGCCAACGTCGAGTAGCGACCCTCCGGCCAGTCCGGGTGTCGGCCGAGGAGGCAGCGGTCGTCCGGCGCCTCGCCGTCGACGACGACCATGATCACCGCCGGGTCGGTGCGCGGGAACTGGGCGCGGCCGCACACCGTGCACCGCAGCTCGTGCCCGGTGTTGCGCGGCTCGAGGGTGCCGCCGCACCGCGGGCAGTGTCGCGTGGACCAGTGCCACTCGGCGATCCCGACGGCGTGCACGAGCAGCTCGGCGTCCTTCTCGTCGATGAACTGGACGGCGCCACGCAGCCCGGTCCAGCCGTCCTGCCCGGCGGCCACTGACGGGTCGGCGATGACGGCGAAGTGGATCACCCCGTCACGATCGCCGAGCAGGATTCGTCGCCCGTCGGGAGCGTCGCCCGGCGCCAGCCACGTGAGCTGGCCGTCGACCGGCCGGAACCGGGTCCCGGAGAGCACCAGGACCCGCGTGGTCGGGTCCGTCCAGGCCTCCGCCAGCCAGGCGTCGTTGACGCGGCGGTCGGCGATGCGGTCGTGGGGGTGGCGCGAGAGAGCGATCTCGGAGGACTCCACGGGACAAGGCCTACCACGCGTGCGGAAGGGGCCATCGACTCGTGCATGCGCCCACACGGGCTGCCGGGCGCTTCGACCTACGTGCTCAGGACCTTGGACCCTGCGAGGACGCCTCCAGGTCGAGCAGGCTCGGGTTCTGGGCATCTCGTCTGCGGTGTGCGGAGGCGCGAGAGTTCAGCCCACATCTGGAGGTCCTCGTGGCGTCGTCCGCGGCCACATCGGTCGTCCCGGCTGGTCGGTCTGAGGATCGACGCCGTCGGCGGGCGTGGGAACGCGGCGTCGTCGGCTGGGTCGGCGTTCTCCTCTTCCAGGTCCTGCTGATGCTCTTCGGTCCGGGGTTCCGGCTGTGGTCCCTGCCTGCCATCGCGCTGCTGGTGTGGCTCGCACGTCGCGACCTGGCGAAAACGGGGTGGGAAAGCGCATGAAGCAGACAGCCGCAGCCGCAGCACGGGACCGTACGTTCCGGCGCGTGGTGGACATCGCCCGGCGTGCTCCCAGCGTCCACAACACTCAGCCCTGGACGTGGTCGATCCACGGAGACGCGCTGGAGCTGTACGCCGATCGGACGCGTGCGCTCGAGGCCTCCGACCCCGAGGGGCGCAATCTCGCGATGAGCTGTGGCTGCGCCCTGCACCATGCCTTGGTCGCGACGCGTGCCCTGGGGTGGACGCCCGTCGTGGACACCCTGCCCGACCCTCGTGATCCCGACCTGCTGGCTAGGATCCGGCCGCGACCGGCAGACATCCCGGTGGATGCCGTGCGCTGGTTGGACGCCATCGACGCAAGGTGCACGGATCGACGTCGCTTCACGTCCTGGCCGATCCCGGACGAGCGCCTGCAGGAGCTCTCGTCGGTGACCCGGAGTCTCGGTGCCACAGCCGTCCCCATCCTCGATCATGGGACGCGACTGCGGCTCGAGCAGCTGGTCGACCGGGCGATGACGATTCAGGGTCAGGACCTGCGGGTGCGGATGGAGGAGCGGGCGTGGATCGGACACAGCACCGCTGACGGGCTGAACGATCCGGCCGGAGCGCCCTGGGGGGAGGGCCACACCCGCCGCAGGCGTACCCGCTTCGATCATGAGGCCGAGGATCCGGCCACTGGGGACGGCGCCGCGCTGAGACCGATCGAGAGCACCGATGGACTGCTGGTCGTCGTCACGGCGGACGACGGCAGACTCTCGTGGCTCCGGGCCGGGGAGGCGCTGAGCGCTCTGTGGCTCGACGCCACCATCAAGGGCCTCTCGGTCGTGCCGCTCAGCCAAGTGGTCGAGGTGCCCGACACCCGCCATCGGCTCGAGGACCTGCTTGGGACCGTCATGCATCCCCAGATCCTGCTCCGTGTCGGGTGGCAGGAGATCGGCCGCGGCGACGTGGACCGCACGACTCGGAGACCCCTGGCCGACGTACTCCGGGCGGTCCACCGGACTGGGACCAACGCCTCTGCGCCTCACCGGCCGACGCTGGGAGGTTGGAGGCAACGAAAGGAAACAGGATGAGGGACCGCACAGGGCGCGAGGCAGGCTCGCCCGTCGAGCACCGCGACATGGCCGAGATGCGCAGCATCCTCGGGCTCGCTCGGAGGGCCCCGAGCGTGCACAACACGCAACCCTGGCGGTGGCGGATCGACGGGCGGGTGCTCGAGCTGCGTGCCGATCGCTCTCGCCAGCTGAGGGTCGCCGACCCACTCGGGCGCAACCTCATGATCAGCTGCGGCTGCGCCCTGCACCACGCGGTCGTCGGTGGCGGCGCCCTCGGCTGGAGGGCGAGGGTGGACCTGTTTCCCGAGCGGGCCGAGCCCGACGTGCTGGCACGGTTGCACATGATGCCGGTCGAGGTGCCGGACGACAGCCGCGGCGTGCTCCGCAGCATCGAGGAGAGACGAACCGACCGTCGTCGGTTCACCAACTGGCCGGTCCCACCCGAGCGCCTCGACGAACTCGCTGCGGACGCCAGTCAATGGGGCGCACATGTGGTCGCGTTGACCGACCTCACGCAGCGATGGCGGGTCGAAGGTCTTGTCGAGCGGGCGATCGCCTCGCAGGAGCAGGACGGCCGCTACGGCGCCGAACAACGGGCCTGGACGGACCGCGGTCCGACCGACGGCATCCCGAGCGCGGCACTGACCGGGGGTCTCGGTCACACCGCCGGGCTTCGGACGCGTTTCACGCAGCGGTCGACGCCGACGACCGACCGCACGATCGAGGGGTCAGATGGGCTGATCATGATCGGGACGAGGTCGGACGGACCGCGGGCCTGGCTGCACGCGGGGCAGGCACTCAGTGCGCTCTGGCTGGCTGCCGTGGACGCAGGAGTGTCGGTGGTGCCGCTCAGCCAGGTGACCGAGCTCAACGCGACCCGGCTCGCCGTGCGCTACGACGTGATGTTCGGGAGCATGGAGCCGCAGATCCTGGCCCGCCTGGGGTGGCAGGAGACCGGCCGTGGCGAGCTGCGGCGGACACCGAGGCGCCCGCTGGACGACATCGTCGATGCCTGAGACACCGGGGCAGGGACACCTCCTCGCGCAGGCGGAGGTCGTGATCCCTGCCTCAGCGCGAGGCGTTCACCCGCCGCTGCCCGCCGTCGTCCAGTCGCGGATCGTCGGCATGTCCTCGAGATGCTCGACGATGTAGGCGCCGTGGGCGACCAGCTGCTCCTCGCACCAGCGCTTCAGGTCCGCGGCGCCGGGAGGGGTGCGCCGGCTGTTGTTGATCGCGTCGATCACCAGGTGGAACCGGGAGACCTCGTTGCGGACCACCATGTCGAAGGGCGTCGTGGTCGTGCCCTCCTCGATGAAGCCACGCACGTGGAACCGGTCGGTCTGAGGCCGGCCGTGCAGGAGCTGGTGCACGGCGCCGGGGTAACCGTGGAACGAGAAGACCACGTCGGTGCTGTCGGTGAAGAGCTCGCGGAATGTTGTCTCGTCCAGACCGTGAGGATGGTCCCGGCGGCGCACCAACGACAACAGGTCGACCACGTTGACGACGCGGACGCGCAGCTGAGGCAGGCGTTCACGCAGGATCTGGGCCGCAGCGACCGTCTCCATGGTCACGACGTCTCCGGCGCACGCGAGCACCAGGTCCGGGTCGGCGAGCCCGTCGTCGTTGCCGGCCCATTCCCAGATCCCGGCTCCCCGCCTGCAGTGTTCCTCGGCCTGCGCGAGCGTCAGCCATTGTGGCTGGGGCTGCTTGTCGATGACGATCAGGTTCACGTAGGAGCGTGACCGAAGGGCGTGGTCGGCCACGGACAGGAGGCAGTTGGCGTCCGGCGGCAGGTAGACCCGGACGACCGCACCGCGCTGGTTGATCACGTTCTGGATCAGCCCGGGCCCCTGGTGCGAGAAGCCGTTGTGGTCGTTTCGCCACGCGGTCGAGGTGAGCAGGATGTTGAGGCTGGGCACAGGTGCACGCCACGGGAGGTGCGCGGCCTCTTCGAGCCACTTGAAGTGCTGGATCGTCTGGGACGCCGAGACCATGGCGAACGCCTCGTAGGTGGCGAACATCCCGTGTCGGCCGGTCAGTGTGTAGCCCTCGAGCCAGCCGTGGCAGTTGTGCTCGCTGAGGACCTCCATCACCCGCCCGCTTCGGGAGATCTTGACGTCGCCGTCGGTGACCCGTTCCGCCCAGCACCGGTCGGACACCTCGAAGACAGCTCCCAGCCGGTTGCTGTTGGTCTCGTCGGGACAGAACAGCCGGAACCTGTCCGGGTTGGCGGTGTAGATGTCGCGCAGGAGGGCACCGAGCGGCCGCGTGGATTCCGCGCGGACCGAGCCCGGACGCTCCACGGCCAGGGCGTAGCCGGATATGGGAGGGATGTCGAGGTCCTCACTCACCAAGCCACCGTTGGCATGTGGTGAGGCGCTCATCCTGAGGTCACCGCCGGGGTTGGCCCGCAGGACCAACTCGTGAGGCCGGCCGCTCTCGTCGAACAGCTCGTCGGGCCCGTAGGAACGCATCCAGGACTCGAGCATCCGAAGGTGCTCTGGGTTCTCCCGCACGCCGGACAGCGGCACCTGGTGGGCCCGCCATGTGCCCTGCACCTGGATCCCGTCGACGACGTCGGGGCCGGTCCAGCCCTTGGGGCTTCGCAGCACGATCAACGGCCAGCGAGGCCGACCACCATCCCAGTCACCGTTGCGTGCCCGGTGCTGGATGGTCCTGATCGAGCCCCAGGCCCGGGCAAGGGCGCGGCCGAACTCCAGGTGCATCTGGTGCGGGTCGTCGCCCGACACTTCGGTGACGTCGTACCCGTGGCCCTCGAGGAGGTGGCGCACCTCGGCCGGGTCCTTGCGGGACAGGACGGTCGGACCGGCGATCTTGCCGTCATTGAGGTGCAGCACCGGGAGCACGGCCCCGTCGCGCTCCGGGTTGAGGAAGGAGATCCCCTTCCATGACCCTTCCAGCGGCCCCGTCTCGGCCTCACCATCCCCGACGACCGCGAGCGCGATCAGATCAGGGTTGTCCATCACCGCACCGAACGCGTGCACCAGGACGTAGCCGAGCTCGCCCCCCTCGTGGATCGACCCTGGCGTGGTCACCGACACGTGGCTGGGAATGCCGCCCGGCGTCGAGAACTGCCGGAAGAGCCGGCGTACGCCGTCGAGGTCTGGGGTGACGTCGGGGTAGATCTCCGTGTAGGCGCCTTCCAGGTACCCCGCCGCGACCAGCGCCGGGCCACCATGACCAGGGCCGGCGAGGTAGATCATCTCCTGGCCGGTCGCCCGGATGATCCGGTTGGCGTGCGCGTAGACGAACGAGAGCCCCGGGCTGGTCCCCCAGTGGCCGAGCAGTCGGGGCTTCACGTGCGCGGCCTCCAGCGGCATCCGCAGCAGCGGATTTGCCTGGAGGTAGATCTGGCCCACGGTGAGGTAGTTGCATGCACGCCACCAGGCATCCATCACCTCGAGGTCCCCCGGCTCGACGTCGCTGAGCCGGTCGGTGAGCTCCTGTATCTCTGCCAGGGAACGAGTACCGGTCGAGATGTCGTGGTCCCGGACTGCGTGCCCGGTGGTTTGGGAGGGGGTCACGTGGGCTCCTCGAGGATGTAGGTCGAAGCGACAGCGATCCGGACTCGGTCCGAGGAGTCCGGCGCAATCGGCTCCTTCACCCTAGCGAGGGGCTGCGGCGCACGGGCGGGCTGAAGCCGTCCGCGGCTGGGCCCGGGAGTCACTCCCGGGCCAGCCGCCCCCCAACGCGGTCCACGACCACGACGCCCTGGCTCACGTCGTTCGCCAGCGTGTCGTTCGTGGTTCCTTCTCTCCCCTTGTCTCAGTTTCGTCTCGGGCCGCTTCCCGACCCAGAGTCGAAGTGCCCCTTGCCGCGGGCCCTCAGGCCCGCGCTCCGGGCGAACGCGCTCATCGCGGCGCGGGTGGGTGCGCCGGAACGGCCGCAGCTAGGTTGCTCTCCGTGAGCACCCACATCGGCGCCGAGCCCGGCGCGATCGCCCCCACTGTCCTGCTGCCCGGTGACCCGCTTCGCGCGAAGTGGATCGCCGAGACGTTCCTCGACAACGCGACCTGCTACACCGCTGTACGCGGCATGCTCGGCTACACCGGCACCTGGCAGGGGCGCCCGGTCTCGGTGCAGGGCTCCGGTATGGGCCAGCCTTCGCTCGCGATCTACGCCACCGAGCTGTTCCGGGAGTACGACGTGCGCACCGCGATCCGGGTGGGTTCCTGCGGCGCGGTGACCGACAAGCTGTCGCTCCGCGACGTCGTGATCGCGTCCGGCGCCTGCACCGACTCGTCGATGAACCGGCTGCGGTTCCACGGCCTCGACTACGCGCCGGTCGCCGACTTCGGTCTGTTGATGGCGGCCTACGACTCGGCGCGGGCGCGGGCCGATGTCACCACCCACGTCGGTCTGATCTTCTCCGGCGACCAGTTCTACAACCCGCGCGCGGAGCTGATGAAACCGATGGTCGAGCACGGCGTGCTCGCGGTCGAGTTGGAGGCGAGTGCGCTGTACACGCTCGCCGCGCGGTACGGCGCCCGCGCGCTCGCGATCTGCACCGTCTCAGACCACGTTGTCACCGGTGGGGCGACGACCAGCCAGGAACGGGAGCAGACGTTCGGCCCGATGGTCGACATCGCGCTCGCCGCTGCCATGCGGGACTGACCTCAGCCGCCGACGATCCGCTCCAGCGCGGCCCGGTCGGGCAGGTCGGCGTCGTCGGGCGTGACGGTCTCGCCGCTGCGCACGTAGTGGAACGCCACGCGCACCCGCTCCGGCGCCACCCCGGTCAGCTCCGCCCAGGCCACCCGGTAGATCGCGAGCTGGAGAGCGTCGGCGGTCTGGCGCTGGTTGGTCTTCCAGTCGACGACCAGGAACCCGTCGCGGCCGTCGACCTGCTCCTCGTAGACGGCGTCGATCCGGCCGCGCACCACCTGGCCGGCCAGCACCAGCGCGAACGCCGGCTCGACGGCGTACGGCGTGCGGTCGGCGAACGGGCCCTCCTCGAACCGCTTGATCAGCTCGCGCAGGTCGTCTTCGTCGTCGATGCCGACATCGCCGCGGCCAGGCAGCTCGTCGGGGTCGATCATCTGCTGCTGGCCGAACCGGCTCTCCACCCACGCGTGGAACCGGGTGCCGAACCGGGCCGCCGGCGACGGCTGCCGCGGCATCGGGCGGGCCAGGTCGCGCGCGAACCCCTCCGGGTCGTCTCGCATGCGGGCCAGCGAGGTGGCGGACAGGCTCGGTGGCAGTGAGATGTCGACGGTCTGCCGGGTCTCCGCCGACGCTTCGGCGAGCAGGCGCTCGATCGTCGCGTCCCACGCCGCCACCTCCTCCAGGACGAGCATGTCCTCGATCGTCTCGTCGTCCGCCGGGTTGGCGACCGCCTCCGCGACGAGCTCGGCGGCCTGCCAGCGCCGCTCGACCTCCGCGGTGTGGTGGGACATCGGGAACGGCCGCTCAGCGCCGGCGGCAGCGTAGGGACTGGTCGAGCCCTTCGCGGGCTTGTCCGCCCAGGCGTCGGGCTTCGCCCCCCACGCCTCCATCGCCTCTCGGGTGCGTACGAGGTACGACGACGGGCCGAGGCCGGCCTTGCTCCCGGGCTTCCACTGCCAGCTCGAGACCGACAGGATGTGACGGGCGCGCGTCCATGCGACGTAGCCGAGCCGGAGCTCCTCGGTCGCGTCATGCTCCTTCGCCGCGGCGGCGTACGCGCGGAGGTCCTCGGACCGGTGGCCACCGAGCTGGGGCAGGTCGTGCGCGTCGCCTCGCAGCTCGACCGGCATCACGGACGGGACGGTCGTCCAGCGTGAGCGGCCGCGGTTGGTCGGGAACTTCGTGTCGGTGACCCCGACCAGGAACACGGCGTCCCACTCGAGCCCCTTCGCCCGGTGGACGGTCAGCAGCTTCACCGAGTCGGCCTCGCTGGGCGTTGCCACGTCGAGTCCCTGGCCGAATTCGTCCTCGGCCTCCAGCCAGGCCATCAGCGCGGTCAGCGTGACCGGTCCGTCGATCGCCTGGAACTCCGCCACCGCCTGCACGAACAGGTCGAGGTTGTCGCGCCGGGCGGACGCGGCCGGACTGACCGAGGAGGCGAGCTCGACGTCGATGCCGGTGGTGTCGACGATGCGGCGCACCAGTTCGAGGATCGGCTCCCCGATCGCCGACCGCAGCCGGCGCAGCTCGGCCGAGAGGAGCGCGATCCGCTCCCTCGCCTCGGGCGAGTACGCCAGGTCTCCGGGCTGGTCGACCGCGTCACCGAGCGAGGCGATCTCGGTCGGGTCGGATCCCTCGACGGCGGCGGCGAGCTCGGACCGGACGTCGGGGAACGCGCGGCTCCGGCCGCGCGGCCCGGCCAGGTCCCGGGCGCGGCGACCGAGCAGGGCCAGGTCGCGCACCCCGATCGCCCATCGCGGTCCGTTGAGCAGGGTCAGCATCGCGGCGTTGTCCGTGACGTCCTGGATCAGGGCGAGGGTGGCCACCACCTCGGCGACCTCGGGCAGCCGCAGCAGGCCCTTGAGGCCGACGATCTCGACCGGGACCTCTCGGACGGTGAGCGCGTCGAACACGGCCGCGGCGTGCGCGTTGTCGCGCGTGAGCACCCCGATCTCCTTCCAGGGCGTGCCACCGTCGTGGCAGGCCAGCACCTGGTCGCCGAGGGCGGCAAGCTCGAGGTCCCAGGTCTCGTGCACGGCGGCGCGCACCTCACCCGGACCGGCATCGGGCTTCGGCTCCAGCGGGAGGAGCTCCGGTCGCTCGTCGTACAGCGCTCCGGCGAGGTGGTTGGCTGTGTCGAGGATGCGCTCGTCGGAGCGGCGGTTGACGGTGAGCGGGTAGGTCTCCGGGGCTCCGTCGACCGCGGGGAACGACCGGCCGAACTCGAGGATGTTGGACACCGAGGCGCCGCGCCAGCCGTAGATCGCCTGGTTGGGGTCACCCACGGCGGTGACCGGGTGGCCGAGACCGTCACCTGCGGGCCCCGAGAACAACCGGCTCAACATGATGGACTGGGCGACGGACGTGTCCTGGTACTCGTCGAGCAGCACCACCTTGAACTTCGCGCGCTCCAGCCGACCCACCTCCGGACGGTCGCGGGCCAGGGACGCCGCCAGGGCGATCTGGTCACTGAAGTCGACCAGGCCGAGGTCGCGCTTCAACCGCCGGTAGGCCTCGACCAGCCCGAGCAGGTCGGCGCGGCTGTCGATCACACGGATCGCGCGCTCGTTGTGCTCGCGGTACGTCGAGCGCGACTCGTCCGCCATCCCCTCCACGAAGAGCTCACGGTGGCGGGCGTCGACGCGGCGCACGTCGTCGGGCGCGACGAGGTGCTCGGTCATCTCGGCGTCGAGGGCGAGCAGGTAGCGCACGGCGTGGTCAGGTGACTCGGTGAGGTGCGGCACCGGGGCGCGGTAGCGCTGGACCGCGCGCGCGGCCAGCTGGTAGCGCGAGGCGTCGGCGATCAGCCGGGTGTCCGGCTCGTGCCCGATCCGCAGCCCGTGCTCGGTCAGGAGGCCGGCGGCGTAGGAGTGGTACGTCGCGACCGTGGGCTCCTCGACCTCGTCGTCGCCGCGCTCGCGTCCGGGCAGCAGTCCGGCCTCGCGCAGCGCCCCCCGGATGCCGGCGTCGAGCTGGGCGGTCGCCTTGGTGGTGAAGGTCAGCCCCAGCACCTCGGCCGGCGCCACCTGGCCGGTCGCGACCAGCCACACCACGCGGGCGGACATGACGGTGGTCTTGCCCGACCCGGCGCCGGCGATCACCACGGCCGGGGCGAGCGGGGCCGTGATCGCCGCGAACTGCTGGTCGCTGAACGTGAAGTCCGACCGCATCAGCTCGCGCAGCTGGCCGGGCGTGTCGATGCTGAGCGTGGTCACGAGAGCACGGATCCCGCTGCGTGGGCAGGGCAGATCGGCACGAACGCGCAGCGTTGGCACAGGGTCTGCTCGGGACGGGCGACCAGATCCTCGGCGCGCACGGCGCGGGCGATCTGCATCAGCTGGCGCTGCACCGTGGTCGCGCCGTCGACCTGGGGCTGGGGTGGTTGGACCTGAACCTTGGGCAGCTCGTCGCCGACCCGCAGGTGCACCAGCTCGGCACCTCCGGAGACCGACGGTGCGCCCACGATCGCGTCGGCGGCCCCGTTGTCCACGGCGAGCTGGTAGAGGCCGAGCTGCGGATTGTCGGCGACGCTCTTGTCGGTGGGCGGGTACTTGCCGGTCTTCAGGTCGACCACCCACACCCGACCGTCGGCGTCGATCTCGAGCCGGTCGGCGTAGCCGTGCAGGCGTACCACCTGACCGTCGGGGAGCGTCACCACCGCATCGACCGGGACCTCGGTGTCGAGGAACCGGCGGGTGCCCCCGTCCTGCCAGCGCACGAACCGCTGGATCGCCGCCGCCACCGCCTCGCGCTCCCGCTCCCGCGACCAGGGGGTGCGGAAGTCCATCTGGTCCCATACCTCGTCGACCAGCGCCATCACGTCGTCGTCGGCGGTGAGCTCACCGGTCGCCAGCCGATCGGCGATCGCGTGGACGACGGTCCCGAACCCCTGGCTCGACGTACTCACTCGCTCGCCGCCGGCCTCACGCTCGAGGAACCACTTCGCGGGACAGTCGAGGAGCGACTGCAGCATGCTCGCGGAGACCACGACCGGCTCTTCGGGCTGCCGTAGCGGTCGGTCGGAGCTGCTGAGGCGTCGCATCCCCCACCACGTCGCCGGATCTGCCTGGGGTGCGACCGGGCGGCCCCCCACCTCGGCCGCAGCCAGACGGGCGAGCCGGGACGCGGCCGCCCGCCGGAGCGCCCCGGGCTTCTCGGGATCGGCGACGGTGCGTCGCAGCTCGGCCACCAGTCCCGGCATGGACAACGGGCGCGGCGGCCGCCCCACCTTGTGCACGGGATCGCGCCCGAGCTCGTGGACGAAACGGGACGGCTGCTCGCCCTCGTCGTCGGGCGAGGCCACGGCAGTCACGACGAGGCGCTCGCGGGCCCGCGTGCAGGCGACGTAGAAGAGCCGCCGCTCCTCGGCCAGCATCGAGGCGGTCGACACCTGCGGCAGCAGGCCGTGACGGCCGATCCGGTCGGGATGGAGAAGCGACCCGCGACGACGCAGGTCGGGCCATGACCCGTCCTGCACGTGAGCGACGACCACAAGCCGCCACTCGAGGCCCTTGGACCGGTGGGCGGTCAGCAGCCGCACTGCGTCGCCGCGCACTCCGCGGTCGGCCAGCGTGTCTGCGGGTATCTCCTGGGCGGTGAGGGTGTCGAGGAAGCTCTGCACGCTGGTGTGCCCGCGCTGCTCCTCGGCCTTGGCCGCGGCCTCGAAGAGCGCGCACAGCGCGTCCAGGTCACGGTGAGCGAAGCGGGCCGCGTTGCCTCCGTGGCGGGTGGCCGCACGGAGCCGACGTCCCCAGTCGGTGCCGCTCCACAGCACCCAGAGCACCTCCTCAGTCGTGCCGCCACCATCGAGCACGGTGTTGGCACGCACCAGCAGGTCGGCCAGCCGGCGGGCAGCGGCCCCGTGGCTGCCGCCCACCCCGTCGAGCAGCGGCGGGTCGAGCACGGAGCGTCGCAGCAGCTCGCGGGAGGACGCCGCAGCCTCCCCGGCCTGCGCCGCGCGCTCCTTCTCCCGGGCGCGCAGCGCCCGCGCCAGGGCACGGACGTCTGTCGCGTCGAGCCCTCCCACGGGAGAGGTCAGCAGCTCCTCGACGCGGTCCACAGCCACGAACCGCGGATCAGTGGGATCGTCCACGCCGGCGTCCACGACGATGCGCAGCGCGGCCAGCAGCGGCATCACGGCCGGTTCGCGGACCAGGGGCGTGTCGTCGCTGGCTACCTCGACCGGCACCCCCGCGGCGGAGAGCGAACGGCGCAGCGCCGGCAGCGTGGAGCGTCCCGACCGCACCAGCACGGCCATCTCGGACCAGGGCACGTCGTGCTCGAGATGCGCCCGACGGAGCAGGTCGGCGAGGTGCTCGGTCTCGGCCCGGGCGGTGTCGAACGTCGTGACCTCGACCCAGCCGTGGCCCACGTCGGACGGCGCCGCGGTCGGTGACCGGAACGCCTCCCAGTCGGAACGGGCGATGTCGCCGCGGGCGCCGATGGAGGCGGCCACGGTCTGGGACGCCGTCAGCAGTCGTGAGCCGAAGCGGCGCGTCGTGCGCAGCGCCACCACCGGGGCCGGCTCGCCGGTGGTTGCCGGGAAGGCCGAGGGGAAGCGGAGGATTCCGTTGACGTCGGCCCCGCGGAAGCCGTAGATCGACTGGTCGGGGTCGCCGACCACCACGAGGTTGCGTCCGTCGCCCGCCAGTGCATGGAGGAGGGCGACCTGGCTGGGGTCGGTGTCCTGGTACTCGTCGACGAAGACGTGGCTGTAGCGGGTGCGCAGCTCGTCGCGGTTGTGCTCGGCGATGCCGACCGCACGCCGGATCAGGTCGGCGTAGTCGACCGCGCTCATGTCGTCGAGGACCACCAGGTAGCGCTGCATGAAGCTGGCAGCGACGACGTACGCATCCTCGCCCGAGGACCGTCCGAGCTCGGCGAGGTCGACCGGGTCGAGACCCTTCTCGCGGGCCCTGGCCAGCACTGCCTGCACCTCCGCGGCGAACCCGCGCGTGCGAACGGCGGCACGCAGCGGCTCGGGCCAGGTCAGTGCCTCCGGTCCGGTCAGCAGCTCCTGGATCAGCACGTCCTGCTCGGGCGCCGACAGCAGCCGCAGCGGGGCGGCGTACAGCTCCGCGGGGGCGTGGCTGCGCACCAGGCCGTAGGCGAAGGAGTGGAACGTCGAGCTGATCGGGCTCGACAGCGTGCGGCCGAGGCGCGCGGTCACCCGGTCGCGCAGCTGCTCGGCGGCCTTGCGGCTGAAGGTCAGCGCCAGCACCGACGACGGGTCGGCGCCGCGGTGCTCGATGCGGTCGACGATCGCCTCGACCAGGGTCGTGGTCTTGCCGGTGCCGGGACCTGCGAGGACCAGCAGAGGCCCGCCCGGATGGTCCACGACGCGCCGCTGGTCGTCATCGAGTGCGGGTGGCGCGAGACGGGTGGGGTCGGGCGCGACGAGGCGGTACGACGGGCCGTTGCTCACGGTCCTACCCAAGCACGGGCCGCCGACGGGGTGGGTGGTGTGGGGGTTCGTCGTGGGGAGTGACGGTTCACCACGGTATGCAGGTGTAACTACGGCAAATCGGACAGCGCCGCGTGCTCGGGTGCGTGTCCCATGGTCAACCCGCGCTTCCCACGATGGGCTCATTGAGGGAAGCGCGGGTTCGCCTGCATACCGTGGTGAACCCGCAGCACCGACCCCGCCCATACCGGCAACGTTCCGGAAGACACCCGGCGCGTCGTACCGTGCCCGTCATGAGCAACGACGGCCCGCTGTCCGACATCCTCGTGATCGACCTGACCCGCGCTCTCGCCGGGCCGCACGCCGCGATGATGCTCGGCGACCTCGGGGCGCGCGTGATCAAGGTGGAGAGCCCGACCGGCGACGACACCCGGTCCTGGGGACCGCCGTTCGTAGGCCCCGAGGACGCGCGCGAGTCGACGTACTTCCTCTCGACCAACCGCAACAAGGAGTCGCTCACGCTCGACCTCAAGTCGCCGGACGACCAGGAGGTGCTGGCGCAGCTCGTGAAGCGGGCCGACGTGCTGATGGAGAACTTCCGCGTCGGCGTGCTCGACCGGCTCGGCTTCCCGGTGTCCCGGCTGCAGGAGCTCAACCCCGGTCTTGTGGTGCTGTCGATCACCGGCTTCGGGCACGACGGCCCGGAGGCGGCACGATCCGGCTACGACCAGATCGCACAGGGCGAGGGCGGGCTGATGTCCATCACCGGCACCGAGGTGCCGACCAAGGTCGGGGTTCCGATCGCGGATCTCCTCGCCGGCATGAACGGGGCGTACGGCGTGGTGGCCGCGCTGCACGAGCGCACCCGCACCGGCGTCGGCCGCGTCGTGCGCACGTCGCTGCTGGCCGGGGTGGTCGGCGTGCACGCGTTCCAGGGCACCCGCTGGACGGTCGCCGGGCAGGTTCCGGGCCTGGCCGGTGACCATCACCCGTCGATCGCGCCGTACGGCATGTTCGCCACCGGCTCCGCCCCGATCCAGATCGCGTGCGGGTCGGAGGGGCTGTGGCGTGCCTTCGCGGCGGAGTTCGGGCTCGACCCGGCCGAGCCGCGCTTCGCGACGAACCCGGAACGTGTCGCCCACCGCGACGAGCTGGTCGAGGTGATCGAGGGGACGTTCGCGGACAAGCCGGCAGAGCACTGGCTCGCGCGGCTGGCGACGGCGGGGGTGCCCGCCGGCAAGGTGCGCACCCTCGACGACGTCTACGACTGGGAGCAGACGCGCTCGCAGGGCCTGCTGATCGACGTCGACCACCCGACGCTCGGCTCAGTCCAGCTGCCCGGCTCGCCGATCCGCTTCGACGACAACCCGCACAGCGGAGGCCGGTCCGAGCACGTCGCTCCCCCGACACTCGGCCAGCACAACGACGAGATCCGCGCCTGGCTCCGCTCCTGACCGCCGACCCGTCGCAGATGGTGACGACGGGTGGGCCGAGCCGTCGCAGATGGCGACGCCCGCATCACCATCTGCGACGGGTCACCGCCCCAACATCCACCATCTGCGACGGGTCACCGCCCTCACATCCACCGCCCCTCACATCCACCATCTGCGACGGCTCACCGCCACGCCATTCAGGAAATCCCAAGATCGGGCCCGCATGCTGGCGCACGAGTTGGAACCAACGAGGGGAAAAACATGTCGGGACGACCCGCCTGGCTCACGGCGGCACTGCTACTGAGCCTGGGTCTGACGGTGGGCGCGTGTGGCGAGGGTCCCGCGTCCACCGTCTCGGGTCCGACCAAGACGGTCACGGTCACCGCCAGCCCCGACGCGTCCGCGGGCGCCACGCCCACGAAGGCGCCGGCACCGACGGCGACCGGCGACAAGCTGGCCTGCGACGACATGGAGACGGTGATGTCGAACATGAGCAAGGCCGCCGTCGGCTGGGTGCCCACCACCCGCCCCTTCGACCAGAACGTCGGCACGCGGATCCGGCTGCTGGCACAGGACATGGCCGTCGACGAGCGCAAGGCGACGACGCCTCGCGTGCGCGCCGGTGTGCACCAGAGCACCGAAGCCTTCAGCGGCCTCGCCCGCGCCATGGCCGGGAAGAGCAAGACCAAGGTGTTCAAGGCGATCGGGCAGACCCGGGTGGCCTACTCGAAGCTCAAGCTGGTCTGCGGTCTCTGAGCCTGACGCCGCCGCTCAGCCCGCTCAGCTTCCTCAGCCCAGGTCGACGATCGCGGCCACGGGGCCGCCACCGTCGGGACCCTGGTGAGCCGCCGACACGGACACGAACACCGCCGGGTCACCGGTGACCGCAGCGGTGACGCCGCCGACGGCCGCCTTGATCTGGCGGTGCCAGTGCACGTCGGAGTCGTCGAGCATCGCGTTGCGCCGACCGCGCACCTTGCCGTCCTGCGAGGCCTCGCACTTGAGGAACAGGTTCACGACCCGGCCCTCTAGGTCGGAGGTGTGCGGACGCTCGGGCAGATCGAGGCCGGCCACGCGGATCGCGTCCCACAGCCCGTCCTGGTCGAGCGCGTCCTTCATCACCGAGTGCCCGATCCGGTAGCGGCCGCCCACCCCGGACGCGTTGCCGACCACGACCACCTGGGCCCGGTCGAGCTCGACGCCCGAGGAGCACGACGCCACCGATGAGTACAGGGAGCGGTCGGCCAGCACCTGTTCGTCGGTCGGCATCTCGATCTCGCCGAGGGCGACCGCGATCCCGAGCGCCGTACCGCCGTTGGAGACGT
>Ga0207648_10001526_pt1 | contig 25504 bp, 19 predicted proteins | sample KBSMisM32_FD_184310 | JGI IMG/M metagenome (GOLD analysis project Ga0207648, IMG submission 184310) | Miscanthus rhizosphere microbial communities from Kellogg Biological Station, Michigan, USA - KBS Miscanthus M3-2 (SPAdes) (version 2) | ecosystem: Host-associated > Plants > Roots >... | reverse complement strand
AGTCATATAAATAAGCTGAATAAGCGGCCATTTCCAGCTTTGTGTTTCGCGTCGTACAACCGCTAATGTGCTCATGCACTGCATCGCAAAAGCATAAAAGATCATTAATGAAATGCCCGAAGCCAGTGTAAATAATGGCTGCCCCCCCGGGCGTACTGCCTCTTTCATTTTATCCTGCAGGCGTGTATTGTTTCCTTTATCGTCTTCCACGCTGAATAAAGTAGCCATGGTACCAACAAAAACTTCCCTGGCTGCAAAAGAAGTAATTAATGCAATGCCTATTTTCCAATCATAACCTAATGGAGTTATTGCCGGTTCAATTGATTTGCCCAAAATACCGGCATATGAATTTTCCAGTTTAGCCGTTTGCCACTGTTCTTTTATGGTTGCCGTATCTGCTCCGGGTTGTTTTAATTGTTGCTCGTATACCAATTCTGCTTCATTCATTTTTTTGGAAGGACCGAAGGAGCTCAGCGCCCAAAGAATGAGACTGATTACCATAATGACTTTCCCGGCATCCGTGGCAAATATTTTTGCCTTGTTGATCATCGTATGAACGACATTATTCCATCGGGGCGAACGATACGTTGGTAATTCAAGAATAAAAAAGCTGCGCTCGTTTATTTTGATGAACCATTTGGCGATATAGGAAACGACCAATGCCATCACCACACCCAGAAGATAAAGACCCATCATAACAAGACCCTGTACACTAAAAAAACCGAGCAAATATCTTTTCGGAATAACCAGGCTGGTAATAATCGTATACACGGGCAATCTTGCCGAGCAGCTCATCAACGGCGTAATCAAAATCGTAAGTAATCTTTCTTTCCTGTTTTCAATATTCCGCGCACTCATAATAGCAGGCACAGCACAGGCAAAGCCGCTGATCATGGGCATCACACTTTTGCCGTTCAATCCCACACTGCGCATAAGCCTGTCCGTTAAAAAGCTGATACGGGCCATATAGCCGGTATCTTCCAGCAGCGTAATTAGCCCGAAAAGTATCATGATCTGCGGAATAAAGACCAATATGCCGCCAAGTCCCGCGAGTATCCCGTTAGTCAATAAATTGCTCCACCAGGCTTCGGGTAGTTGAGAGGAGAGAAATGAAATCAATTTTGTAAAACCCGTATCAATCCAATCCATTGGAAATTTCGCCAGCCAGAATACGCTTTGAAACAAGAGAAATAAAACGGCCAAAAGAATTATATACCCCCAGCGGCGATGGAGCAAAATGTTATCCAATTTTTCTGTAAACAAAGTTTTCTGCAACGGGTCAGGTTCAGATACAGCCTGGTGCATCACGTGTTTTATACGGGCGTACCGCTGCATAATCTCTTCTGCCTGCGTACGTGTTGGATTAAATTTTTGATCGCGCTCTATTGTTTCTATTTTTTCCTGCGCCGTTGCATCCAGTGAAAAAGATTCGTGATTGATCAGGTAGTGAATAGCGGCATAATCACTTATATGCGGAAATAATTTTTTTACCTCTTCAATGGGCTGCTCTGCCAGCGACTTATTATCTATAAAGTCACGGGCGGGTATATGGTATAGTTGTGCGGCTGTTTGTTCAATCGCTTTTTTTAGTTGCGGAACACCTTTTTGCTTACGGGGATTCACCGATACCACGGGCACACCCAGCTCACGTTCCAGTTCCGGTATATCAATATTTATCCCTTTCTTTTTGGCAAGATCCATCATCGTCAGGGCGATGATAAGGGGTTTTTTCAGGTCGATAAGCTGGCTGCAAAAAAGAAGATTGCGTTTCAGATTACTCGCATCCGCAACCGCTATAATTATATCGGCCTCTATTTCATTATCCTGGTTCAGCAATACTTTATAACTTACCCACTCATCCATCCTTTTCGGATAAAGACTGTAGGTACCGGGGAGGTCAATAACTGTCGCCGCAGAATCGGCGGAGAGTTGTGTGCTGCCGCTCTTCTTATCTACTGTAACTCCGGGAAAGTTTCCAACCTTTTGATTCAGACCGGTAAGACAATTGAATAACGAACTTTTTCCGCTGTTGGGATTACCGACGAGGGCAATATTGATTTTTTTCTTAGACACTTAAATCAGAGCCTGCAAAAATAGAATTCCGTTTGTTAAAGGGTTTACGAAATACGATTTAAAACGCAACAAAGAAATAAAAGTTTAAACAAAATGACCGGTTTGACCTGTTGAATGAATCTACTGTTCAATACCTTTGCGTTAAGGACCAATCCCCCAAATATGCGGCTTCGTATAACTCTCATGCTTGCCTGTTTATTTGCCGTTTTTTTTGTGCAGGCACAAAAATTAAAAAAAGCGGATAAGGCGATCATTGCCAATCTTCAAAAGCATGTCGGTTATCTCGCTGATGATAAACTGCAAGGAAGAAGAGCAGGAACAGAGGGCGAATCGCTTGCTATGAATTATATCCGCGACCAATTTGAACAAACAGGCCTGCAACCAAAAGGTACAGATAGTTTTTTTCAACCTTTTGAAATTAATGACGGCAGGCAGGTAAACACAGCTACCTTCTTTTCCATCAATGGCAGGGAACTCAATAAGGAAACTGATTTCTTTCCATTTCCATACAGCGCAAATGCTTCAGTAGAAGCAGCACCCGCTCTTTCCTTGCAGGAAGCGGACATGCCCTGGTTTTTTAATCTGAAAGAAATCGTTGAAGAAAATAAAGATAATCCCCACTTTGACCTCGATGATTTTATCCATAATAAAGCTTTGGATTATCAAAAGAAAAAAGCTACGGCATTAATTGTATACAACACGTCCGCAATTGACGACAACCTGCAGTTTGACCCAAAGGACAGGGCAGAGGCGTTGACTATTCCTGTTATTTATATAAATAAAGAAACTGCAAAGAAATATTTCAGTGATGAGGCCGCAACATTGGATATAAAAATTAAAACAGACCTCGGTGAGAAGAAAAGAACCGCGCATAATGTAATTGGTTATATTGACAATCATGCAGGCAGCACGGTGATTTTAGGCGCGCATTTTGATCATTTAGGTTACGGCGAAGACGGAGGCTCCCTGCTTCGCACAGGTGAACATTTAATACATAACGGTGCGGACGATAATGCCAGCGGCACAGCGGCATTAATAGAACTGGCAAGAATGTTGAAGGTTTCAAAAATCAAAAACACAAATTTTTTGTTCATCGCTTTTTCCGGCGAAGAACTCGGCCTTTTTGGCTCAAAATATTTTGCCGACAATCCTACCATTGACCTGAAGTCGGTAAACTATATGATAAATATGGATATGGTGGGCCGTTTCAATGACAGCACGCATGCGCTCACCGTTGGCGGATACGGCACCTCACCTGCATGGGCAACCGCAATTGCGGCAAATAATCCCAAATCCGCTTTTGTTGTAAAAACAGATTCAAGTGGTATAGGTCCAAGCGACCATACTTCGTTTTATCTGAAGGATATTCCTGTGTTATTTTTCTTTACCGGTGTTCATTCAGATTATCATAAACCAACCGACGATGCTGATAAGATCAACTATACAGGAGAATACAAAATCGTTCGCTATATTGATGAAATTATTACCAGCCTGAGCAAACAGAATCAAAAACTGGCCTTTTTAAAAACGAGGGATACACAGATGTCGCCCGCCCGGTTTACTGTAACACTGGGCATCATGCCTGATTATACATTTACCGGCAGCGGTGTTCGTTGTGATGCAATATCAGACGGCAAGGCCGCCTTCAGAGCCGGGCTCAAGACAGGTGATGTGATTATCCAGTTAGGAGAATATGCTGTAACATCACTTGATAATTATATGCAGGCATTGGGAAAATTTAAGAAAGGAGATAAAACCAAAGTGAAATATAAACGCGGCGCTGAGACCATAGAATCTGATGTGCAGTTTTGAGTGGACTTGTTTTAATAAATGACAATAAAAAAAACTTTATCAGGCTATGAAATTAGTTTTAGATAAAGAGGAACTAACCAATTGTTTTTTTGAAGAATGCCGGCTGCTGGGCATAATGGCGCCGGTAAAGGATTACCAGTTTTGCTGGCATTTGAATAATATGCTCGGTATGGATTTCCGAATCAATAACGATATCGAAATTCAATTGAAGCGAAAAAAGAGAGATTACTTTTTTTCCGTTTTCGAATTTCCCGAACCTGCCACTTCACTGGCACATTATTTATACAATAATAAATTCGATGGCGAATATCTTTTACCGGAATTCAAACACATTGATTTTTTGTGGCTGCTGAAAGGGGACCTGGTAACAGATGATTCGCTGCATCAATTGGTAGGTACCATACGGGAGATCACATCGGTGCAATTAGTGACAGAGCTGACCAATGAAAAGATAAAACATAAGGAACATCTCGTTTTCTGATATGCTGATTAGCTAATTTGCTGATGTGCTCAATAGGCCCGGCAGTTGAAATTTCTCATTTAAAATTTTATTTATGGCGCAGGATTGGAAAGAAGAAAATAACAAGCTGTATAAAAAATTGCAGTTTAAAAATTTCAGTGAAGCTTTTGCCTTTATGACAAGAGTTGCACTTGAAGCAGAGAAAATGGATCATCATCCATTATGGACGAATGTGTATAATACCGTAGAAATATGGCTGTCTACACATGATGCGGGAGATGTTGTAACAGATAAGGATAAAAAGCTCGCAAAAAAAATAGACGCCCTGGTATAGGAATTGCTATTTTTTCTTTCTCTTAAACAGTACCGCCACATTCTTCTGCAAATCCGCGCTGAATCGTACCTGGTAACTGTCTTCTCCATCCCGCACGATGATCAAACCGGTATTCGGGGGATATAGACCGAGATTTTCAGCATATAAAACGAGGGTAAATGAATCCTGTATGGCGGGTGTAATGTAAACTGTCTTCTTTATCGCAGACGCCTTTAATCCCTGTTTTGGCATGATCACTTCTCCGTTTATCAATACACTTACTGTATCGCCATCTATTTCACCGTTATCATACAGAGCCAGTATAAGACTGTCTGATTTGAATTCGATGAATTGGATAGTTTCCGATTTCCGCTTCTCCACATTTACTGCAGCAATAAGTTTTGGCGCTTCATCCGTTTTTTCTTTGGGTTTATTCGCAGTCGCATCCGGTGGTGTTACCGTTACCACTTCTTTTTTTACTATGTCTTCCTTTTTCTTTTCAGGTTCTGTTGTTGTCTTTGCTATATTCTTTTGATCAGCAGCGGTCGTATCCGCTTTCGGTTTGTTTGTTGTTACTGCAGGTGCAACAGTTACCGGTTCCTTTTTCTGTACAACTACCTCTTCTTTCTTTTTTTCCGGTTCCGGTTTTGATTTTGTTACATCTTTTTGTGTATCAGTTGGAGTAATCGATTTGACTGTTGCCGGAGTTGTTGTTTGTTCTTTTGGCTTCTCTTTATCTGCCGTCTTTGCAACTTCTTTCGCAGCGGCTTCCTGCCGTGCTTTTAGCTGTGCCGCAGCTTTTTCTTCTTGTTTTTTCTGCTCCGCTTTGGCCATTGCTATGCGTTTATCTTCAAGTTCTTTTCTTGCGGCGGCAATTTTTCTTTGTTCTTCTTCTACTTTTAATTCATGTTTATAGCTTGCATAAAAGGGAACATCTTCATCCAGTTTCAATTCGGCCAGGTGTGGAAATAGTTTGGATTTACTCAAATCTTTTTCCATATTCATCCCTACGTTTCCGGTTAAAGCGTAATATTCATACTTGCGTTTTACTACCCTGTTTGTTTTCCATTTGCCATCCAACGACCAGGTGCTGTCATTTTTATTAAAATGAAAAGTATAAGTGATTTTTACGCCTTTATCAATGGTTGGCAGGTTGTGCGAGATAAATTCATCTTCCGTTACTTCACAAACATCTCCATCTATTTTTCCTTTTACCCTTTTTAAAACAAAGTATAACGTATCATTTTTAATAAACTCGCGGCGGGAATACCCATATACCTTTCCTCTGTATTCGGTTAATGCAATTTCAAATGGCTGATCTTTTCGCAGCGTCGTGCTGTCGTTGGAAAATGTGCCATTCCACAAGCCGGTCAACGACTGGGAGAACCCATAATGTGTAATAAAAAAAACGGCTATAAAGATGCAGAGCTTTTTCATGATATCGAATTATAAAAGCCGGTACAAAAAGGCCGGCTGTTATAATAACGAATTAAAACTCTTTCGATTGTGTAAGAGAAAAGCTACCAGCGACAAGCTGTTATCCGTTAGCCCGAGCGTTGAAAACCCTTGCAGTTTGGAAACTACTTTTATCCAGGGAGGATTTGAAAAATTCCCTTTAACAGATTTGACTCAAATCATTAACGAAACGTCAACTGAAAATCCTGAAGCTTGTAGCGTATGGCATACAGCTACTTACCCGTTCATACTGGCCAGGAACTCCTCGTTGCTCTTGGTACCTCTCATTCTCTTGAGCAGCTCATTCATTGCTTCTTCCACATTCATATCGGTAAGATAAACGCGAAGCAGGTTCATACGTTGCAGTACGTCTCTTTCGAGCAACAGGTCGTCGCGCCGGGTTGACGATGCAACAAGATCAATAGCCGGGAATATGCGTTTATTGGATAATCGTCTTTCCAGTTGCAACTCCATGTTACCGGTTCCTTTGAATTCTTCAAAGATCACTTCATCCATTTTACTACCGGTATCGACGAGAGCGGTTGCAATGATCGTTAATGAACCGCCAAATTCAATTTTACGCGCAGCACCAAAAAACTGTTTGGGTTTTTGCATCGCATTCGCTTCCACACCACCGGATAAAACCTTACCTGATGCCGGAGCAACTGTATTGTGTGCGCGTGCAAGACGTGTAATTGAGTCCAGCAGGATCACGACATCATGACCGCATTCCACAAGACGTTTTGCTTTCTGCAATGCAATCGTAGAAACCTTTACGTGCTTTTCTGCCGGTTCGTCGAATGTAGAAGCAATTACTTCTGCTTTTACGCTGCGCTCCATATCGGTAACTTCCTCAGGACGCTCATCCACGAGTACAACCATCAGGTAGCACTCCGGGTGATTGGATGCAATAGCATTGGCCACCGCTTTCAACAACATGGTTTTACCCGTTTTTGGCTGGGCAACAATCAATCCACGCTGACCTTTACCGATCGGCGTAAAAAGATCCATTATTCGTGTTGAGTAATCCTTTGGCTCGGTAAACAAGTTTAGTTTCTCAAAAGGAAACAAGGGTGTCAGGTAATCAAACGGCACACGATCCCGAACCTCTTCAGGACTCTTACCGTTGATCTGATCAACCTTCAATAACGCAAAATATTTTTCACCTTCTTTTGGCGGTCTTACGGCTCCATGAACCGTATCGCCTGTTTTCAGGCCGAATAATTTTATCTGTGAGGGAGATACATAAATATCGTCGGGAGAAGAAAGATAATTGTAATCGGAGGAACGAAGGAACCCGTAGCCATCAGGCATCATTTCCAGCACGCCTTCCGCCAGGATCACACCATCAAATTCAATATTGAATACCTGTTCTCTCCGCTGCGGATAAAACTTGCCTGGAGCCATTGAAGGAACACCGGAGAGATTTTCTGTTCCATTGGAAGTTATTTCCGGCACTTGTATGTCTTCTTCCGGATCAGGAACAGCCTCGAGTTCTTCAACAGGAGGTAAACTGTCTTCGGTTTCTTCCTTTATATTTTCTTCTTCTTCATGTTTTTTACGTCCTTTCTTTGCCATAGGTCTTTCCTCTTTTTTAGCGGGCGCCGCAGTTTTTTTAGGATGTTTTTTATCATCAAAACTGCTGTCTTCTACCTCAGCTTCTTCGGTTGTTATGCCGGTAGAAGCCTTTATAATACGTTTACGCTTAGGCCTTTCGTCGCCTGCGTGTGGTTTTTTTTCACTGGCTGATACTGCCTGTTTGTCGAGAATCTTATAAACAAGTTCCTGCTTATCAAGCTTCTTAGCGTTTGGGATTTTTAACTGTTCAGCAATGTCTAACAGTTCGGGAACGAGCATGTCGTTCAATTGGAGAATATCGTACATACAAAATCTTGAAGTTTAACACTGAAACCGTGTCGCTACAATCTTAACTAATGAAATTCTTTGAGTTTATGTGAAATGGATTTGACTAAAACTGATGAGCTTTTTTGCGAGATATGAATAGAACTTATCAGCCTTTTCCGTTGCAATAATACGCCGATTTTCGCAAAACCAAAAACTTTTTATTGATATTATTGTCCATAACATTCATAGATTCAAGTGATTTTATCAAATTTCACAATTCATTTTCTTTAATAAATCACCTTTTAATATATACCGGAAATATGATCCCTTGTGATAAATTAGCAATTAGAATTTTTAGCGTCCGGTCACTTACATATATTTGGTTTCCCGCTTAAACACCGCCTCATGTCGTCTCAATTAACAACAAAACAGGTTCTGCAGGCACTTGCAGATGTTCATGCTGAAAAAGTAAAAGTCGCCATTACAGATATTGATGGTGTGCTGCGTGGTAAAGTGATCAGTATTGAAAAATTTTTGTCAATCGCCGAAAAAGGATTTGGTTTTTGTGATGTCGTATTTGGATGGGATGCCGGTGATGTGGCGTATGACAATGCAAAAATAACCGGCTGGCATACAGGCTATCCGGATACGACAGCCTCAGTTGATGTACAAACATTCCGGCAAGTGCCTTGGGAAAACGGAATCCCCTTCTTTCTTGCTGATTTCAGTAACGCCGCCAATGTAAAAAACATTTGTCCGCGCACTTTATTGAAAAAAATAAAGAAGCAGGCAGAAGATGCAGGTTATGTTCCCTATTTCTCGCAGGAATTTGAATGGTTTAATTTTATTGACAACAGGGATGAACTGTATAAAAATGATTTCCGCAACCCTCAACCGATGACGCCGGGCATGTTTGGCTATTCGGTGCTCCGGGCTTCTCAGCAGGGAAGTTATTTTCACGACTTATTTGATTCATTGAAAAAATTTGATGTACCACTGGAGGGAATTCATACAGAAACCGGACCCGGCGTATACGAAGCAGCGATACTGTATTCAGAAATACTGGAAGCTGCAGACCGTGCCGTACTTTTTAAAACAGGTGCAAAAGAAATAGCGCATCATCATGGATTGATCGCATCCTTTATGGCGAAGTGGAATGAAAATCTTCCGGGATGCAGCGGCCATGTGCATCAAAGTTTATGGACTGCGGATAAAAAAACCAATTTGTTTTATGACAAAAAAAGCAAAACGGCGATGAGTGCGTTGATGGAAAGTTATATCGCAGGTCAATTACATTGTTTACCACATATACTGCCGATGTATGCACCAACGATCAATAGTTACAAACGACTTGTTGAAGGTGCATGGGCACCGACAACATTGACATGGGCGGTTGATAACCGCACAACGGCACTAAGAGTATTGTCCGGAAGCTCAACCTCAACCCGGTTGGAAACGCGAGTGGTTGGTTCTGATTCCAACCCTTATCTTGCAATGGCTGGTTGTCTTGCGTCCGGTTTGTATGGAATAAAAAACAAACTAAAATTAAAGACAGCAGCAACGATAGGAAACGGGTATGCGGATAAAAAGAACGGCGTATTGCCACGTAACTTATGGGAAGCTTCGCAAACAATGAAAGAGTCGCCTGTTGCAAAAGAATTGTTCGGCGAACAATTCGTGGCTCATTTTACCGGTACCAGGGAATGGGAATGGAAGCAGTTTGCAAAAGTGGTTACTGACTGGGAACTGAAAAGATATTTTGAAATAATATAGTGAATGGTGACCCGATGACTATCGGGTAGTGAATAGTGATTAATTGTCCATTTATTCTACTTTGACCATTCGTGATTTATAAACCAACAAACAATGATCTTCGAACAGGTAAGACAATTTAATTTTCCGACTATAATACGTTTTGGCGCAGGCGCAGTAAAGGAACTGCCGGCCTACTTAAAACAAAATAATCTCAAAGCGCCGCTTGTTGTTACAGATCCTGTTATTGCGCAGTTATCTTTCTTCAAAACTATTATTACAGATTTAAAGAATAACGGGATCGCCGCCGAGGTTTTCAGCGATATACATAAGAATCCCGTAAAATCGGATGTATATAAAGGAACAGATGCATGGGACAATACAAATCGCGATTGTATTGTGGGCATCGGTGGCGGTGCCGCATTGGATGTAGCAAGATCAATTGTGCTTCGCATCAATCACCGCGAAGATTTATTCAAGTACGATGATTTGATAGGAGGTGACGTATATGTTACAAATGATGTTCCGCATTTTGTTACTGTGCCAACAACATCAGGAACGGGTAGTGAAGTAGGCAGAAGCGCTGTTATATCAGACGATATTACACACCAGAAGAAAATTCTTTTTTCGCCAAAACTGATGGCAAAAATTGTATTTGCCGATCCGCTGCTGACAATGGATCTTCCACCGGCTGTTACAGCAGCAACAGGTATGGATGCACTGACGCACAATATGGAGGCGTTCCTCGCAAAAAATTATCACCCGATTTGCGATGGCATTGCGCTGGAAGGAATTCACCTTATCAATGAATCGCTGGAAAAAGCAACCAATAAACCAGATCTTGAAAGCCGCAGTAAAATGTTGCTGGCTTCGATGATGGGTGCTGTTGCGTTTCAAAAAGGATTGGGTGTTGTACATTCATTGGCACATCCTTTATCTGCGTTGCTGGATACACATCATGGATTAGCAAACGCTGTTAATATTCCATATGGCATGCAATTCAATATAGCCGGTTTTGAAGACAAGTTTCGCCGTATAGCAAGAACGCTGGAATTAAAGCAGGAAAATGGAGACGCGGTTGTAAAATATTTATTTGACTTAAATTCAAAAATAAATATACCGCATAAACTAAGAAATATACAGGTAAAAGAAGAACACCTGGAGACACTGGCTGATCTTGCTTTTGCAGATTTTGCCCATCCAAATAATCCGAAGCCGGTAACAAGAAGCGATTTCAGGAAATTGTACCAGGAAGCTTTTTAACTTCATCCCCTTCGATAACGATCGTCGTGCCTGGTGAATGCAGTCCTAATACAATCCTTACCTATCGGAAATGCCAATAGCGATTGTAGATATCAATAACAACTCAATTTGGCTTATCAGTAAATGATATAATGAAAATCGGTTTGACATATACAGGTTTTGAACATAAGCATAAAAACTATGTTAACTGGCTGAAAGGTTCCGATAACCATCGCGACAATGATATTGAAGTGATCCGTCTATCGGTAGAAGAGAACAATGCTGACCTGTTGAATGATTGTGACGGATTACTGTTATCAGGTGGTGTTGACAGCGATCCTATATTTTATAATGGCAGCAAAGAATATCCGAACAAACCGGAAGAAGGATGGAACACGAAAAGAGACCTGTTTGAAATGTCTCTATATAAATCCGCAATAGAAAAGAACATTCCTGTTCTTGCGGTTTGCAGGGGAATGCAATTGGTAAATGTTTTACAGGGAGGAACATTAACCCAGGACCTGGGGCATCTGAATACAAGACATAAAGCAGTGGAAGAAACGGATAAAGAACATGGAATAACTATTGAAAAAAATAGTTTGCTTGAAGATATTGTAAAGGTGCAAACGGGAAAAATAAACAGTGCACATCATCAATGCATTGAAGAATTGGGAGATGGTTTAATGATTAATTGCATAGCAGAAGATGGAACTATAGAAGGTACTGAATGGAAGGAGAAGAGCGGCAAACCTTTTTTGCTTTGCGTGCAATGGCATCCTGAACGAATGTATAAATTTCATTTACAGGATACGCCATTATCAAAAAATATAAGAAACCGATTTATAGAAGAAATAAAAAAATCAATGTTTGCGAAATGAAAGTTATAAATCCAGCTACGGAAGAACTGATTCGTGAGATACCGGAAGATGACGCTAAAAGTGTACAGGAAAAATTTGAATTGTTAAAAAAAGGGCACCCCGGCTGGGCTAAATTACCGGTTCAAAAAAGGGTAGATTGTATTCAACGGTTTTATGATCTGCTGTTAGCGGAAAAAGATGATCTCGCAAAAACATTAACAGCGGAGGTGGGCAAGCCATTAAAGGAATCGTATAATGAACTGAATGGTGCAAGAGCCAGGATGAAATACTTCATCGATAATTCTGTAAAATGGTTAAGCGAAGAATGGATCGTGACTGAAGGCACAACGAAAGAGAAAATAGTGTATGAACCATTCGGCGTTATTGCAAACATTTCTGCATGGAATTATCCTTATCTCGTCGGTGTAAATGTATTCATCCCCGCATTGATCGGGGGCAATGCCATTTTATATAAACCATCGGAATATTCAACATTGACGGGACTAGCCATACAAAACTTGCTATACAGGGCCGGTGTTCCTGAAAATGTTTTTCAATCTGTAATCGGTAAAGGAAATGTTGGTGAAATTTTATTGAATCTTCCATTAGACGGATATTTCTTTACCGGTAGTTATCGTACGGGTAAATACATTGCTGAAAAAGTGGCGCCGAAATTAGTACCGATAGGATTAGAACTTGGTGGCAAAGATCCGTTGTATGTAATGGATGATATAGCCGACATTGACAAAGTAGCCGGTGCTGCATTGGAAGGAGTGGTTTATAATAATGGTCAAAGTTGTTGCGCTGTGGAAAGGATTTACGTACATGAAAAAATCTACGATCAGTTTGTGAAATCATATACGGAACAGGCGAAGAAATTAGTTATCGGCAACCCGATGAATGAAAAGACGGATATCGGGCCATTAAGCCGCAAAGAACAACAACAATTTTTACTGGAGCAGGTAAAAGACGCCAAAGAGAAGGGGGCAACAGTGTTATATGGCGGCAATGCAATAAACAGCAAAGGTTATTTTATTGAACCAACAGTATTGGTAAATGTGAGTCATGATATGAAAGTGATGAAAGAAGAATCGTTTGGCCCGGTGACAGGCATTCAAAAAGTAAGAGATGACAGTGAAGCGCTGCAATTGATGCAGGACACCGAATATGGACTCACAGCAGCTATATATTCCAAAAGTTATGAACGTGCTGAAGCATTGATGAAGCAAATGAATACAGGCACCGTATACTGGAATTGTTGTGATCGTGTGAGTGGTGCGTTACCCTGGTCGGGGCGCAAGCATTCAGGATTGGGATCTACATTGTCTTATCAGGGTATAAGGGCTTTTGTGCAACCGAAAGCTTATCATATCAGAGAGGCATGATGAAATTCTAAGGTTTATCGTTTAAAGGTGTCCCAACAGTCTCACTCCTGCTGATTTTTTATATTTTCTTTCCATAAAAAGTTTAGGAACTTTATATCTTATTGCGACAATTGTTATTGAAAAAAAATAAACAGCCCATATGGAAATTAAAGTAATAAAGTTTTTTTACGGCGATATTCCCGAAGACACAACCGGAAACAATGAACTAAACGAATCTCCTAAAACTTCTTTTTTGAAGGGAAGCTCTCAGGGCGCAGACTGGCCACTATGGGAAGTCTTCATCCGCAGTAAGCAAGGCCTCGATCATAAACATGCAGGCAGTCTTCATGCCGCCGATGCACAAATGGCAATTGAAAACGCAAGAGATGTTTATACAAGGAGAATGGAAGGGATAAGTATTTGGGTGGTTGAAAGTAAATACATCCATGCCAGCAGCCCCGAAGAAGCGGGAGAGCTATACGAACCTGCAAATGATAAGGTATATCGTCATCCTACATTTTATAATTTGCCAGATGAAGTGAAGCATATGTAACCTTTTATGAAAAATCATCTCGTCGATTATATACTTCATTTGGCAGACAATGCACTTATCCTTGGTCAGCGCAATGCAGAATGGTGCGGACATGGACCGGTATTGGAACAGGATATCGCCATCACAAACATTTCGCTTGACTTAATCGGGCAGTCAAGAAATTTTTACCAATACGCTGCACAAATAATCGGTAATGAAAGTGATGAGGACAAACTCGCTTTTTTGAGAAATGAACGGGAATTCAGGAATTGTTTGCTTGTTGAATTACCCAAAGGCGATTGGGCACAAACCATTTTACGGCAATTTTTTTTCAGTGCATACCAGCAGTTGCTTTTTACTGAATTACAAAAGTGCAACGATAAACAAATCGCCGCCATCGCAACAAAATCATTAAAAGAAGTTGCCTATCACCTGCGCTGGAGCAGCGAATGGGTCATCCGCCTGGGAGATGGTACCGAAGAAAGCCATCAACGGATAGTGGATGCAATTGAAGCACTGTGGAGGTATACAGGTGAACTTTTTATTTCTGCGGATTATGAAATACAAAATGCAAATGCGGGAATTGGTACAGATGCCGGCTTATTAAAACCGCAATGGGAAGAAAAAGTAAAGGAAATATTTGCAGAAGCCACATTGCCCTATCCGTCAAAATCATATTTTCAAACAGGCGGTAAAGAAGGAAAACATACAGAACATCTCGGTTACATACTTGCAGAAATGCAATATATGCAACGTGTGTTTCCCGGCAGCGAATGGTAACTTTGCAGTATAAAGATTCGGGATGGAGGCACTTGCAACAATTGAAAATATCAAGTCAGTTCTTGACACTGTGATGGATCCGGAAGTTCCCGTACTTTCTGTTATAGATCTTGGCATAGTACGCGACATTGTTGTAGCCGAAAATCAAACAGAGATCATCATCACACCAACCTACTCGGGTTGTCCTGCAATGGATGTAATACGGGCGAATATAAAAATGGAATTACTTGCCAATGGTTTCACCAATATAAAAATTACAACTGTACTATCTCCTGCATGGACAACTGACTGGATGACGGAAGATGGTAAAAAGAAGTTGAAAGCATATGGTATAGCACCGCCGAATCCGAAGCAGCTTGTTTGCCACACAGATTTATTCGCGGCGGAAGAAGCAATTGAATGTCCGCATTGCCATTCATACCACACGCATCGTGTCAGCGAATTTGGTTCTACCGCATGCAAAGCATTATACGTATGTGATACCTGTAGAGAGCCGTTTGATTATTTTAAATGTCACTAAAAACTGCTTTTAATCATTTAATTTTCTGCATGAACTACGCAATCGGTTGAAAGAGAAATAATCGCAGCAGGCAGTATAGTATACGTCTGTTTACATTAAATCTTTTCATAACTTTCCGCCTCACCACGAATATGATCATGAGACAGGCTGCATTGCTGATGGCTTTTATAGGTATTACAAATTCAATCTTTGCCCAGGAGAAAACAGATACGGCTTTTAAAGCCTATGCTCAATCTGTTCCCGGTACTTCTTTGACATTTCAACTGGTAACAATTCCCGCGGGCAATTTTCAAATGGGGAGCTCCGCAACTGAAACGGGTCGCGATGCAGATGAAGGCGCGCAGAAGCAGGTAAATGTTTCCGCATTCTGGATGGGAGCCTATGAAGTAACATACGATGAGTACAATACTTTTTTCCAGGATCAATCATTTACCCAAAATATAGATGCAGATGCAGTAACAAGACCAAGTCAGCCGTATATAGATTTCACTCTTGGTATGGGGAAACAAGGCGGATACCCGGCGAACAGTATGCAGCAATACGGAGCCTTGATGTATTGCCGTTGGTTGTATAAAAAAACAGGAATTTTTTTCCGCTTGCCAACGGAGGCGGAGTGGGAATATGCATGCCGGGCGGGATCAACTAAAAGATATTTTTTCGGCGATAATGAAACTGCGCTCGAACAATATGCATGGTATGCAAAAAACAGTGGCAACAAGTATCATAAAATTGGCGAACTGAAACCGAATCCCTGGGGTTTGTATGATATTCTTGGAAATGTGGGGGAGTGGACACTCGACCAATATGATGAACACTATTTCGATTCGGTAAGCAATAATGCAAAAGATCCGGTGATCAAACCAACGAAACGTTATCCACGGACCGTAAGGGGCGGAACATACAGAGATGAAGCGAAAGAATTACGGTCAGCAAACCGCCTCATGTCTGACCCGGTATGGAACCGGCGTGATCCGCAGATACCTCGCAGTAAATGGTGGAACGCAGACGCACCGTTTGTAGGATTTCGTATCGTGCGTCCCTACCGGCAACCAACACCCGAAGAAGCTGAAGCATTTTTTAAATTATATATCGGTAAATAAAATAAACAACATGAACCCCGAAACAAAAAACTCCCGCCGTGAATTTGTAAAGAATTCCGCAATCATTGCAGGCGGTACTATTGCTATGCCTTTGTTGTCCAGGGCAAATTATTTTTCCGGCGCCGATGATGCCATTAAGATTGCGATCGTCGGTTGCGGAGGCAGAGGTACCGGTGCCATAACACAGGCACTTAGTACAAAACAAAATGTAAAACTGGTCGCGATGGCAGACGCCTTCCGCGACAGGCTGGATGATTGTTACAAGGAATTGATAAAAGATGAAGGTGATGGTTCAAGTGTCAAAGCAAAAGTAGATGTGCCGGAAGAAAGAAAATATGTTGGCTTTGATGCGTACAAAAAAGCAATGGCACATGCAGATGTAGTTATCCTGACAACGCCGCCAGGATTTCGACCCATACATTTTGCCGAGGCAGTAAACCAGGGCAAACAGATATTCATGGAAAAGCCAGTTGCCACTGATCCTGCAGGTATAAAAAAAGTATTGGAAGCTGCTGAAATAGCAAAGCAAAAGAAATTGAATGTTGTCGTGGGCCTGCAGCGTCATTATCAAAACTCTTATCGCGAATTGTATTCCCGCAAAAACCTCATTGGAGATATAACATCTGCGCAAGCCTGGTGGAACAATGACGGCGTTTGGGTGAAACCACGTTTATACAATCAAACAGAAATGGAATACCAGATGCGCAATTGGTATTATTTTGTTTGGCTTTGCGGTGACCATATCGTTGAGCAGCATATTCACAACATTGATGTGATCAACTGGTTTAAAGGTGGTCCCCCGGTAAAAGCACAAGGGATGGGTGGGCGCCAGGTAAGAAAAGGAAAAGAATATGGTGAAATATTTGATCACCATTTTGTTGAATTTGAATATGCAGATGGCACTAAATTAAATAGCCAATGCCGTCACATACCCGGTACAATGAGCAAAGTAGATGAACTGCTCATCGGAACGAAAGGAAAAATATATTGTGATGCTGCAAACATTGTAGACAGTAAGGGAAAAGTTTTGTACCAGTATGATAAGAAACAGGAAAATAACCCTTATCAAACAGAGCATGACGAATTGTTTGCTGCTATTGCAAAAGGCGAGTACAAATTTGCGGATGCCGAAAACGGCGCAAGAAGCAGTATGACCGCCATTATGGGAAGAATGGCTACTTATTCAGGACAGGTATTGGAATGGGATAAATTGCTGAATTCAGGGATTGATCTTCATCCAAAGGAATATGACTGGAATGCTTTACCTCCGGTTACCCCGAATGAAGAAGGTTATTATGCGGTGGCAAAGCCGGGTGTAACAAAATACGTTTAATATTTTTTTTTAAATATCATGTTGTTGGAATGGTTGGTGTTTTTACATCAGCCATTTCTTTTTTAATGGTAAATTAGAGGTATGGCATCCTTCTAACTTTGTTGTGTAGTTGGAACCATACATCAGCATTTATTTAAAAAATATTCATGTCATCTATACTTTTTGAAATAAAAGAACAGGTTGGGATCATTACACTCAACCGGCCTGATAAACTAAATGTATTCAATCGTGAAATGTGTTTGCTGCTGCAGGAAAAATTAGATAAATGCAAAGCCGAAAACATAAGAGCGGTATATATAACCGGTGCGGGCAAAGGTTTTAGTGCAGGACAGGATCTTTCGGAAGTCAGCAATCCGGACAATAGTTTGGATTTTAATACTATTCTTACGAGACATTATAACCCTATCGTGACACGCATACGAAAATTGGAAAAGCCTGTTGTTGCTGCCGTAAATGGTGTTGCAGCGGGTGCGGGAGCAAATATTGCATTGTGCTGCGACATTGTTGTTGCTGCACAATCCGCCTTTTTTATCCAGGCATTTTCCAAACTTGGCCTGATACCCGATAGCGGTGGCACTTATACATTACCGCGATTAATCGGTTGGCAAAAAGCTTCGGCATTGATGATGCTCGGTGAAAAAGTTTCTGCAGCAGACGCTGAACGGTTTGGTATGATCTACAAAGTATTCGACGATGAATCATTTTCTGAGCAGGCTCTCTCAATTGTTTCCCGGTTGGCAGAGATGCCGACTAAAGGGTTGGCTTTAACGAAACAATTATTGAACATCTCATTGATCAATCATTTTGAAGAGCAATTGCAGGAGGAAAATGTTTTTCAGCAGCGTGCCGCAAAAACAGAAGACTATAAAGAAGGAGTAAATGCGTTTCTCGAAAAACGAACTCCTGTCTTCAAAGGAAAATAGAATCAATAAAAGTTATGGATAAAGATCAATCAGCTGTTTCGGTAGTAAGCTATATGATGAAGGAAGACCTGTTTTCTCAATGGTTAGGTATTACCGTTATAGAAATAAGAGAGGGATACAGTAAAATAAAAATGATGGTGCGGAAAGAAATGATAAACGGGCTTGGTGTCGTGCATGGAGGTGTTGCATTCTCGCTGGCTGACAGCGCTTTTGCTTTTGCCTGCAATAGTCGGAACAATTTATCATTAGCGCTTGATACCGCAATAAACTTTATCAAACCTGTTCATCCCGGTGATGAATTAATTGCTGAAACCAAAGAGATACACAATGGAAAAGGAACGGGCCTGTACCATGTCACCATTACAAACCAGCATAATCATATAGTTGCTCTTTTCAAAGGAACCTGTTTCCGAACAAGCAAAAAATTGATTGAATAATAATTCATCACAGGATGAACGGCTAACGGGCAGAAATAACCTTTGTGTTGGTTTCGAACTTTAACAGTTAAAAACGACACCATGAGAAAAATTTCCACCTGGGCAAAATTTCACCCTTATCAAGCCCGCACGTACATTGTAATTATTAAAGTTATTCTTGGAGGAATGGCCATCACAACGGGTAAAGCGATAGCTGAAGCCGGCATTAGCTTATCACCTTTACCGGCAATTATTTCTGCAGGTTTACTATTTCTGGCAATATTAATTTATCCGCAAAAAAGGTCCGGTTCATCAAGAAAGGAAACGTATGTCCTTAGAAAAAGTCTTGATTTTACACTTGGGTTTACAACGTTTGTGCTTATTACGGCACTGGCAGCAAACAACAAGTCAACTATTAATGGTATCCGGCTACCGGCAGCAAATGCAGCGTCTGCAATTAAAATTCATCCGCCAACCGCAGAAGAAATTTTAGCTTCTTTAAAATACAGAGATAAAAGTTCGTTGACAAAACAAGAGAAACGAATATTAAAAAAAGAGTTGGGTAAACAAGTGAAGGTTTACGCCAGGGCAAAATTATCGGGTGATAAAAACGGGGAAACAGCGTTATTGATTATACTGACAATCATTGGAGCCATCGGTCTCACCTGGCTGGTAGCAGCGCTTGCCTGCAGCGTCGCATGTGGTGGGGCAGAAGGGTTAGCAATTGTTATCACGGTACTCGGGCTTGCAGGTATCATATTCGGAACTATCGTTTTGATAAAGAAAATCGTCCGCCGTCATAATAAAAAACCGGAACAAGAACCAGCAGCACCAGCAACGCAATAGATAATTTACTATATAAAGTGTAGCGTAAATTTGAGAAAAATAAACAATGGTTTATTCTTTCAATGGATTTATCCCTGTTGTTCATGAATCTTCTTTTATTCATCCGTTAGCAGCCGTTACGGGCAATGTAATTATCGGGAAGAATTGCTATATCGGCCCCGGTGCTGCCATACGTGGTGATTGGGGCAAAATAATTATTGAAGACGGTTGTAACGTTCAGGAGAATTGCACCATTCATATGTTTCCTGGCCTGACAGTGTTGCTGAAAGAAGCTGCACACATTGGTCATGGAGCAATTGTGCATGGAGCAGTTATTGGTAAAAACAGTTTGGTAGGAATGAATGCAGTATTAATGGATCATGTTGAATTGGGCGATGAATGCATTGTAGGTGCTTTAACCTTTATAAGAGAAAATGAAAAAATTCCGCCCCGTTCATTGCTTGCCGGTAATCCGGCGAAAATAATTAAACAGGTTACCGACGAAATGATTGACTGGAAAACAGCGGGAACAAAACTTTATCAGCAATTACCATCCGATATGATGAATGCATGGAAAGCCTGCGAGCCGCTTCGAGAATTTCCTCCGCACCAGAATGAGATGCCGTCCACCTACTCTACCTGGGGACAACAAAAGAAATAGGGAATTAATCGGCTGAGGGCTCTATCGGTATCTCAACTTTCAACATACAGCCCAGTGAAGGAGCAGAATCCAGTTGAGCAGTTCCCTGGTAATATTCTACTCGGTTAAAAATATTATGCAACCCAAGACCTTTTTTTGTTTTTGAAATATCAAAGCCTTTTCCGTTATCTTTTATAACCAGCGCAATCCTGTTTTTTGTGATAAACAATTGCAAGATGACTTCAGTAGCTTCCGCATGCTTCAGAATATTATTTAATTGCTCTTGTGCAATTCGCAAAATGGTAAGCTGTATATCGCCTGCCGCAATCTGTTTCGATTTTGTATAATTTCTTTTGCGGTACGAAATAAGAATTTTTCCGGAGCTATTAATCCGGTCAACAATATCCTGAATAGCTGCTTCAAGACTGATATCCTTTAATATGCCGGGGCTAAGATTGTGACTTATTCGCCGTAATTCGCATATCGCTTCACTAAGATATTCATTACTCCGGTTAACGAATTCCAGGTTGTCTTCTTTTACCTCTGCAACCATGTCCAGCATCAGTTTCGATGAAGACAATATCTGGTTTACATTATCATGCAGCTCATAAGCCAATTCACTTCGCTCTTTTTCCTGTGCATCTATTATAGCCTGGATAATTTCTCTTTTCTTCGTCTTTTCTTCATCAGAAAGTTTTTGTACCAATGTTCTTTGTTCAGTCACATCCTGCATGGCCCCTATCACGCGGATAGCTTCTTTTTTTTCATTACGGATAATGTATCCCCTGTCAAGAATTATTTTATAACTGTTATCCATACACTGAAAACGATACTCTGCCTGCCACCGCACAGTTGTGCCATTCAATGCCTTTTTAAGACTCTTGCATGTTTTTTCTTTGTCGTCCGGGTGAATCATTTCCGCCCGCTCATCGATAGAACCAGGTGCTTTGGCATAACCGAATATATTTTTGAATCCACTCCCCACAAACAGTACATTCCTTTTGATGTCCCAATCCCAAAGTGCATCTGAGGTAGCTCTTGCAGCGTAGTCGTATCTTTCATTGCTGCGAAGCAGATTTTCCTGCGTCAGGATGTTTTCAGTAATATCCAGCCCAACGCCACCCAGTAATTTTATGCCGTTCTCTTCTCCTAACGGAAATTTGTAAATCTGGTATACCTGTTTTTCACCATTCGGACCAACTCCTTCCTCAATAGTTTCAATAGTTGTTCCCTTATTCCATGCCCGCATATTGTTTTCTATAAATGAATCACAGATATGTTTGGGAAATATTTCATAGACAGATTTTCCAATGACCGAATCAGTAAGCTGAAAAGATTGCTTGTACTTTTTGTTTATATACCTGAATTTATGCTGATCATCTATAATCCACCCCATAGCCGGTGTATTAGCCATAAACATCCGGAATAATTGTTGTGATTTATCCAACTCCTTTTCAGCATTCTTCGTTTCCGTTATATCGCGGGCTATAATGCATGCCCCGATTATATTCTTGTCTTCATCCCTAACCGGGGTATATGCAAGGCTTAACCACACATTCCTTTTTGGCGTTGCATAAAAACTTTCATATTCTGATTTTATTCCGCTGAATGTTTTTTCTACATACACCCGGAGTATTTTTTGTTTTTCACCAGGTAAAAAATCCAGCATCGATCGCCCGATTTCTATTGGTCTTTTGGAAATCCATTCTATCATTTTTCGTCCGACCTTATTTATCTCCAATATCCTGCAGTGTTTATCCAACACAAAAAAACCTTCTGACATACTCAATAAAACCCTGCTGAGGTTACTCTCCGATAAAAAATCATTCGATGTTAATTTTTGGCTCACTATAACGTAACCGATGGTAACTCCGTTGGAATCTTTCACACTATTTACAGATGACTGCTGATAAATTTCCTTTTCCCCGGCACGTAATCTGTAACTTGTTTTTCCCTTCCATGAACTTTTCTGCTGAACGGTCGACAGTATATTTTTAAATACCGCGTCCTCCTCCGCGGTTTTGTTGAAAAGAGTGGATATCGGCTTTCCAATGATCTTTGATGATATGATATTGTATGTTTTTTCTGCAGCTTTATTGAAACTCTTTACCATAAAATTTATATCTGTAAAAACAATTGCATCAGAAATATTATTCAACGAAACTGCCTGATACAATAATTGCTGCTCCGACTTTTTTTTCTCCGTAATATCAATCCCGATTATTTGTATACCTTCTTCCTGGCTATTATCTTCCGATCTCAGCGAACTCACTTCCCACTGAAACCAATTTTCATCTCCCGAAGCGGTTTTAATATTCAAATCTATTTTTATGACTGTACCGGGATCCTTCAGACATGCCTTTCCTGCCTGTAAAATTTTTTTATACTCAATCAGGCTGATCACTTCACGAAACGGCTTCCCGATATAATCATCAGAAAGCAATTCAAATTTTTGAAGAAACAAAGAGTTAGCCTTTACAAATCGAAATTCTTTATCTACATGAGAGTAGAGATATTCATTTGATGAACGAGGATAATCATTCGCCGGTAAAGAAAAGTTTTTCATAAAAAGGTTTTGCAGCAGGAATGGGACTTCCTGCAAAATTAAGCCCGAATCTTCTAACGGCATAACTCAAGCCAAAATTGACGGCTATCCCGATAAACGAGTGATGGCTAAAAATAAATATACTCCCGTAGTGGTATACTCTTAAATATTCCGCAGAATAATTGTACAGCAGCTAATAGATATCTCCTAATGTGCTTCCAGCCAGTTTTTCCCTGACCCAATTTCAGCCACAACCGGCACCTCATATGGCAGAGGCAACGCTGTTTGCATAGACTCGATGATGACAGGTGTTATATCGTCCAGTTCTTCTTTTGCTGCATCAAATACCAATTCATCATGCACCTGCAGGATCATCCGGGACTTGAATTTCTTCTTAATAAAAGCATTCTGCACTTTCACCATGGCCAGTTTTATCATATCTGCCGCCGACCCTTGTATAGGAGAGTTAATAGCGTTTCTTTCAGCAAAACCACGAACCGTAAAATTAGCCGAGTTAATATCTTTCAGCCATCTTTTTCGTCCCATCAGCGTTTGTACATAACCGTGCTCGCGGGCAAAATTGATGGTATCGTCCATGTATTTTGTAATTCCCGAAAACTCTTTTTTATAATTATCAATGATTGCCTTTGCTTCGGTTCTGGAAATACCGAGATTATCAGCAAGTCCGAATGCACCCTGGCCATATATAATACCGAAGTTTACACTCTTTGCTTTATAGCGCATCTCCCTGGTTACATCCTTTTCTTCGATGCTGTATACCTTTGCTGCCGTTGCAGTATGAATATCTTTATTCTTTCTGAATGCATCACACATATTTTCATCGCCACTTATAGCTGCAACGATGCGCAGTTCGATTTGTGAATAGTCGGCGCTTACCAGTATGTGCTTATCCGTTCTTGGTATAAAAGCTTTCCTGATCTCCTTTCCCCGATCGGTGCGGATCGGAATGTTTTGCAGATTAGGATTGTTACTCGCCAGCCGTCCCGTTACCGCCACTGCCTGGCCATACGTTGTGTGTACCCGACCCGTCTTTCTGTTGATCATTTGCGGCAGTGCATCTACGTAAGTTGACTTCAATTTTGTGTATTCACGAAAAGCAAGAATGTCATCAACAATTTTATTTTGATGAGATAGTTTTAACAACACATCTTCTCCTGTAGCATACTGACCCGTTTTTGTTTTTTTTGCTTTTGGGTCCAATTTCAATTTGTCAAATAAAACTTCACCAAGTTGTTTGGGTGAGGCGAGATTAAAGCGAACACCAGCAGCCTTGTATACTGCTTCTTCACATTTCTTTGCTTCCCTCTCCAGTTCTTTCGAATAGTCATTCAAAAACTCTTCATCTATTCTAACCCCTTCATATTCCATCGCCGTTAAAACATTCAACAATGGATTTTCAACTTCGTTAAATAATCGTTCTACTTCATTCTTCTTCAATAGAGGTTCAAATGTCTTCTTTAATTGCAGGGTTATATCCGCATCTTCAGCCGCATAATCTTTTATTTTTTCCAATTCCACATCCCGCATATTTCCCTGTGTTTTTCCTTTTTTCCCGATCAATTCTTCAATATGCACCGGTTCGTATCCAAGATATTTGGCACTTAAGATGTCCATACCTCGTTTACCATCAGGTTCGATAACATAGTGTGCCAGCATGGTATCGAACAATTTTCCTTTTATTTCAATACCATACCATTTCAGAATCAGCATATCATATTTGATATTCTGCCCTATCCAAACTTTCTTTTCATCACTAAACAATGGAGTAAAAAAAGCTAAAATTTCATTGGTTCGTTTTTGATCAGCAGGACACGGCACGTACCATGCTTCACCGGGCGTCACAGAAAAACTCAGGCCAACAAGCTCTGCATCATTAGCATCAATGCCTGTTGTTTCTGTATCAAAACAAATCTCCGCGTGCTTTTTTAGTTCAGCTACCAATTTTTTTATTTCTGCATCGCTTACTGCTGCTTCATATTTGTGCGGTGTGTTATTTATATTTTTTTGTGCGATCAGTGAAACCTCTTCACTAATTATTACTTCTGTTCCCGTTTCTGCCGGCTTTGTTTCAATGATATTACCGAACAAATCTGTTTCTATTACCGCAAGCGTTTCTTTTTTCTGTTTTGCCGGTGCTGGGGAAGTCACTGCATTACCAAACAAATCGGCCTGGACACCTTCCGGCGCTTTACTAAATACATTGAACTCGTCGCCTAATAATCGTTTGCCCAGCGTTTTGAATTCAAGATCAGTAAATACATCTTTCAATTTGCCCTTATTCCAATCTTTGATCCTGAAATTCTCTTCATGAAATTCCACCGGCACGGAAGTAATAATCGTTGCCAGCTTTTTAGAAAGCATAGCAGCCTCTTTTCCATTTCTTACTTTTTCGCCCAATGCCCCTTTAATTTTATCTGCATTGGCCAACACATTTTCTATGTTGTCATACTCGGCTAAAAGTTTCGCCGCTGTTTTTTCGCCTACGCCTGCAATGCCAGGTATATTATCAACCGCGTCGCCCATCAACCCAAGAATATCTATAACCTGGGACACATTTTTTATGTTCCATTTTGCACATACTTCCGCAGGTCCAAGTATTTCCACATCACCACCCTGGTAGCCGGGTTTATAAATTTTTACTTTATCAGAAACCAATTGACCATAATCTTTATCCGGCGTCACCATGTATACCTCGT
>Ga0207648_10001525_pt1 | contig 25514 bp, 23 predicted proteins | sample KBSMisM32_FD_184310 | JGI IMG/M metagenome (GOLD analysis project Ga0207648, IMG submission 184310) | Miscanthus rhizosphere microbial communities from Kellogg Biological Station, Michigan, USA - KBS Miscanthus M3-2 (SPAdes) (version 2) | ecosystem: Host-associated > Plants > Roots >... | reverse complement strand
GCTATGAGAAGGTGGACTGCCCCGATCGGATCGTGCTCGACCTCGATCCCGGCCCCGACGTCGCCTGGGCGGCGGTCGTCGGCGCGGCGCGCGCCGTGCGCGACCTGCTGCACGCGCTCGACCTCGAGAGCTTCGTCAAGACCACCGGCGGCAAGGGCATCCACGTGGTCGTGCCGATCGCGCCGAAGGAAGACTGGTCCGTCTGCCTCGATTTCGCCCGCGCCGCCGCCGAGGCGCTCACCCGCCACGATCCCGTCCTCTTCACGACCACGTTCGCCAAGCGGGGACGCGAGAGGCAGATCCTGATCGACTACATGCGCAACAACCGCACGAACACGTCGGTGGCCGCCTTCTCCACCCGTGCGCGGCCGGGTGCGCCGGTCTCGATGCCGCTGTCGTGGACGGAGCTGACGCCCAGGCTCGACCCTGCGGCGTTTACCGTGAAAACCGCCCCGACGCGCGTCGGCCGGCAGCGGAAGGATCCGTGGGCTCCGTCGTTCACGCTGCGCCAGCGGCTGTCGAAGAAGGCGGTGGCGGCGCTCGATGCGTTATCCCGCTAACTGGTCCATCGGCGGGAAGCCGTGCTGCGCGCGCCCCTCGTCGGCGTCGTGCTCCGCCGTCGTCTTGTAGCGCTCGAACCGGCCGTCGGCGGCCAGCGCCGCGACGCGGTGACGGATCTGCTCCATCTGCGCCTTCGTCAGCGGCGTGAAGTCGTCGGCGATGGCGAGGTTCTGCTTCAGCACCTTCATCGAGTCGATCCCGCTGACGGTCGTCGCGACCGGCAGGCTCATCGCGTAGCGCAGCGCGTCGGCGGCCGAGATCGCTTTCTTCTTCACCATCTCGCCGGATCCGCCCAGGCTCTTCATGCCCAGCGCCGCGATCTGCTGCCGCCGCAGTTCCGGCAGCACGCGCTGCTCGAAGCTGCGGAACGAGGCGTCGAAGGCGTTGAGCGGCAGCTGGCAGGCGTCGAACGGGTAGCCGAACGACAGCATCCGCAGGTGAATCTCCGGATCCTTGTGGCCGGTGAAGCCGACGAACCGCACCTTCCCCGCCTTCTTCGCCCGATCGAGCGCTTCGATGACGCCGCCGCGCGCGAAGTGGCGATCCGGATCGTTGTAATAGACGCACTCGTGCACTTGCCAGAGGTCCAGGTAATCGGTCTTCAGCCGGCGGAGCGATTCGTCGAGCTGCCGCATCGCGACCTTCCCGTCGCGCCCGTGCGTGCACACCTTGGTCATGAGGAACACGCGCTCGCGGCGGTCGGCGATGGCCCGCCCCATCCGCACTTCGCTCTCGTGCTCGTTGTATTCCCAGGCGTTGTCGAAGAAGGTGAGGCCGGCGTCGATCGCCGCGTGCATGATGCGGATGGACTCGCGCACCGACTTCACCGAACCGATGTGATAGCCGCCGAGCGCGAGCGCGGAGACGGACTGTTCAGGATGGCGGCCGAAAGGGCGAAGCGGAATCATGTGCGACCGCCGACGCAAACCTCACGCCTGCGACTGCCAGGCGACCCTTCCCGTGAAGAACGGGCCGAGACGGTCGAGGTAGAGCGAGGTCTGCTGCGTCTTGCGCATCGCCTGGACGACGGCCGACAGCGGGAAGAGATCCTTCCCGATGAGGCCGATCACGAAGTCGTTGTCGTCGCGGTCGAGGCCGTGGCACGCGAGGCGGACGTCGTGCGCGTAGTCGGCGGCGCCGAAGGTCATCCCGATCGCGCCGTGCTCGGCGAGGATCGTGCGCTGTTCCTGGTCCGACAGCTGCGCGAACTTGCCGCTGCGCCGCAGCGGGTACCAGATCGCCCAGCTCCACGCCGGGTTGAGCACCGTCCGCCGCGGTCGATCGATCAGCGTTTCCTTCAGGTCGGGCTCGTAGCCGAGCGCGTAGGTGCGCCCCATCATCGTGTACTCGGGCTTGAGGACGAGCGAGGCGCAAGGTCCGTTGTTGAGCGCAGGCCGCACCCGCTCGACGAACGCCTCGGGCTTCTCGGCCAGCGTCACCACCGCGATGCCGCGCGGATCGTTGGCGTCCTGGTAGACGACGCCGTCGACGCCGCTGGCGGCCAGGTGCTTTCCGACCGCGGCCGCATCGGCGCACCCGCCGAACGCCAGCAACTGCATGAACAGCCGCGCGTCGGAGCGCTGCGGCTGGCCGTCCTTCATTCCGCCCTTCTCGCTGAGATCCGGCGGCTCGAGCCGTTCCCGTCCTTGTTTCATGACCGCATCACTGTATCAGGGACGGGCTGCGGGATTGTCGAGGCGCAGCCGGGCCATCTAGAATCATGGCGTCATGTCCACCGACGAACGCCAGGCGGCGCAGCGCCGCCTCACCGATCTCATTACGCTGCTGCGCGGACTGCCGTCGCACGAGGATCAGCTTTCGGGCCTCATCCAGGAAGCGGAGGCGCTCCTGCGAGCCGTCGCCGCGTTCCACCTCGAAGGCATCCGGTTCCGGATGTACAACGTCGATCGCATCGTGAGCCATCCGCCGGTGGCGCTGCCCGCCGACGCCAACACGATCGTTGCAGACGTGCATCGCCACCTGGAAGCGGCAGGCTTCCACACGCGGTCTCACCAGGCGCCCGGGTAGGCGCGCCTGCGGCTTTGGGCTTTGGGCTTTGGGCTTTGGGCGTTGGGCTTTGGGCTTTGGGCTTTAGGCTTTGGGAAGGGCCTGGTCGAGTTGCGCGGCGGTGATGCGGAAGTGCGAGGCGTTCCAGATCACCTTGCCGTCGCGCAGCAGGATCGCCTGCGGCGTTTCGTGTCGAAGGCCCAGCCGCTGCGCGGCGGCGTCGGACACCGGCCGATGGGTCTGGACCGTGATCATCTTGTACGACACGGCCGACTGGCCTTGCGCCTCGATGTGCGAATGCAGCTCGTCGAGCGCTTCGCAGCTGACGCCGCAATAACGGCTGTGCTTGAACAACAGGACCGGGCGCTCGCGAGACTCGGCTATCGCGGCATCCAGCGACTGGACGTCTACCAGAGGCGTCAGGGATTTCATTGGGAGCAGATAGTGTAGCAAGGCTCCCGCGAGAAATCGAGCTGAGCGCTATCCCGGCCAGAGCCACGCGGCGCCCCGCACGCCGCTCGAGTCGCCGTGCCGCGCGCGGACCAGCCGCGTGTCGACACGATCCGAAAAGACCCAGTCGCGCCACAACTGCGGCACACGCTCGTACAGCGCGTCGATGTTCGACAGCCCGCCGCCGAGAACGACCACGTCGGGATCGAGCACGTTGATGACGCTGGCGAGTCCTTTCGCCAGGCGCGTCGCGTACCGCTCGATCGCCGCGCCGGCGCGCGCGTCCCCTTTGGCAGCCGCCTCGGCGATCTCGCGCGCGGTCAGCGACGAGTCGCCGTAGGCCGCCTGCATGCCGCGCCCCGACAGGAACGTTTCGATGCAGCCCTGGCGTCCGCAGTAGCACGGCGGTCCCGGCCATTCGCCCGCGTCGGGCCACGGCAATCCGTTGTGCCCCCACTCTCCCGCCACCGCATTGGCCCCGGTCAGCAGGCGGCCGTGCACGACGACGCCGCCGCCGCAGCCGGTGCCGATGATCACGCCGAACACGACGCCGGCGCCGGCCGCCGCGCCGTCGGTCGCTTCCGACAGCGCGAAACAGTTCGCGTCGTTGGCCAGTCGCACCGGCCGATTGAGCGCGCGCGACAGATCCCGATCGAGCGGCTGGCCGTTGAGCCACGTCGAGTTGGCGTTCTTGATCCATCCGGTCGCGGGTGAGATCGTGCCCGGGATGCCAAGCCCGACGCTGCCGCGCTCGCCGGTGTCGAGCTCGATCGCTTCGACCAGGTCCACGAGCGTCTTGACCGTGCGCTCGTAGTCGCCGCGCGGCGCGTCGATGCGGCGGCGCGCGCGGATGGTGCCGTCGGAGGCCAGCCCGATCGCCTCGATCTTCGTGCCGCCGACATCGATGCCGATCCGCACCGTCAGCGGCTCCTCGGCAGCGCCCCGACGAGCAGCGGCAGCACTTCGTCGACCGGCCCCAGCGCGTGGATCTCCGCGACCCCGCGCGGCTGCGGCGGCATCGGTATGCGCGACGGGTTGAACCAGACGGCGCGAATGCCGGCCCCCACCGCGCCGGCGACGTCGTTCGCCCACGAGTCCCCAACCATCACCGCGTCTTCCGCCGTCACTCCGAGGCGGCCGAGGGCGATCTCGAAGATGCCGCGATCCGGCTTCGCCACGCCGACGTCGTCCGAGACGACGAGCTCGTCGACGTAGTCGGCCAGGCCGCAGAACGTGAGCTTGTCGCGCTGCTCGTCGAGCAGGTTGTTGGTGACGATGCCGATGCGCGCGTGCGGACGAATCGCGGCGAGCAGATCGGCGGCGCCGGCGATCACGCGGCGCGCCGCGAGGTAGCCGCTGCGATAGGCGGTGGCGACGGTATCGACGTGCCGATCGTCCAGCGTCACGCCCAGCGCCCGGAACACGCGCCGGAATCGCTCACGCCGCGCCTCGTCGAGGTCGATGCGGCCGGCGTGCACCTCGATGTGCATTTCCTCGAGATAGACGATGTGATGCCGCTCGAAGGCGTCGAAGTCGGCGCCGGGGGCGTGGACGCGGTGCACCTCGGCCAGCGCGGCGCGCGCCGAGCGATGATGGTCGAAGAGCGTGTCGTCGAGGTCGAAGAGAACCGCGCGCAGGGCCTACCCTCGCCGGCGATCCGCGCCGGTTCGCCGCTCCGTGCTCCGGCGCTCGGGGCCCGGCGGGCCGAGGTTGGCCTTGCGCCGGTCTTTGCGCCGCCGGTCCTGCGTCCGGCGCTCGGCCTTGATCGCGGCTGCGGCCTGACGGGCGGCGTCGGCCATCTCGCGCTGCTTGCGGACGAGCAGGCGCGACGGGTCGAGCAGATCGAGCAGCCCTTCGTAGGCCGCGAGCAGTTTCGGATCGGTCGGCGTCCGCGCCAGCTGTTCGCGCAGGCAGTTGGCGGCCGCGACGACGTTGGTGCGCTGCCAGCCTTGCAGCGGAGCGGTCCGGTACTTTGACGAATCAGTCACGTCGAACCGCGGATTATATCTGACCGGGTTCCATCCCCGCCGGCGCCGTCCCGTCGGCGGGACTCGACGGGCGCCCGCGCAGCGCGACCCAGGCCAGGCGCGGCAGCAGGCGCGGGAAGTGCCAGAGCATGCGCCGCCGCGCGGCGCCGTAGGACAGGCGCCCGCTGGCGTAATCGACGAGGATGCGCGGAAACTCCGGGCGCGTCCTGGCGGCGCGGACCACGCGGTCCATCCGCGCCGGGTTGGGAAAGAGATACTTCTGGATCAGCACCGAGTCGCGCAGCTCGGCGCCGATCTCGCGTTTCCACAGCCGGACGTACCCGCGCCGCGCCGCGGCGGGATCGACGACGTCGCGCCGGCGCGCCGCGAGAATCGCGCGCGCGGCGAGATCGCCGGTGACCATCGCGTAGTAGATCCCCTCGGCGGAGAAGCCGTTGACGAACCCGCCGGCGTCGCCGGCGAGCAGCACGCGGCCCGCGGCGGTGGTGCGGAGCGGCCCGCCGATGGGGATCAGGAACGGCGTGAAGTGGCCGCGCTGCGACTCCCCCTCCATCAACCCGCGCGCGCGCAGGTCGCCGACGAACTGCCGCTGCAGATCGTAGGGCATGAGATCGACGCGCTCCTTGAAGAACGGCAGCACGTAGCCGATGCCGACGTTGACGTGCTCGCGCTTGGGAAAGATGTAAGCGTAGCCGTGTGCCCCGCCGTAGCCGTAGAACACCGACAGCGTGTCGGGCTCGGCGGCGCGCAGCGCCGACACCGGCGTCTCCTCCATCATGTCGAGCGCCAGGCGCGCGGCCGGCCATCCGGGGTTCATGCCGAGGCGCCGCGCGATCACGCTGTTGACGCCGTCGGCGGCGATCACCATCGGCGCGCGCAGCTCGCGGCCGTCGCGCGTGCGCAGCGTGACCCCGTCGGCGTCCTGGCGCGCCTGGGCGATGGCCGCCGGCGCCAGCAGGTCCGCCCCGGCGCGGACGGCCAGCTGCGCGAGCATGGTGTCGAACTCGACGCGGCGGATCAGGATCACGACCGGCCCGTTCGCCTGCATGCGGAAGATCTCGCCGGACGGCCCTTCGAGGTACAGGCTCGACACCGGGTGCGTCGGGATCTGCGGGAGCGCAGCGGACAGCCACGGGAAGCGGGTCAGCACCCGCGTGCTGATGCCGCCGCCGCACGGCTTCTGCCGCGGCAGCGCGTGGCGCTCCACCATCAGCACGCGCACGCCGGCGCGCGCGAGGGCCAGCGCCGCGGTCGCCCCCGCGGGCCCGGTGCCGGCGACGATGACGTCGGCGTCGTGCCGTACGGTCATGCTAGACTCGCGAGATGGCCGCGGCCGCTCTGGTGATAGCTGCTCACAACCTGATGCCTGCCCTTCGCGACCACGTCAAGGTAGACGGGGACATCGCGACCTTCGCCGATACGGAACCGATCCAGGCGCTGCAGACGATCATGGAAGATCGTCCCAGCCTCGTGGTGCTCGAGCGGCTGTTCGCGGCGACGCCACGCGGCGCGGCGCTGATCAACCGGATCAAGAGCGACCCGCAGCTGGCGCACACCGAGGTGCGCGTGATGTCGCACACCGGCGACTACACGCGGCAGGTGGTCAAGCCGACCGCGGCGGCGCCGGCCGCGGCCGCGTCGCACGGCGCGCCGACCGCGACGGCCACCGAAACGCAGCACAGCGCATCCCCGGTCGCGACCGAAGAAGCGCCCCGTTCGCTGGACTGGCAAGGCACCCGCCGCGCCCCGCGCTACCGCGTGCGGCAGGGGGTCGAGCTGCAACTCGACGGCAATCCCGCGGCGGTGATCGATCTGTCGACCGTCGGCGCGCAGGTGATCTCCCCGACCGTGCTGCGGCCGAACCAGAAGGTGCGCATCTCGGTGCCGGTGGACGACTTCACGCTGCGCTTCCGCGGCGCGATCGCCTGGGCCAAGTTCGAGCTGCCGAAGGCGCCGGCCACGAACCCGCAGTACCGCGCCGGCGTCGAGTTCACCGACGCCGACGCGCAGGCCATCGACAACTTCTGCTCGAAGAACCGCGCCTAGCACGCGTACGCGAAATGCGTGAACCCCCTGCGATTCGCAGCACGTCGATGATTCGCAGCGTCGGTTACAGGAGGCCAGGAGAGCAGGAGACCAGGAGTCTCCGGTCTTGAAGTCGTCGCGCACCGGCAGATCGCAACTGCTCCACCAATTCAACGGCACCTTGAGAACTCCTGATCTCCTGATCTTCTGATCTCCTGTTTTCCTCACACGCCGCGAGCGACCCGTATCTCACGCCCGATGTGGCCTGCCGCGAGGGCGGGATCGCCGCGAATCCATCACCGTGCGGCGACGCCGAACCACTGCGCCGCGACGGAGTCGTCGCGGATGATGGTGTCTTCGCGCGCCGAGCCGGTCGAGAGCACGGCGGCGGGCACGCCGGTCAGCTCCTCGAGGCGCGCGATGTAGCGCTGCGCGTCCTTCGGCAGATCGGCGTAGCGGCGGACGCCGGCGGTCGGCGCCTTCCAGCCGGGCACCGACTCGTAGATCGGCTCGCACGCGGCGAGCTGCGCGATGTCGCCGGGCAGCTCGGTGATGGTGCTGCCGGCGAGGCGGTAGGCGGTGCAGATCTGCAGCTCGTCCATCCCGTCGAGCACGTCCAGCTTGGTCAGCGCCAGCGCGTCGAGGCCGTTGACGCGCACGGCGTAGCGCACCGCGACCGCGTCGTACCAGCCGCAGCGGCGCGGACGGCCGGTCACCGCGCCGAACTCCTGGCCCGTCTCGCGCAGCCGGTTGCCGATCTCTCCCGTGAGCTCGGTCGGCAGCGGCCCTTCGCCGACGCGCGTGGTGTAGGCCTTGGCGACGCCGAGCACGCCGTCGATCGCGCGCGGCGGCAGGCCGAGGCCGGTGCACACGCCGCCGATGGTGGCGTTCGAGGACGTGACGTAGGGGTAGGTGCCGTGGTCGATGTCGAGCAGCGTGCCCTGCGCCCCCTCGAACATGATCGGGCGGTTCTGGCGGCGCGCGCGCGCCAGGAACAGCGACACGTCCTGCACCCACGGCGCCATGCGCTGCCACGCCTTGCGCAGATCGGCGAGGACCTGGTTGGCGTCCATCGACGACTCGCGGATGATGCGGTTGCGCGCGTCGACGTTGTGCCGGATGGCGCTGCTCAGCGCCTCGGTGTTGGCGAGATCCCCGACGCGCACGCCGCGGCGCGCGATCTTGTCCTCGTAGGCCGGGCCGATGCCGCGCGACGTCGTCCCGATCTTGCGCTCGCCGCGGCGCGCCTCGCTGAGCAGGTCGAGCTCGCGGTGGTAGGGCAGGATCAGGTGCGCCTTGTCGCTCACGATCAGGCGGTCGCCGATGGCGATGCCGGCCGACGCCAGCTCGTCGATCTCGGCGAAGAGCGCCTGCGGGTCCACCACCACCCCGTTGCCGATGACGCAGGTGATCCCCTCGTGCAGGATCCCCGACGGCAGCAGCCGCAGCACGAACTTGCGGCCGTTGGCGTAGACCGTGTGCCCGGCGTTGTGGCCCCCCTGGTAGCGCGCGACGATCGAGAAGTTCGGCGTCAGCAGATCGACGATCTTGCCCTTGCCCTCGTCGCCCCACTGCGCGCCCAGCACCGCGATGTTGGTAGCCATCTGGTTCATATCTTATCCGCTCGCGGCCGTCGGGCAGGCGGTGAGATAGGCTCTAGAGTGGCTGACCGATGATTCTGCTCGACGGACGTACGCTCACCCTCGCCGATCTGCAGGCGATCGCCGACCACCTCGAGCCGGCGGCGCTCGACCGCCACGCCGCCGAGGCGGTGGACGCCTCGCGCGCGATCGTCGACGCGCACGCCGGCGGCGACGCCCCCGTCTACGGCATCAACACCGGCTTCGGCTCGCTCGCCGAGGTCAAGATCGCCAGGAACGCGCTCGGCGACCTGCAGCGCAACCTGCTGCGCAGCCACGCCGCCGGCGTGGACGATCCGCTGCCGGCGCGCGCGGTGCGGGCGATGATGGCGCTGCGCGCCAACGTCCTGGCGAAAGGCTACTCGGGCATCCGGCGCGACACGCTCGAGCGGCTGATCGAGATGCTCAACGCGCGCGTCCACCCGGTCGTCCCCAGCCGCGGCTCGGTCGGCGCCAGCGGCGACCTCGCCCCGCTCGCGCACCTCGCGCTCGTGCTCATCGGAGAAGGCCAGGCGACCGTCGGCGACGACCCGGCCGTCGTGGACGGACGGACCGCGCTCGCCCGCGCCGGCATCGCCGCGGTGGAGCTTGGCGCGAAGGAAGGGCTGGCGCTCATCAACGGGACGCAGGCCTCGGCGGCGATCGCCGCCCTGGCGCTGCTCGGCGCGGAGCGGCTGGCGCGCGCCACCGACATCGCCGCGGCGCTGTCGATCGACGGCCTGCGCGGCTCGTGGCACCCCTTCGAGGCGCGTCTGCACGATCCCCGCCCGCATCCGGGGCAGCGCACGTCGGCCGACAACCTGCTGCGGCTGCTGCAGCAGAGCGCGATCAACACGTCGCACGAGAACTGCGGCCGCGTGCAGGACGCCTACTCGATGCGCTGCGCGCCGCAGGTGCACGGCGCCGCGCGCGGCGCGTTCGCCGCCTCGCGCGCGACGATCGAGATCGAGGTCAACGCCGCGACCGACAACCCGATGGTCTTCGCCGCCGAGGGGGACATTGTGTCAGGCGGGAACTTCCACGGCGCGCCGATCGCGATCGCGGCCGACGTCATCGTGCTCGGGCTGCTTCAGCTGGCGACGATCTCCGAGCGGCGCGCCGATCGCCTGGTCAACCCGGCGCTCAGCGGGCTGGCGCCGTTCCTCACCCGCGACAGCGGCCTGCACTCGGGCTACATGATGGCGCAGGTGACGGCGGCGGCGCTGGTGTCCGAGCTCAAGACACTGGCGCACCCGTCGAGCGTCGACACGATCCCGACCTCGGCCAACCGCGAGGATCACGTCAGCATGAGCATGGCGGCGGCGCTCAAGGCCGAGCGCGCGCTCCAGCTCGCGACGCGCGTCGTCGCCATCGAGATCCTGCTCGCGTGCCAGGCGATCGACCTGCTGGCGCCGCTGACGACGTCGCCGGCGCTCGCGCCGGTGCACGCGCGCGTGCGCCGCGACGTGCCGACGCTCGTCGACGATCGTCCGCCATCGCCCGATATCGAGCGGATCTCAAATTTGATCACTCGCGGATCGGTCGAACGCGCGTGCGCGGCGGAAGTCAAATAAATAATTTTTCAAATTAGTTTGACAACGCGCGCGTACGTTTCTAGATTGCTAACCTTCCGCGTGTGACGACTGCGAACGTCGCGCGTGGCCGCCTCGATCACCGAATGAGCACGCTGAGCCGCCACGTCAGCTCACCGCGCGGTGCGCACATCTCCTGCAAGGGATGGCCGCAAGAAGCCGCGCTGCGAATGCTGATGAACAATCTCGATCCCGACGTGGCGGAGCGTCCGGACGATCTGATCGTGTACGGCGGCTCCGGACGCGCCGCCCGATCCTGGGAAGCCTTCGACGCCATCGTCGCGACCCTTCGCCGCCTCGAACATGATGAAACGCTGCTGGTGCAGTCCGGCAAGCCGGTCGCCGTCTTCCGCACCCATCCGTGGGCGCCGCGCGTGCTCATCGCCAACGCGCTGCTGGTGCCGGCGTGGGCCAACTGGGACGTCTTTCGCGACCTCGAGGACCGCGGCCTGACCATGTACGGCCAGATGACCGCGGGCAGCTGGATCTATATTGGTACGCAGGGCATCCTGCAGGGCACCTACGAAACGCTGGCCGAGCTGGCGCGGCGTCATTTCGGCGGCACGCTCAGCGGACGCCTGGTCGTCACCGCCGGCCTCGGCGGCATGGGCGGCGCCCAGCCGCTCGCGGTCACGATGAACGACGGGATCGCGCTGGTCGTCGACGTCGATCCCGCGCGCATCCAGCGACGCCTCGAGACGCGCTACGTGGACGAGCGCGTGCGCTCGCTCGACGAGGCGCTGGCCCGCATCGAGCAGTGCCGCGCGGCGCGGCAGGCGCGCTCGTTCGCGCTCGAGGCCAACGCCGCCGACGTCATCCCCGAGCTGGCGCGCCGCGGCATCGTGCCCGACGTGCTCACCGACCAGACGTCGGCGCACGACGCGCTCAACGGCTACGTGCCCAACGGCATGACCCTCGCCGACGCGGAGGCGCTGCGCCGCGCCGATCCCGGCGAGTACGTGCGCCGCGCCGTCGCCGCGATGGCCACGCACGTGCGCGGCATGCGCGCGCTGCAGGATCGCGGCGCGATCACCTTCGATTACGGCAACAACATCCGCGCCCAGGCCGAGAAGGGGGGCGTCGCCGACGCCTTCACGATCCCGGGCTTCGTGCCCGAGTACATCCGGCCGCTGTTCTGCCGCGGCAAGGGACCGTTCCGCTGGGCGGCGCTGTCGGGCGATGCCGCCGACATCGCGGCCACCGATCGGCTGGCGCTCGAGATGTTCGCCGCCGACCAGCCGCTGTGCCGCTGGATCAGGCTCGCGTCCGAGCGCGTCGCCTTCCAGGGGCTGCCGGCGCGGATCTTCTGGCTCGGCTACGGCGACCGCGCGCGGTTCGGCCTGGCGATCAACGATCTCGTCCGGCGCGGCGTCGTCTCGGCACCGATCGTGATCGGACGCGACCATCTCGACACCGGTTCGGTCGCGTCGCCCAACCGCGAAACGGAAGGGATGCGCGACGGCAGTGACGCAATTGCCGACTGGCCTGTCCTTAATGCACTACTCAACACTTCGTCCGGCGCCACCTGGGTCTCGGTACACCACGGCGGCGGCGTCGGGATCGGCTATTCGCTGCACGCCGGCATGGTGATCGTCGCCGACGGCTCGCGCGAAGCGGACGAGAAATTGCAGCGGGTCCTGACCTGCGATCCCGGCAGCGGCGTGGTGCGCCACGCCGATGCCGGCTACCCCGAGGCGATGGCCACGGCCCGCGAACACGGAATCGACATGCCGATGCTGGGAAAACCTCGATGATGATCCCGGAGCGTCCTACGCTCGAGCGCCGCGTCCTCGCGGCCCTCGACGGATCCGCCGGCGCAAGCCCGCGGATCCCTGTTCTCCTTGGCGGCTGCGGCAGCGGCCGCACGTCGCTGCTGCTGCGGCTGCGCGACCTGATCGGGCGCAGCCAGGCCCAGTACGTCGACGTCGAGCGGATCGCGACCACGCCGGAGCGCTTCCTGCAGGCGCTGCGCGAGTCGTCGCCATTCGCCTCGTCCGCCGGCAGCGCGCCCCAAGCCGGTGCGCGCGAGGCCTTCGACGCGTCGCTCGCCTTCCTCGACGCGGCGCGGGCGCCGGCAGCGGCGCCGGCGACGTTCCTGATCGACGAGTTCCTCGAGCTGCGGACCTTCGAGAGCTTCCCGGGGCTGCGCACCGTGCTGCGCGACCTGATCGGCGCGCTCGCCGCGGGCGGCAACCGCTTCGTGCTCACCAGCCGCTACGCCGGGCGCGCGATGCGGCTGCTGCGCGACGCGCCGTCGCAGTTCGAGATCATTCCGGTCGCACCGCTCACGGCGGCGGAGGTGCGCGCGACCCTGCCCGGGGCGCACGACGACGATCACGTCCGTGGCCTCAGCGATCGCGACGGCACCGAGGACGAGGTCGAGCGCCAGCGCGACGAGCTGGCCAGGGTCGTGCACGCGCTCGCCGACGGACGGCCGTCCTACGTACGCGCGATCGCCGAGACGGCCACGGAGATGGCGCCGCGCGGCGACGCCGACCCGATCAGCGCGCTGGCCGCGCTGCTCGCCCCCGGCGGGCAGCTCGCGCAGACGTGCCGCTTCTGCTACGAGCTGCGCCTGCACCGCGCCCGCGGCTACGGCGCGCTCAAGGCCATCCTCGAGGTGCTCGCGCAGCAGGAGCCGCTGACGCTCACCGAGATCGCGCAGCGGCTGCATCGCACCCCGGGCTCGACCAAGGACTATCTCTCCTGGCTGGAAGACGTGGATCTGATCGCGTCACACCAGAAGCGCTACAGCTTCGCCGACCCGATGCTGCGCCTCTGGGTGCGCCTGCACTGCCGCGCCGTGCCGCCCGCCGACGAGGACATCGCGCGCGAGGTGCATGCCTACGTCCAGGCGCGTCTGCCGCACGCCGAGCCGGCGCTCGCGTTGTCGGCGGCGGTCGAGCGCGAGAAGAACTGGGGAATCATCGAGATCGACTGAACAGTGAACGGTTGGCGGTTGGCAGTTAACGGTTGACGGAGAACCGAGAACCGAACCGTGAACCGTGAACCGTGAACCGTGAACCGTGAACCGTGAACCGTGAACCGTGAACGGAGAAACTCACGCAGTGAGTTTCTCCAGGGCCGCGCGGGCGGCGGCCTGTGCCGCTTCTTTTTTGCTCCGTCCTTCGGCGTTGGCGACTGCCTCCCCTTCCACGACCACCTCGACGACGAAGCTCTTGCGATGATCCGGCCCGACCTCCGCGGCCAGGCGGTAGGCGGGCAGGCCGCGGCCGTGTGACTGCAGGTATTCCTGCAGCGCCGATTTCCAGTCCTCGGTGAAGCTCGCCGCCGCGCCGGACCGCCGCGCTTCGCCGACCAGCTCGGCGAACTGGCTCTCGATGAACTTCTGCGCCGGCTCGATGCCGCCGTCGAGGTAGATCGCCGCGATCAGCGCCTCGTAGCAGTCGGCGATGATCGCGTGCTTGCGGCGGCCGCCGGTCTTCTCCTCGCCGCGGCCGAGGATCAGGAACGACCCCAGGTCCAGCCGCTCCCCCAGCCGCGCCAGCGACGCCGACGAGACCAGCGACGCCTTCAGCTTCGACTTCTGCCCTTCGTTGTGCTGCGGGAACTCGCGGAAGAGGAGCGCGGCGACGACGAAGCCGAGCACCGAGTCGCCGAGGAACTCCATCGACTCGTTGTCGAAGACGCCGCCGCTGGCGTCCTCGTGCACGCGCGAGCGGTGCGTCAGCGCGTGCTCGAGCATCCCGCGATCCTTGAAGCGGTAGCCCATGCGGCGCTCGAGCGGCTCGAGCTCCGATCCGAACGGGACGACGCGTCCGCCGCGCACCTCGTCGCGGTGGCTGTCGATGATCCGCCGCGCCGCGTCGGCGTATTCCGGGCTCACCGCCACGCGCCGCTCCCAGGCCTGCTCGTTGAGCGCCAGCGGAAACGCCGTGCGCGAGTTGTCGCTGAGCATCGCCGAGGGAATGTCGTGCGTCTCGAGCAGGCCGCGGATGACGTTGGCCTCGATCTCGCTCGGCGTGCGGAAGATGACGACCAGCTCACCGTCCATGGGCGACGCGGCCTCCGGCGCAGGTCATACCGCCACGCGCTCCCGTCCGGCCAGCGCCTCCTCCACCTTGATCAGGATCATCGTCATGTCGTCGTGCTGATCGGCGGCGCCGACGAAGGACTCGATCTCGCGCAGGATGCGCTCGCGCAGATCGGCGGCGTCGAGATGGCCGTGCTCGGTGATCAGCCCGCCCAGGCGCGAGTCGCCGAAGAGATCGCTGTTGGCGTTCATCGCCTCGGTGATGCCGTCGGTGTAGAAGACGAGGACGTCCCCCTTGTTGAGCGGCAGGCTGTCTTCCTCGAGGAGATCTGCGAACTTCTGCGCCGCCCCGGGGATGCGCAGCCCGACCACCAGCCCGCTGGGGGCCAGCACCTGCGCGACGTTGGCGTCGCCGTCGCCCGACAGGTAAATGAGCGGCGTATGGCCGGCGCGCGCGAAGGTCAGCAGCCCTTCGTTGAGATCGATGACCGCGTAGGTCATGGTGATGAAGCTGCGCGTGTCGAGGTTCTCCGACAGGATGCGGTTGACCTCGAGGAGCAGCTGCCGCGGCGACTGGTAGATCTCGCTGAGCGAGAGCATCAGCCCCTTGAGCTCCGCCATGTAGAGCGCCGCCGAGGTCCCCTTGCCTGACACGTCGGCGATGAGCACGCCGATCCGGCGGTCGCCGACGTTGAAGAAATCGTAGTAGTCGCCGCCGACCTCGCGCGCCGGGACGCAGAGCGCGGTGATGGCGAGGCCCGGCACCTCGATGGGGCCTCGCGGCAGCAGCGACATCTGGATCTGCCGCGCGATGCGCAGCTCTTCTTCCAGCCGCTTCTTCTCGGCGGCGGTCTGCAGCAGGTTCTCGATGCTGCCGGTCATCTGGTTGAACGACTCGGCCAGCTCGCCGAGCTGATCGCGCGACTCGATGTTGATGCGGTGCGTGAAGTCTCCCTGCTGCACCCGCTCGGTCCCGGTGAACAGCTCGTGCACCGAGGAGGTGATCGATCGCGCCAGCGCCAGCCCCATGACCAGCGCCACCGCCTCGATGATCAGGAACATCACGCCGATCACGATCAGCACCAGCAGCAGCGCTTCCGACAGCCGCATGTTGCCGCTGACGTAGAGGTTCTGCGCGCTCGACAGGTGCCGGTAGAGCTCGCCCAGCTTGTAGCTGAGGGCGATGGTGTCGCTGTGCGGCATCCCCGTCGCCCAGTCCTGGACGTCGATTTGCGCCAGGCTCTTCTCGAACACGACCGAGCGGCTGCTCCGGGCCGACGTCCCGTCGCTGCGCGCACGATTGCCCGTCTCGACACGCGAGTCGAAGACGTTCTCGATGCGGACGCCGGTCGACTCGTGCAGCCGCTGCGTCACCTGGTCGTCGAGGGGGATGTCGACGACGACGGCGCCGTCGGAGCCGCCGGTGCCGACCTTGACGAAGGCGCGGACGATCAGTTCTTCCTCGCCGGCGGAGTCCTTCACCGGCAGGCCGACCGAGCCGGCGAAGACGTCGTCCTTCATCCACGCCGGGATGTCGTCGGGCACCGGCAGGCGCGCCCAGCGGCCGGCCTTGATCCGCTCCCCCGCCGGCGGAAGGTAGGCCACCGACATGTCGGGATAGAGCGAGGCGCGGATGCGGTGCACGCGCTGGATCGTCTCGGCCGCCGTCGAGGGATCGCGGCCGATCTCGGTCGCCGCCGCCTGCGCGCTGATGCGGGCGTGCTCGATGATCGCGTCGTAGCCGTCCTTGAACAGGTAGGCGCTGACGTTCATGAAGACGAGCGAGCCGGCGAACAGGAAGAAGATCAGGATCAGCAGCGCCGGGATGACGCCGATGAAGATGTAGGAGAGGATCAGCTTGCGGCGCACGCGCCACAGCAGGCGCCGCTTGATCTGGACGAACAGCCGCCACGCGAAGACGCCGACGGCGACGCCCAGCCCGATCGTCGCGGCGCTGCTGGTCACGCGCGCGACAGAGGGCAGCGCGCCCGTCACGCGCCACAGCGCGACGACGAGTTTGACCGCGGCCGAAATCAGGAAGAGGCGGCCGGGCCAGGTGCCGAAAAGAAGTTCGCGCGCGGTCGGCTGTGGTGCGACGGCTGGCCTCGGCGTCGGGCGACGCGCCATGTGCGATTATTAGACCATGAAACTCTCGCCGGACGCGCGCTTCTCGACCATCTGCATCCACGCCGGGCAGTCGCCCGACGCGGGCACCGGCGCGATCATCACGCCCATCTTCCAGACCTCGACCTACGTCCAGGACGAGCTCGGTCGGCACAAGGGCTACGAATACGCGAGGACGCAGAACCCGACGCGCTCGGCGCTCGAGGGAAACATCGCGGCGATCGAGGGCGGCAAGGCGGCGTTCGCCTTCGCCTCGGGGATGGCCGCCATCGACGCCATTACCACCCTCCTCACATCCGGTGACCACGTCGTCGTCACCGACAACACCTACGGCGGCACGTTCCGGCTGTTCGACAAGGTGCTGCGCAAGTACGGCCTCGAGTTCAGCTACGTGGACACCTCGCAGCTCGACCTGGTCGCCGCGGCGTTCCGCCCGAATACGCGCATGCTCTTCGTCGAGACACCGACCAACCCGGTGCTGCGCCTGACGGATCTGCAAGCGATCGCCGACCTGGCGCACGGGCGCGACATCCGGCTGGTGGTCGACAACACCTTCGCGAGCCCCGCGGTGCAGCGGCCGCTCCTGCTCGGCGCCGACATCGTCACGCACAGCACCACCAAGTACCTCAACGGCCACAGCGACAGCATCGGCGGCATCGTGGTGGCGACGCGCGACGACGACATCGAGTGGCTGCAGTTCATTCAGAACGCCGCCGGGGCGATCCTCAGCCCGTTCGACTCGTGGCTGGTGCTGCGCGGCACCAAGACGCTGCACGTGCGCATGGCGCAGCACAACGTCAACGGGCAGGCGATCGCCGAGTACCTGGCGGGACACAAGAAGGTGAAGCAGGTGATCTATCCCGGCCTGCCGAGCCACCCGCAGCACGCGCTGGCGAAGCGCCAGATGCGGGGCTTCGGCGGCATGGTCTCGTTCGACGTCGGATCCTTCGAGGCGGCGCGCGGTGTGTGCAACCGGGTGAAGCTGATGGCCCTGGCCGAGAGCCTCGGCGGCGTCGAGACGCTCATCAGCCATCCCGCCACCATGACGCACGCCTCGGTGCCCGCCGAGCGGCGGCGCGAGATTGGCCTCACCGACAGCCTGGTCCGGATCTCCGCCGGAATCGAGGATCCCGCCGATCTCATCGCCGATCTCGAGCAGGCGCTCGCATGATCGATTTCGTCCTGCATTTCGACAAACACCTCTACGAGCTCGTCAACGCATACGGCGCCTGGGTCTACGCCATCCTGTTCGGGATCGTCTTCGCGGAGACGGGGCTGGTGGTCACTCCCTTCCTGCCGGGGGATTCGCTGCTCTTTGCCGCCGGCGCGCTCGCGGTCAGCAGCGGCGGGCTCAACCCCTGGGTGCTCTTCGTGCTGCTGGCCGTGGCGGCGTTCACCGGCAACACGGTGAACTACGCGATCGGCCGCCGCGTCGGCCCGGCGATCTTCACCGGCAGCGACCAGACGACGCTGCTCCACCGCGCGCTCAACCGCGAGTACCTCGAGCGGGCGCACGCGTTCTTCGAGCAGTACGGCGGCAAGGCGATCATCCTCGGCCGCTTCGTGCCGATCGTGCGCACGTTCGTGCCCTTCGTCGCGGGCGCGGCACAGATGACGGCGGGGGCGTTCGTGATGTTCAACGCGATCGGCGCGCTGGCGTGGGTCGGGTTGTGCGTGCTGGCGGGCGTGCTCTTCGGCAACGTGCCGATCGTCAAGAACAACTTCTCGCTCGTGACGATCGGGATCGTGTTCGTCTCACTCCTGCCGATGATCGTCGAGATCGTGCGTCACCGCTCGCGGCCGCGTTGACTCCGTGACCCAGCGCAGGTACAGGTCGCTGCCGTCGACGATCGGCAGGACCAGGAACTCCGGCACGTCGTACGGGTGGAGCACGAGGATGCGATCGTGCAGGTCGCTGACGCGGTCCCGTGAGGTCTTGATCACGAGCTGGCGCTCGGGATCCTGCTGCACCGCCCCCTCCCACCGGTAGATCGACTCCATCGGCGGCAGCAGGTTGACGCAGGCCGCCAGCCGCTCCTCGACCAGGGCGTGCGCAAAGGCGGCAGCGTCGGCGTCCGCCGGAAGCGTCGTCAGCACCACTACATGTTGTGTCTCGGACATCGGCGCGACCCGATCGCGCGCCGCAGCGTAATGCCTCGCCTGCGACGGGCCGAAACTATTGTACTTGTGAAGCCGCACTGGCGCGCGCGCCTGCTCACCTACACGCTCGGGTTCGTGATGATCGTCCTGGTGGTCGACGCGCTGGTCGGCGACAAGGGGATGCTGGACACGATCCGCGCGCGCCGCCAGTACGCCGAGGTGGCCGCCGCGCTGGCGCAGAAGCGCCAGGAGAACACGCGGCTGCGCGAGCAGATCCGCCGCCTGCGGGAGGACCCCGCGACGATCGAGTCGCTGGCGCGCGAAGAGCTCGGCCTGATCCGCGACGGCGAGGTCCTGTTCATTCTCCGCGACGCCGACCCGGCGCGTCGGTCACGATGATCAGGTCGTCCCACTGCTGCCGCCGCAGGCCCGTCCGGGTCCGCGTCGTCCCGACCACCGCGCGGCACTTGAACACCTCGCGCAGCTCGACGCCGCGCCGCCGCAGTTCCCGGTAGTCCCGCCGCAGCATCACGAGGTAGACCGGCCGCGCCTCCGAGATGAAGGCGACGACGTCTTCCGGCGTCGACAGCCGGGCGACCGGCCGCTCCGCGTAATAGCGCAGGCTCGCGCGCCACTGCTCCATCCGATAGATGCCTACCGGCGTGTCGCTCGACGTGAGCCGCTGCAGCGTCTTGCCGACGAGCGCCGTGGGCCGCGTCAGCTCGAGCGCCGGGAAGCCAATCGTGACGATGCAGACGTAGGCGGCGAGCAGCGTCAGCACGGGAGCGATCGGCGTCGGCGGCATCTTCCAGCCGACGCGTGATGCCGCATAGAGCAGCGCCGTGCCGCCGATGGCCAGCACGATCGGGAACGCGATCGCGGAGGGCGGCAGATCGAGGTTCAACTGGAACAGGGCGACGCTGCCGAAGCTGCCGCCGATGAGCAGCACGGCGGCGACGATCAAGGCCGCCGCGCGGGTGCCGAGCCACTGATGCGCCAGGCCGGCGGCGCCATCGGCCTCCTGCGCCGCTTCCCTCCAGGCCCGCGCCGCGATCAGGCAGCAGGCCGGCGCCGCGGGAAAGATGTAGTGATCGAGCTTGAACCGCGCGACGCTGAAAAAGAGCAGGATGACCGCCGCCCACAGCCAGAGCAGGCGCTCCTCGGTCTGCCAGCTGGTGAACCGGCGCTGGCGGAACAGATCGATGGCGCGGCCGACGAGGATCGCGCTCCAGGGAAAGAAGCCGCCGGCAAACACGCGCACGTAATAGACGTGGCTGATCGCGCGCGACGAGAACGACTCGGGCTGGGTGAAGTAGAACAGGTTGCCGGCGAGCAGGTAGCCCTGGACGAAGTCGGCGCCGAAGCGGCCGTGCATCCAGACGAACCAGGGCGACGCGGCCAGCGCCGCGACCAGCAGCCCCTGCGGCCAGTGCAGGCGTGAGATCCAGGCGCGCAGCGATCCCCCGCACATCCATGCGGCGCCGCAGAAGGCCGCCACCAGCAGCAGCGCCACCGGTCCCTTGGTCATCACCGCGAGCGTCAGCAGCAGGTAGCCGATCTGCTCGACGCGCGGACGCTGCTCTTTTGCCGCGACCAGCAGGCAGCCGATCGCGCCGAAGAGGAACGCGGTGAACACCATGTCGAACAACCCGATGCTCGACAGCGCGAAGGTGGCGGGAATGGTGGCGAACATGATCGCGCCCCACTCCCCCGCCTCGACGCCGAGCAGCGCGATGCCCACCCACCGCGTGACCGCGAAGAGCGCGAGCGCGGCAATCGCGCTCGGCATGCGCGCGGCGAACTCGGTTTCGCCGAGCAGGCTGACCGACGCGCCCTGCAGCCAGTGAAAGAGGACCGGCTTGTCGATGAAGGGCTTGCCGTCGAGCAGCGGCACCAGCCAGTTGCCCGAGCGCAGCATCTCCCGGGTCAACTCGGCGTAGTGCGCTTCGTCGGGATCCAATAAGGAGGTGTAGCCGAGCCGCCAGAAGACGACGATCCAGGCGATCGCGAGCCAGCGCAGCCCCGTGAGGCCGCGCAGGGACGCACGGATCCGGGCCCCCAGCGGCGGCAACTCAGGCATGGCGGGAAAGCTATACCCGTACTGGCGGGTTAAACGCAATCTTTTCCTCGAAGGCCAGGAGGATATGCTGGTGCGGGGATGCTCGCGACGGATATTCGGGATGCGCTGCGCGGATTCGCGAAGAACCGCGGATTCGTGGCGGCGGCGGTGCTCTCGCTCGCGCTCGGTGTCGGCGCCAACTCCGCGATTTTCAGCGTGGCCAGCGCGCTGTTGCTGCGCGCGCTGCCCTATGCCGACCCCGATCGGCTGGTCATCCTCTGGAGCCGATCCCCGGGGCTCGGGATCAGCGAGGACTGGTTCTCCACCGGCCAGTACGCCGACATCAGGAGCACCAGCGCGGGGCTCGAACAGGTCGCGATCGTCTACGGGGCGAACGAGAACCTGACCGGGGACGGCGCGGAACCGGAACGTGTCGGCACGCTGCGCACGTCGTCCAACCTCTTTCCCATGCTCGGCGTCCAGCCGGCCGCGGGGCGCCTGTTCACCGCCGAGGAAGACACGCAGCAGCCACCGTCGGCGGCGCTCGTCGGCTATCGCACCTGGGTCAGGCGCTACGGCAGGGATCCATCCGTGATCGGCCGCCGCCTCGAGTTGAACGGGCGCTCGTACCAGATCGTCGGCGTCCTCCCCGAGTCGTTCTCGCTGCCGCAGGAGATCGTCCCGACGGTCGGCATCGCGTCGGATGCGGAGATGGTGGTGCCGCTGCCGCTCGGGCCGAACGCGGCCCAGACGCGCAACCGCGAGGACTACAACGTCATCGGCAAGCTGAAACGCGGCGCGACGGTGGCGCAGGTCCAGCAGGAGATGGACGCGCTGACCGTCCGGCTGCGGCGCGACTTCCCCAATTTCTATCCGCCCAACGGCGGGCTCACCTTCAGCGTCTTGCCGTTGCACGAGCAGGTCGTCGGCGGGGTCCGCCGCTCGCTCGGGATCCTGATCGCCGCGGTCGCGTGCGTGCTGTTGATCGCCTGCGCCAACGTCGCCAGCCTGCTGCTGTCGCGCGCGGTCGGGCGGCAGAAGGAAATCGCGGTCCGCTCCGCGCTCGGCGCCGATCGCTGGCGCATCGTCCGCCAGCTGCTCACCGAGAGCGTGCTGCTCGCGGCCGCGGGCGGCGCGCTCGGCCTGGTGTTCGCGTGGGCCGGCCTGCAGTGGATGCAGGCGCTCGGCTCGAAGAGCGTTCCGCGGCTGCACGAGATCCGCATCAACGCCGGCGTGCTGGCCTTTACGCTGGCGCTGTCGGTCCTTTCCGCGATCGTGTTCGGCCTGCTGCCGGCGCTGCGCGCGGCGAGCGCCGATCTGCAGACCGAGCTCAAGGAAGGGCACGGCGGATCCTCGGGGCTCTCGCCGTGGGGACGGCGCCAGCGCACGCGGCGGATCCTCGTCGTCGCCGAGCTGACGCTGGCGGTGATGCTGCTCGTCGGCGCCGGCCTTTTGATCCGCAGCTTCGGGCAGATCCACCGCGTCCCGCCCGGCTTCAATCCCAGCGGCGTGCTGACGATCGAGCTGACGATGAACGGGCGGAAGTACGCGGACGCGGCGAAGGTGCTCGAGGCGGCGAAGGGGCTGTGGGCGCGCCTCGACCGACTGCCCGGCGTGACCGCGGTCGGCGCGGTCTCGCCGCTGCCGCTCAGCAACCAGATGGCGTGGGGGCCGATCACGATCGAAGGGCGCGCGCTCGACGTCAACGAACGCTTCATCAACGTCGATCAGCGCGTCGTCGCGCACGACTACTTCCGCGTGATGGAGATTCCGCTGCGCCAGGGACGGCTGTTCACCGATCAGGACACGCGCGACTCGCTGCGCGTCTGCCTCATCGACGACCACATGGCACGGCAGCTGTGGCCGGCCGGTGACGCGCTCGGCAAGCGCGTGCGCACCGGCGGCATCGACGCCTCCAGCTCCGCGGCGTGGATGACGATCGTCGGCGTCGTCGGGTCGATCAAGCAGGACGCGCTCGACGCCGAGTCGCGCATCGCGCTCTATTACCCGCACGGGCAGCTGCCGGGGCGCACGTTGAACGTGACCGTCCGTACCGACGGCGATCCCGCGGCGCTCGCCGCGGCGGTGCGGGCGGAGATTCACGCGCTCGACCCCGATCTGCCGGTCTACAACGTGCGGACGATGGTCCAGCGGATCGACGAGTCGCTCGCCCGCAAGCGCTTCGCGATGCTGCTGCTGACGATCTTCGCGGTGCTCGCCTCCGGGCTGGCCGCGGTCGGCATCTACGGCGTGGTCGCCTTCCTCGTCGCGCAGGGGACGAAGGAGATGGGCATCCGGATGGCGCTCGGCGCGACGCCGCGCGGCATCGCGATGATGGTGGTGCAGTACGGAGCGATCATGGCGGCGGCGGGCATCTTGCTGGGCGTCGCCGGCGCGCTCGCCGGCACGCGGGTGATGCGCAGCCTGCTGTTCGGCATCGGCGCCGCCGATCCCCTGACGTACGTACTGGTTGCGGGCATCGCCGGGGCGACGGCGCTGTTCGCCTGCTACATCCCGGCCCGCCGCGCGGCCCGTCTCGACCCGATTACCTCGTTACGCGACGGTCATTAGCGACGTTGGTGCGTCTGCCCGAACAGGAAGAATAAGTTTCGCGCTCCCGGTGACTTGCCCGCGGGTCAGGGGGGCACCTATGCGGGATCCCCCGGAAATTCGGGCCATTCTCCGGGTCGGTATAGGTACGGCGGTTGCTACTGTCCGGGTTGCCTCCCAAGCGGGAGGCCCCAAATGCCCTCGCCCTTTCAATTTCGCTCGGCACTGGAACGCCTGTGGCGCCAGCGGCCCGACCACCGCGTCCTGTCGCTGTTGTCGGCTGGTGGAGCGCTCCTGGCCTCGGTGCGTCTCGCTGACGCGGTCCTCGACGACGCCGTCGCCGGAGGGGCGACCGCGCCGGCCGCCGCGCCGGTGATGATCGCCGTGGCCGGCGCCTTTGCGCTCGCGTCGCGGCCGCCCGCCGCCGGCGACGATCTGGCGCCGATTGCGCGGCTGCTCAAGGCGCTCCGGCCCGGTGACGGCGCCGACGCCATCTTCCGTACCGTGCTCGCCGAACTGCTGTCGATCGTCGACGCCCGCGAAGCGGTCGTCGTGATCGAGCGCCGCAACGGCCGGCGGATCCTGGCGTCGCGGCTGAACGTGAACGCCGGGGCGCGGCGCGAGCCGATCCTGAAGCGCCTGCCGCGGAGGGCGCGCGACACCTATTTCTTCCCCGTCCCGGGCAGTGTCGCCGGCGAGTTGCGATCGCCGCTCGATCCGCACGTGACGGTCGCCCATCTGGGCGCCGATCATCCGTCGATTCCGGCGGCGCTGACCGAAGAGCACCCCTGCGACTCGATGTTCGTGGTGAGCTTCGCCTGCGCTGAAGACTGGCACGGCCGCCTGCTGCTGCTCGATCCGAAAACGGGCGCCGGCGAGGCGTTCCTGCGGACATTCGAGCTGCTCCTCAGCCATCTCGTGCCGGCGGTGGCCGGGGTGTGCGATCTGCACGCGCTGCGCCGGCGCGCGGCGTCGCAGGAGCGGGCGCGCCTGGCGCGCGAGCTGCACGACGGCATCGTGCAGGAACTGGTCAACATGGACATCGAGCTCGAGCTGGCGCGGCGCCAGCATGGCAGCGACGTCGAGTCGCTGCGCGAGGATCTCGGGCGGGTCCAGGAACAGCTGCGATCGCAGATCTCCGGCCTGCGCACGCTGCTGCAGCAGGCACGCAGCCACGACGGCAACGCGTCGCGGCTGCCGGCGCTGCTGTCCGAAGTCGTACAGCGCTTCGGGCGCGAGACCGGCATCACCGCCGACTACCGCTCGAGCGTCGCCGATCTGGACCTTCCCGCCCGCGTCTGCGGCGAGATCGTGCGCATCGTGCAGGAAGCGCTCGTCAACGTCCGGCGTCACAGCGGGGCCCGCCACGTCACCGTGGAGTTCGGCGGCGGCCCCGACGATCTGACGCTGGGCATTCAGGACGACGGCCGCGGCTTTGCCGCACCGGCACCGGCCGTCATCGCAGAACGCGTGCAATCGATCGGCGGAACCGTTTACGTCCTGGCTCTCGACCGTGGCGCGCGGGTCGAAGTCAGGCTGCCCCGGAATGGACCATGGACCAGAACCGCGAGATCCGAATTGTCATTGCCGACGATCACCCGATTTTCCGAGACGGGGTAAACCGTCTCCTCCAGTCCGAGCCCGGCTTCCGGGTCGTCGGCGAAGCGGGCGACGGCGCCGACGCCGTGCGCATCTGCACCCGGCTGCGGCCCGACGTCCTGTTGCTCGACGTGGCCATGCCTGGCACCGGCGGGTTGCAGGCGCTGAAGCAACTCTCGCAGGAAGCCCCCTCGGTCCGCACCCTGGTGCTGACCGCCGGCCTCGACTCGCTCGCGGTGAGCACCGCGCTCGAGCTCGGCGCGCGCGGCGTGCTGTTGAAAGGATCCGCGACGACGCTGCTCTTCGAGAGCATCCGGTCGATTACCAAGGAAGAATACTGGCTCGGGTGCAACGCCGCCGGACAGATGGTCGACACCCGGCGCGACGTGCCCGGCGCTGACCTGCGCGCCGTGGCCACCAACAAGTACCGGCTGACGCCGCGCGAGCTGGAAGTGGTCTCGCGGGTCGCCTCCGGCGAATCGAACAAGCAGATCGGCGAAGCGCTCAGCATGCGCGAGAACACCGTGAAGCACCACCTGACCAGCATCTTCGACAAGACCGGCGTCTTCTCCCGTCTCGAGCTCGCCGTCTTCGCGATGAATCACGGCCTGATCGAGAACTAACGCACCCAGCCAGCCCGGCAGCGCGCACAATACCGCTGCCGGGTGCCGTTGGCCGTTTCCCGTTTCCAGTTTCCCGTTTCCGGTTCCCCGTTTCCCGTTTCCCGTTCCCCGTTCCCCGTCACCCGTTTCGGCTCCGGCTCCGGCATTGCCAGTTGCCGGTTGCCGGTCAATCATTTCCTTCTCGGGCGATGACTCTCCTCCTCCGCTTCCTCATCGCCCTCGC
>Ga0207648_10001524_pt1 | contig 25523 bp, 17 predicted proteins | sample KBSMisM32_FD_184310 | JGI IMG/M metagenome (GOLD analysis project Ga0207648, IMG submission 184310) | Miscanthus rhizosphere microbial communities from Kellogg Biological Station, Michigan, USA - KBS Miscanthus M3-2 (SPAdes) (version 2) | ecosystem: Host-associated > Plants > Roots >... | reverse complement strand
TTCATTCTTCCCGATTCGCTGCAGTTCGCCGAGTACAACGCGGAGTCTCCCGCCGGCCCGGGCTACAGCCAGGGTCTCGCCGAGCTCTTCGCCGCGGTGACGCGCGACGATCCGGCGCTGGCCGGGTTCCGCGATCGCTTCGACGTCCGCTTCTACACCCCGATCGCGCAGCTGCTCGACGCGCTCCTCGCCAGCTACAAGGACTGGGGCGGCACGGCCAGCCCGCCGCGCATGGCCATCGTGGACTGGCGCGAGGTGCCGACCTGGAGCGAGTTCGAGCTGCTGCGCGACGCGTTCGTCGCCGCCGGCATACCCACCGTCGTATGCGATCCGCGCGACCTCGTCTTCGAGAGGGGCGCGCTGAGCGCGGGCGGCGAGCGCATCGATTTCGTCTACCGCCGCGTCCTGATCAACGACATCGTCGCGCGCCCCGACGAGTGCAAGGCGTTGATCGACGCCTATCGGGCGAAGGCGGTCTGCGTCGCCAACACCCTGCGCTGCAAGATTCCCCACAAGAAGGCGTTCTTCGCGGTGCTGACCGACGATCGCTTCGCCTCGCATTTCAGCGACGCCGAGCGTGCGATCGTCGCCGCCCACGTCCCATGGACCCGCGTCGTCGACGAGACGCGCGCCGACGACATCCGCCGCCGGCGCGAGTCGCTGGTGCTGAAGCCGAACGACGAATACGGGGGGACCGGGGTCACGCTGGGATGGGAGAGCGACGAGCGCGAGTGGGACGCGGCGATCGCGCGAGCGCTGGCGGAAGCAAAAGACGATGCCCGGCTGTGGGTCGTGCAGGAGCGCATCAACGTCCGGCGCGAGCCGTTTCCCGTCTGCGACGCCGCCGGCGTCGCCGAGCGCAACATGCTCGTCGACTTCGCGCCGTACGTCTTCCGCGGCCGTGTCGCCGGGTTCCTCACGCGGCTCAGCGCCACCGGGCTCGCCAACGTGACGTCGGGCGGCGGCCAGGTCCCGGCCTTCGTCGTGCAACCCAGGTAACCGTGTCGATACTGACCGTCTTCGGACCGTTCTCTCCCGAGCTCGCCCCCGGCGCCCACAACGCCGTCAACGTCTGCCTCGCGATCAAGCGGCGCGAGCGCGTCGCGCTCATCGCCGACGAGGCGAGCCGCGAGGTGGCGGCGAGTCTCGCGGCCGCGCTCGACGACGCCGGCGCCGTCTCCGAGAACGTGCTCATCGAGCAGGTGGCCGCGCGTCCGTTGACCGCTGCGCCGAAGCCGGTGCTCGACGCGCTCGAGCGCGCCGACGCGGGCATCCTGTGCGTCCATCCCATGCAGGGCGAGCTGGCGTCGCGCATGGCGATCGTCGCGGCCGTCGAGCGGCGGCGGATCCGCTACGCGCACATGGTGGGTGTCACGCCGGAGATCATGCAGCAGGGCATGCGCGCCGACTACCTCCTGGTCGATCGGCTGAGCACACGCCTGTGCGAGCGGATGCGGTCGGCGCAGTCGCTCCGCGTCGAGACGCCGTTCGGCACGAGACTCACCGCGACGTTCGATCCGGCGCTCCACTGGATCAAGACCAGCGGCCTGATCAGCACGCGCTACTGGTCCAACCTGCCGGCCGGCGAGGTGTTCACGACGCCGGCGTCGGTCGACGGGGTGTTCGTCTGCAACGGGACCGCGGGGGACTACTTCGGCCCGAAGTACGGAGACCTGTCGGGGACGCCGCTGACGCTCGAGATCGCCCGCGGGCGTCTCGTCAGTGCGCACTCGGACCGCAAGGAGCTGGAGCGCGAGTTCTGGGACTACTGCCACACCGACGAGTACAGCGACCGCGTCGGCGAGCTGGCCTTCGGCACCAACCTGGCGCTGACGGAGATGATCGGGATCCTGCTGCAGGACGAGAAGATCCCCGGCGTCCACCTCGCCTTCGGCGATCCCTACGGCAGCCAGACCGGCGCCGACTGGAAGTCGAAGACGCACATCGACGTCCTGACACGCGACTGCGACGTCTGGATCGACGACACCCAGGTCATCGAGCGCGGCCGCTACCGGCTGGATCGGTTAGGGTTGGAGCCGGGATCTTCCGCCTGAAGGCGGAAGCCACGAGCGCGCCTTCACACCCACCGCGTGTATTCCCACATCATGTGCCGCCAGTACGGCCAGTCGTGGCCCCCCTGCGAACCCCAGTCGTCCAGGTGATGCGGCACCCCGCGGCTCGCGAGGATCCCCGACAGCCGGTACGATTCCTCGGGATGCTCCCACGGCCCCGTGCCCGTCGCCAGGTGGATGTCGCAGCTCGACAAATGGTGCAGCGCCCAGCCGTCCGACATGTTCGACATGTAGTCCACGGGATTGTTGAAGTAGAAGTTGTCGTCGTAGTCGCCGCCCATGAAGCGCTTCATGTCGTACACGCCCGACAGCGCGAAGCAGCGCTTGACGATGTCGGGATGCTTCAGCAGCGTGTTGACGGCGTGATACGCGCCGAGCGACGCCCCCATCGTCCACACCGGCACGTCGTGGCTGCGGCAGTGGCTGCGCACGAACGGGATTACCTCGTGGACGATGTACTGGTCGTACATCACCTGCATCCAGCTGCGGTGCCGCGGATGCGCGTGGCCGTTGCCGTACGAGTCGCCGTTGTTGGTGTTCACGCAGAATACCTTGACCCGGCCGCCTTCGATGGCGTCGGACATCACGCCGATGACGCCCTGGCGCTCGTACTCCCATTCGTCGCCGCCGGTCGTCGGAAAAGTGATCATCGGCGGGCCGTAGTGCCCGTAGACGACCACGCCCATGTCGCGGCCGAGACGGCCGGAATGCCAGTAGTGCGCTTCGCGATGCATCGGTAGAAGCTTAATGGAAAAACGATCGTTCGAAATCTGGTCGCCGCAGTTCCGCAACCGCCGCTACGTCGACGTCTATCTGCCGGCCTCGTACGGCGAGGGACGGCGGCGCTATCCCGTCGTCTACCTGCAGGACGGACAGAACCTGTCCGATCCGGCCATCGCGTTCGGCGGCCAGACGTGGCACATCGACGAAGGGCTGCCGTGGCTCGCCGAACGCGGCATCGAGCCGATCGTCGTCGGCATCCACAACAACGCCGATCGCCTCGCCGAGTACAGCCCCTTTCCCGACGCGAGGCACGGAGGCGGCGACGGTGACCGCTACGCGCGCTTTCTGATCGACAGCGTCAAGCCGCGGGTCGACGGCGAGTTCCGCACGAGGAAGGACCGTGACGGCACGATCGTCGGCGGCTCGTCGATGGGAGGGTTGATCAGCGTCTACCTGTTCTTCCGCCGGCCGTCGCCGTTCGGCGGGGCGGTGGTGATGAGCCCGTCGATCTGGTTCGGCGGCGGCGAGATCCTGAGGTTCGTCGAGCGCGCCAGGACGACGCGCGGGCGCATCTATCTCGACGTCGGCACCAACGAGGGCGCCGGGACGCTCAAGAACGCCCGGTTGCTGCGGAGGGCCCTGCGCGCCAAGGGCTACACCCGCGACACGCTGCGCTACATCGAGGCCGAAGGGCATCAGCACCGCGAAGCCGACTGGGCCTGGCGCCTGCCGCAGGCGCTGGAGTTTCTGCTGCGGGAGCGATAATCTTCCGCGCCATGAAGCTCGACCGCCGTCAATTCCTCGCGCTGTCGTCCACGGCGATCAGCGCGGCGCCGCTCACCCGCCTCCTGGCGCAGCAGCCGCCCGCGCCGGCACCGCCGGCCGCGCAGCCTGCGCCGCCGACACCCGTCTTCACCGACGTCCGCCGCAACGTCGGGATCTTCACCGCGCGCGGCGGAACGATCGGGTGGCTGATCAACAAGGACGCCGTCCTCGTCGTCGACACGCAGTACGCGGACACGGCGAAGCTGTGCGTTGACGGACTGAAGGGAAAAACCGGCGGACGGACGATCGATCTCGTCTTCAACACGCACCATCACGCCGACCACACCGGCGGCAACGGTGTCTTCAAGGCCGAGGCAAAGAAGCTGGTCGCGCAGGCGCGCGTGCCCGAGCTGCAGAAGCAGTTCGCGCCGACGACGCCGAACACTCCGCCGCAGGTGGTGGCCGATGCGACCTTCGACACCACCTGGTCCGAGAAGCTCGGCGACGAAAAAGTGACGGCACAGTACAACGGCCCCGGCCACACCGGCGGCGACGCGATCGTCCGTTTCCACGACGCGCACGTCGTGCACATGGGGGATTTGTTCTTCCGCGAGTTCCACCCGCGCGTCGATCGCCCGTCGGGCGCGTCGATCCAGAACTGGCTGAAGATTCTCGAGAAGGTCGCCAACGAGATGCCGGGCGATACGATCTTCATCGCCGGCCACGCCCGCAGCGGTCTTGCGCCGACCGCGGACCGGAAAGCGCTGCTCGCCTTCCGCGACTACTTCGATGCCGTGCTCACGCTGGTGCGCAAGGGCATCGCGGCGGGTCAGACCAAAGACGCCATCGCGGCAACTTCGACGCTGCCGGGGTTCGACAACTACCAGAGCTCGGGCACCGTGCTGACGCTTGGCGGCGTGCTCGCCGTCGCCTATGACGAGCTCACCGCGAAGTGAGCCAAGGGTGCTTGCGCTGAAGCTCGGCCGAGTTCAGGAGCGTCCATAACTCGAGGCGCCACAGCCGCTCGCACTGCGGGCACCAGGTCAAGTAGTAGGCGTCCATCGTGCCGCGCAGCTCAGTTTCAGCCTGACACTTCGGACAGTTCAACATCACAGCCATGGGGTGTTTGTACGATTTCGTGACGCGGATCCCCGCGAAACGGTCGAATTCCTACTGGCACCGCATGGGTCATGCCGTCCTTAATGCCTCATCAGTGGCACGGCTTTGGCAATGGGTCCGCCACTGCGACCAGACTGAACCATATGCCCCGGCAACGCTCCGCGCGCACTCGCACGCCTCGCGACGTCATTCACGAGGACGGTCGCCAGACGCTGGCGATGCTACGAGCCTGTAACCAGACGATCAACATGGTGCTCGTGGCGTTGACCGACGGCGTCGAGCTCGAGATCTGGGCCGATGGAACGATGCGGCGTCGCTCGCGTTTCCTGCGCGATACCGAGGCGCGCAAGTATTCGGAACGTCTCTCGGCGCGGCTGATCCGCCGCGGCTACCGGAAGGATGTCGAGCTGCGGTGATTCCCCCACGCAAACAGCCGCTCGTGCTGCTGGCCGAAGACTTCGAAGACGCTCGCGAACTGTATCGCGACTACCTGCAGTTCTCGGGGTTCGACGTGGAGACGGCCAACAACGGGCGGGATGCCATCACGCGGGCCGTCGAGCTGCAGCCCGACCTCATTCTGATGGACGCGAGCATGCCGGTGCTCGACGGCTGGCAGGCGACGCGCGAGCTGAAGGCCAACCCGGTCACCCGCCACATCCCGATCCTGGCGCTGACGGCGCACGCGTTCGACGATGCCCGCCGCGAAGCGCGGGCGGTCGGCTGCGACGGCTTCGTCACCAAGCCGTGCCTCCCCGACGACCTGGTCACCAGGGTGCGCGCGGCGCTCGACAACGGCCGGAAGAAATCCAAACGATAGCTGTTATAAGCTGAGCGGTAATGAATCCCATTTCCGCACTGCTGGCCGCGCTGGTCGTGCTCACAGCTGTCTTCGTCGCCTCCTGGGCCTCGATCATCATGAAGGTGCGGGGCGAGCGCAGCCCCGCGATCAGTCCCGCCGCCGATGCGCGGTTCCCCACTCCGCTGTCGATCGGCGTCGGCGCGGTCACCAACTTCTTCGATACGCTCGGCATCGGATCGTTCGCGACGACGACGGCGATGTTCCGCGCGTTCAAGATGGTGCCCGACCGCATCATCCCCGGGACGCTCAATGCGGGACACACGCTCCCGACCGTCGTGCAGGCGTTTTTCTACATTGCGGTGATCCCGGTGGACGTCGTCACGCTGATCTCGATGATCGCGGCGGCGGTGCTGGGTGCGTGGCTTGGTGCCGGGATCGTGGCCGGGTGGCCGAAGCGCTACGTGCAGATCGGAATGGGGTTCGCGCTGCTGGCGGCGGCGACGTTCTTCACGATGACCAACCTGGGGCTCTTCCCCGCGGGCTCCGACTCGATGGGTGTGCGCGGCGGGCTGCTGGTCGCGGCGGTGCTGGGCAACTTCCTCCTCGGCGCGCTCATGTCGCTCGGCATCGGCCTCTATGCGCCCTGCATGGTGCTCATCAGCCTGCTCGGCATGAACGCGACCACGGCCTTTCCCATCATGATGGGATCGTGCGCATTCCTGATGCCGGTCGGCAGCCTGAAGTTCATCCGGGAGCGCGCCTACAGCCTGCGCGTCGCGCTCGGCCTCGCGCTCGGCGGCATTCCCGGCGTCATCATCGCGGCGAAGATCGTGAAGTCGCTCGATCTCCACACCGTGCGCTGGCTGGTGATTGTCGTCGTCCTCTACACGGCGACGACGATGCTGTGGGCCGCATTCGGCGCGCCCGCGACCGCTAGCGATCCAGAATCCGAACTGACTTGATTATCTGAGGGGCTTCGCCCCTCAGACTCCCCTGCACGCTCTCTCGCGCCTCGCTTCGCCTGCTGCGCTCATTCGCGTGGCTCACTCGCTGCGCTCGTTCGCGCCGTCTACTTATCGGCCGTCGCCCGCTTGATGTAGTCCAGCAGGGGGAAGTTCGTCTTCAGGTAGGCGTTCCCTCCCTCGAACACGGGATCCTGGTGGCCGGCGCGAATCCCGCCGCCGGCCTTTTCTCCGTACTCCGAGTACCACGCGTCGGCGACGTCCATGCCTTCGATCACCTCTCCGAAGACGACGAAGGGCTCCTTGTCGTGCGTCGCCGAGTTGTCTTTCAGGTTGATGAAGACCTGCGTGGTGCGGCCGTTCGGATCCTTGAACGCGAAGGCGATGGTGCCGCGCGTGTTCGAGTGCCCCGTATAGGGGTCGTCGGGGATCGTCTTGGTCCGCCACGCCTGCGCGACCTTGGGGTCGGCGGCGATGCCGAACTGCGCCCAGGTGCCCGGCCGGATCCGGAAGATGGCGGCATCGTCGTAATAGCCGCCGGTGACGAGCTCATGGAAGCGGTCCGCCGCGCGCGGCGCCCAGTCGCGGTGCACGGCGATGACGATCGGTCCCTTGGTCGTGTCCAGCCGGACCCGATACACAGCCGGCGCCGACGCCTGCGCCAGCACGAGCACCGCCGCCATCACCCATCGCATCGCGGCATCTTACCCGCTCGTCGGGGGTCAGGTCTGCAAACCGGCTCGAAGAGGGGGTCAGGTCTGTAAAACGGTCGCTTGGCGGTGCCACGTGGCACCGCCAAGCGACCGTTTTACAGACCTGACCCCCACCTCGCGGCGGTTTGCAGACCTGACCCCCGGGGCTGTGGCAGAATCTGCGCGATGAAAACGTTTACGGTGGCCGGGCTGGTCGTGCTCGCGCTGAGCCAGCAGGCCCCCGGGCATCGCTTTACCTGGCAGGCGCAGACCAGCGGGGTCGCCGCGAGGCTGCGCGGCGTCAGCGCGGTCAGCGAGCACGTGGCGTGGGCCAGCGGTGAGAAGGGGACGGTGCTGCGGACGGCGGACGGCGGCGCCACGTGGACGAAACTGACCGTGCCGGACGCCGCGGCGCTCGATTTCCGCGACGTCGATGCCGTCAGTGACAGCACCGCCTACCTGCTGAGCATCGGCAAGGGAGCCGCGTCGCGCATCTTCAAGACGACCGACGCGGGCGCGCACTGGCAGACGCAGTTCACCAACGAGGACCCCGGCGCCTTCTACGACGCGATGACGTTCTGGGACGCGCGACGGGGACTCGCGATCAGCGACTCGGTGAACGGCAGCTTCGTCATCCTCACGACGCGCGACGGCGGCGCGACCTGGACGCGCGTGCCGGCTGGCGCGCTGCCGCCGGCACTGCCGAACGAAGGGGCCTTCGCCGGCAGCGGCACCAACATCGCCGTCGCCGCCGGAGGGCGCGCGTGGATCGGCACCGGCGCGGCCGCGCGCAGCCGAGTGCTGCGCACCGCGGACGGCGGCAGCACCTGGGCGATCGCCGAGACACCGCTCAATGCCTCCGAGTCGGCAGGCATCTTCTCCGTCGCCTTCCGCAACCCGCGTGAGGGGATGACCGTGGGCGGGGATTACCAGCAGGAGCGGTCTGCCGAGAACGTCGCCGCGTTCAGCCCCGACGGCGGCGTCACGTGGAAGCCCATCCGCGGGCTCGGCGGCTTTCGATCCGCGGTGGCGCCGGTGCCGGGGACGCCGCGATCGTGGGTCGCGGTGGGACCGACGGGCGCGGACCTCTCGCCGGACAACGGCCAGAGCTGGGTGCCGATCCAGGGCGAGGGGTATCACGCCTTCGCGTTCGCGCCCCGCGGCCACGCCGGCTGGGGCGTCGGCGAAGGCGGGCGGATCGCGAAGTTGACGTGGTGATCATGCAGGGCGCGACGACAGGCGCGCCGATGGAGACAGCAATGAAACGTGCCGCACTCCTGGTAGTGGGACTGATCGCGACGGCGGGTCCGGTGGTGATCGCGCAGGGAACGCAGGCGGACTACGATCGCGCGCTCGGACTGCGCAAGAAGTACGAGGCGCTCGTCGGCAACGCCGCCGAGGCGCCGCGCTGGATTGGCCGCACGCACAAGCTCTACTACCGCCGCTTCGTGAAGGGCGGGCACGACTTCATCCTCGTGGACGCCGACACCAAGGCCAAGGCCCCCGCGTTCGATCACGCGGCGATCGCCACGTCGCTCTCCAGCGCCGCCGGCAAGACCTACACCGCCCTCGAGCTGCCGTTCAACGCCTTCGACTTCGTCGACAACGAGCGATCGATCCAGTTCATCGCCGACGGCAACACCTGGCGGTGCGAGATCGCGACGTCGAGCTGCCGCAAGGCGACGCCGGCCGAAGCCGCGCAGGGCGGCGGACGCGGCGGCCGCGGCGGCGGGCAGGGCAATGCGGCGCTCGCGGGAAGGGGCCGCGGCGACGCGGCGCCGACGACGCGGCCGTCGCCCGACGGCACGAAAGAAGCCCTGATCTGGAATTACAACCTGCAGGTGCGCGACGCCAATACCGGCAAGAACGAGGTCGTGCTCAGCAACGACGGCTCCGAAGGCGATCCCTACGAGCTGAACTCGATCGTCTGGTCGCCCGACTCGAAGAAGATCGCCGTCAACCGCGTCCGCCCGGGCTACCGCCGCGAGGTGCACTACGTCGAGTCGTCGCCGGCGGACCAGCTCCAGCCGAAGCACAGCGTCAACGTCTACGCCAAGCCCGGGGATCTCCTCGCGCTGCCGCAACCGGTGATCTTCGACGTCGCCACGAGGCGCCAGGTCGCCATCGACAACGCGCTGTTCCCCAATCCCTACGAGCTGTCGCGCTTCCAGTGGCGCAAGGACAGCAGCGCCGTCACCTTCGAGTACAACCAGCGCGGGCACCAGGTCTTCCGCGTGATCGAGGCCGACGCCGCCACCGGCAAGGCGCGCGCGGTGATCTCGGAAGAGCCGAAGACGTTCTTCAACTACCGCACCGCCAACGGCAACCTCGCCGACTCCGGCAAGAAGTACCGCTTCGACGTCGACGATGGCAAGGAAGTCGTCTGGATGTCGGAGCGCGACGGCTGGAACCACCTCTACCTGTACGACGGCGCCACCGGGCGCATGAAGAACCAGATCACGAAGGGCAACTGGGTGGTGCGCGCGGTGCAGAAGGTGGACGAGTCGGCGCGCCAGATCATCTTCAGCGCCGGCGGCATGAACGCCGGCAAGGACCCGTACTTCCTCAATTTCTACCGCGTCAACTTCGACGGCAGCGGGCTGACGCCGCTCACCACCGGTGACGGCAACCACAACGTCGTCTTCTCGGAGGACGGCAACCTCTACGTCGACACGTGGTCGCGCGTCGACGCGCCGCCGATCTCCGAGCTGCACAAGACGGCGGACGCCAGCCTGGTGATGCCGCTCGAGAAGGGGGACATCGCCGACCTGCAGGCGTCGGGCTGGAAGCCGCCCGAAGTCTTCGTCGCCAAGGGACGCGATGGCGCCACCGACATCTGGGGCGTCATCTACCGCCCGAGCAGCTTCAGCGCCGCGAAGAAGTACCCGGTGATCGAGAACATCTACGCCGGGCCGCAGGGCTCGTTCGTGCCCAAGTCCTTCGCCGCCTACAACGCGATGCAGTCGATCGCCGAGCTCGGCTTCATCGTCGTGCAGATCGACGGCATGGGCACGTCGAACCGGTCGAAAGCGTTTCACGACGTGGCGTGGAAGAACCTGGGAGACGCCGGGTTCCCCGATCGCATCCTGTGGCACAAGGCGGTCGCGGCGAAGTATCCCTACTACGACATCAGCCGCGTCGGGATCTACGGCACGTCGGCAGGCGGACAGAACGCCCTCGGCGGCCTGCTCTTCCACGGCGACTTCTACAAGGCGGCGGTCTCCGCCTCCGGCTGCCACGACAACCGGATGGACAAGATCTGGTGGAACGAGCAGTGGATGGGATGGCCGCTCGGCCCCGAGTACGCCGCCTCGTCGAACGTGGACAACGCGAAGAACCTCAAGGGGGACCTCCTGCTGATCTACGGCGAGATGGACACCAACGTCGATCCCTCGTCGACGATGCAGGTCGTCAACCAGCTGATCAAGAACGACAAGAACTTCGACCTGCTGGGGATTCCCGGCGCGAACCACACGTCGGGCGGGCCGTACGGCGATCACAAGCGCTGGGATTTCTTCGTCCAGCACCTGCTCGGCGTCACGCCGCCGCGCTGGACGCCGGCGGCGAAGACGACCGACACCGCGGCGGATGCGCAGGCGGACGAAGACGAAGAGGATCCATTGAAATCGCCGTGGGTGACGGAAAAAGCAGGCGGTTAGCGGCGCCAACCGTCTACCGCCGACTGCAGACTGCAAACTGCAAACGGTCTACTTCACGCGCAGCGCGAGCATGTTCTTCTCGCTGACGTCCCCTTTCTGGACCGTCAGCTCGAGGACGTAGTCGCCGCGACCGAGGTTCGAGAACTTCAGGTTCGACACCAGGCGCCGGCTCGCGCCGGCGTCCTGCGCCTTCAGGTCGATGCCGAACTTGAGCGGCTCGCCGAAGCGATCGAGCAGACGCGCGTGAAAATGATCGACCGGCTGCAGCAGCGGCCATTCGAGCGCCAGCTTGTCGTCCGAGGCGAAGACGAAGGATCCGACCGGCACCGACAGCGCGCGCCGGCTCGAGCGATAGCCGAGCGCATCTCCGACCATCGCATTCGGGTTGGCGCCGACCGCGATCCGTTCCGTGACCGACTCCCCTTCCGCGCGCACGTGGACCATCACCGAGGTGGGGCGCTTCGCGCCGTCGAGGGGCACCTGGACCACCGCGCGGCCGTTCGGCTGCAGGCGCCCGCGCGCGGTTCCGACCGTCTCGCTGCCGCCGACGTCGGCGAGCAGGTGCACCTCGGCCCCCTCGCTCCATCGGCCGGCGGCGACCGCCTCCTGCGGCACTTCGAGCACGACCGTCAGCGTCGAGCCGGCGACCGCACCGTAGGCGAAAAACTGCGCCGACGGCTTGACCTTGGTCAGCGGCGCCATCGCGTTGGCCACCGGCGGCGGCACGATTCGCTCCACGGCCTTGAACGTTCCGGGCTTCTCCTTGACGTCGTCTGCGGTCGGCGCGCGGTACCAGCGGCGCGCGCGGATCTCCGTCCCGTCCTTCTTCAGCTGCACCTTGATGGTGCGGATGCTGCCGTCGCGCTTGGTGTTGGTCGTGTAATAGCGAACGAGATAGTGCGGCCCGACGTCGCCGGCGATCCGCTCGAGGCCCTCGCGCGCGTCGCTCGCCGGAATGGCGGCGAGGCCGCCGGTCGCGGCGGCGAGAGCGGTCAACGAGCCGTGGATGCGTCCCTGCGACCGTGACACGAGCGGGCTCGTGAGCGGACCGCCGCGCGCCTGCGGCGTCGTTTCCGTCGGAACACCCATGCCGCGCTGCGCCACCGTCGTGAACGGGACGAGCGACTCGACGGCGATCGGGTAGAACGCCACGTTCGACGCGCGCGCCAGCCGCGTCAGCTCGTCGAAGCGCTGGCCGAAATTCGTGTCGCGCAGCCGTTGCGCCTCGCTCTTGCAGTGCATCGTGTGCATGTCGGTGGCGCTTGCGGTGTGCTGGATCTTGCCGTTGACCAGCCCGATCGGCCGCGGCAGCGACATCGTCTTGGTGTTGCGGTTGCTGGTGTCCATCGGCGCCCGGCTGATGGCGTCGGAGATGTAGACGATGCTGGAGTGGTCCTCTCGCGCCTGCCCGAGCAGGCGGACCACGCCTTCGAGCAGCGCATAGGTCGCGTCGGCGCGAATGCGCGCCTGCATGCCCTGCAGTCCGCATCCCTCGAGGACCTGCGTCGATTCGGACTGATCGGCCTGCAGCCACTCCGGGTTGTCGAGGTCGCGCTCGAGCTCGGAGAGGTGGCGTCCCAGCGCGAGGCTCTGCCAGGAATCGTCGGTGGTGATGACGTCGATCAGGTCGCGCGGCTCGACGCTGGTATGAATGAAGTCGAGCAGCGCGTCACGCATTTCCTTCCAGTTCTCGCGGTAGAACGCGGCGCGGTCGACGATGAAGACGGTGACCCGGTAGCGCGGATCGGAGGCGAGCTCGAGGCCTTCGCGCGAGGAGATGTGGACCGGCCGATCGTCGTCGGTGATCCTTCCGTCGAACGGCACGAACTCGAGGCTCTCGACGTCCTGCCGCTTGCCGTCTTCGAAGATCTCGAAGTCTTCCGCGGTCAGCCCTTCGACGACCTTTCCCTGTCTGGTCGGGTAGGCGTCGACGGTCACCAGGCTGGTGCCGCCGCGGAACACCGGCGGCTTCTGCTTCGACTGCGCCGTGAGCACGGCCCCGGCGAGGCAGGCGAGGAGGATCGCGGTGCGTGTGGTCCTGAGGCGTCCCATGGCTCGGTCCCTCATTTGATACGGACGGCGAGCAGCGACTTCTCGGTCGCCCCGCCGCCGCCGGCCGTCAACTCGATCAGGTAGTCGCCGCGCGGCAGGCCTGATAGTGACATATCGACGACGACGCCGTGCGCCTGATCCTCGGACAGGGGCAGCTCGACCGGCAGCGCCTTGCCCGAGCGATCGAGCAGCCGGACCTCGCGGCGGTCGAGCGCCGCGAGCACCGGCCATTCGACGCGGATCCGCTCGTTCCGCGCGAACTCAAAGCCGGCGACCGGCCGGACGGCGATGCGCGAGCCGGAGCGATAGGCGAGCGGCTCGCCGAGCAGTTTCGCCGACGGCGGCGTCAGCTTCACCCAGTCGTCAACCGCATCGGCCGTCCCGCGCAGCCGGATGGTGACCCGCGCCGGCCACTCCCCCTGCACGGCGAGCGGGATGGCGACCGAGAATGCGCCCGGCTCGAGCCGGCCGCGCGCCGAGCCGACGATGTCGCCGGCGGCGTTCACCGACGCGACCTCGACGTCCGCCCCCTCCTTCCACCGGCCCGCCTGGATCGACGCGGCCGACAGCTCGGCGACGACGGTGAGCTTCTTCCCGGCCGCCGCGACGTATCCCGCGAACGGACGCGACGCCCGGTCGAGAACGATCAGCGCCGACTCGCGCGGGCTCGGCCCCGCGGCGCCGGCGCCGCCCGACGCCGACGGCGGCGGCGCGGCCGCGAGCGCGGCGATCTCGGCCTGCGTCGGCGCGCGGTACTGCCGGCGGGCGCGAATCGCCTTGCCGTTCGTCTTGTAGCGGACCTTGATCGTGCGGACGCCGCCGTCGAAGGCGGTGTTGGTCGTGTAGTAGCCGAGCACGTAGTAGGCCGCGAGGTCGTCGGCGATCTTCTTCATGCCGCCGCTGAGATCGTTGGTGTTGACGACGGCGATGCCGTCGGTCTCGGAGGCGAGCGACTGCAGATCCGCGGTGGCATGCTGCACCGCGCGCGTGTTCGCGAGGCCGACCGGCGCCTGCAGCCCCGCCGGCGTGATGACGTCGAAGGTCACGTTCTGCTGGCGGGCGTCGACCAGCAGACGGTGGTAGCGCTCGTCGAAGTCGGTGTTGGCGAGCCGCTGGAACTCGTCCGCGCAGAAGGCGTCGCTCGACCCGATCTGGCGATCGCCGACGCCGACGCGCCCGCCGGTGATGCCGGCGGCGGGCAGCGTCGGGCCGCGGGCGCGAAGCGCGCTGTCGTCGGGGCGCCAGCGCGGCAGCAGGTTCGACACGAAGATGACGTTCTTGCGCTCCTCGCGAATCGCGCCGAGCTGGCCGACCAGCTCCGTCAGCGCGGTGTAGGTGGCGTCGGCGCGATGCCGCGCCTTGAGCGTGTCGATCAGGTTCCGGCACTCGTCGATCGAGCGGCTCGCGTTGCCGCAGCTGCAGCCGTCGAGCGCGTCGGCGTCGTCGCGATCCTGCAGCGACGCGCGCCAGAGATCCATGATCTGCGAACGCGTGACGGCCGTCTTCCTGGCGAGGACGAGATCCTTGACCGAGTTGCGCGAGGTGAGGAACCCGAACAGGTCCTGCGGCCCGAGCACGCGATCGAGGAAGCCGATCAGCGGCGACTGGATGCGATCCAGATCGTTGATCGTCGAGACCGCGCCTGTCTCCTTGCTGTAGGCCATGTCGACGAAGATCACGAAGACGCGGTAGCGCGGATCGGCGGCCAGGTCGAAGCCTTCACGCTGCGTCGAGGGATCGCGGCGCTCCGCCTCGGGCGTGAAGGTGTCGAACTTGACGAAGTCGAAGCTCTCGATGGTCTGAGGCTTGCCGTCCTCGAGGACCTCGAAGTCGGCCGGCGTGAGCCCTTCGACGATCTTGCCGTCCTCGACCGGATAGGCGTCGACGCGCACGAAGTGGGTACCGCCGCGGAACACCGGGCGCTGCTGTGCCTGCGACAGCGGCGGCTGCCCTGCCGGCGGCGCGGCCTGGCGCGCGTCGCCCGACACGGCCGCCGCCGCCGTGATGACGACCATCGCGAGGATCGTTCGACACGCTCTCATCATTTGATCCTGAACCCGCGTTTCGCTCATGGTAGCCGAGAATCCTAGTTGACCCTCACCGCGATCAGCTTGCGATCGGTGACCGTCTTCGACCCGGCCCTCAGCTCGACGAGATAATCGCCGCGCCCGAGCGGCGCCAGCGGCACGTCGGTCACCAGCCGGGGCGACCCGTCGGCGTCCTTCTCTTCCAGCTGCAGGGGAACCGGCAGCGGCTTGCCGTGGCGGTCGAGCAGGCGCACTTCGCGCGTATCGAGCGGTCCGAGCACGGGCCACTCGAGATGGACGACGTCGTTGTGCCGGCAGGAGAGCACCGCCGTCGGCGTGCCGTTGCGGAAGGCGATGGCATCGCCGAGCAGCGGAGAGGCCGGCGGCACGGCGACGCGATCGGTGAAGATCATGCCGTCGGCCTTGACGCGCAGCATCCCGTACGCGGGCGGCTGTCCGGAAGCGATGGGGACGCGCACGATGGCCACGCGTCCCCCGGACTTCATCACTTCCCGTGCCGAGCCAAGCAGTTCGCCGTCGGCGGATTCGGCCATCGCCATGATCTCGGTCCCCGTCGGCCACGGGCTGGCGCCGGCAGGGATCTCGAGCACGATCGACAGCTGCGATCCGGCGCGCGACGCAAAGGGCACGAATGGCGTCGTCGGATGATCGCGCGAGAGCGCCGCCAGCGCGGTCTCTTCCGCGGACGGCGCAGTGGACGGCCTGGACGCGGCGGGGTTCGACAACGCGGCAATCTCCGCCAGCGTCGGCGCGAGGTATTGCCGGCGCGCCCGGATCGTGTTGAGCTTCGGCTTCAGCTTCACCTTGATCGATCGAATGCGGCCGTCCCACTTCGTGTTCGTCGTGTAGTAGCCGAGCACGTAATAGGCGCGCACGTCGTTGGCGACGCGGCGCATGCCGCCGGTGAGATCGTTGGTGTTGACGATGGCGATGCCGTCGGTCTCGCTGGCGAGCGTCATCAGCGAATCGGCGCTGCGCTGCATGGCGTAATACGCCGAGAGGTCGGCGCCGCCGGTCGGCTTGAACGGAACCGTCTGCAGCCCCAGCGGCGAGACGGGATAGAACGCCACGTTCCCCTGGCGCGCCGCCTTCAACAGGTCGCGGAAGCGCTCGTCGAAATCCATGTTCGCCAGGCGCATCCGCTCCGAGTTGCAGAACCCGCTCGATGTGGCGCCCCCGATTCGATCCCCACGCGCGATCTCACCGATCCGGCCGCCGCTGGTCACGCCGATCTTCGGCAGGTTGGGCATGCCCAGGGTCGACGGCATCTGCTTCATCGGGCCGGGATGCGCCAGGGTGTTGGCCACGAAGACGATGCTCTTGCGTTCCTGCCGGACCAACCCGAGCAGGCGCACCAGCCCCTCGAACAGGGTGTAGGTGTCGTCGAGTCTCTTGCGCCCGATCAGCCAGCTGAGGCCGCAGTCGTAATAGGCGGCATAGCGGTCGTCGTAGGTGTTGCGCGGGTAGATCCACTCGCGGCTGTCGATAATCGCGTCGGCGGTGGCCGTCGTCTGCCCGAGGACCAGGTCGTTCCATTCGCTCTCGGTCGTGAGCAGGCCGAAGAGGTCCTTCGGACCGAGGTTGCGCTCGATGAACTCGTGCAGCGGCGCGCGCATGTAGTGGCGGCCCTGGAAGTTGTAGGCCGAGGGATCGAGCACGATGACGAAGATGCGCCAGGTAGGATCGGCGGCGAGATCGTAAGCGTCCTGCTGTGTACGTGGATTCTTCCGCTCCGCCTCAGGCGTCCACGTGTCGAAGGTGACGAATTCCGCGCTCTCGATCGCCTGGGGCTTGCCGTCTTCGTAGATCTCGAAGTCGTCCTTGGTGAGCCCCTCGACGATGTGCCCTTTCTCGGTGGGATAGGCGTCGACGCGGACGTAGTGGGCGCCGGCGCGGAAGACCGGCGGGCGCGGCTGGGGCAGCGGTGCGGACGGCTGCTGCTCCTGCGGACGCGGCGGACCCTGCTGGCGGGCCACGGCCGTCAGCGTCAGCGCTCCGCACAACAGCAGGATCAGCGCGGGTTGTCTGCTCATCGCGTCCCCGAAACAGGTCACGGGACCGCGAGCGGGTCCCCGCGAACGAACGTGTTTGTGGACACTTTCACCGCGGCGCGCGCCGCGCGCCGTGAGGCATGCAAGCCGCCCGCCGCGGGAGCGCGCAGGCCCGCTACTGCTTGCCGCCGCCCTTCGAGAGCGAGCGGTAGTACTGCTCGACGAGCTTGCGGTACTGCTCGGGCACGTCGTCGGTCCCCGACAGGAACACCTGGTTGCCGTTGGCGTCGAGACGGCGGCGCAGCGTGTACTCGAAGCGCTTGATGTTGTCGGTCACCGACTGCTCGAGGCGGGCGAGCGCCTCGGGGTTGGCGTAGGCGCTCTCGTCGTCGAGCTTGCGCAGGCCCTTGATGATCTCGTCGAGCTCCTTCGCGTCGATCTTCTGCTGGCCGAGCAGGCGGCGCAGCTGCTCCGCGTCGGCGGCGCGCTGGCGCGCTTCACCGCGGAACTGGCGGACCTGCTCGCCGCTGTAGCGGCCGTTGGGCCGCGCATCGCCGAGCGTGCCGCCGGACGGATTCATCATCGAGCTGGTGGTGTCTCCCTGCCCGTTGCGTCCGCCCTGCGTGGGATCGCCCTGGTTGCGGCCGCCGTTGCCGCTCTGCTGTCCCTGGCCCTGGCCCTGCTGCCCTTGCTGTCCCTGCTGACCGCCCTGGCCCTGCTGACCGCGTTGGCCATTCTGCCCCTGCTGCCCGCTCTGGCCCTGCTGCCCACTCTGACTTTGCTGGCCATTCTGGCCCTGCTGCTGACCGTTCTGTCCCTGCTGGCCCTGCTGCCCATTCTGGCCCTGCTGATTGCGATCGCCCTGCTGTCCGCGCTGCTGTCCCTGCGCGTTCTGTCCCTGCTGCGACTGCTGGCCCTGCTGACCCTGCTGACCCTGCTGGCCGCGCATGCGCTCGCCGAGCGACTGCATGCCCTCGGAAAGCTGCCGCGCCTTGTCGAGCGCCTGCGCCTGGGCATCGGGCTTGGTGTGGCCGACGGCTGACGCCGCTTCGCCGATCTTCTTCTGCAGATCGTCGAGGTTGCCCTGGATGTCGCGATCGAAGGCCGCGACGTCGGACGTCTGCTGGCCACCGCGCAGCATTTGATCGGAGTAGCGGATCTTGTCGCGGATGCGCTTGTCGCGGATGCCGTTGGCGGCATCGGTCAGCTTGCGCGAGGCGTCACGCTCGTTCTTGAACATGTCGCCGGCGGTGCGATCGAGCTGCTTCTCCAGCTGATCGACCTTGCCGGCGAGCTGCTGCTTGCGTTCGCTGAGCTGCTGCGCCTTTTCCTGGCGCGAGGCGCCGCCCTGCTGATCCAGTTTCGAGACGTCGTCCTGGATCTGCTGCTGCTCGCGCGCCATGGCCTCGGCCTGGCGCAGCGCGTCGTCGATGTCGCGCCCGGTGCGCGCCGACTGCGACTGCTGCAGCTGCCGCTCGGCCTCCTTCAACTGATCGATCGCGCCCGCGGCGGCGGCGGCGGAATTCGGATCGCCGTTGGCCGCGGCCTGGCGCATCGCGTCGGCGGCCTGCTGCAGCCGGCGCGCGGTCTGCTGCAGCTGCGGACGGTTCTCTTCGCGCGCGAGCTTCTCGAGCTGACGCGCCGCTTCTTCCGCCTGGTCGGCGAGCGCGCGCTGCGCGTCGCCGCCCCCCTGGCCCTGCCCCTGCGCGGCGCGGCGGCGCTGGCGCTCGGCTTCCTGTTCCTGCCGGCGCGCCAGTTCCTTCAGCTTCTCGGCGAGCTCGTCGATCTTCTGATCGGCCTGCGCCTGCGAGGCGCGCTGCGCCGTCTCGTACTGGTTGGCCATCTTGTCGACTTCGAGCTCGAACAGATCGGCCAGCTCCTCCGCCATCTTCTGCTGCCCGCCGCCGCCACCGCCGCCGCCCTGCTGGTTGGCCGAGACCTGGAGCTCGTACTCCTCCTCGGCCTTCTGCAGGAACTCGAGGGCGCGGTGCTCCGCCGGCAGCGCCGCGGTGGTGTCACCCGCCTGCAGCTTGCCCTCGGCCGTCTGCATCTCGGGGACGGCCTGCTTGAGGAAGTCGGTGATCTTCTTGAAGCGCTCCGCCTGGTTGCCGACGCGCTCGGCGAAGTTGCCGAGCAGCTCGTCGACCTGCTCGCGCAGCCGCTTCTGCATCAGGCCGGCGACGATCGCCCCCTGTTTCGTCTTCTCGGCCCCCGCGGTCTTGCGATCGCGCTGGATGTTGAACGTGGCGGCGATGATCTGCCGTTCCTGCTCGGAGAGCGCGCCGACCTGGTTCTGCTGCCCCTGCTGGCCGCCGCCGCCCTGCGACTCCGCCTTGCGGAAATCCTTCTGCAGCGGGCGGACGCGGACGAAGTAGAGATCGCTCATCGCTTTCTGCGATCCGCCGACGGCGTCGTTGTCCCCGACGCGCGCGTAGTACGACACCGAGTCGCCCGGCTTGACGTTCATCTCTTCGAGATAGAGCGTGTGCCCCGCCGACACGTTGGTCATCCGCTTCGTGCCGTCGAACAGCTTCACGGTCTTCTCGGCGCCGCCGTTCACGCTGTAGACCAGGTCGAGCGTCTTGACGCCATAGTCGTCTTCCGCCTTCGCTTCGAGGAACACTTCCTCGATCGGCGACGCCGAGGTGTCGCGGCCCGGCTTGGTGAACGAGACGGTCGGCGGCTGATCGGACAGCACGTCGATGGAGTACTTCGGAGAGCCGTTGACGCGCGGACCGCCGGGGGCGTCGAGATCGATGCGATAGAAGCCGTCGTGGTCGGCGACGAACGACGCCGTCAGCGCGGTGTCGGCGCCGACGGTCATCGGCACCTGCTGCTTGTCGTCGACGACAACGGCGCCGCCGGCGGCGGCCATCGTCGGCACGGCGCGCACGCGGATCTCGGTCCCCTTGATGACGGCGATGTCGCCGCCGTCCTCGATCTTGCGCGGCTGCAGCCCGGTGTAGGCCGGGAAGTGGTATTCCAGCTCCAGCTTCTGGACGTAGGGCATGTCGGCGACCTTCAGCGTGAAGACCGGCGAGCGCACCCCGACGGCCTCGACGAAGTACTCCATCGGGGCGGCGACGTCGAAAAGCGTCCCTTCGTACTTGTCGTCGGCGCGGATGAGCGGCACGCGCTCGAACGCGGCGCTCTGAGACTTGCGCACCATCAACACCGCCTGGTCAGCCTGGAACCCGACCAGCTTCGCGGTGATCGCCTGGTCGGCGCCGCGCGGAATCGTGGTGTGGCCGGGGGTGACCTCGATGCGGTACGGCGCGGCCGCTTCCACGCTGCGCGAGATCACGAGCAGCGCCGACAGCGCATGCCGCATGTAGGCCGGGCCGAGCAGGAAGACGAGCGCCGCCAGCGCCAGCACGCCGCCGAGCACGCCCGAGTACTGCCGCACCGGCGTCCGCTCGACGCGGCGGCCGTCGTCGATCGTGCGGCATTTCTCGACCGCGCTTTCGACGAGCTTGCGCACCAGCGTGGGCGATTGCGCCGAGAGGCCGGTCCGCTCCGCGTCGACGGCGCTGATGATCGCCGCTTCCAGCGAGGGCTCGTGCTCCTCGAGATACATCGCGACCTGTTCGTCGCTGACGCGGCGGAACAGCGGCCTGACCAGGAAGACGTAGGCGAGCAGCGCGACCGTCACCGCCAGGCCGATCCGGAACATCAGGATCGATTCCGGGGTGAAGCGCATCCACTGGAGCGTGAGCGCCGAGACGACGAGCGCGACGGCGAAGCAGATGGCGGCAATCGCCGCGCCGCGCAGCGCCAGCTTCAGGCGCCAGCGCCGCCGCACCTCGTGGATGATCGCCACCAGGCTGGAACGACCGTCTTCATGCGTCATGACACCCTCGCACCCTTCTGCGAAAGACGATTGGAGAGCAGCGTCTCGGCCGCGAGCAGCAGCCCGCCGGCCACCAGCAGGTACCACCACAGCCGCTGCGCCTGGGCCTGCGCCTCGTCGCTCGGCCGTCCGATGCCCTTTCCGGCGAGGTCGCCCGCCGCCCGCCCGGCCACCGCCGCCGCCAGCTCGCGCGGATCGAGCGGGGACAGATCCGATTCGCTCAAGTCGACGTTGCTCGCGAGCGTCGTCGCCGAGTCGGCGCCTGCGCCCTGCGTCCGGACGTCGTAGAAACCCTGCTCCGCCAGCTCCAGCGCGCCGTCCTCGGTTTCGACCGTGACGCGCGCGCCCGACGGCGCCACCGCGATGGTGCTGCCGCGGGTGGCCGTGCCGCCGCGCGCCGCCGCCTTCCGCGGCGCCGGGATGACCTGGCCTACGGTCAATGATGCAGGCGGTTCGGAGAAATCCGCCAGGTATTTCGTGATGGTGTGGACGAACGGGAGGAACACCGGTTTGACCGCCAGATCGTTCCAGTCAAGGTCGACGGTGGAGGTCCACATCAGCACCCGGCCCGCCCCGGCCTTGCGCTCCAGGAGCGCCGGACTGCCGTCGTCGAAGCGCGCCAGCACCTGCCCCGCCGGCTGCGTCACCGCGCGGTAGTTGTAGAACCGCGCGGCGGAATAATCGCCGCTGCGCGGCGCACGGAACAGCTCGAACACCGGGTGGCTGTACTCGATGCCGCCCATCCTCGACGGCGCGGCCATGCGGTCGACCACCTCGCCCGGCAGCCCGGGGACGACGTCGGCGAGCCGCGCCGGCCAGGTCGCATTCGGCCCGAGCGACATGAACACCCCGCCGCCGGTACCGACGAAGCGGGCGAGGCGATCGCCGAGGTCGTCGGACACCTGCACATCGTTGAGGATCACGACCGCGGCGGCTCGCGCGTCGGCATCGGTGAACGTCGTCGGCGTGCGCGCGGTCAGCTCGACCCGCGGCGACTCGCCGATGGCCAGCGCACGCGACAGGTAGAGCGACTGCTTGTCGGCGCCGCTGCGGCCGATGAGGAACGCGTGCACCGGCTCGGCCGGCGAGACGACGAAGTTGAACACGTTGTCGCGCTTCAGCGCGTCGTCAGGCAGGCGCACCGTGCCGCGCATGTTGCGCGAGGCGACGGTGAACGGGGCGAAGGTCACGCTGGTCGAGCCGCCGGCGCCGACGCTCGCGGGCAGCGACTGGATCGACTGGCCGTCGACGGCAAGCGAGAGCATCACGTTGGAGACCGGCTTCGGGCTGTGGTTGACGAGCCCGGCGGTCACGGCGACGCGATCGTGGTTCTCGAAGCGCGTGCGCTGCAGCGAGATCGGCGTGACCGACAGGTTGGAGGTCTCGCCCGACGCCACGTTGACCGGCGTCAGCGTGGTCCGCTCCGGCAGCTTGACGTCGTCGCGCCCGGGCGTCTGCTCCCAGCCGCGGCGCTGGAAATCGCTGATCAGGATGATCTCGCGGCGCGGCAGCGCCGACTCGCCGAGCAGGCTGCCGGCGAGCTTCAACGCCGGCGCGAAGCGCGTCGCGCCTGGTCCCACCGAGGCGGTGGCGAGCCCCGCCTCGAGGCGGCTGCGATCGCCGGCCGAGCGGACCGCAACGTCCGCCCCCGTCGAGAAGAACACCAGCGAGGCGCGATCGCCGGGCCCCATGCCGCGGATCGCGTCGGTCGCGGCCGACTTCGCGCGCGACCAGCGATCGCCGTAATCCATGCTGTACGACGTGTCGACGAGGATCACCGCCTCGCGCGCGCCGGCCTGCGCCGCCGCGGCGAGGTTGTCGCGGCGGAAGAACGGCCGCGCGAACGCCATCACGATCAGCGTCAGCGCCGCGAGCCGCATCAGCAGCAGGCTCCAGTCGCGGATGCGGCGGCGGCGGACCGACTGGTACGGGATCCGGCGCAGGAACATCAGCGACGGGAACTCGACCACCCGCTTCTTCTCGCGCTGGATCAGGTGGATCAGCACGGGCAGCGCCAACGCGCCCAGACCAACCAGCACGAGCGGGGCTACGAATCCCATCTACCTGACTCTCGAGAGTTGTTCGCGCATGGACAGGTAGCTGAAGAGCGCGTGATCGAGCGGCGTCGCGGTGTTCAGCAGCGCGTAGTCGATGCGCAGCTCCGAGAACTTCGATCGCAGCGCCTCGCTGTGCTCGCGCACCAGCTGGCGGTACTGCTCCCTCAACGCTTCCGGCACGATCGGGATCTGCTCGCCGCTTTCGAGGTCCTCGAAAGCGGACGCCTGGTCGTAGTTGAACTCGATCTCCGCGGGATCGAGCACATGGAAGACGATCATGTCGTGGCCGCGGAAGCGCAACAGCGACACGGCGTCGAGCACGGCATCGGGATCCTCGTAGAAGTCGGAGATGAGCACGAGCACGCCGCGCCGCGCGAAATGCTCCGCCAGCTTCTTCAGCGGCGGCCCGAGCTGCCCCGGGCGCGACGGCTGCAGCCGGTCGAGCACGTGCAGCGTCACGTCCATGTGCTTGGCCGACGGGGGCACGAACTCGACGATGTCGCTGTCGAAGGCCACGAACCCGACGCGATCCCGCTGGCGGTGCACCAGGTAGGTGAGACAGCCGGCGAGGATCCGCCCGTAATCGAGCTTGGTGATGCCGCGGCTGCCGAAGCCCATCGACTTCGACACGTCGAGCAGCACCGCGAAGTTGGCGTTGGAGTCGGCCTCGTACTCCTTTATATAGAAGCGGTCGGTCCGGCCGAACAGCTTCCAGTCGACGCGGCGGATGTCGTCGCCGGGGGTGTAGCCGCGGTGCTCGGCGAAGTCGACGGAGGCGCCGAAGTACGGCGACCGGTGCATCCCGTTGATGAACCCGTCGACGACCGAGCGGGCGACCAGCTCGAGATTGCCCACGCGTGCGAGGACCACGGGGTCCACGAAGCGTGCCCCGGTCAGCCCGCCGGCCTGTATTTCGTTGCGCATTTATCCTCTTGTGGCTTCCGGCTTTAGCCGGAAGATCCCTCCTGGGACCTCAATCATTCCGCCTGAAGGCGGAAGCCACATGATCCTCTACATCCCGCTGCGCGGCATCGGCACGGATTCGAGCAGCTTGTCGACCAGCGCGTCGCTGGTTACGCCTTCCGACTGCGCGTGGAAGTTGGTCAGGACGCGGTGCCGAAGCACCGGGTGGGCCAGCGCGCGGATGTCCTCGTAGCTCACGTGGTAGCGGCCGCTGGTCAGCGCGCGCGCCTTGCCGCCGAGCACGAGATACTGCGCCGCGCGGACGCTGGCCCCGAAGGCCGCCCACTTCCTGATCGAGTCGGGCGCGGTCTGCGATTTCGGCCGGCTCGCCCGCACCAGGTCGAGCGCGTAGCGGATCACCGGTTCCGCCGCCGGCACGCGGCGTACCAGCCGCTGGAACGACACCAGGTCGGCGCCGCTCACCGGGCGCTGAAAGGCGATGTCCTGAAGCGAGGTGGTCGAGCGGACGACCTCGAACTCTTCCTCGATCGGCGGATGGTCGATGACGATGTGGAACATGAAGCGATCGAGCTGCGCCTCGGGCAGCGGATAGGTGCCTTCGAGCTCGATCGGGTTCTGCGTGGCGAAGACGTAGAACGGCTCCTCGAGCTGGTAGGTGCGCCCCTGGATCGTGACGCGGTGCTCCTGCATCGCCTCGAGCAGCGCCGACTGCGTCTTGGGCGGCGTGCGGTTGATCTCGTCGGCGAGGACGATGTTGGCGAAGATCGGCCCCGGCGCGAAGACCATCTGGCGGCGCCCGGTGCCCGGATCCTCCTGGATCAGGTCGGTGCCGGTGATGTCGGACGGCATCAGGTCGGGCGTGAACTGGATGCGCGAGAACTTCAGCTCGAGGACGCGCGCCAGCGTGTAGACCAGCAGCGTCTTGGCCAGCCCCGGCACGCCGACGATCAGGCTGTTGCCGCCGACGAACAGCGTCAGCAGCACCTGCTGCACCACGTCGTCCTGCCCGACGATCGCCTTCTTCAGCTCGGACACGATCTGATCGCGGCCGTGCTTCATCCGGTCGGCAAGGGCCACGTCATCGGGCGAATCGAGGTCGATGGTCTTGGTCGTCACGAGATCCAATGCTGCCTCCGTGTCGTGGTCCGAGGTCCGAGATCCGAAGTCCGAAGTCCGAAGTCCGAAACGTCGTCGGTCGTCGGTCGTCGGTCGTCGGCTAGTGCGTTATGCCGTAGATGACGTAGTTGATGCCGTACTTGTAGGCCTCGTTGTTCAGATCCACCGGGGCGAAGCCGGTGTCCGAGAACTCCCAGTACTCGCTGATGTCGCCGTTGACGTTGGCGATGGCCATGAGCCGCTTGCTCGGATCGTTGTTCTCGAAGATGCCGTAATAGCGCAGCACCATCGACTGGTCGTAGATGGGCGGCGGCGCCAGCGCCTTCGGGTTGGGGATCTCGAAGAAGGAGTGCCACACCGACTCGGTGCCGGTGTCGATCTCGATCCAGCGCCCTTCGGGCAGCACGCGCCGCATCTGCTCCTGCAGATTGTCCCAGTGCCCCATGCCGTTGGCGCCGTATTCCGCCTCACGGAAATCGTCGAAGATCACGAAGCCTCCCTTCTTCAGGTAGGCGCGGAAGCTCGCCACTTCCTTGTCCGTCATCGTCCAGAAGCCGGGCTCCGCCATGTAGGCGACCGGGAAGTTGAAGAGCTCCGGATCGTCCAGCGACAGGATGTTGGAGCCGTCGAGGCGCGGACGCACGTAGGTGATTTCGTTGAGGATCTTCGTGAAGTGCACTTCGCCGCGCGGGTA
>Ga0207648_10001521_pt1 | contig 25544 bp, 24 predicted proteins | sample KBSMisM32_FD_184310 | JGI IMG/M metagenome (GOLD analysis project Ga0207648, IMG submission 184310) | Miscanthus rhizosphere microbial communities from Kellogg Biological Station, Michigan, USA - KBS Miscanthus M3-2 (SPAdes) (version 2) | ecosystem: Host-associated > Plants > Roots >... | reverse complement strand
CGCTCGCCGCCAGGGTTGCCCCCGCGCTGCCGCTCGACTTGCATGTGTAAGGCATGCCGCCAGCGTTCAATCTGAGCCAGGATCAAACTCTTCAATTAATTTGATGCCTGTTGCCAGCCGAGTCTTGCGACCTTGCTGGCGAATTACGTAATGCTTCACTCAAAGTAAACGAGGTTACTACCTCATATACATCGTGTGAGCACCTGATGCTTTGACCGCTCGAGGCTCCCGCGCGGAAAACCGTGCGTTTACCTTTTGCGGCGCCTCAAGCTCAAGCGCCCACACCTATCGGCTGCGAATTTTTAAAGAGCGTTGGTTGCGGGGACTTGCTCAATAACCCGGAAACGGATTCGGGTCCGGTAGGCCGGGCAGTCCGCAATCAAGTGAGACCGCGAGTATGACGCCTTTTCGTACGCCATGCAAGATTTTCGACGTGCCGAAGGACTATTGCTGATCGACTTTGGCCGGGTAGCTGCGGGTTGCGCGGGCGAAAAAAAACCAAGTCGAAACTTGGTTTTATCTCGGGAGTTGGTTGCGGGGATAGGATTTGAACCTATGACCTTCGGGTTATGAGCCCGACGAGCTGCCAGACTGCTCCACCCCGCGCCCGAAGAGTATCAGGATTCAGTCGGCGGTGGCGCCGCTGGCGCGAATCACCCGGGCCCATTTTTCGGATTCGACGCGGATCCAGCGCGCGAGCTCGTCCGGAGCGCCTGCGATGACGTCAAAACCGAGCTTCCCGAGCGCCTGGCGCGTCTCGGGAGTGCGCATGGCTTGGGTCGTTTCCGCGCTCAGACCAGAAATCACACCAGCGGGCGTGCCGGCGGGCGCGAGAAAGCCGTTCCAGGCGAGCGATTCGAGCTGCGGCAGCCCCAATTCCGCGACGCTCGGCACTTCTGGAGCCATGGACGTGCGCTGAAGCGCGGTTACCGCGAGCGGTGTCATCTTCCCCGCCCTGATGTGGGGCAGCACCGCGGGCGCGATTGCGAACATCGCATCGATGTTTCCCGCCAGCATGTCGGTGACCGCCGCCGGGAACCCCCGGTACGGCACGTGCACAAGCGCAAGTTGCGCATCGCTCTTCAGGAGCTCCATCGTGAGGTGCGAAGCGCTTCCGCCGCCGACCGAGGCATAGGACAGCTTGCCCGGCTCGCGCCGCGCGCGCTCGATGAAGGCCTTGAAGTCCGCAACCTTCAGCTCCGCTTTCACCACCAGGAGCTGCGGCGCAGAAGCGAGCAGCGAAATCGGCGCGAGGTCGCGCTCGGGGTCGTAGCCCAGCCCCTTGTAGAGGTGCTTGTTGATCGCCACCGGTCCGTTTCCAGCGACCAGCAGGGTGTAGCCGTCGGCCGGCGCCTTCGCCACCGCCTCGGCGCCGATATTGCCGCCCGCACCGCTGCGGTTCTCCACCACGAACGGCTGGCCGAAGGCTTTCTGCAGGCGCTCGGCCAGCGTGCGGCCGATGATGTCCGGGGTCGTACCCGCTGGATACGGAACCACGATTCTCACGGGCTTCGAGGGGTACGCCTGACCCCACGCTGCCGCCGCACAGAACAACAGCGCAAGAAAACCAAATCGCATCAGATCTTCTCGGTCTCGCCGCCGCGCGGCTGCCACACGAGCAGGCGGCGCTCCGCGAGCGTCACCATCCAGTCGAGCAGCAGCGCGAACACGGTAAGGACCACGATCCCAGCGACCACGGCGTTGAAGTCGAAGGTCCCTTCCGCCTGCAGGATCAGATAGCCGACGCCGCGCGAAGATCCGAGGTACTCCCCGACCACCGCGCCGACGAAAGCGAGCCCGACCGAGTTGTGCAGGCTGGCGAAGACCCAGCTCATCGCGCTCGGAATGTAGACGTGCCGCAATAGCTGGCGGTCGTTCGCACCGAGCATGCGGGCATTGGCGAGGACCGTGTGGCTGACCTCCCGTACACCCTGGTAGACGTTGAAGAACACGATGAAGAACACCAGGGTGACGCCGAGCGCCACCTTCGAACCGATGTCGAGCCCGAACCACATCGCGAAGATCGGCGCCAGGATCACGCGCGGCATCGAGTTCAGCGCCTTGAGATACGGATCGAGCAGCGCCGAGGCGGTCGGGCTACGGGCGAGCCACAAACCCATCACCAGCCCGAGGATGGTGCCGATGGCGAAGGCGAGCGCGGTTTCGACCAGCGTGACCCACAGGTGCGGGTAGATGGAGCCCGACGAGAACCAATCCCAGATGCGCGTAGCGACCTTCAGCGGCTCACCGAAAAAGAACGCCGCCTTGTGGGGATCATCGAAGTAGAGCGGCGGCAGCAGCGTCGGGCTGGTGAGGACGTACCACGCCAGCAGCACCGCGGCGAACAGCCCGAGCTGCCAGATGCGAAGCGCCCTACTGCCTTTGCCGGGCATAGCTCTTCAGCACTTCTTCTTTCATCGCGCTCCAGATCAGGCCGTGCAGCTCGATGAAGCGCGGCGTGAGCCGGATCTCGGCCACGTCGCGCGGCCGCGGCAGGTCGATGGCGAACTCGCCGATCGGGTGCGACTCGGGGCCGGCGGACATCACGACGACGCGGTCGGAGAGCGAAATCGCCTCCTCCAGGTCGTGGGTGATGAACACCACCGACTTGCGGTTGGCCGACCACAGCGCGAGCAGCTCGTTCTCCATCAGGTGCCGGGTCTGGATGTCGAGCGCAGCGAAGGGCTCGTCCATGAGGATGATCTCGGGGTCGAGGATCAGCGCCTGCGCGAGCGCCACGCGCTTGCGCATGCCGCCGGACAGCTGATGCGGGTAGCGCCCGCCGAAGCCGCCCAGCCCGACGCGTCGCAGCCATTCCTCCGCCTGCGCCACAGCGTGTGCGCCCTCGCTGCCCCTGAACTCGAGGCCGGCGGTGACGTTCTGCAGCGCGGTGCGCCACGGCATGAGCGCTTCGCTCTGGAACAAGTAGCCCGCCTTGCGGTTGAGGCCGGAGAGCGCCTCGCCAAATACGCGCGTAGCGCCTGCCGAGGGCTGCAGCAGCCCGGCCGCAACGTTGAGAAGCGTGGATTTTCCGCAGCCGGTAGGCCCGACCACCGAGACGAACTCGCCGGGCGCGACGCGCAACGTGGTGTCGCGAATGGCGGTATAGCGCCCCCCGTCCGGGGAAACGAAGGTGACCCGGATGCCTTCCAGCGCCAGCGCCGACATCGGCGCTACTTCTTCTTGTCGTACTTCGCGTGCGCCTTCTTCACGAACTCGTTCGTGTACGTCTGCGCCAGGTTGATCTCGGCCGGCTTGATATTGTCGTTGAACGAGGCCAGCGCCTTGAGCGTGGTCTTCGCGCCCGCGTCGCTGAAGTAGCCGTCCTTCGAATAGGCCGTCTTCACGTTGTTGTACGCGAACAGGTACATCGCCTTGTTGCCGAGCAGATACTCCTCCGGCACCGTGGCCAGGATCTGCTGCGGACTCGCGTCCTGCATCCACATCAGGGTGCGCAGCATCGCATTGGTCAGCGCTTGCACGGTGTTCGGGTTCTTCTTGATGAAGTCGATCGGCGCGTAAAGGCTGGACGCGGGCATCGGGCCGCCGAACAGCTTTACCGTGCCCTCGGGGGTGCGGGTCTCGGCGATCACCTTCACCTTGCCGTCCTTCTCCAGCATGGTGACCGCGGGGTCGGTCTGCGACACCACATCCACTCGGCCCTGCTCGATGGCGGCGATCACCGACGCGCCGGCGCCGATGCCGATCACCGCGACGTCGGTCGGCTTCAGCCCGCCCTGCGCCAGCACATAGTTCACCACCATGTTGGTGCTCGAGCCCGGCGCGCTGACGCCGACCCTGAGCCCCTTCAGGTCCTTCGGCGACTTGTACTTGTCCGCCAGCCTGCTTGAAATCGCGACCGTGATCTGCGGCGCGGCGCCGGCGAGGACGAACGCCTGGAAGCTCTGCTTGCGCGACTGCATATTGATGGTGTGCTCATAGGCGCCCGCGACCACGTCGGCGCTGCCACCCACGACCGCTTCCAGTGAGCGCGTGCCGCCGGCGAAATCGCTGATGCGGAAGCTGGTGAGGCCCTCGTCCTTGAAATAACCGAGGCGCTCGGTCAGCACGAGCGGCAGGTAATAGAGGCCCGACTTGCCGCCGACGGCGATATGGACATCGGGCTTTTCGACCTTCTGGGCCTGCACCGTCCAGCTCGCGAGCAAGGCGGCGATCAACAGGGCGAGACGCATGACTCCTCCTCTTGTCGGTATTCGAAAATCTTACTAGATACCGCGCCGGTCGAGCAGCGCCTGCGAGATGGTACCGGCGTCGACGTACTCCAGTTCGCCGCCGAGCGGCACGCCGCGCGCGATGCGCGTCGCCTTCACCTTGCGCGCGCGCAGCATCTCGGCGATGTAATGCGCGGTCGCCTCGCCCTCATTGGTGAAGTTAGTCGCGAGGATGACTTCCTGGACTTCGCCGTTCGCCGCGCGCGCGAGCAGCCGGTCGAGTCCGATGTCGCGCGGCCCGACGCCGTCGAGCGGCGAGAGCCGGCCCATCAGCACGAAATACATCCCCGAGTACGACAGCGTCTGCTCGACCATCGCCAGGTCGGCGGGGGTCTCGACCACGCAAAGCAGCGCGCGGTCGCGGCGCGGTGAGGTACACAACGCGCAGACTTCCTGCTCGCTGAAGTTGTTGCACTGCACGCAGCGCTGCACGCTGGCGAGCGCATCGGTCAGCGCCTGGGCAAGCTCGTCGGCGCCGGCGCGCTCGTGCTGCAATAGGTGGAACGCCATGCGCTGCGCGGAGCGCGGGCCGACGCCCGGGAGCACGCGCAGGGCCTGCACCAGCCGCTCGAGCCCCTTGGCGGTGGGGACCGGCGGCTTGCTCAAAACGGCAGCTTGAAGCCCGCGGGCAGGCCGAGGCCGGCGGTCATGCCGCTCATCTTCTCGGCGATCGTGGCCTCGGCCTTGCGCGACGCATCGTTGAAGGCGGCGACCACCAGGTCTTCGAGCATCTCGCGGTCATCGCCCACCAGCGACGGATCGATCGACACGCGCTTCACTTCGTACTTGCACGTCATCTGGATCTTGACCAGGCCGGCGCCCGACTGGCCTTCGACTTCCAGGGTCGCGAGGCTCTCCTGCATGCGGCGCATGTTCTCCTGCATCTGCTGCGCCTGCTTCATCAGCTGGCCGATGTTGCCCTTCATGAGCGGCTCACTTTCGATCTTCTCGGATGGTGGAGTCGACGACCTTGCCGTCGAACATGTTGACCAGGTCCTGCACGAAGCCGTCGCTCTGCACCGCCTGCGCGGCCTCGGCGCGGCGCGCCTCCTTCGCTCCGGCCTCGAGCGCGGCGGCGCTCGCGCCCGCCACTTCGCCGACCGCGACCTTGACCACTACGGCGGCACCGAGGTGCTGCTCGAGCGCGGCCTTGAGCTTGTCGATATAGCTGCGCTCGGCAAGGTATGCCTTTGCCTTCGGCACGACCAGCTCGAACAGCGGCCCTTCACGCCGGGCGAGCTCGGCGTTGCGTGCGAGCTCGCGTGCGGCACCGCTGACCGGCAGCTGCTGCGCGAGCTCGACCCACGCGGTATCTCTGGCCGCTGCGGGCTTCGGCTTTGCCGCGGCCTGCGCCGGCTGCGCGGCCCGAGGAAGCGGGATTGGCCGGGCGGCGCCTTCCGGCTTGAACGCCAGGAGGCGCAGCACGGTCATGACAAACCCGCCATGCTCATCCGGAGCGAGCGGCAGATCTTCGCGGCCCTGCAGAGCGATCTGGTAGTAGAGCTGCACCGACTCCGCATCGATCCGGCCGGCGAGCTCACGCAGGCGCGCATCGTCGACCGCATCCGGCAGCGATTGCGCGATCGCAATTCGCAGCAGCAGGCTCGCCAGGTCCGCGAGCGCAGTATCGAACGAAAGGCTGCGCGCCTGCATTTCGTCGGCGACCTTGACCGCAGCCGCGGCATCGCCTGCCGCCACCGCCTCGACCAGTCGCAGCAAATGGCTCTGATCGATCGTGCCGAGCATGTCGCTCACGCTCGCCGGCGCCACCTTGCCGCCGCCATGCGCGATCGCCTGGTCGAGCAGCGACAGCGCGTCGCGCATGCTGCCGGCGGCCGCGCGCGCGATCAGGGCAAGGGCCTCCGGTTCCGCTGGAATTTGTTCCTTGCCCAGGATGAAAGCCAAATGCGCCGCGATCGCTTCGCGCGGCATTTGCTTCAGGTTGAACTGCAGGCAGCGACTGAGCACCGTCACCGGGATCTTCTGCGGGTCGGTGGTCGCCAGGATGAACTTCATGTGCTCGGGCGGCTCTTCCAGCGTCTTCAGCATCGCGTTGAACGCGTGTCCCGAGAGCTGGTGCACCTCGTCGATCACATACACCTTGAAGCGCCCGCGCGTGGGCGCGTACTGCGCCGTTTCGAGCAGCTGGCGCATCTCGTCGACCTTGGTATTGGTCGCCGCGTCGACCTCGAGCAGGTCGACGAAACGGCCGGCGTCGATCTCCGTGCAGGCCGAGCACTTCCCGCAGGGCTGCGGCGTGATGCCGGTCTCGCAATTCAGGCACTTGGCGAGAATGCGGGCGAGCGTAGTCTTGCCGACGCCGCGCGTGCCGGTGAAGAGATACGCGTGATGCAGGCGTTTCTGTTCGAGCGCGTGCCGCAGAGCGCGCACTACGTGCTCCTGCCCCACAAGGCTGGCGAAATCCCGGGGCCGCCACTTGCGGGCAAGGACTTGGTAGCTCATCGCTCGAATCGAATTAGTGGCGAGCCTGACCCCCGGCACTCGCAGCGGCCGGCTGTGGCTGCTTCCTTCCGGACCTGACCAGGTTCACCGAACTGCAATGCGGGGAGGCCCGCCGGTTTTGATTGTATGTCGAAACACTCGCCGCCGTAAGCCCGCAGTCAGGTTGTCGTAAGCCGGTCGTCGGATGCGAGGACTACGCTGGGGCATTGCATCCTCCTCCATCGCACCGCAAGGTGTGATGGTTCAAACGCCCGCGGGCGCAAGCCTGGCGGGCGTTTTCTTGCCTATTCGCCTCTTCGCAGCACGCGCCGGATCACGTCGGCGAGAATGTTCCGCGTGTAGGGTTTCGTGACGTAGCCGTCGGCGCCGAGCAGCAGGCCGCGCCCGATGTCGACGGCTTCGTTACGCGCGGTCAGCAGGATGATCGGCAGCGCGCGGTGCTCGGCGTCGCGGCGAATATTCGTCAGCAGGTCCAATCCGTTGCCGTCGGGCAGCTCCACATCGAGCAACAGCAGGTCCGGCGGTCCGTCGCGGACCAATACCTGCAGATAGTCTTCGACCGACTTGGCGGCGCGCACTTTGTAGCCCGCCATAGATACGCGCAGGTCGGCCAGCGCAAGCTGGTCGATGTCGTCTTCCACGATCAGAACCACCGTTTCCGCCGCCGCCTTCACCGGCAGCGGGCGCTCCCGCAGCCGGTCCATGGCGATGTAGGCCCCGGTGCGGGCGAGAGAAGCGCCGGCTTCCTTCGCCGCGTCCAGCAACTTGGCCTGGTCCAGCGCCAAGGTCTCGTCGGCCCGGCTCGGGGCGAAACCGGCTTTCTCTCCCTCTCCGTCCGGGACCACCTCGATAAGGCCGATTTCCTCCATCTCACCAAGCCATTCCTCGAGCATGGCGCTCGGGTAGAGGCGGGTCAGGGCGTGGGCTAATCCGCTCTGGCCCTGCATATCCATCATCCAGAGGATGCGCCGGTAGTCAGCAGGAATCGCCGCGTCCTGGCTTTCCCAAGCATCGCGGCCAGCGGGGGTCAGTCGGTAGCTGCGCCCGGCCATGCGGCTCCCAGACTTGTCGATGGCGGAGAGAGTGGGATTCGAACCCACGGTACGCTATTAACGTACACACGCTTTCCAAGCGTGCGCCTTAAGCCGCTCGGCCATCTCTCCGCAGCGCGCTGATTCTAGCAGCCGTATCTGCGGTCTTGCCTGCTCAGGTACCAGGCATAACAGCCCACCATCAGGGCGTAGATCGCGGTCAGCTCGCGCGGCGCCTCGCGGGCGTACAAACCCATGAGGGCGGTGACCACGACCCACGTGAACAGCGTGAGCCAGGTGATGGTGCGGCTCTTGCGCCAGTAGGCGTTGTGCTCTTCGTCCATGCCGCTACGTGGACTGCTTCAGCTGCTCGAGGATCGCCGGGTTCTCGAGGGTGGAGACGTCCTGCTTGATCTCCTCGCCCTTGGCGATCGAGCGCAGCAGGCGACGCATGATCTTGCCCGAGCGCGTCTTCGGCAGGTTGTCGCCGAAGCGGATGTCCTTGGGCTTGGCGATCGCGCCGATTTCCTTGCCGACCCAGTCGCGCAGCTCCTTGGCGATTTTCTGCGCCTCGTCGCCGCTCGGGCGCGGGCCTTTCAGCACCACGAACGCGCACACCGCTTCGCCGGTAAGCTCGTCCGGCCGCCCGACCACCGCGGCTTCCGCCACCAGCTTGCTGTTCGCGACCAGCGCCGACTCGATCTCCATCGTGCCGAGGCGGTGGCCGGAAACGTTGAGCACGTCGTCGATGCGGCCGACGATGCGGAAGTAGCCGTCTTCGTCGGTGCTCGCGCCGTCGCCCGCCAGATAGAGCTTGCCCTTGAAGTCGTCGGGCCAGTAGGTCTTCCTGTAGCGCTCGGGATCGCCCCAGATCGTGCGCAGCATCGAAGGCCATGGACGCTTGATCACCAGGATGCCGCCCTTGCCTTTGCCGACCGGGTGCCCGGTCTCGTCGACGATGTCGGCGAAGATGCCAGGAAGCGGCAGCGTGGCCGAACCCGGCTTGGTCGGGATCGCCCCCGGCAGCGGGGTGATCATGTGACCGCCGGTCTCGGTCTGCCACCAGGTGTCGACGATCGGGCAGCGCTTGCCGCCCACCGTCTCGTGGTACCACATCCACGCCTCGGGATTGATCGGCTCGCCCACGGTGCCGAGGATGCGCAGCGACGAAAGGTCGTACTTTTTCGGCAGGTCGCCGCCCGCCTTGATCAGCGAGCGGATCGCGGTCGGCGCGGTGTAGAACACATTCACTTTGTGATCCTGGATGGTCTTCCAGAACCGCCCGGCGTCCGGATAGACCGGCACGCCTTCGAACACCACCTCGGTTGCGCCCACGGCGAGCGGGCCGTACACGATGTAGCTGTGCCCGGTGACCCAGCCCACGTCGGCTGTGCACCAGAAGATGTCGCTCGGCTTGTTGTCGAACACCCACTTCATGGTGAGCGCGCACCACAGCAGATAGCCGGCGGTCGAATGCTGGATGCCCTTCGGCTTGCCGGTCGAGCCCGACGTATACAGGATGAACAGCGGATGCTCGGCGTTGACGAACACCGGCTCGCAAGTGTCGGCCTGCCCTTTCACCGCGTCGTCCCACCAGGTGTCGCGCCCGGCCTGCATCGGCACTTTGCTGCCAGAGCGCTTGTAGACGAAGACGTTCTTGACCGCCTCGCAGCCGCCCATGCCGAGCGCCTCGTCCACCACCGGCTTGAGCGGGATCTCCTTGCCGCCGCGGAACTGCCCGTCGGCGGTGATCACCGCGATGGCGCCGGCGTCGATGATGCGTTCCTGCACGCTCTTGGCCGAGAAGCCGCCGAACACCACCGAGTGCGTGGCGGCAATGCGCGCGCACGCCTGCATCGCCACCACCGCCTGGATCGACATCGGCATGTAGATGAGAACGCGGTCGGCCTTCTTGATGCCTTTCGCCTTGAGCGCATTCGCGAAGCGGCAGACCTCGTGGTGGAGCTGCTGGTAGGTGATCTTCGTCACCTTGCCGTCATCGGCCTCGAAGATGATCGCGACCTTGTCCGGCTGGGTCTTGAGATGCCGGTCGAGGCAGTTGTAGGAGGCGTTCAGCTCGCCGTCGTAGAACCAGCGGAAAAACGGCGCCTTGGATTCGTCCAGCACCTTGCTGAACGGCTTGGACCACAGCAGGGTCTCGCGCGCGAGGCGCGCCCAGAACCCTTCGAAATCCCGCTCAGCCTCGGCGACGAGCTTGCGGTACGCGTCCATGCCGGAAATGTTGGCCTGCTTGACGAACGCGGGCGCCGGCGGGAAGACGCGCTTTTCCTGCAGAACCGTTTCAATGTTCGACGACATCGCTCCTCCTCAAGGTCGCGGCGATAGAATGCTACAGTTGCACCTCCGCATTCAAGCAATACGTTTAAACGACACAGGATGGCCACGAAACCCCCTGGCATAAACGAGGCGCGCGCCCTGCGGCCGCTACCCGCCTTCATATTCGCGAGCCGCTGGCTCCAGCTCCCGCTCTACCTTGGCCTGATCGTCGCGCAGGCGGTTTACGTCTGGCTGTTCTGGCAGGAGCTCTACCACCTCGTCTCGGCGGCCTTCGGCAGCGCCGAATCCCTGAATCACATCCTCGACACCGTCACCGTCGAGGGCGCCAAGCGACCGGAGAAGCCGAACGAAACGGTGATCATGCTCGTGGTGCTCGGCCTGATCGACGTGGTGATGATCTCGAACCTGCTCATCATGGTCATCGTCGGCGGCTACGAGACCTTCATTTCCCGCATGGGGCTCGAGTCCCATCCCGACCAGCCCGAGTGGCTGTCGCACGTCAATGCTTCGGTGCTCAAGGTAAAGCTGGCGACCGCGATCATCGGCATCTCGTCGATCCACCTCCTCAAGACCTTCATCAACGCGGCGGCGCACGAGAACGACGTGATCATTGCGCAAGTGGGAATCCATCTCACTTTCCTGGTCTCCGCGCTGGCGATCGCGGCAGCGGATCGCATCACGCCACCGATCGGCCAGGTCCACGAACAAAAGCACGGATGACGACGATCAAGCGCCGGGATCTCGTGCAGAGCGTCGCCGACGCGCTGCAGTTCATCTCCTACTACCATCCCGCGGACTACATCCGCGCGCTCGGCCGCGCCTACGAGCGCGAGCAGTCGCCTGCGGCAAAGGACGCGATCGCACAGATCCTGACCAACTCGCGCATGTGCGCCGAGGGCCACCGGCCGATCTGTCAGGACACCGGCATCGTCAACGTGTTCCTGAAGATCGGCATGGGCGTGCGCTTCGATTTTTCCGAATCACTCGAAGACGTGGTCAACGAAGGGGTGCGCAAGGCGTACCTGGATCCGGACAACAAGCTGCGCGCTTCGGTGCTGGACGAATCCGATTTCGGCCGCAAGAACACCAAGGACAACACGCCGGCCGTCATCAACGTGCAGATGGTGGCGGGCGATAAGCTCGAGGTGGACGTCGCGGCGAAAGGCGGCGGCTCGGAGGCGAAAGCCAAGTTCGTGATGCTGAATCCCTCGGACTCGATCGCCGACTGGGTGGTGAAGACCGTGCCGTCGATGGGCGCCGGCTGGTGCCCGCCCGGGATGCTCGGCATCGGTGTGGGCGGTACCGCCGAGAAGGCGATGCTGATGGCCAAGGAAGCGCTGATGGAGCCGATCGACATGGCCGAGCTCAAGGCGCGCGGGCCGAAGACCAAGGTCGAAGAGCTGCGCGTCGAGCTCTACGACAAGGTGAACGCACTCGGCATCGGCGCGCAGGGGCTCGGCGGCCTTTCCACCGTGCTCGACGTAAAGATCCACACTTATCCGGTGCATGCGGCCAATCGCCCGGTCGCGATGATTCCCAACTGCGCCGCCACGCGGCACGCGCATTTCGTGCTCGACGGCTCGGGGCCGGCGGAGTTCGAAGAGCCGCAGCTCTCGGATTGGCCGGAGATCACCTGGTCACCGGACGCAAGCTCCAAGCGCGTGAACCTCGACACGCTGACGCGCGACGAAGTGGTCTCGTGGAAACCGGGCCAACGGCTCCTGCTCTCCGGCAAGCTGCTCACCGGCCGCGACGCGGCCCACAAGCGGATCCAGGAGTTTCTTGAACAGAAAAAGCCACTCCCGGTCGACTTCACCAACCGCGTGATCTATTACGTCGGCCCGGTCGATCCGGTGCGAGACGAAGTCGTCGGCCCTGCCGGTCCGACCACCTCGACGCGCATGGACAAGTTCACCGACACCATGCTCGGCAAGACCGGCCTGATCGCGATGGTCGGCAAGGCCGAGCGCGGCCCGGCGGCGATCGAGTCGATCCGCAAGCACAAGGCGGCATACCTGATGGCCGTCGGCGGCGCGGCGTATCTCGTGTCGAAAGCGATCCGCAAGTCGCGCGTGCTCGCGTTCGAGGACCTCGGCATGGAAGCGATCTACGAGTTCGAGGTGAAGGACATGCCGGTCACCGTCGCGGTCGACGCGAACGGCACCTCGGTGCACACCACCGGTCCCGCCGAGTGGTCGAAGAAGATCGTCGAGCTGAAGATTCCCGTAACAGCGGCGTGACGAGCTGGCCGGCAGTCTGGGCCATCTTTGCGGGCGGCCTGGTCGCCGGCGCTTACATGACCAAAGTCGCGCCCGCCCTCCCCGGGCTGCGCGACGAGCTCGGCCTGACGCTGGTCGAGTCCGGTCTCATCGCCACCACGTTCAATCTGATGGGCATGCTGGTCGGCATGGTCGCCGGCGTGCTTTGCGATCGGTTCGGACACAAGCGTCTCGCACTTTTTGGATTAGCCGTCCTCGCCGCCGGCGGCGTGCTGGGCGCGGCAGCCTGGGGATTTGTCAGCCTGCTGCTCGCACGTTTTCTCGAAGGCGTCGGCTTCATAGCATTCGTAGTATCGGCAGTAGTGCTGATGAATGCATCCGCAGGCAACGCGCGCGACCGCGCCAAGGCACTCGGGCTGTGGAGCTCCTACATGCCGACCGGCGGGACGATTGCGCTCCTCGCTGCACCATGGGTGATCAGCGCCTGGGGTTGGCGCGGCCTCTGGATGGTGTTTGCCATCGGCGCGGTGGCGGCCGCGATCGCGCTTGCGCGCCTTTCACCGGCGTCGAAGTACGGCCAGGTGAGCTCGATGCGCCTGGTGGCGGAATCGCTCAGGAGCCGCGGCAACATCGCCATGGCTCTGCTGTTCGCGTTTTACGTCGCGCAGTGGACTTCGATCATGGTGTGGCTGCCGACCTTCCTGGTCGACGAGCACCGCATGTCGGCGGGTGCGGCGGCCCTGGCCACGGCGCTGTATGTGCTGATCAATGCGCCGGGCAATCTGACCGGCGGCTGGCTGCTGGCGCGCGGCATGCCGCGCGGAACCTTGATCGTCACCGGAGCGCTGATCGCGGCGCTGTGCGAGATCGGCATGCTTGCCGATGCGCTGCCACCCGCGGCGCGCTATTTGCTGGTCCTCGCCTTCTCGTTCTTCGCCGGCGTGATCCCGGCCTCGGTGTTCTCGGGCCTGCCGGTGCACGCGCGCACGCCGCAGCACATCGGCACCGGCAATGGCCTCGTGATGCAGGCATCGCAGATCGGCCAGTTCCTCGCGCCGCTGGCGCTCGCCTGGATCGCCACGCAGTTCGGCTGGCATGCGAACCTGTGGGCATTGCTCGCCTTCGCCGCCGGCGCGGTCGCCTGCGGTGTCGCAATCGGCGCCATCGAGCTTAGAATCAAGACATGAAAAGAGACGTTTTCATCTGTGAGGTCGGGCCGCGCGACGGGCTGCAAAACGCCAAGCACCTGATGCCGACCGAAGCCAAGAAGGCGTGGATCCGCGCGCTGGCCGAGGCCGGGCTGGAGGAGATCGAGGTCGGCTCGTTCGTGCCGCCGAAGCTGATTCCCGCGATGGCGGATACCGGCGAAATCGTTCAGTTCGCCAAGACAATCCCCGGCGTGAAGGTGGTTGCGCTCGCGCCGAACCTGAAAGGCTTCCAGCGCGCGCTCGAAGCCGGCGCGCACAAGGTCACGTTTCCGGTGTCGGCCAGCCGCCAGCACAGCGAGTCCAACGTGCGCATGACGCCGGAGCAGATGGTGGAGGAAGTGCGCAAGTGCGCGCAGCATCCGCATCCCGGCGTGGAGATCGAGGGCGCGGTGTCCACCGCGTTCGGCTGCACGATGCAAGGCGACGTGCCGGAAGACGACGTGGTGCGCATCGCGACCAGCCTCGCGGAGTTTTGCGACGCGGTTGCGCTCGCCGACACCGTGGGCTATGCCAATCCCGCCCAGGTGAAACGCCTGTTTGAAAAGGTTTCTTCAAAAATCGGCCACAAGCTCGAAGGCGCTCATTTCCACAATACGCGCGGTCTCGGCATCGCCAACGCGCTCGCCGCCTACGAGGTAGGGGTGCGCAACTTCGACAGCTCGATGGGCGGTCTCGGCGGCTGCCCGTTCGCGCCCGGCGCGAGCGGCAACGTGATCACCGAGGACCTGGTGTTCATGTTCGAGAGCATGGGCGTCAAGACCGGCATCGACCTGCAGAAGCTGTTCGTCGCGCGCAAGATCCTGGCGGAGGCGATTCCCGCCGAGCCGATCTACGGCCATATTCCGGTCGCCGGCCTGCCCAAAGGATTCCGTGCTGCCGCTTGAAGGGGTGCGCGTAGTCGAGTTCGCGCACATGGTGATGGGCCCTTCCTGCGGGCTGGTGCTCGCGGACCTCGGCGCGGAGGTGATCAAGGTCGAGCCGCTCGCCGGCGACAACACGCGCCGCCTCGAAGCCGCCGGCTCGGGGTTTTTTCCGGTTTTCAACCGCAACAAGAAAAGCCTGGCGGTCGACCTGCAGAACGCCGAAGGTCGCGCGCTGGTGCTCAAGCTGCTGAAATCCGCCGACGTGCTGACCGAGAACTTCCGTCCGGGAGCGCTCGACAAGCTCGGGTTTTCCTACGACAAACTCTCCCGGGAAAACGAGAAGCTGATCTATTGCTCGCTGAAGGGCTTCCTCGACGGCCCGTATGAGCATCGCCTGGCGCTCGACGAGGTGACGCAGATGATGGGCGGCCTCGCCTACATGACCGGCCTGCCCGACCGTCCGCTGCGCGCCGGCTCTTCAGTGATCGACATCATGGGCGGCACGTTCGCGGCGGTCGGCATCCTTTCGGCGCTGCGCGAGCGCGACAAGACCGGGCGCGGCACGCGCGTCACCAGCTCGCTGTTCGAGAGCACCGCCTACCTCGTCGCGCAGCACATGGCGCAGTACGAGATCACCGGCGAGGCGCCGCTGCCGATGTCGGTGAAGCGCCCGGCGTGGGGTGTGTACGACATCTTCGAGACCGGGGGCGGCGGCCGCCTGTTCATCGGCGTGGTCACCGACACGCAATGGGAAGTGTTCTGCCGCGAATTCGGCGAAGCCGAGCTCGCCGCCGACCCGCGTCTCAAGAGCAATGGCGCACGTGTGAAGGAGCGCGGCTGGCTGATCCCGCGCATCGCCGAGATCACAAAAAAGCACAGCCAGGCCGAGCTCGCCAGCAAGCTCGAGCAAATGGGGCTGCCGTTCGCGCCGATCGCCAAGCCCTGGGACCTGCTGGACGATCCCCACCTTAATACGGGCGGCGGGTTGATGCCGATCAAAGTGGGCGACAAAACGATCAAGGTGCCCGCCCTGCCGCTCGCCCTGAACGGCAAGCGCCTGCCGAAGCGCTCCGACCCGCCGCGCATCGGCGAGCACGGACGGGAATTGCTCGCCGGTCTCGGGTGTTCACCGCAGGAAATCGAAAAACTGCGCGAACAACGTATAGTCGCGCTGCCCTAGTTCAATCACTCAGGAGGAGATGATGGTTCGATTCGGTTTGGCTTGCACGCTGGCCGCATGCTCCGCACTGGCGGTCGCCCAGGACCGCCGCCCCGATTACGGCACCGACGTCAACACTGCCACGGCGAAGAAGATCGCCGCCGCAGTGATCGCCGAGTGCCAGAAGAACAGCTGGAACGTCGCCGTGGCGATCGTGGATAACCACGGTTACCTGGTGTACTACGAGCGCATGGAGAACACGCAATACGCCAGCAACGATATCGCCATCGGCAAGGCGCGGGCCGCGGCGACTTATCGCCGCCCGACGCGCGCGTTCGCCGACGTCATCAACAAGGGCGGACCGGCGACCGCGACGCTGCCCGGCGTGTTCGCCTCGCCCGGCGGCGTGCCGCTGATGGTGGACGGCAAGGTGGTTGGCGCGGTCGGCGTGAGTGGCGTCACCGGCGACCAGGACGAGCAGTGCGCGAAGGCGGGCGCCGGCGTCAAGTAGCCGCTATAGCGGCAACAAAAAGGGGCCTACGGGCCCCTTTTTCTTTCCTCGTCGCGGCGAAATCAGAGCGGCGTGGTCGTCACGTCATAGCGAAACAGCCACTCATAGCGTTCAGCGACGTTCTGCCCGGCCCACTCGCGCGAGACGTAGTCCCGGGCCTGCGTCGGATCAGCGAGCGCCGGGTGGTGGAAGCGGCCGATGTTGGCGGTGGAGCCTTCGACCGCCTTGCGCGTGCGGTCACGGCGGGCTTCTTCATATTTTCGTAGTCCAGCAGGCACGTCCGCCGAGGCGCTCAGCGCCCGAGCCAGGATGAACGCATCCTCGATCGCCATCACGGCACCTTGGGCGAGGAACGGCACCATCGAATGGCAGGCGTCGCCCAGCAAGCTGACACGGCCCACGGTCCAGCGTTCCATCGGCGGCCGCGTCATCAGCGCCCACTTGTACGGCACCGGGATATTGCGGATCAGCGCCTGGATGTCGCCATGCCAGCCCTCGAAGTCCGCCGCGAGCTCCGCAGTGGTGCCGCGCGCGCTCCACGACTCGACCTGCCAGTCGCTGCGTTCGAGCGCGCCGACGAAATTCATCACCTTGCCGGCGCGCAGCGGGTAATGCACGACGTGCGCGCCCGGACCGACCCAGTTGCTGCCGACCATGCGCCGCATGTGCTGCGGCAGGTCCTCCATCGGCACGATACCGCGCCAGACTACGATGCCGGTGAACTGCGGCCGGTCCCCGCCGAACAGGCGCTGGCGGATCTGGGAGTGGACACCGTCAGCCCCGATCAGCACATCCCCGATCACAGGGGAATGGTTTTCAAACTGCAGTTGAACGTTCTCGTCGGTCTGCGTGAACCCTGCGCACTTCGCGCCAAGATGGATTCTTTCGCGCCCGATTGCAGCCGCCAGCACTTCCAGCAGATCGGGCCGGTAGACGGTGAAGTAGGGATAGCCGTAGCGCTCGAGCGAGACCTTGCCCAGATCGAAGGCCTTCCAGGTCTCGCCGGTATTCCACAGGCGGATTTCCTTGCCGCTGACTTCGCAGGAGAGCGCCTTCAGCCGCTCGCCGACGCCGAGCTCGTAGAGCACGCGCGTGCCGTTGGCGCTGAGCTGCAGCCCGGCGCCGACCTCCTTCAGCTCGTACGCCTGCTCGTAGACCTCGACGTCCAGGCCTCGGCGCAGGAGGGCGAGGGCTGCGGTCAGCCCTCCGATCCCCGCGCCAACGATCAGAACCTTCAACCCGTCAGGGCCTTGATACCCGCGGCGACGATCTGCTCGTCCTCGTGCGACTGCACTCCCGACGCGCCGATGCCGCCGATGCAGACGCCCTCCACCACAATCGGTAGCCCGCCCTGCACCGGCGTGATCTTGGGCATGCCAAGCATGGAAGTGCGCCCGGCCTTGATGCGCTCCTCCCACACGCCGCTCGAACGACGCGTTTCCGCCGCCGTCCGGCCCTTGGCGATCGCGGTGCGCGCGTTGAACGGCGAGGCGCCGTCCATCCGGATGAGGTGCAGCAGGTGCCCGCCGTCGTCGAGGATCGCGATGCACACGATCCAGTTGTTCTTCTTCGCCTCGGCCTCGGCGGCGGCGGAGATCTTGCGGCAGTCGTCGAGGGTCAGCATCGGTCTTGTTTTCATCGTAGGGCCTGTTTGATTTGCTCCAGAGCGTTGGGATCTTCGATCGTGGTGAGGTCGCCCGGGTCGCGCCCCTCGGCCAGCGCCTGGATCGAGCGGCGCAGCGTCTTGCCGGAGCGCGTCTTGGGCAGCAGGGAAACGAAATGCACAGCCTTCGGCCTGGCGATCGCGCCGAGCTGCTTGTCCACGGTTTGCATCACCTCGTCTTGCGATGTGGGCTTCGAGGCATCCTTGAGCACCGCAAAGGCCAGCGGCATCTGGCCCTTGATCGGATCGGCGACGCCGACCACGGCGCACTCGGCGACATTCGGATGCATGCTGACCGCCTCCTCGATCTCGCGCGTGCCGAGACGGTGGCCGGCGACGTTGATCACGTCGTCGGTACGACCGAGGATGAAGTAATAGCCTTCCCGGTCCCGGATGCCCCAGTCGAAGGTGGAATAGATGTCCTTGAAGTCCTTGAAGTAGGTCTGGACGAAGCGCTTGTCGTCGCCCCAGACCGTGGACATGCAGCCCGGTGGCAGCGGCGGCGTGATCGTCACCACGCCCTTCTCGCCGTCGGCGACCTCTTTGCCGGTGCCTTCATGCAGCAGGTGGACGTCGTAGCCATACACCGGAAAGCTGGGCGAGCCCATCTTGAGCTTGGTCTTCTCGACGCCCGGATGTGCCGACAACAGCGGCCAGCCGGTCTCGGTCTGCCAGTAGTGATCGATCACCGGGCGGCCGAGCGCCTCGCTGATCCAGACGTGCGTCGGCTCGTCGAGCGGCTCGCCGGCGAGGAACAGGTGCTTGAGCGAGGACAGGTCGTGCTTCTTCATGAACGACACGTCCTGCTTCTTCAGCACACGGATCGCGGTGGGCGCCGAGAACATCACCGCCACCTTGTGGTCCTGCACGATCTTCCACCACACGCCGGCGTCGGGGCGGATCGGCACGCCTTCGTACATGATCGTGGTCATGCCGGCGATCAGCGGCGCGTAAATGATGTAGGAGTGCCCCACCACCCAGCCGATGTCGGAGGTGGTGAACATGGTCTCGCCAGCCTCGCCGCAGAAGATGTGCTTCATCGACGAGGCGAGCGCCACGGCGTAGCCGCCGACGTCGCGCTGCACGCCTTTCGGTTGTCCGGTGGTGCCGGAGGTGTAGAGAATGTAGGACGGCTGGTTGGATTCGAGCCACGCGCAGGGAACCTCGGCGTTCGGAAACTCCTTCGCGAGCGACTGCCAGTCGACATCCCTGCCCTGCACCACCTGCATCTTCGGGTCGAGGCCGCGCGAGAACAGCAGCACTTTCTTCGGCGGGTGCCGGGCGAGCTTCAGCGACTCGTCGACCAGCGACTTGTAGGTCACCACCTTGCCCATGCGGCTGCCGCCGTCGGCGGTGATCATCAGCGCCGGCCTGGCGTCGTCGATGCGCGCGGCGAGGCTGGCCGCGGCGAAGCCGCCGAACACGACCGAGTGGATGGCGCCGATGCGCGCGCACGCGAGGATCGCGAAGCACGCCTCCGGGATCATCGGCATGTAGACGATGACGCGGTCGCCCTTCTTCACGCCGAGCGACTGCATCATCGCCGCGACGCGATTCACTTCCCGGTACAGCTGCCGGTAGCTGAACTCCTTTTGCTGGCCGACCTCGGTCGAAATCCAGATCAGCGCCTTCTGCTCGGCGCGGCTCGCCAGGTGGCGGTCGACCGCGTTGTAGCAAAGATTGGTCTCGCCGCCGACGAACCAGCGCGCAAACGGCGGGCGGGAATAGTCGAGGACCTTGCTGAACGGCTTGTTCCAGTGCACGAGCTTCGCCTGCTCGGACCAGAAGCCCTCGCGATCCGCGATCGAGCGGCGGTGAAATTCCCGGTAGCTCGCCATCGGCCTAAGTGTAGCCGACGGCTCAGACCTTCTTGCCGGCCTGGATCGCCTTGGAAATCTTCTTCAGCCGCTTGGCGAACTGCTCGGCGGCATCGCCCAGGCGGGCGGCGTCGAGGTTCTCGAGATAGCGCAGCACGCGCTCGAGCTCGTCCGGGATACCCGGCTTGGGCGGGGGTGGCGGCGCCTTGGGCTGGGTTTGCAGCCGCTGCATCGCCAGGCGCACCAGGTCCTCGATCGCGTTCGCCGGATCGGAGGAAAGCGACGCCACGCCCACGCTGGTGACGAACTTGAGCACCTGGCTGCGATAGGTGACGCGGGCCTCGTCGAGCTCGCGGCGCAAGCGCTCGGCGAGCGCGGCCATGTGGGACGCTGCGGTACCGGCCGCGAGCACTACGAAGGTGGCCTGTGCGACGCGCGCGACGGAATCCTCGGCGCGCACTTTCTCCATCACCAGCTTGGCGATGCGCGCCACCACGATGTCGGCGATGTCCTTGGTCGCGGCGAGCACGATCGATTCGTAGGTATCCAGGCGCAGCGCCATCACCGACAGGTCGCCGCTGTGGCGGCGGGCGTGCGCGAAATGCTTGCGCCCTTCGGTCACCAGGTAGTGCGGCGTGTGCGTCCCGGTCAGCACATCGTGGGTCGCCGTGCTCTGCACCGCCATGCGCGTCTGCTCGAGCTCCTTGCTCGCCTTGACCAGGCGCAGCACGTTGTCGAGGCGCGCGAGCACTTCCGGCGCGTCCGCCGACTTGGCGATGAAATCGTTCGCGCCCAGGTCCTTGGCCTTCTGCTTGCTGGTGGGCTCCTCGTTGCCCGAGATCACCACCACCGGAAGGGCCTTGATGCGCGGGTCGTCCGACTTGCGCATGCGCTCGAGCAGGGCAAAGCCGTTCAGCCTCGGCATGTCGAGATCGGTGAACACCATCACGATCGACGGGTCGGCGTTGATCGCGGTCCACGCCGCCTCGCCGTCGTTCGCCTCGGAAACCGCGAACGAGGTCTTCAGGATGTGGGCAAAGGTGGTGCGGACGAAACGGGAATCATCCACCACCAGCACCTTCTTCTGCAGATCGTCGGTGGGCGGTGGCACGGCGCTTACTCTTCCAGATCGACCACCACCCGGCGCGTCACCTTGCCGTTGATGAAGTCGTCGAACACCGTGGGCAGCTGGCTGAAGGGAACGGTGCGCGCCATTTCCTTGAGGCGCGCAGGCTTGAGATCGGTCCCGAGGCGCTTCCATACCCGCTCGCGCACGTCGTTCGAGCTTTCGCCCGAGTTGATGCCGAGCAGGCGCACCCCGCGCAGGATGAACGGCATCACGCTGGTGTTGAGGTTCGGGCTGGCGGCAAGGCCGATCGAGCCGATGACGCCGTTCTCCTTCATGGTCGAGCAGATCCACGCCAGCACGTCGCCGCCCAGGTTGTCGATGGCGCCGGCCCAGGTCGCCTTGTCGAGCGGCTTGATCTTCTCCAGGTTCAGGCTGCTGCGCAGCACGACTTCCTTCGCGCCGAGCTGCTTCAGCCAGGCCGATTCGCTCTGCTTGCCGGTGAGCGCGACCACGTCATACCCGGTCTGCGCGAGCGCCGCGAGCGCGATCGAGCCGACGCCGCCGGTGGCGCCGTTCACGATCACCGGGCCGTTCGCCGGCTTGAGCCCCTCGTGCTCCATGCGCACGATGGCGATGCCCGCGGTGTAGCCGGCCGTGCCGAACGCCATCGCGTCCCACAGCGTCATGCCCTGCGGAAGCTTCATCAGCCATTGGCCCGGCATGCGCGCGTACTGCGCGTAGCCGCCGTGGTGCGAAACGCCGAGGTCGAAGCCGATCCCGACCACGGCATCGCCTTTCTTGTAGCTCGGGTTGCCGGACGAGACCACCGTGCCAGACAGGTCGATGCCGCCGATGCAGCTCTGCCGGCGCAGGATCCTGCCCTTGCCGGTGGCCGCCAGCGCATCCTTGTAGTTCACGTCGGAATAGGCCACGCGCACCACGACGTCACCCGGGTCGAGGTCGTCGAGCGCCATCTCCACGAACTCCGCCTTGATCTTGCGATCGGGCGTTTCGGTGAGCTTGTAGGCCTTGAATCGTTCCATCGTCATTCGGGCTTGATACCAGCCTCTTTTACCACGCGGGTCCACTTCTCGGTTTCCTTCGCCACGAACGCCGTCACCTCCGGCGGTTTCATGCGAATGACGTCCGCTCCCTCGAGCTCGAAGCGCTTGCGCGTCTCCGGAGAATCGAGGATCAAGTTTATCTCCTTGTAGAGACGGTCGAGCACCGGCTGCGGCGTGCCGGCCGGTGCGAGGATGCCCCACCAGTTGGTGACCTCGAAACCCGGCACCCCGGCCTCGGCGATCGTCGGAACGTCGGGCATGGCGGCGTTGCGCTGCGCGCCGCTGACGCCGAGCGCCTTCAGCTTGCCGGAGCGCACGTGCGGCATCATCTGCACCAGGCTGCCGAGGTTCATCTGCACCTGCCCGGCGATCACGTCGGTCATCGCCGGGCCGCCGCCCTTGTATTGCACGATCACGAAGTTGGTTTTCGACTGCAGGCGGAACAGCTCGGTCGCCATGTGCTGGAAGCTGCCGATGCCGGCCGCCGACGCGTTCAGCGCACCCGGCTTTTGCTTCAGCAGACTCAACAGATCCGCAACCGAGTTGACGGGCGAGTTCGCCGGCACCACCAGCAGCGCCGGCCCGCTGCCGAGCATGGCCACCGGGTCGAACGACTTCATGATGTCCTGCGGCAGGCGGTTGAACGCGATGCTGGTCGGGAACGCGACCGAAATCAGCAGCAGCGTATAGCCGTCGGGCGCGGCCTTCGCCGCCTCGTTCGTTCCGATGATGCCGCCGGCGCCGCCGCGGTTGTCGATCACCACGCTGTGACCAAGCCGCTCGCCGAGCTGCTGGCCGATGGCGCGGCCGACCACATCGTTGCTGCCGCCGGGCGGGAACGGGATGATCAGGCGCACCGGCTTCGCGGGATAGCTTTGAGCAGACGCGGCGGCGCAGAGGGCCGCCAGCAGCAGCGCGAGAAGGGCTTTCATGTCTAGTAATATGCCCTGCGATGAACACCAACGCCAGTTTCCGTTCGATTCGCAGTGAAGTAAGTCCGGAAGAGTGGCAAACGCGCGTGGACCTCGCGGCCTGCTACCGGCTGGTCGATCGCTACGGCATGACCGACATGATCTACAACCACATCACGGCGCGCGTGCCGGGACCCGAGCATCATCTGCTGATCAATCTGTATGGGCTCACCTACAAGGAGATCACGGCGTCGAGCCTGGTGAAGATCGACCTCGACGGCGAGCTCATCTGGAAACCAGATACCGATTACGGGATCAACAAGTCGGGCTACGTGATCCACGGCTGCATTCATCGTGCACGCGAGGACGTTGCCTGCGTTCTCCACACGCATACCTCGGCGGGCATGGCGGTGTCGGCGATGAAATGCGGCCTGCTGCCGCTCACGCAGACTTCCATCCGCTTCGTCGGCCACATCGGCTACCACGACTACGAAGGACCGGCGACCGATCTCGACGAGCGCGAACGCCTGGTGCGCGACCTCGGCCCGCATGACGCGATGATTCTCCGCTCCCATGGCCTCCTCAGCTGCGGCGCCACGATCCAGCAGGCGTTCAACACCATGTACCAGCTGGAGATGTCGTGCCGCGCGCAGGTGGATGCTATGGCGGCACGCACCGAGCTTCTCATGCCGTCGGAGCAAATTCTTGCAAAAACGGCGCATCTCTATCAGCCCGGCACGCGCCGGCCGTACGGAATTCTCGAATGGCCGGCGATGCTAAGGTTGCTGGCCGCCGAGAGCGGCGGCTCCGGCTACCCGCCGTACTGGCAGTAGGCGGTACTCGGCCGACTGCATCTCGTGCAGCCGGCTCACGGTGCGCTGGAAGTCGGCGGCGTTCTCTCCTTCGGTGAACAGATCTTCCGGCGGCGCCTCCGCCGAGAGCACGAGCTTGATGTGCTCGTCGTACAGCACGTCGATCAGCCAGGTAAAGCGCCGCGCGGCATCCGACTGCTTCGCCGACATGCGCGGCACACCGGAAAGGATGATGGTGTGGAAGCGCTTCGTGAGGTCGACGTAGTCCGCATACGAGCGCGGCCCGCCGCATAGCGCGTCGAAGTCGAACCACACCAGGCCGCCGGCGCGCTTGCGATAGGGGATGGTGCGGCCCTCGACGTCGAGCGGCTGCTTTTCCTCTTCGACGTCCTTGAGCTCCTCGAAGATCTTCGCGAGCGGCGCATCGTTCAGGTGATAGACCTGCACCTTTTCCATCTTCAGCCGGCGGTAATCGATGCCGCTATCCACGCCCACCACGTCCAGGCGCGACTTGATCAGCTCGATCGCCGGCAGGAAACGCTCGCGCTGCAGGCCCGAGGAATAGAGCTGGTCCGGGTGGTAATTCGAGGTCATGACGAACTCGACGCCGCGCTCCATCGTCTGCTCGAGGAAGCGGCCGAGGATCATGGCGTCGGCAATGTCGGAGACGTGGAACTCGTCGAAGCAGATCAGGCGATAGCGCTTGGCGGTGCGCTCCGCCGCCGCGGCGATCGGGTCCTCGGTGCCCTTGAGCTCGTCGAGCTCGCGATGGATCTCGCGCATGAAGTGGTGGAAGTGCACGCGGCGCTTGCGCACCAGCGGGACGCACAGGTAGAACGCGTCCATCAGGAAGCTCTTGCCGCGGCCGACCGGGCCCCAGAGATAAACGCCCTTCGGCAGCGGCGGCTTGACCAGCAGGCGCTTGAGCGCGTTGTCGCGCTTCTTCTTGTACTCGGTCCACTCCTCGTGCAGGCGCTGCAGGCGCTCGACCGCTCGCCACTGGGAAGAATCGGAAACGAAGCCGCGGCGCTTGAGGCTCTGCTCGTAGACCGAAACGACGTCCTGGCTCAAATGTTGAGCGAGCGCTTGTCGACCCCCAGCGCGGCGTCTTTGAGCGCTTCCGACAGCGACGGGTGCGCGTGCACGATCATGCCGATGTCCTCGGCCGAGCCGCGGAACTCCATCGCCACCACCGCCTCGGCGATCAGCTCGCCCGCCATCGGGCCCATGATGTGCACGCCGAGGATCTCATCCGTTTTTGCATCTGCGATGAATTTGACGAGACCCGTGGTGTCGCCCAGCGCGCGCGCCCTTGCGTTGGCCGAGAACGGAAACACGCCGGCGCGATATTCGACGCCTTCGGCTTTCAGCTGCTGCTCGGTCTTGCCGACCCAGGCGATCTCGGGGCTGGTGTAGATCACCGACGGGATGGTGTTGAAGTCGAGGTGCGGCTTCTGGCCGGCGATGCGCTCGGCCACCACCACCCCTTCCTCCTCGGCCTTGTGCGCGAGCATCGGGCCGCGCACGACGTCGCCGATCGCCCAGACGTTCGGCAGGTTGGTCCGGCAGTCGTCGTCTACTTCTATGAAGCCGCGCGGGTCCAGCTTCAGGCCGACGCCGGCGGCATTGAGACCCTCGGTGTTGGGCACCCGGCCGATCGACACAATGAGCCGGTCACACTCCAATGTTTTGGATGAACTGTCGTCTGCAGTATATTGAACCGTAACGATTTTCTTATTGTCGACCTTGGTGATCTTCACGCCCGTCTCGATCTTCAGCCCCTGCTTGGCGAACACCTTTGCGGCCTCCTTGGCGATGGCTTCATCGGCCACGCCGAGGAAGGTCGGCAGCGCCTCCAGGATAGTGACCTGTGCGCCCAGCCGGCGCCAGACGCTGCCCATCTCCAAGCCGATGATCCCGGCGCCGATCACCCCTAGCCGCTTCGGCACTTCGCCCACGGCGAGCGCACCGGTGTTGCTCAGGATCAGCTTCTCGTCGAACTCGGCGCCCGGCAGCGCGCGGGGATTGGAACCGGTGGCCACGATGACGTGCCTGGCTTCCAGGGTTTCCTCACCGACCACGATCTGGTTCGGAGCCTTGCCGAAGCTGCCGCGGCCGTGGAAGAAGGCGATCTTGTTCTTCTTGAACAGGTAGACGATGCCGTCGTTGTTCGACTTCACCACCTTGTCCTTGCGCTTCATCATCTGCGCCAGGTCGAGCTCCA
>Ga0207648_10001518_pt1 | contig 25557 bp, 24 predicted proteins | sample KBSMisM32_FD_184310 | JGI IMG/M metagenome (GOLD analysis project Ga0207648, IMG submission 184310) | Miscanthus rhizosphere microbial communities from Kellogg Biological Station, Michigan, USA - KBS Miscanthus M3-2 (SPAdes) (version 2) | ecosystem: Host-associated > Plants > Roots >... | reverse complement strand
ACCTGGAGCAACGTAGGTTTTGGCATATTTGGGAAGAAGTATGTAAAGGACTGGGTGTATGCCTATGAGGCTTATTTTACCAATGGGTTCGACGATCAGATCATCAACAACGCAGAAGGCAAAACCTTTCTGCCGGCTTCCAAAACCAATGACGAACGGTTTGAAGAAAGTTTTAATGGCAGTCCGCTGTTTACCGGTAAGGTAGCGGTGAAGAACCGGAAAATAGGGGAGGTGGGCCTTTCCTATATGGGCGGTATTTACAATAAGTATCAGGAAGATGGTCTGGTACTTGATAAAAAAAGACGGCTCAATGTATTTGCGATTGACTTTAATACCACGCTGCCAAAAACGAATACCTATATCAATGGCGAATGGGCCTGGGTGAAAGTGAATGTGCCTCCCACTTATACAGAGCAATTTGGAAGAAAGCAGCAGGGTGGCTTTATTGATTTTGTGCAGCCGGTGTTGAAGAGATCAATTTTTGGATTTGAAAAATCGGTGGTGAATGTGGCAGTGCGACTGGAATATGTTGACTGGAACAAAGGAAGATTTATATCCACTGGTGATAAGATAGCTGATGAATTTTGGTCTGTGGTCCCGGCTATTAGTTGGCGCCCCGGTTCGCAAACTGTATTGCGATTGAACTACCGCATAAACCGGCAAAAAGATATTTTAGGCAATCCTCCTTCCAGATCAGGAGGAGTTCAGTTTGGATTCTCTACTTATTTCTGATCATATTTCCGGAAATTTGCAGGATTGAATGTTGTTCCTGCTGATGTCTAAACCAAAAAAACGGTCTCCACACCTCATTGTTGCTATCAGTTTGTTGCTGATTACCCTTGCAGTAAATGTCTCCATGCCTTTATTCAGAGTGTATGCCGCTGCAGCAAATTTAACGAATGGCCAAACCTCACTTGTCTTTGCCGCTTATATTGTTGGCATGTTACCCTGCTATATTTTTCTCGGAGGTTTATCAGATCGGGTAGGTAGAAAACAGGTGATGATAGTAGCACTGGTATCTGCATTGTTGGCCACTGCCACCATTACAGTCTGGCCTAATGTATATGCATTGATATTTGCAAGATTTTTCCAGGGAATAGGAGTAGGGCTTGGTATGGGTGCCGGCACGGCTTATATGAGTGAATTATTATTTCCAGATTCTGCAGCTCCAACAAAAGCAGCAGGACTTGCTTCCTTATATACTGCATTTGGATTTGGTGGAGGAGCATTGGCAACAAGCATTGTATTACTGATCAGTTTTACCTTGTTGCCAATTACTTATTATCTTCTATTGGTGGTTACCCTGGTTGGGTTGATATTATTAATACGATTGCCCCGATTGAAATCGATCGGCGGTAAAATGATCAGGCTTCCTTATTTCCCGCATGGTTCATTGCCACTAAATACTGCTATAGGAATATGCTGGGCTGCAACAGGAATTGTAATCGCGATCATTCCTACACAACTCGCCAAATTTGGATTAACGCCTTATGCCGGTGTTTGTCTGGTACTGGTTAACTGGACAGGCGGATTTATTCAACCCGCCATACGGAATATGAATCCATTGAAATCAGTAAAGATTGGATTATTGCTGGCTCCATTAGGTTTTGCATTGGTGATCCTGGGATGTAATTATGGACAAATCATTATTGTATTATTAGGAACAGCAACCGTGGGATTAGCTGCCTATGGTTTTTCCTTTTTAGGAGGATTGGCGTTGGTTACCAATCTCGGTGGTCATCAAAAAGCAAGGGCAGTGGCCGGTTATATGTTTGTTGGTTATATCGGTTTTGGAATACCTGCCGTATTCCTTGGATATTTTGCAGATCATTTCGGAATTGTGAATGCATTGTTATTGTTTGAAGCAATAATTATCCTGTTAAGTATCTGGCTGGCTGTTATTTTAACCAGGTGGCAACAGTCGGCCAAATTTGATTTCGCACTACGGCAATAAAGGCCTACCTTCATTCGATTCGGATAAAAATACTTCATCATTCAGGCAGGATCGGTAAATAATTTTTACTCTTCGACTCAGTAATAGTTTTTTCTTCTCTTAACTCCTTGCTGCTGTTTTTTTATCAGTAATTATTTAAACTTAAAAATTCGATTTATGAATTTGTATGTCTCCAACCTGGGATTTAAGGTCACTGATAATGATCTGCGTAAGTTATTTGAAGGATTTGGTCAGGTATCTTCTGCTAAAATTATAACTGATCGTGAAACTGGCCGGAGCCGTGGATTCGGATTTGTAGAAATGGATTCAGAAAAGGATGCTACATCTGCCATGACCAAGCTGAATGGTAAGGAAATGGATGGAAGGGCAATTTCCGTATCAGTAGCGAAAGAAAGAGAAAACCGTTCAGACAGGAAAAGGTTTTAATTCTTTATTTGAAACAGGCGATATGAAATACGAAGACATCGACAAGGTTGTTCAAAAGCAATCTGCAAAGCAATTGCCCGTCCAGATTAGCTTTAAGACCAGGAGCGGGATTAAGGGTATTTTTATTCAAACTCCTGATTACCATGAATTGAGCCGCAAGAATCTCTGGCGAATTGTTATTGAACGCCATATTGATTCTTACAAGGCCACAAAGGATGAGAACCTTGCCAGGATCTTTAATGGCAATGAATTTACCCGGCTGGAGCCGGTTTCCTGAACGAGGGGACATGACTGCATTCTTGCTCAGCAATCTGCATTTTAATTTTTTTTACTAGTTGCCCCTTGTCCTTTAATTTGTTTGGCAAAGGCTAATTCACTTTTTTAAATCAACCAAATGGCGTTTATTGACCATATTCTTGAAAAGCCGTCTTACGGTTGGGCAGATGAAAGGGGAGAGTTGATCGTTCCCAGTACAAAACAATTATGGAGGCAGGCTTTTTCCAATATTAATATTTTCAAATGCAGAAAAAACTGGATTACAATGATCAGTTGGTTGATGGCTGCCTGCCTGGCACCATTCTGCATCCTGTTTATCACACAGTATTTTTCCTGGCCATTACTGGTAGTAACAGTATTCTATAGCCTGATCATTATGGGCACCCATGGTACCATCTGGTTTCACCGGTATTGTACTCATAAATCCTATAAATTTAGCCACCCTTTTTGGAGGATAATCACCCAAAATTTGGTGATCAAGACATTTCCAGAAGAAATTTATGTGGTCTCACATCATGTGCACCATGCCAAATCCGATCAGCCCGGGGATCCTTATAATTCAAAGGCAGGGTTTATGTATTGCATGCTTTCGGATGTAAATCATCAGCGCATTAAAAAGGACCTGTCAGAAAAAGATTATTACAAGGCCTGTCATTTTATGTCACATACAGGAGTTCAACTGAACAATTTTAACCAATACAGGAAATGGGGATCACTGGCTACTCCATTTTATACTATTACCCTCTGGCTTATCAATTGGGCCTTCTGGTATACTGTGTTATACCTGATCGGAGGCCATGGCCTGGCCTGCGCAGTTTTCACAAGTGCGATGTTCTGGTTCGTTCTTGTCAGGGCATTTAATTATACCGGTCACGGAAAAGGGAAAGAAAAACATGTGGACGGACTGGATTTTGATCGAAGCAACCTGGCGGTAAATCAAACACGGCCTGGTATGTTTACCGGTGAATGGCATAACAATCACCATCTTTTCCCCGGAAGCGCACGTGCAGGTTTTCTTCCCTACCAGCTTGACCTGGCATGGATATATATTTACTGCATGCACAAAATAAGAGCGGTCTCTTCCTACAAAGATTCCAAAAAAGAGTTTCTCCGAAAGTATTTAAACAGAGAAGCAGCAAATACAGAATAATTATTTCTCTCCCTGGGTATGGTTAACCCCGCCGTAGGTGGGGCCTCACGAACCATAAATTACCATAGGCTAAATGGTTCGTGAAACATGAACCATGGCGTTATTTCTTAGCCGTCCATACCAACTGGCCCAGGTGATGGGAAAGATGATTGGTTCTTGAAATCAGTACATTCAGTTTGTTACGGTGTGGTTCTTTTGCAAAATCTTCAGCAGATACAGCTGTGTGCTTACCGAACCAGTCAGCAGTGGATAGCGCCTCCATCTTTTCATTAACATAAGCATTTGAGTCATTCCAGTATTTAAGGATCTCAGACAGCGCAGGCGGTTGTACAGTTCCGTCCGGGCGAATGAATGCTTTCTCATACTCCGGTTTCAATTTTGGCCCCAGTTCCAATAAGGTAGCCATATTATCGTTGACTGCAGCAAGATGGCCAATGATCCAGGCAGGAGTATTTTTGCCGGGAATTATTGGTGTATTCATTTCCTCCTCAGTGAGGCTTTCTATTTTTTTATTAATGGATTTCTGATTGCCCTGCCAGGATAGCAAGACCATCTTTACGAAGAGTTCGTCTTTTGTACTCATATAGTTTGGTTTTGACAGTTGAGAGTTATAAATCCATCAACGAAGTTCCTTTAATTTGGTTCGCCTTCTGCGGAATAAATTTACCGGGTGCAGACTAATTGCCTTGTGGCGAACTCCTTCATAGGAAGGAAGAGAGAAAGCGAATAGAGTAATGCAGGCAATGATGAAGATGAGAAAGATCATTGTGGCTGACCTGGAGAAGGCAGCTAAAGGATAGTTATAAAAATATTCAATAGTAGTCTCGACAAAAAGAAACAGGGGACCGGGAAGCCAGAATACTGGATTTTAGAAACCTACGTTGCTTACTTCCACGGTTCCCTGTGGGTGTCGATTTTTGTTTACCAGTTAAGACTAACAGCAAACACTACATGCTAATGAAAAAAAATAAAAAAGCTCGCTGGAGTGAATGCAATAGTGTGCCAATCCAATGGGGTATGATTTTCAGTATGTTACCAGAATAATTAGAGAAGTTGTTGTTCGGTTTTGATACAATAACCGGACAGTTATGCTACTTTATCGCGATACATATATATATAATAGTTATCGCTACCGGTATGATCTCCTTTGTATAAGACCTTCTTTTTCCGGAAAGCTATCGGGTTCCAAATAGCCATCGGCTTCCCCCTGGTTATTACTATTATTGTTAGGGTTCGATTTCTTCTCATCAAGCAATTCTTCTTTCAACTCCACATCTGTCTTTTGCTTTTTGATATCCAGCCGCAGCCTGCGAAACAGGCTCATATAAAAGTTTGCTATCCATACCAGGGAGAAGCCACTCAGCAAATACCCCCTCCAATCAGGAAAAATGAGCTGGAATTTCGTAATAACGAGCATTAGTATAGTTATATAATGGCTGAAGCAATATTCACAGGTGAAGAGATAAAAAAACTTCCGGTGTAGTAAACTTCTACCGGTTTTTGACTGTTTAATGCAGTACTCCCTTGGCTCACGGAACACTTCTTCATTCGTAACGGTCCAGGCAATACAGGCAACTGGAATTGCTATCAGGAATAAATAGATGATTTGATGCTGCAGGGAAGGCATGACCGGGCTAACATTTGTAAACCTGTATTATTTCAATTACAAAGCCAATATTGATATTCAGGTTGATCTATTACACATCAGACCAAAAAATAATATAGGGGCTTGTTTTATTCGGCCGATTTGCTTTATCTTTTGGTTCATATATCATATACTTTTTATTAATGGTTTCGGCTATTTATAAACCAGTATAAATATCAAAATGGCTCTGACATTTTTCAATTTCTTTAAGAATTCAGCTCAATATTGGCGACATTATTGCTCAACTGTGGAGGAATTTTCCAGGGTAAATAAATAATTCATACTATGCAAAAACCAATTTTTACCTCTTCAAAATCTGGCCATCGTGCTTCCGCCAAAAGAGCGATCAAAGGATTTTATGTGATCCTGTCTTCTATTTTTATCACGCTGATCAATTTGCCTTTTTCCTTTGCGAAAATGGCTACACCCCATTTCTCCAAAAAAGATGCTGTAGTAGCAAGTGCAGTTCCATTGCCTGCTCCTGCACCATCACCCGTTCCATCTTTCAGGGGATTATTTTCCATGAAAAATGTGTATGACAGCCTGCATCTTGATCTTTCCGGGTTGAGCAGACAGGCCTATGACTATGCCCTTGAAGGTTGGGAAAAACTGATTGAACAGGGAAAGATCCTCAACCAGTCAGTTATGGCCATTGTTGATTTCAGTCAGCCAAGTACACAAAAAAGATTGTATATACTGGACATGGAGAATTACAAGGTCCTTTTCAATACACTGGTGGCGCATGGCAGGAATTCAGGGAAAGAAATGGCTAATTCATTTTCCAACAAAGCATCTTCTTTTAAAAGCAGTCCCGGATTTTATATCACTGGCGATACTTATAATGGAGACAATGGTTATTCTCTTAAACTAACAGGCGTTGAGAAAGGGATCAATGATAATGCAGAACACCGTGCCATAGTTATGCATGGGGCCGATTATGTAGACGAATCCTGGATCAATGCCCAGGGCTATATTGGCAGAAGTCTTGGTTGTCCCGCTGTTCCCCGTAAAGATGCTAACGAAATAATCAATACCATCAAGAGTGGCGCCTGTCTCTTCATTTATGCGCCAACTCAGCAGTATGTTTCACATTCAATGTTGCTTCATTAATCAATTGTAGAATTCATAGCTGATCTATAAATTAAAGGTCCGTCCCGCCCCAGGCGGGACGGACCTTTGACTTTTTGCCCCTGTGGCATATATGACCTATTTGGCTCATAAATCCTTAATTTAGCACCTCATTTATAGGATTATGCCTACCAACGCGAACAGACAATTCCTGGATTTCGAAAAGCCCGTCAAAGATCTTATTGACGAGATCGAAAGCGCAAAGCATCGCCAGGAGAAAACTCATATTGATATGAGTGATCTGATCAATCGATTGGAGCAGAATATCGTTGACAAAAGAAAAGAAATCACACAAAATCTTACCAGTTGGCAAAGAGTGCAATTAAGCCGTCATCCGGACAGGCCTTATACACTCAAGTACATTGATAAGATGACCGAAGAATTTGTAGAGCTCTATGGTGATCGCAATGTGAAAGATGATAAAGCCATGGTAGGCGGATTTGCTTCATTGGGTGGCGAAACTGTTATGCTTATTGGTCAACAAAAAGGGATCAATACCAAAATGCGGCAGTTACGCAATTTCGGTATGGCCAACCCGGAAGGTTATCGCAAGGCACTCCGCCTCATGAAACTGGCGGAGAAATTCAATAAGCCTGTTATTACATTAATTGATACACCCGGTGCATTCCCGGGTTTGGAAGCAGAGGAAAGAGGACAGGGAGAAGCCATTGCCCGGAATATTTATGAAATGATACGCCTGAAAGTACCTGTGATCTGTGTGATCATAGGAGAAGGGGCAAGTGGCGGTGCATTGGGTATTGGTGTGGGAGATAAAGTATTCATGATGGAGAATACCTGGTATACAGTTATTAGCCCGGAGAGCTGTTCTTCCATTTTATGGCGTAGCTGGGAAAAGAAAGAAATAGCTGCCGAACAATTGAGGCTTACAGCAGATAAAATGCTTGGCTTTGGACTGATCGATGGCATTATCCCCGAACCCATTGGAGGTGCACACTGGGATTATGATGAATCAGCAAAGATCCTCAAGAACTTTCTCCTTCCTGTAATAAAGGAACTGAAGTCGATCCCTGCCGAAAAGCGGGTAAAGAACCGCATAGAGAAGTTCGGCAAGATGGGTTTCTGGGAAGAAATACCATCCTGATCAATCTCAATCTTTCATTCTTTTAATCTTAAATCATATAGTTTAGTTTTTATGTCACTCAGAGACAAATTCACCGGTACAGGTATCGCTATTGTAACACCATTTTATGCAGACGGAACAATTGATTGGGAAAGCTATAAAAAGCTGGTTGAGTTCTGGATAAAGGAAAAGGTGGAATACCTGGTTGTATTGGGTACTACCGGTGAAAGCGCTACTATTCATGGTAAAGAAAAACAGGAAGTGTTTTCCTTTATCAGCAAAACAGTAGCGGGTCGTCTCCCGTTAATGGCCGGCATTGGTGGCAATGACACTAAAGAAGTGTTGGAAGGATTCAAAACATTTGACCTGAAAGGTTATGATGCCATTCTTTCAGTATCTCCTTATTATAATAAACCCAACCAGGAGGGACTTATTCAGCATTATAAAGCACTGGATGCAGCTACGCCTTTGCCGATTATGATCTATAATGTGCCGGGTCGTACCGGTCAATCAATGACAGCAAAGACACAACTGACCATTGCAAGGGAGTGCAAGAATATATTCGGCACCAAGGAAGCCAGTGGCAATTTTGAACTGATCAGTGAGATCATCAAATACAAACCAGCTGATTTCATGGTTGTGAGTGGTGATGATGGTATCGCACTTCCCATGATCGCTATTGGATCAGATGGTGTGATCTCTGTTGTGGCTAATGCATATCCGGGAGGTTTTTCTGAAATGGTTAGACTCGGATTGCAGGGTAAATACAAAGAAGCAAGAGTGTATCATCACAAATACAGCGATATCATTACTTCCATGTTTGCAGAGGGAAGTCCAAGTGGTGTAAAGGCCTATCTCTCTGAAATGGGATTATGCCAGAACACTTTCCGTCAGCCGGTATGGCCCGTAAGTACCGGGTTGATGGGACAGATCAAGTCTTTGATGAAAGACGCATCATGATCCGCCTGGGCTACGGTTTCGGCGGACAAAGCCATACTAAATATGTACCGGATAACGTTTGCCATAGCAGGAATACTAATGTCTGCTGCAATTAATGCGCAGAACACCGTACCCATGAAGAAAAGTACCGCAAGCAGAAATGTACATATAATAGATACCGCATTCCGGATTCCACAATTGAATAGAACCAGGCGGATTTGGATATACCTTCCTGAAGTATATGAGAAGGAAGCTTCCAAACAATTCCCCGTATTATACATGCATGATGGGCAGAACCTGTTTGATGATGCCACCTCTTTTATTGGTGAATGGGGAGTTGATGAATACCTGGATAGTTTAAAAGCAGGGCAGTGTATTGTTGTTGGTATTGATAATGGTGGAGAACACCGGATAACTGAGCTCAATCCTTACGATCATCCGAAATATGGTAAAGGAGAAGGAAAGAAGTACCTGGAATTCATAGTAAAGACACTTAAGCCATTCATCGACAAAAATTACAGGACACTTAAGGATAAAGAGAACACAGCGATTGCCGGCAGTTCCATGGGTGGACTCATTTCCATGTATGCTGTTTTACAATATCCTAAAGTATTTGGAAAGGCCGGAGTTTTCTCTCCTTCCTTCTGGATCACTGATAATAAAATATTTGATGAGATAAAGAAGAAGGGCACTAAGGTCAATTCCTTTATTTATTTGTATGGGGGAAAGCAGGAAGGTGGGCAGATGGTCCTCGATATGGTTAAGGCAATTGAAACATTCCCCCCTCAGTCAAAAGTAAAAATAGTATCTGCTGTTCGGGAAGAAGGTCAGCACAATGAAGCCAGATGGAGACTGGAATTCCCTTTATTTTATCGTGCATTGCTAGGTGATGGTCAAATACCGCAGTCAACTGTTCCTTCGTATTGGCTGGGTCATTAAACTTTATAGGTAACTCCTTCGAGCGCAAGCTCTGAATTCGGAAAGATTTCTCTTGCTTCCACTTCAAATTCTTCCAGGGTATCATATTTGCTACTGAAGTGACCAAGTAGTAATTTCTTTACTTCAGCTTTCTGTGCAATCTGGGCTGCCTGTTTAGCGGTGGTATGAAAACGTTCTTTTGCACGATCACGAAGTGAATCCAGGTAAGTGGACTCATGATAAATAAGATCAGCTCCCTGTATATGTGGAATAATAGCTTCTGTATATCGGGTATCTGCGCAATACGCATAGGTTCTGCCCCGGGGCGCTTCTTCAGTTACCCAATCGTTCTTTATTACTTCACCGGCGCTGGTCACGAAATCTTCTCCCATGCGGAGATTTTCATAAAAACTTAGGGGGATCGAATTTTCTTTTACAGCCTCAATGATCAGTTTCCTTGGCTTTCTTTTTTCGCGAAAAGAAAAGCCATAACATTCTATCCGGTGCTCGGTAGGAAAACATTTGATCTCGATCTTTTCATTATCCACCAGCGTAGCTCCACCAGAAATAATATGAAAATGAAGTGGGTAACAAAGCCTGGTATCTGCCACCTTTAATTGCATCTCGATGATCTCCTGCAAAGGGGAAGGTCCAAATACGTGAAGTTCCTGTTGGTGATTAAGAAGACTGAAGGAATTGATCAGTCCAACCAGGCCATAATAATGGTCGCCATGGAGGTGTGATATAAATATGTGTGAGATCTTCCCCCTCCTGATCTTATAATTGATCATCTGGATCTGGGTACCTTCTCCGCAATCCACGAGAAAATTCTGCCCATCCAGTGTTACCACCTGGCTGGTAGGATGCCTGTCGAAGGCCGGTACAGCAGAATTATTACCCAAGATCGTCACCGCGAGCATGCCGGAAATTAGAAAGTTAAAATTGAAAATTCAAAAGTAAAAAGGCTAAAGCCAAAAATCAAAAGTTAATACGTCTATAATTCAGCATTTTATTGTCTGATTTTGGCCTTTAGGTTTGAATTTGTACATATTACCCGTATTTCTGCAAGGTCATTTTTATTTGATGCAAATAACTTTGACCAAACAGGTTAAGATGGATAAGTAAGGGATATAAGTTACAGATATCCCATTGTTCCTTGTAATTTGGGGGGAGCGGATAATGGTGCTGGTAGGAAGTGTAGAATGCTTTTTCGAACCCACCAAACAATGTTGTCATGGCAAGGTCAATACTGCGGTGTCCGTAATAAACGGCCGGATCAATAAGGACAGGTACTGAACTTTCGTTACACATAAAATTTCCGCTCCAGAGATCACCATGAAGAAGGGAGGGCTTTTCTACATTAAATATTGCATCCAGTTTTTTGTATAAGCTTTCAAAATTGTCGGCTTCCTTTTTCGAAAGAAGATGATTATCCAGGGCCATTTGAATTTGGGGAACCAGCCGTTGCTGAATAAAGAATTCAACCCATGAATCGGCTGGCTGGTTTTTCTGGGGAAGGGCTCCCATATAATTATCCTGCGCAAATCCGAAATGAGTATTTGTGCATTGATGAAGTTTTGCCAGCTGCTCGCCGAATTTTATCCAGAAACTTTCTGTTCTCAATCCCTGTTCAATCCATTCAAGGATCAATATCTGGTCATCTTCCCAGGTTCCACAATAAAGTACATTCGGAACCGCTATAATCTTTTGACTGGCCAGGAATTCCAGTCCCTGCTTTTCTTTTTCAAACAAGCCGGGGAATTCAACTGATTTGTTTGTTTTAAGGAAAAATGCAAATTTCTGATTAACCAGGAGGCGATTGGTATGATTAATGGATCCACCGCCGATGCCGTAGAGATTGATGGATGGTACCCGTATACCCTCCAGACCGGGAAATGTGTTAACCAGCTGTTTGAGGAAGTATTCCATCCGGAAGTTTTCAGTTCCGATTCAGGATAAGAACCGGCAATCTTCAAATTAATAGGAAAAACACGATTAACTACTGATTTCCGCCAACATATTTGCTTTTTTTGCGGCTTATCTGTACTGCGGGAGGAGTGCAGTTTCAGTACCGATTGGGATTATTCGTCCAGTAATTCCCGTTCAATTTCCTCCATTTGCACGATATCCCAGGCCTCACTTTGTGAGGGCGTAACATTCATAAGTTCCAAAAGTTCGATCTGGTCAAGAAATTGCTCCACCCCCGGCTGCATTTCACAAATCACGAAAGAAGCGTTATTTTCATAGAAGCTTTGCTGAATTTCTACCAGGTTTTCCCCGGCAGCGTTATCAATGGTTTCAATGTCTTTTAGGATCAGCACCACGTTTTTAACGTCATTTTGCAGGTAGGGAAGTAAACAGGAGGCCAGTTCCTCTGTCATACTAGCAGAAAGTGTGGGTCCCGGTACCGTGATGGCATGAAATTTCTCTTTGGTATCTATTTTGACCTCCATATTTAACTATTTAGGATTCGTTGCAGTAAAGTGCGAGAAAACAAAGTAGATAAACAACTTAAGTTATCCCCGTTTCGTTTATAATTAGGGAAGAACAGGAACCGAATTTATTTGTTAATATTGTAACACAACTATTTATCTAAGATGGATAATAACTTTTCAGCCCAGGTTAAAGAGATAATCTCATTCAGCAGAGAGGAGGCATTGAGGCTGGGGAATGATTTTATCGGTACCGAGCATCTCCTGCTCGGCCTGATACGTGAAGGAGATAATACCGCAGTTCGCATCTTGAAGAGCTTTAATGTTGATCTATACGAGCTTCGAAAAGAGATTGAATTGGCGGTAAAGGATAAAACCGGCAAGAACATTGCAAACATTAACAGTCTGCCACTTACCAAGCAGGCGGAGAAAGTGATCCGTGTGACGGTACTCGAAGCTAAGGCCCTAAAAAGCACTACTGTTGAGACTGAGCACCTGATGCTTTCAATTCTAAAGAACAAGGAAAATATTGCTACCCAAATCCTAAATCAATTTGACGTGGACTACGATCTATTCAGACAGGAGCTGGGCATCGTAAAGTCAAACGATCCCCGTGCTGATTATACAGAAGATAACGATGATGATTTCGAAGACGAAAAAAAGTATTCTCAACAAAAAGGGTCCAAACAGGGTGCTACTGCCAAAAGCAAAACACCGGTACTGGATAATTTCGGCCGCGATATCACCAAGCTGGCTGAAATGGGTGCTTTAGACCCCATTGTGGGACGTGAATCCGAAATTGAAAGAGTATCCCAGATACTTTCCCGTCGTAAAAAGAATAACCCGATCCTTATTGGTGAACCCGGCGTTGGTAAAACAGCCATTGTGGAAGGTCTTGCCCTCCGCATCGTGCAACGCAAGGTTTCAAGGGTCTTATTTGATAAACGCGTTATTTCTCTCGACCTGGCAGCCCTGGTGGCCGGTACCAAATACCGTGGCCAGTTTGAAGAAAGAATGAAAGCTATCATGAATGAACTGGAAAAGAACCGTGATGTTATCCTGTTCATTGATGAGCTACATACTATTGTAGGTGCCGGTGGTGCCAGTGGATCACTGGATGCCAGCAATATCTTCAAGCCAGCTTTGGCAAGAGGTGAACTGCAATGTATTGGTGCATCCACTCTGGATGAGTATCGCATGTATATTGAAAAAGATGGTGCATTGGATCGTCGCTTCCAGAAAGTGATGGTAGATCCTCCCAGCGTTGACGATACCATATTAATATTGAACAATATCAAGTCTAAATACGAAGATTACCACAACGTGGTCTACGATAATGAGGCCATTGACGCCTGCGTTAAGCTGAGCGATCGCTATATTACTGATCGCCTTCTTCCCGATAAAGCCATCGACGTAATGGATGAGGTGGGAGCAAGGGTGCACCTCAAGAATATCAACGTTCCTGAAAATATCGTTGACCTTGAGAAGAAGATCGAGGATGTCAAGAATGAAAAGAATAAAGTGGTAAAGAGCCAGAAGTTTGAAGAAGCCGCTTCACTGCGTGATACGGAAAAGAGACTGGCAGAAGACCTCGAAAAAGCAAAGATCGATTGGGAAGAAGAAAGCAAACATAAACGCTATCCCATCAACGAAGAAGCTATTGCTGAAGTAGTGAGCATGATGACCGGTATCCCTGTTAAGAGAATGGTGCAGGCCGAAACAGAGAAACTTCGCAAGATGTCTGTTGATATGAAGGATATGGTGATTGGTCAGGATGAAGCGATCTCTAAAGTGGTGAAAGCTATCCAGCGTAACCGCGTTGGTCTGAAAGATCCGAAGAAACCGATCGGCACATTCATCTTCCTTGGACCTACCGGTGTTGGTAAAACAGAGTTGGCCAGAGCCCTTGCACGTTATATGTTTGATTCAGAAGATGCGTTGGTTCGTATCGATATGAGTGAATACATGGAGAAATTCACAGTAAGCAGGTTAATTGGTGCACCTCCCGGATACGTTGGATATGAAGAAGGTGGACAGCTGACTGAAAGAGTACGCCGTAAGCCTTATAGCGTGATCCTTCTTGATGAAATTGAAAAAGCACACCCGGATATATATAATATATTACTGCAGGTGCTGGATGATGGTCAGCTGACCGATGGTTTAGGCAGAAAGGTTGATTTCAAGAATACCCTCATTATCATGACCTCAAACATCGGGGTACGTCAGTTGAAAGACTTTGGTGCAGGTGTGGGCTTTGCAACATCAGCAAGAGTGGAAAATGAAGATGAAGCCAACAAGGCCGTAATTGAAAAGGCATTGAAGAGGACTTTCTCTCCAGAGTTCCTGAACCGTATCGATGATATCGTGATCTTTAACAGCCTTAGCAAGGAAAATATCTTCAGCATTATCGATATCCTGATGAAAGGTGTAATGAAACGCCTTGCCAATCTTGGATTTAACCTGATACTTACAGAAGATGCCAAAGGATTCCTGGCAGATAAAGGTTATGATGTTCAGTTTGGCGCCCGTCCGCTGCACAGGGCTATCCAGAAATACCTGGAAGATCCACTGGCTGAAGAGATACTCAATCTGAATGTGAAGGCAGGAGATACCCTGGAAGCCGATCTTGATAAAGAAAATAATAAACTGAAGTTTAATTTTCGCAAGGTTGAATCCAAATCGAAAGCGTAAGCTGATTAAATAATAATGAAGAGTCCCGCGCCGACGTCGCGGGACTCTTTTTTTATATACTATTCTATCCTGCAATTATTCATCTAATTATAGGGTAAGTAGTAAATTTGGCAAGGCTTAACAATATCCCGGATGAGCAAAAAAATTATCATTACCATTGATGGCTGGAGCAGCTGTGGAAAGAGTACGCTTGCAAAGCAACTGGCAAAATTATTGGGTTATGTCTATGTAGATAGTGGTGCCATGTACCGGGCAATTACCCTGTATTTCTTACGCAATCACGTTGACTGGACTGATAAGAAAGAAGTCAAAAAGGCACTGGGAGAGATTGTTCTGGAATTTCATTTCAACTCCAAAACAGAAAGCACTGAGATGTACCTGAATGATGAGAACGTGGAGTATGTGATCCGTGACCTGGTGATAGCAGAAAAAGTAAGTGATGTGGCTGCAATTAGAGAGGTAAGAGAATATGCAGTGGCCCAGCAGCAAAATATGGGAAAAAAGAAAGGAATAGTAATGGATGGCAGGGATATCGGAACGGTGGTGTTTCCCAAAGCAGAACTGAAAATATTCATGACGGCGGATAATGCCGTAAGGGTGGAGCGGAGATTCAAGGAGTTGTATGAAAAGAACCCTAATATCAGTATTGAAGAAGTCAAGAATAACCTCGAAATGAGGGATTATATAGATTCCCACCGGGAAGCAAGCCCATTGCGGCAGGCCGAGGATGCACAAGTCCTTGATAATACTAACCTTTCAGAGGAACAGCAACTCAAAATTGCCCTGGACTGGGCAATGACCAGGATCAAGAAATAGAACGAATGTTAATAATTTGACCTTTTGCGGGTTGTGTTACTCAGCAAATCGATCGATCTTGCTCTATCATTCTTTTCCGTACTCCCTTGAAATAAACTACAGGCCAACAGTACCCAATCTGCACAACCGGCCAAATCCTTAAGACATATCCTCTGTTAGTTGATCAGGTTTTCCTGATGGTAATTATCCCTTCCTATTAATCGCCGCAAACAACCTTTGACGCGCACCATCTAACGATGGTTAAAAAAACGCATTCACTTGCGACGGCCATCTATTGTCCCGGCAATATTGCCTGGGATCCACCCAGAACTTTAAAACCTGAAAGCATGAAAAAATTATTACTCCTGGCTATCGCGTACCTCGCTTTGAGTACCCATGGCAAACTGAACGCCCAATGTACAGTATCTGGCCCTGTCATTACAAACGTGAGCCGTATCTCTAACGGTAACGGAACCTGCACGCTCAAATTCGATCTGAGCTTTAGTATGCAGAACAACAACGGTAACAAAACAATTGTGATCCATTTATGGTCTGGTGCAAATTATCCCAGCCCGGGTATTTGTTATGTAGGCGGAGGTGGTTGCGGACAGCCAACTGCCGCACAGTTAGCTGGTTCATATGGATCAATTGTAATCGATAATAATGTTACACCTGCCACCGCTTATGCAACTTATCCGTTCAGGACTGGTGTAACCATCCTCTCTACTGGTGCAATTGCGAGGACAGGCGGAGGTAACAATGCCACTCCTTTTAATTTTACCATTTCGCAAATAACAATCCCAAGCGTTCCCTGTTCTGGCGGGGTTGTGATCAAAGGTGATATATGGTCAACCAATTCCGGTTCTTTGGGATCTGGTACCAATCCACAGTGTGCTACTTCAAATATTTTCCTGAATATCGGAGATCCTACAATTGTTGGTTTTAAAACCTGTACTGAGCCCCGCAAAATTAATTTTGGTGTAAGTACCAGCAGCTCAACTGCCATCACTGTTACTTATAAGATCTATAAAAGCGATGGCAACCTGACATTTGATCCAAGCACTGACCTGGATGTCACCTTAGCAGGATCTGACCCCATCACTGTTTCATCTGCTACAAGTCCGCAGGGTAGAAGTGTTGGTTTTACAGGTGATAATTCACCCGGTGAGCATAGTGATTATTGGGTAGTTGTAAGTTATACTCCTGCCGGGGGTAGCACATTCAGTGTAGCCCAATTGATGCCTAACAACGGATGTATCGGTTTACCTGTTGAGTTCAAATCTTTCTCAGCCACACGTGAAGGGAATAATGTAAACCTGGTTTGGGAAACAGCTTCCGAATCAAACAATAAAGGATTTGAAGTACAGCGTATGACTGGAAGTAACTGGGAAACGCTATCATTTGTGAAAACAAAAGCTATTGACGGAAGCAGTTCAACCACGCTGCAGTATACTTTTAAAGACAATAACATAGCTAAATCAAGCAGTCAATACCGTATCAGGCAAATTGACCAGGATGAAAAGAGCAAGTATAGCGTGATCCGTTCAGTAACAGGTATAGGAAGCTCTGGTAAAATACTGATCTATCCCAATCCAAGTAGTGATGGAAAGGTTATGCTTTCCTTCCGGAATGCAAGTGGATCTCATGATATTACCATTACCGATGCGAGTGGAAGAGTAGTACGTAAATGGAAAGGAATGGTGGGCGATAATCTTACAGTGGATAATCTCGCTTCAGGGTTTTATAGTGTTTCTGTGATAGTTGCAGAAACAGGGGAACAAATGGTAGAAAAGATAATTGTTAGAAAGCAATAACTATTTGTTTCTATGAAGGGTTAAATGAGGACGCCCGTTCGGTATTGAATAAATATCCGAACGGGCGTCTCTCTATTATAATGATTAGCTTATTGTGCTTTCTTCACATCCAGCAGATCTACTTCAAAGACCAAAGTAGAACCCCCGGGAATGGGACCATTATCATAAGTTCCATAAGCCAGCGTATGCGGGATATAAAATTTGTATTTGGAACCCACAGTCATTAACTGCAATCCTTCTGTCCAACCTGCAATTACACGGTTCAAAGGAAAGGTGATGGGTGCACCACGTGTATAGGAATTGTCAAACTCAGTGCCGTTCAATAATGTGCCTTTATAATTAACAGTTACGCTATCCGTGGGGCCTGGTTTTGCACCAGTACCTTCAGTAACAACTTCATATTGTAGACCGCTGGCCGTAGTTTTTACGCCGGGTTTGGTTTTATTCTGCGCCAGAAAAGCTGCACCTTCTACCAGGTTACCTTTTGATTTTCCTTCCTGCGCTTTGGTCATGGCCGCATTCATGGTGCTATTGCAGGTAGCTTCATCCAAACGTAATTTCTTTCCAGCCAGCACATCTTTTATTGCCTGGCTTAAAATGCTGGTATTTATATTGGTAATGCCCTGCTCTTTGTAAAAGCTTGCAATACTTACACCCATGGCATAACTGGTAGAATCATTCAATGATTTCAGAGATATGGGAGCCGCTGCCGTTGCGCCTGTTTTAACAGGTGTTTTTGGCTTTGAGGTGGTTTGTGAGAACCCGGCCACTGATACGGATAAGGTAAAGGCAAACAGAAATAATTTATTCATAGATTGTTTTTAATTAAGGTGCAAAAATAGCCGCAATCGCCGGTATTTCATATCCGCACCTGTTAATTTCAGGTTTTACATGATAAATTCGCATAATGCAACCTTTTATTACACCCATTGAAGTCAGGTGGTCTGACCTTGATCCTAATGTACATGTCCGGCATTCAGTGTATTACGATTGGGGAGCACTTTGCCGTATCCAGTTCCTCAATGCTCATGGACTGACCACTGCCACCATGCAGCAATTACAAATAGGTCCCATATTATTCCGGGAGGAATGTGTGTTTAAGCGTGAAATAAGGCTGGGTGATCCTGTCACCATAAACGTTGAACTGGTGAAGTGCCGGAAGGATTATTCAAGATGGACCTTTCGTCATACCATGATGAAGAATCCGGAAACAGTAGCGGCAATTCTTACGGTTGATGGGGCATGGATAGATATTGCTAAACGAAAGCTGGCTAACCCTTATGAAGTTGTCAGGGCAACTTTTGAGGAAATGCCGAGGGCAAGTGATTTTGAATGGATGGAATAAAGCCACTAGTGGCTGGTGGCCAAAGTCTCAAACATTTTTACTTTAGCTGGATGCTTGGCTGCGTAGCCATTCACCAGGTTGCGGATGAACAGACTTTCCTTATAAGTAGTCAATAACTCCTTAAGATCTTCGGGTTCGGTCAATTGAGTATCATTCGGAATATAGCCCATGCCGTAAAACTGGCCTTTCCATACCAATACGCAGGATTGCTCTTCATCATTCAATCCATTTTCGATGATTGCGTATGAAGGCTGATCATTGAGAGATTGAATTGCTTCTTCAACCCGCTTATTATATTTTACAGGTTCCTCTTTTTGTTGGCAGGCGCCATAACAGGTAGCTTCTTTGATTCCCTCACAATCGGCATGATCTGGTTGTAAAAAACAAAGCTTGGGACATAAATTGAAATCACGGATCAGTTTCCTCAACAGTGTATGTCCGTCAGTCAGGTAATGAAAAGTACAAACAGCCGGCAATTGCTTCTTATTCTTCTCGATGGCCAGTCGCTGGTAACCATTCTGGTCCTCGTAAACAAAAATGCCATAGGTGTCTTCCCATCTTTTTTGAGAATAGTTGAAGATTGGCCAGAGTTTTTTTATTTCTGTCGATTCAAGAATGCAGGCCATTAGTTCTGTAGCGCATTCCCTGAAACTGATAGAATAAACATGGCGAAGGAAATTCTGTTTTTGCCGGCTTTGGGAATTATTGCTGAAATGGCTGTTCACCCGGTAACGGATATTCTTGGCCTTTCCCACATAAATGATCTTGCCTTTTTCATTGTGGAAATAATAAACGCCAGGTGTATAGGGTAGTGCATCAAAATGTTCTTTGGGTACGTTCGGCGGCAGGATGAATTCTTTTGAATTACGCTGCAGGCTCTTTTCAATGAAATTCTCTTTATCGTTTTCCAGTAATAACCGGAATACTTTAACGGTAGCCTCTGTATCACCACCAGCGCGGTGGCGATCATTTATGACGATGCCCAGGGTATGGCAAAGATTGCCGAGGCTATAAGAAGGAAAACCCGGGAATATCTTGCGACTCAATCTTACCGTGCAAAGCTTTCTTTCATTATAGTCGAACCCGGCATGTGAAAGATGTGCCTTGATAAATGAATAATCGAAATTGACATTGTGGGCAACAAATACTCTATCCTTCAGAATGGAATGAATAGATGCAGCCACCTCCTCAAACAGGGGCGCGGATTGAACCATATCATCCGTAATGCCGGTCATTGCCTGAATGTAACGGGGAATGGGCTGAAGGGGATTGATCAGGGTCTCAAATTTCTCTACTACCTGGTACTGCCCGTCCAGCACATGGATCGAGATCTCCGTGATACCATTTGCTGCGGCATAACCGCCTGTAGTTTCTATGTCAACGATTGCGTACATAAAGTGATTGTTAATTCACCGGGGTTGGATTAGATTGGGACAACTAATTTCGTAAAAATTCCGGAGCTAATGAGCGATGATAAGGTAATAATGTTCAGGAACAGGCTGGCCAAACAGGCAAAACATTTGGGAAAGCAGGCAAAACGTCAGCATATCCAGTGTTACCGCCTGTATGACCATGATTTACCGGAATTTCCCTTCTGTATTGAGTATTATGACGATAAATTATATGTAGCGGAATATAAACGGAGGCATGGCCTGACGGATGAAGCGCATGCGGTGTGGCTGCAGCAAAGTAAACAGGCCATTGCTGAAACCTTGAACCTTACTGTGGAAAACATATTCATGCGGCTGCGCCAACGCAAACAGGGCAGGCAGGGCCAATACCAGCGGCTTGATGAAGAACAGCATGAATTTGTTGTAGAGGAAAATGGTTTGAAATTCCTGGTAAATCTTACGGATTACCTGGATACCGGCCTTTTCCTTGATCACCGGATCACCCGGCAAATGGTGAGAGACCAGAGCAATGGTAAGAAAGTGCTTAACCTGTTTGCTTATACAGGTTCCTTTTCTGTTTACGCTGCTTCCGGAACAGCTGAAGAGGTGGTGACCGTTGACCTGTCGAAAACCTATTTAAGCTGGGCGCAGCGGAATTTGGAATTGAATGGTTTTACCAACCCGGAAAAATACAAATACCAGCATGCTGATGTAAAGCAATACCTGAAAGAGTTACCTGCAGATCATTTTGACCTGGTAGTGATGGACCCACCCACATTCAGCAATAGCCAGCGAATGGAAGATATACTGGATATTCAGCGGGATCATGTTGAGCTTATCAATGATTGCATACAATCCATGGTTCCGGGTGGTACGCTTTATTTCAGTACCAATTACACCAAATTCATTTTAGACGAGGCGGGAATAAAAGCAAGTTCCATAAAAGACATAACCAGGGCAACTACTCCCTTTGATTTTGAAGGCAAACTGGCGAGGTACTGCTTCCTGATCATGAAATAGGTACAAACTGTACCGGGTTTCCCGTCATCTACTAGCAAAACCGGTCAACTACTCAAACCCCGATGGGTTTTCCTGTTCAGCTTTTTAGATTTGGATTACAATTAGCACTTGCGTTATAAAATTGGGGTCCTTACAGGGCCCCGATATTTTCCAGATTGGTAGTCTGATTTGTGGTGCCGTGGGGCACCCATAACCACAAACCCTGTAACATGAAAAATTTCCGTCTACTGATCATTATTATTTTGATAGTACCACTTGCCTGTAAGAAAGAGCCGGTAAGGGTAAGCGAAGAACCGGTCGCATTTCGTCCGCCCTGTCTTGATGATAGCTGGGTAACCGGTACAACTTTCTATGGAGCCAAATCACTGAACAACACCAGCAATATTCCCTTCTCACTTGTCTACAACAATAAGATCTATGTATTCGATGCGATACAGGATGAAGTGAGAAGCTATACTGGCTCCGGATGGGACAGTATTGCATCAGCCGTGCCGTTTGCTAACTTTCAACGCCCCAATTTCGGATTTGTGATTGGCAACAAAGGATATCTTGGTAATATAGATATCAACCAGCTCAATCATCCATTTTATGAGTATGATTTTGCAACCAATTCCTGGGAAGGTAAGGCCAGTTACCCCGGTGAAAGAAGACTGGCTACCAGTGCTGCCTGCTTTGCAGTAGGAAGCAAAGGATATGTAGTGGGTGGACTTGGCGAGGTAAATAGTCTCGCCTCCACTTTCCGGGATACCTGGGCTTATAGTCCTGCCGATAATTCGTGGACACAGAAAGCTGATGTTCCATTAGTGAACCGTACAACCAATGCTACCGGCTTTAGTGCAAATAATAAAGGTTATATGGTAGGCGGTATGTATGTAACTGAAAATAGCACCAGTAATCTCAAGCAATTGATGGAATATGATACGCTGGCCAATTCCTGGACGGCAAAGACAGTGTTTCCTGGAGTTGGGAGATATAGTATTGCTGTTTTTGTTATCAATGGAACACCCTATGCCGGGGGAGGAAGAAGATATTCTACTTTTTATAAGGACTTTTATAAATACAATGTAGGCAATGATACCTGGACACAGGTAAAGGATATTACAGTCAGCAATCCAACCGTATTCGGATTCACTTTAAGTGGCAAGGGATATGTGGAAGTAGTGAACACGAATTCAAATCCAAACTTTTTGATGAAGTATACTCCACGAAACTGTATTCCACCCATTTCACCAAATATGTAAGTGTTGCTGGCAAAGTTTAGAAAAGATATTCGATAGTGATAAATTCAGAATTGCAAAAAAATGGCCCTGATTTCTATCAGGGCCATTACTTTATTTTGTGAATCTGCTTTTATGCAGGAATAGTCTTCAATACATCATTCATATTCCTTACTGCATCCGCACTCTTGCTGAACAGGGCTTTTTCATCGGCATTTAGATCGAAGTCCACGATCTTTTCCCAGCCTTTCCTGCCAAGTACAACGGGTACACCCATGCAGATATCTTTTTGTCCGTATTCACCATCAAGTGCCACGGAACAGGTGATCAGTTTCTTTTCATCTCTGATAATGGCTTCTACCATCGCAGCTCCGGCAGCACCAGGTGCGTACCAGGCAGATGTACCGATCAGTTTGGTAAGGGTAGCACCACCCACCATGGTATCGGCAACAATTTTATCCTGTTGTTCTTTGCTGAGGAATTTGGTCACAGGCTGGCTGTTCCAGGTAGCAAGGCGAATAAGCGGGATCATGGTAGTATCACCGTGACCACCAACTACGATTGCATTCAGATCAGCTGCACTGCAATTCAGGTGCTGGCTGAGCTGGTACCTGAAACGGCTGCTATCCAGGGCACCACCCATACCGATTAGTTTATTTTTAGCAATACCGGTTGATTTGAGTGCATGATAGGTCATGGTATCCATTGGGTTACTAACCACAATGATGATAGCATTGGGAGAATGCTTCATGATATTTTCAGCAACACCCTTAACTATGCCGGCGTTAACACCGATCAGTTCTTCACGGGTCATTCCGGGTTTGCGGGGAAGACCTGATGTAATTACAACAACCTCGCTTCCGGCAGTTTTTGAATAATCATTTGTGGATCCCGTGATACGCGTATCAAAACCCAGGAGGTGAGCACACTGTTGCATATCCTGGGCCTTACCTTCTGCAATACCTTCTTTAATGTCCAGTAATACTAATTCATCGCATAATTCTTTGCGGGCAATATTGTCAGCAGTGGTAGCTCCAACGGCTCCAGCGCCTACTACTGTTACTTTCATGAATGGAAATATTTAAGGGAGATGAGAAATTGTTTTTGGTTTGTCATATATCAACCGCCTTCAGGGCGTGCCCGCCGAAGGCGGGTGCAAAGATAATGTTTGAATGGATTTGAAAGGCAGTACGGGAGCAGCTTCTATTGGCTACTTATTGAATTTTTCCAGCACTTTTTCAATTGGGAGGGAACCTTCAAAGGTGTCGATCAGATTGCCGGATTTATCATAGAAAGCCAGGAAGGGCAGGGTGCGTACATTGAAGAAGGGTGGGAGCATAAAGCTGATATCCCGGCCCATGGTGATATTTGAAAAGCGCTTGAGGTCATAATGTGCATAGAATTCCTTCATCTTCTCGAACGGCATGGGAGTAGCCATTATGATCTGGATCTTTTTGAATTTATTGATATTCTTAATGAGCTCTTCCGTTTCATGTTTGCAATGATCACATTCAGGGCTGAACAGCATGAAGAATACGGGTTTTTTAGCCACCAACTGGTCTTTGGTAAAAAGCGTTACGCTGTCAACCTTCAATATTTTAAAAGGAGGCACGGTGGGAAAGCGTTTGAAAGGAGGAACATCAGAGTTGGGTGCGGATTGGGCCATACCAGCCAGGAAGGAAAGGATAATTACAAGGGTGCAGGCTATTTTTTTCATGGTTCAAAGAAACGATTTTCTTCAGTTGTAAGGTAAATTTTAACAAATCAGGCTATTAAAAACTTGGCGGTTTACGAAATATTCGTAATCTTTACGAAAACTTCGTAGATGGATAAACTAACATACCAGGAAGAAGAGGCCATGCTGGCCATTTGGCGCACCGGGGAAGGTAATATCAAATCTTTTATGGAAAGCATGGATAACCCTCCTCCTTATACTACAGTTGCCTCCACCATCAAGAACCTGGAAAAGAAAGGATATCTCAACAGTCGCGCCGTAGGCAATGCATATTTGTACAAACCGGCCATCAGTGAACAGGAATACAAGAAGAAATTCATGGGAACTGTGGTGAAGGAATATTTTGACAATTCCTATAAGGAGCTGGTCAACTTCTTTATAGAGCAGAAAAAGCTTTCTGCCAAAGAATTAAAAGAGATCATTGACCTGATCGAAAAGAAGTAATCATTTCAACCTACCAACATGCAAACATTGTTTGATTATATCCTCAAGTTATCTGTAAGCCTGGCGGTCATATACCTTTTTTACCAGCTGGTTTTGCGTAAGCTGACCTTTTATAACTGGAATCGCTGGTATTTATTAGGGTATACTGCCTTTGCTTTTTTGATACCGTTAATGGATATTACAAAAACACTGGATAAAAATGAATGGAACCACAGTGTGATCCTTCAATATATCCCTGTAATTGAAGTGAATGAAGGAGTGAGTGCCACGCAGGTTGCAGTACGTACATGGACAGCATTTGACTGGTTATTTGTTTTATTGCTGGCCGGCATGTTGGTACTGATCGTCAAATTTGCAATACGTTATTTATCCTTTCTTAAAGTGAGACGGGGAGCCACTCTGCTTGCAGATGGCGATACAAAGCTTTATATGGTAGATAGGGATATCATTCCCTTCTCCTTCGGAAAAAACATATTTATCAATAATCAATTGCAGGATGAAGCGGAGTTGAAAGAGATAATCCGCCATGAGTTTGTACATGTGAAGCAAAAGCACACGCACGATATTATCTGGAGCGAGCTGCTTTGCATTCTCAACTGGTATAATCCCTTTGTATGGCTGATCCGCAAGGCCATTCGGCAGAACCTGGAATTCATTGCTGATAATAAAGTGCTGGAGCAGGGATTCGATAAAAAGAAATACCAGTACCTCCTTTTAAAAGTTACCGGAAATGATCATTTCAGTATAGCCAATCAATTTAATTTTTCCTCATTAAAAAAACGTATAGCCATGATGAACAAAATGAAAAGCGCAAGGGCGCAATTGATAAAATTCCTTTTCATTGTGCCATTGATAGCGGTGATGCTGCTGGCATTCCGCAATGAAAGGAGCACCAACAATAAACAGAATCCTTATGCCAGCTTGCAAACTGATGTTTCTGATAGTGTTCCTGATCTTCCACCGCCGCCACCTCCTCCGGCGCAACCTCCAATGCCTCCGGCACCTCCGGCACCTCCGGCTGACATCAAATTACCCGGCAATGTGAAGAGTGTTAATATGGAAGATGATAAACTTACAGTTATTCTGAAAGATGGTACCAGGGAGGTATATGATTTCACCAATGAAAAAGAAAAGAAGGCTTTTTATAAAAAATACA